>Ga0187892_10007750_pt1 | contig 15115 bp, 14 predicted proteins | sample MA1701073metaG_FD_139345 | JGI IMG/M metagenome (GOLD analysis project Ga0187892, IMG submission 139345) | Bio-ooze microbial communities from a basaltic lava cave in the Kipuka Kanohina Cave System on the Island of Hawaii, USA - MA170107-3 metaG ... | reverse complement strand
GTAAAACTGACCACCAGAAAAGCCTACGGCTTCACCAGCTTCAAGACCATAGAAACCGCACTATATCATGTACTTGGCGCTCTACCAGAACCCAACTTCACCCACAGATTCTGCTGAGGAGCCAAATTTATTTGAGCACTTAAGCGTAGCTTCCCTGGAACGCAGTTTGGAAAACGGTGATGTCGATATCGCCCTCGGCTTTGACAGCAGCTTAAAGACGCCAAACTATCTGTGTAGCCGACGGCTATTCGACGAGACCATGGCATGTGTTGTCAGGAAGGACCACCCTGAAATCGGTGAAGAAGTGTCGTTGGAGCAGTACGTGCATATGGACCATGTATCGGTATCGATGTCCTCCAGGCAAGGCGGTATCGTTGACGATTGGTTGGCTGAGCGGGGCCTGGAGAGGCGTGTGACCCTTAAAATCCCGCATTTTCTTGTTGCGCCGTTCATCGTCGCGCAAACGGATATGGTGTTGTCCGTACCACGACGGTTAGCAAAGCAGTTTGTGCATCTGGCTCCGCTGAAGATCGTAGCACCGCCTATGAAGTTGCCGATGAATCAGGTCATTATGGTGTGGCATCGACAAGACGACAAAGAGCCTGCTTGTGCGTGGTTAAGAGAGCAAGTACAGACAGTCAGCGAGGCAGCGATTGAATCTTAGGGCTACATGAGGTCTGACTTCAACGAGTGTGAGGCTTCATTGAGTTTGCCCTTCGCCTTATCAAAGATCTCCTGTAATTCAATAGGTTATTAATCCAATCGATAGCCCTATGAGGATATGCCATTTCATTAATAGTTTGGTAAAGATTAAGATGGCTTGCAATGGGTGTCCGCCGAGCTGCTTGGGACAACATTGTTCGAGCGAGTTTAGTCCATGGGCTCATGTTAAACAAAGAAGTCACAGCGGGTCAGGCGGACACCAAGTTCTTCCCTACCTTCCCTATACGTCGTTGTACGCGAGCATACTGCTTCAGAGGTTCATGAATAGAGGTTGGAGTAGGGTTTATCGTGATCGACCTCGTCTTCAAGGATGGCACCGTCGTACGCATGACTTTTATTGTCGCACCGCAAAGACGAGACGAATTCATTGAATTCATCAAGCGTGTTTCGAAAAACAAAGTCCCCATGGTTGAAGCGACGAAGCATTCAATGTGACACCGAACAGTCACCGATCCGCTTTCCAGAATACTTTTGAAACATCGTCATATTTTTGCCGCCCATCTGCATGCTGACGGTCCCTTGATAGCCGGTCGCGGTTAACAGGAACTCTCCCTCGCCGCTCGGCGCATTTGGTCCAGGGCACACGACTCGATAGTTTACGTGCTTCCTTTCTGACATATAGTCTTTGAGCTCGCATCTATCGTATTGGTGGCCTCGCGGTGCTCGGAAGGCATGACCGTTTTCTAGGTCTTGCTTCGTTACACAAACTGTATAGCGGCTAGGGGCTCCTCGGCGATTCCCGTCATTCGGCATTCCCGTCTCTACCTGAACTTCGTATAGCCCCGGTTGCAGCAGGTTCGCAAGTAGAGGAGTAGCAATACCAAAGAGTGTTAGGCCCAACAAAAAAAGCAGTGTTCTACTTCGCTGCATAGGATTCTATTGAGCCGCATTCAACGTTTCGCCACTACCTTCGTTTGAACCTTTATCCACCTAACGTAGGGCGCCACTCTCCCTGTAAGGGAACATCCGTTTCAACACACGGTTAGTAGTGGTATCGAAGCTGGGCGAGGAAGAGGGAAGCGCCTTCTAACTTATATACGATACGATGTTCATCCGTAATGCGCCGTGACCAGTACCCCGACAAGCCATGTTTCAAGGATTCGGGTTTGCCGACGCCCTCGAAAGGTGCCCTTTGGATCTCTTTGATAAGCGCATTGATCCGCTGCAAGATTCTCTTGTCCGAGCGTTGCCAATAAAGATAATCCTCCCATGCGTGCTCCGAGAAAATGAGTCTCACTCAACCAACTCACGTTGTGTTCCTCCGCCAGCTTCGAGCTCAGCGACAGCCTCGAGTAACCGTCGCGCATTCGTGGGGCTGCGTAGCAGGTAAGCCGTCTCTTCTAGAGACTGGTAATCTTCAAGAGCGATCATCACGACCGAGCGCTGATTTTTCCGCGTGATGATCACTGGGGCGTGGTCGTCACAGACTTTTTCCATTGTTCTAGCGAGGTTGCTCCGGGCATGGGTATAGGTGATCGCTTCCATTTATTTCTAATGATTCGATTCGATTACACTTGTACGTGTAACTGTACGTAATGCTTTTCCGGCTTTCAAGTGGCTGCAGGCGGCACACTTAAGCGGGCGTGCCAAAACCGCCGCCTCCAGGCGTTTCGATGACAAAGACGTCCCCCGGGCTCATCGCAACTTGCGCCGCTCCGGAAAGCGCTTCAATCGACCCATCGGCCCGCTCGACACGGTTGCACCCGATCGCGCCCGGCTCCCCGCCGGCTAACCCGAAAGGGGGGAGCACACGGTGGCTGGAAAGAATCGCCGCATTCATGGGCTCAAGAAACCGAATCCTGCGCACGATCCCGTCTCCACCGCGATGGCGCCCGCCTTCCCCGCTTCCCCTTCGGATTTCGAAGCTCTCCACCCGCACCGGGAAGCGCGATTCCAGCACCTCGGGGTCGGTCAATCGGGAATTGGTCATATGGGTATGCACCGCGTCGGTTCCATCGAAATCCGCTCCGGCGCCAGAGCCACCGCACAGCGTTTCGTAATACTGGTAGCGCTCGTTGCCGACAGTGAAATTGTTCATCGTGCCTTGGGAGGCTGAGAGCACCCCGAGCGCCCCGTAGAGCGCATCCACGAGGTACTGCGAGGTTTCCACGTTGCCCGCCGCCACGGCGGCGGGCGGCTTGGGGTTGAGCATCGAGCCTTCGGGGATCACTAGCTCCAACGGGCGCATACAACCGGCGTTCAACGGAATCGGCTCCGCCACCAGGGTGCGGAACACATAGAGTACCGCCGCCTTGGTGACGGCAAGCGGGGCGTTAAAGTTGTCGCAGCGCTGCCGCGAAGTGCCGGAGAAATCGATTCTCGCTGTACGCGCCTCGGGGTCCACGCTCACCGCTACCACAATGGCATCGCTGTTGTCCAGATGATAGCGGAACTCTCCGCTTCTCAGAGCGCCGATCACCCGGCGCACCGCTTCCTCTGCGTGATCCTTCACATACCCCATGTATGCCTGCACCGTGCGGAGCGTGAATTCCTCGACCATTTTCTTGAGTTCCTGCACGCCCTTCTCGTTGGCTGCGATCTGAGCGCGCAGATCCGCGATGTTCTGCTCGGGATTGCGCGCAGGGTAGGGATCGCCCGAGAGCCAATCGCGCACCGCGGCGTCGAGAAATTTGCCGAGCGAGACGATTTTCATGCCTTCAGTCCACGCGCCTTCTTCATCGATGCGCGTGCTGTTGGGAGGCATCGAGCCGGGGCTCACTCCGCCGATGTCGGCGTGGTGACCGCGGGAGGCGGTGAAGAACAGAATCGACTTACCCGTGTCGTCAAACATGGGGGTGACAACGGTAACGTCGGGGAGGTGAGTGCCGCCGTGATAGGGCGAGTTCATGAGATAGACGTCGCCTGGCTCCAGGGTAAAGTGTTCAACGATAGCTTTGACGCTCTCGCTCATGGAGCCTAAATGCACCGGGATGTGCGGCGCGTTCGCGATCAGATCACCCTCGGCATCAAATACCGCACAGGAAAAATCGAGCCGCTCTTTAATGTTCACCGAGTAGGCTGCGTTCTGAAGTGCGAACCCCATCTCCTCGGCAATCGTCATGAAGCGGTTGTTAAAAACTTCCAGCATAACCGGATCTGCTCTTGTGCCGAGGGCAAAAACCTGAGGCAGTGGGGTCACGCGCTCTAGCAGAAGATCGTTACCTTGTGTGACTTGCGCTTCCCATCCGGGCTCGACGACGATGGCGGAGATCTTCTCCATGACGAGCGCGGGACCGGCGATGTGTGCGCCGCGTGCCAGCGCTTCGCGCAAGTAGACCGGAACGACTCGCCAGGTGTTTTCGATAAACAACTGGCTCGTTTGCGCCGCTTGCGGCGGTGCGCTAGTCTCCCATTGCCATGACCGGTCCTGCCCGCCCGCTACCGCTTCCACGGACGCCGACTCAACGATGAGGCGTTCCGCCGCCGGGCTGAATCCGAAGCGGCGCCGGTGCTCAGTGAAGAACGCTACCCGCATCTGCTCGCATCCGCCGAAAGCGATGGGGAGCGTGGTGTCGCTTCCGCGGTAGCGAAGATGCAGGGTCGAGATGATTTGCTCGGCGCGCGCACCCTGTTCGCGCAGCTTGCCTCGCGCCTCCTCAGCGAGCCGGCTGACGATCTCGGAGAGCCGCTGCATCTCGTTCGCCTGCAGCTCACAGGCGACGGCGCGGCTTTGAATCAGCCGCTGCTCGGCGACCCCGATCCCGTACGCGGAGAGAACCCCCGCCAGCGGATGGAAAAAGATCCGGGTCATTCTCAAACTGTCGGCAACGCGGCAGGCATGCTGCCCCGCGGCGCCACCGAAGCAGCACAGAACATAATCCGCGAGATGGATGCCGCGCTGCACCGAGATTTTCTTGATGGCGTTGGCCATGTTCTCCACCGCCACCGCGAGAAAGCCTTCGGCCACCTGCTGCGGGCTGCGGGTGTCGGCGGTTGCGGTGGCGATCTCTGCGCAAAGCTCGCCGAAGCGGCGCCTGACGATTTCCGTGTCCAGCGGCGCGTTGGCGTTCGGACCAAACACCCGGGGAAAGAATTCCGCTTGGATACGGCCCAGCATCACGTTGCAATCGGTCACGGTGAGCGGCCCGCCTCGGCAGTAGCAGGCGGGGCCGGGATCGGCACCGGCCGAGGCGGGGCCCACGCGATACTTGGTTCCGTCGAAGTGCAGGATCGACCCGCCTCCGGCGGCGACGCTGTGGATTTTGAGCATGGGCGTGCGCAGCCGAACGCCCGCGATCTCGGTCTCGAGGCTGCGTTCATATTCGCCTTCGCAGTGGGCAACGTCGGTGGAAGTGCCGCCCATGTCGAAGCTGATGATCTTGCTGAAACCCGCGGCGCGGCTGGCCTGAACCGCCCCCACGATGCCGCCGGCGGGCCCCGAGAGTATACTGTCCTTGCCGGAAAAATGGCGTGCCTCGGCGAGCCCCCCGTTTGATTGCATAAACAACAGACGGGTGCGGCGTTGGGTCTGCAGTTCGATGCGGGAAACGTAGCTCTTAAGAAGCGGCGAGAGATGAGCGTCCACGACGGCGGTTTCGGCGCGGCTCACCAAGCGGATGAGTGGCGCGACTGCATGCGAAGCCGAGACCTGAGTAAAGCCGATCTCCACGGCAAGCTCTGCTACCTGCTGTTCGTGCTCCGGGTAGCGGTAGCCGTGCATGAACGCAATCGCAACCGAGCTGATTCCATCGGCATAGGCGTCGGCGAGCGCGGCGCGCGCCGATTCGAGGTCTACGGGGATGAGCTCTTCTCCGTGGGCGCTCATCCGCTCGTCGATCTCGACAACCTCCTCGTAGAGGAGTCGCGGCAGCACGATGTGCAGCGCGAAGATATCGGGCCGGTTCTGATATCCGATCCGCAGTTGGTCCTTAAACCCTCGGGTAATAGCGAGCAGCGTGCGCCTTGCGCTGCGGGTGAGCAACGCGTTGGTGCCGAGAGTGGTGCCGATGCGGATCGAATCGGTGCTCTCGGCTGGCAGCGGCACGCCAGGGGCAAGATCCAGCAGCTCGCGGATCCCCTGCACCGCGGCGTCGGCGTAGCGTGCAGGGTTGTCGGAAAGCAGCTTGTGTACGAGGAGCCGCCGGTCCGGACTCCGCGCGACCACATCGGTAAAGGTACCGCCACGGTCGATCCAGAACTGCCAGCCGGTGGAGGAGGTCATCTCGGGTCGATCTTCGTTTGCGATATTGTACGGGAGGACTCACGGGTAGACGAAATCGCAACTGCAAGGGTACGCGAAGAAACGCGAAGGATCGCATTGTTAACGATGACCGCGGTATACTGAATCCTTCGATCTCTAGAGCGGTGCTCGATCAACAGATTGGGCGAAAAACGAGCGTGGCTATCGAAAATCATGACCCAATTCCAAGACCAAGCTTTGCCGGCGAATGCTCAGATTGGCGTCTACCAGATCAAAACCGTGCTGAGCGCCGACCGGTTCAGCATCACCTATCGTGCCTGGAACAGCCATCTCAACGCACTGGCAGCACTCCAGGAATACTTTCCAGCCGACATTGTTTTGCGCCGTGAAGACAGGCGTACCGTTGGCCCGCAGTCCGAAAGCGGGCGGGCTAGCTATGAGGCTGGGCTGGCGAGCTTTTTGGAGCAGGCTGGAGTCCTGGAACAGATCGAGCACCGCAACCTTGTGCGCGTGCATAATGCGCTGGAGGCTAATGGAACCGCCTATCTCATCATGGATCACGAGGATGGCACCCCCCTCCCAAGACGCAGTGATCCGCCGGCCTCGCTCACTGAAGCAGAAGTGAAAGCCATCCTGTTGGCCCTGTTAGATGGCCTTCAAAAAGTGCATGAGAGCGGTGCCGTGCACGGGGACATCCATCCCGCTAACATCCGGATAAGGGGAGACGGACAACCCGTGCTGACCGATTTCGCGACCGCCCGGCTAGCCACTGTCTCCTGCGGCGCCTCGTCACTGCGCGAGCTGCGTGCCGGCTATGCCCCGGCCGAACAATACGACTCGGTTAATCGGCCCGAGCCGGCGATCGATCTGTATGCCCTGGGTGCGACGATGTACCGCTGTATCACGCACGCTGAACCGGTACCGGCTCCTGATCGCGTGTCCGCACTGCGGAATGGACAACCCGATCCCCTAGGGTTTCCGGCAGCAGGCCTCCCATACAGCGAGGCGTTGCTGAAGGCGATCGAGTGGTTGCTCTGCCCGCAGGCCGAGGATAGACCGCAATCGGGCTCCGAGGTTTTGGCGGCATTGAAGCGTCATGAGGAAGCCCAAACAACGGAGAAGTCACACCAACAGGAAGAGACTCGTCATCCACGTGCCATCGTGTCTCCTGCCACGGCCAGCCCACGCGCTGGTCCGTGGATCGGCGCAGTGTTCGGCGTTGCCGCCCTAATCTGTCTCGGGCTCTGGTATCTCCAGCAGGACAAACGACGACCAGAAACAGTCTTTCCAGACACGACGGCGCCGGTTTTGACAGACCAAGACAAGAGCACCGGACAGCCGAAAAAAGGCGTAGGTGCTCCTGCCAAATCGCGGGTAGAATCCAAGACGCCACCGTCTAAAGAACTGGCGATACGTTCCCCACCGCCGAAGACCGAGCCCCTTCAGACAAGCAAGCCTGGCGCTAGGACCAAGCCTCTCGGTGACTCAGCGACTGCGCCGAACGCAGGGACAGATATGGCGCGGCAATCGCCACCAAAAGCGCTCGCCGGCTCCCAACCCGACAGGCAGGTTGCGAGCAAGACCGCCCTTAGTGAGGATACGATAAAATCGCATATAGCAGCCGCCGAAGAGGATCTCGCGGCCCTGCGTCTCACCACCCCGGCTGGGGACAATGCGTATCAGCATTACCAGGCTGTGCTAGCTGCCGAACCCGGGCATACACGGGCCCGCGAGGGGATTCAGCGCGTAGTCGATCAGTATGTCCGGCTTATCCGAAGAGTCGTACAAGAAGGTCGCCTCGATCGGGCTCGGGTTTATCTCGACAGGGCAGAGACTGTCTTGCCATCCGCACCAAGCTTACAGAGCTTGCGAAAAGAACTAACGGCGACTGAGCGACACCGTTAATTTGGGCGAGCTCGCCGCGTTCCGAGTAAATTGATTCGAGACTCGATGCACCAAGATACGACGCGAACGAGCCAGTGACTGAGCAATCGGCTTGGGAAGCGGCGGTCGCACCCCCCGGATCAAGCCTTTATTATAGCAAGCTGCACCTTGCGCCCAAGAAAAAACACGCGCTTTTGGCCTTGCACGCGCTTTGGATGCAGCTGGAGGAGATCCTGCACGGAGCCAGCGACCCCGGTGTGGGCCGCATAAAGCTTCAGTGGTGGCGAGAAGAGCTCGAGCGCGCGTTTCGGGGGGAGGCTCGACATCCCACCGCGGTAGTCCTTGCGAGATCCTTCAGCGGCTTCGCCTTGACCAACCGGCCATTGCGCGATGCCATCGATGCCGTCGACACAGAGCTAAGCCACGCCGGCCATCCCGCGTTCGCCTCGCTGGAACCTTTTCTTGAGCAGATGGGTATCTTATGGGCTTTGTCTGCACTCATCAACGGTTACTGTGATGAGCACACGCCGGACGCGCTAAAGCAACTGGGAAGCGCCTGCGAATTGACCTTTCTTATCCAAAACCTGCCGCGGGATATGGCGCTGGGCCGGCCACATCTGCCGCTCGATGAAGCCGAGCGAGCAGAAGTCCACCTCGATCAGCCGGTAAACGCAAACGACCGGGATGCCTTACGCCGTTTCGTCGAAACCCAGGCCAAACGGGCTTCCGAGCGTTTACACGAAGCGCTGGAAAGATTGCCAGCAAGAGACCGTTTCTCCCAGCTTCATAGCCTCATCCTGGGAAACATTTATCGCGCTACCCTGCACGAGATCGGGAAAGATGGTTTTCGCGTCGGGGAACATCACATCGCGCTTACGCCACTGCGCAAACTTTGGATCGCCTGGTCAACCCGGCGCAAAGAAACAGCGCGATCCCGTCGTTGATGGAGAAAGGGGATTCGGCCCCCTATGAGCGCATGTTATCCCTCATCGGCATGCTGCGCGAGCGGAAGAGCGAAGGCAGCACCTTCGAGGAGCTTCATCGCTCCCCGCACCGATGAACATCGAGAGCAGGTCAATTTGCGACTGTTTTTTGTGTCGGTGCCCATCGATCCTGCGGTGGACGAATTGCTCCTTGTATGTCTCTCGACAAGCCTTCTTTAGATCGAACAAACTTTGGTCGTTTGTGTGGTTGCAGACCTTCACCAAGCGGAGGCTCACGATACAGCACGATTAGAATTAGGGTCACGAAACTAAGGGCACAGTTGAAGGTCGTTGTGACCACGAGCGGCAGGCAGCATCCTTCAATCCAATAATGGACGAGCGCATAAAAAAGCGCCATTGCGCTCCCTAACGCCCACACAATCCAGGCATCTCTAGAAAGTCCCGTACTATCTTTGGTGACGTAAAGCGTTATAAGCTGGTGTAGAAACCCGAGGATAGTCAATAGGATTGTAAGCAGTTGAATCGTATCGGCAACACTTAGCAATAGAGCTTCGTCCATAGGTTATTTTCGGTCGATTAAACCCCCTCGAGTTAATAAATAGAGCGTAGACTGAAACCAGTTACGCCGCTTTAACTTAGCGACCGTCCAACTCAAATCTTTAATTCGGGCGGATCTGTCGCCGCTTATCTCGCCTATACCGGACATGGCAACGGTTTCTTGAAAGGGGCCGATCGGCCTAGAATGTGGCGTGAACGGCGATCACGCCGACCACACGGGAGTATGGGAGCAACTGTTCCTGGGTTAAGGAGGTCGCACAACCGGACTTAAGCCGGAGCCGTTTCCGGGTTGGCGATAATTGAAAGCGAGACAAACGGCGAAGCCGAACCTATTGATAAAGAGCCAACCCGTAGTGAGCAAGGTTAATGAGGAACGTGACTGTTCGCACGAGGATTTTGTCGCGCGCCCGGCTTGGCTTGTGTCTGCCTCGTGTAGACGAACCAGGCGAAGACTGAGCATGAAAGTGGCGAGGAACGAGCGCCCTCCCGTAGCTTGATGTCACGGTTCCACTCCAAGCGCAGTTCCATGTCTTCCACTTGACTCTCAACGCAGTTGCTCCCACCCATGTGCAATAGATTACCGTGGGCCGAGGAAGGAGACCCGGGAAGCGCGGATACCGCCGCCCCATGTTCGAACTATCGAAGGTAAGGAAAGTTTACGACGGAGTCGCCGTCCTGGGTGAGATCGACCTGATTGTTCCCTTTGGCCAGAGCACGGTTATTATCGGTCCGAGCGGCTGCGGCAAGTCCACGCTCCTCCGACTAATGAACGGTCTCATACTCCCCGACGCGGGCAGCATCCTATTTAAAGGCATACCGGTCGACAAGGCGAGGGCGTTGGCCTTGCGCCGCCGTATGGGTTATGTCATCCAGGACGGGGGGCTATTCCCGCACTTGACTGCACGTGGGAATGTGGCGCTAATGGCGCGCCAGCTGCGCTGGTCTTCAGCCCGTATAGAGACCCGCGTGACTCAGCTCGCCGACCTCACCCGCTTCCCGGTTGATGCGCTCGAGCGTTATCCGGCCGAGCTCTCCGGTGGGCAAAAGCAACGGATAGCCTTGATGCGGGCGCTGATGCTTGACCCTGAGGTGTTATTGCTCGATGAACCCCTCGGCGCCTTGGATCCGCTCATCCGCTATGACCTGCAGACCGACCTCAAGGCTGTGTTCCGCACCTTGGGCAAGACCGTGGTGCTGGTGACCCATGATCTTGGTGAGGCCGGCTATTTCGGGGATGATATCGTACTGCTTCGCGATGGGATCGTGGAGCAACGGGGCTCTATGGCGGCCTTGATTAACACCCCGAAGACGTCGTTTGTCGAGCGCTTTGTTCGGGCCCAGCGCAGTCTCCTCGACAGCATAGCGAGCACGATCCCGTGATCCTCAAGCATGTGTTGCTCCTGTGTGTGGCGCTCAGTCACTGCTCGACCGAGGGCGCTGAGACGCCACCCGTGATCGTGGGCTCCAAGCAGGACACGGGGTCCGTGATCCTGGGCGAGCTTGCGACCCAACTGCTGCGCAGCATAGGCGTCGAGGCGCAACACCGGGGCCAACTGGGAGGGACGCAATTCCTTTGGCAGGCCCTAGTCACCGGCGAGATCGATATTTACCCCGAATACACGGGGACCCTGATGGAGGAGATCCTCGGCGCTGAGCTGCAAGGTAAGCGTGATCTCGCCACAGTGCGCCGGATCTTGGCCCACCAAGGTATCCTGATGACCGAACCACTCGGGTTCACCAATACCTATGCCCTTGGCATGCTAGCCGCCCGCGCAGAAGGGTTGCGGATCGCCTCGATCTCCGATCTGCGCGGCCATCCGGAGCTCAAGTTCGGCTTTAGCAATGAGTTCATGGACAGGAAGGACGGGTGGCCCGGGCTGCAGCAGTACTATGGTTTGCCTCAGCGAGAGGTGGTGGGACTGGACCATGACCTCGCCTACCGTGGTCTTGTGAGTGGCAGCTTGGATGTGACCGACCCCTACACGACGGATGCGGAGATCCAATACTACCGACTGCGGGTACTTCGCGACGACCGAGGCTATTTTCCTGACTATCGCGCCGTGTTTCTCTATCGTGCCGACTTGGCGAAACGCGTTCCGGCTGCCCTCGAAGCGTTCGGGCGCCTGGAAGGTCGCCTATCCCCGGAGGCCATGAGCGCGATGAACGCCGAGGCCAAGTTCGCTAAGGTGCCGGAGGCGAAAGTGGCGCGCGATTTCTTGTGGGAGAGATTTGGAATCACCGCTGAGGCCAGGCTTGAGAGCATGGGCGCGCGGCTGTGGCGCCATACCGCCGAGCATCTCACTCTTGTCGGGATCTCACTCACAGCCGCAATCCTGGTGGCCGTTCCCCTGGGTATTCTCTGCGCACGCAGGCCCCATCTCGGACAGGCAATTCTCGGTCTCACCGGTATCCTACAGACGATACCGTCGTTAGCGCTCCTCGTGTTCATGATCCCGTTACTGGGTATTGGTGGTCCACCGGCCATCGTCGCCCTGTTTCTTTATAGCCTCCTACCGATCGTGCGCAATACCTGCACCGGGCTTCAGGATATCTCGCGGTCACTGATCGAATCGGCCGATGCGCTTGGGCTTACCCGCGCCGCGCGCTTGCGTCTGGTGGAACTACCCCTGGCCTCCCGAGCCATACTCGCCGGTGTCAAGACTTCCACCGTGATCAACGTCGGCACGGCCACCTTGGGTGCGCTCATCGGCGCGGGTGGTTACGGACAGCCGATCCTCACAGGCATACGCCTCGACAACACGGGATTGATCCTACAGGGAGCAGTCCCCGCCGCCTTGCTTGCGCTACTCGTTCAGGCCTTGTTCGAGCTCGCCGAACGGCACCTGGTACCTAAGGGGTTGCGGCTATGAAGGCGTGCACATATCGTACGCTGAGAGCTTGTGAAAAAATCGTCGCGAGCAAAGGGAGGTCATGTTCCGCCAGAGCGGAGGACCGCTTCGCCAGGAGCGAAGCGGAGCGCAAGCCCCGAAGGCGCGAGTTTCAGGGAACGTGGTTTTTGCTTTGTTCCATGGGTCGACCACTTAGCGTGATCGACCGTCCTCACGTCCCTATGAGACCGGGCACTCCGAGTTAATCGAAGCCCCTTAATAAAGTGCGATAGTCGTACCGTCCAGGAGTAGGCCAGCGGGCTGCTTCCGGTACCGATCGAACCCGAGTACACGTTGGTATTGAGGGGCGAGGAGCAGTGATCGTAACCAGCGCCGAATGCTCGTCTTATGGGCCGGCGGCTGCTCACGATTGGCGTCCACCCAGTGCCTAAGAATACCATGATAAGCTCCCGACAAGCAGCGGCGGCGGATATGGATAGGGTCAAGGCCATACCATTTGGACCGCTGATCGACGAGGGTAATGCCTCGCTCAAACGAGAGTTGCTGCAACGCGACGTTGACCGTTCGCGCCCGATCAAGCGCGTGTTCTAAGCTGAGGCGCCGTCCTGGGAAAAACACCGCTCGAAAGATCCTATAGTCCCTTGGCGAGAGGCGTTCGAGGCGCTGCAGCGGCAGCGTGGTGATGATGATCCGTGACTGATGTTCTGCCAGGCGCTCGACGCACCAGCGCACGTATTCGACGATTTCCTCGGCCGAGACGCCATAGGCGATGTCATTCCCCAAATCGGTAAGCAGAGCGAAGGTAGGTAGCCTCGGCCCTTGGGCGAGTTCATCCCATAGGCCGCACTGGGTGATCCCCGGTAGGCCGCGGAACAGAACCCGACTGTACACACCGAATGATCGGCCATGACCCGCGGCCACCAGGATCCTGCTCGGCCCGCCGCAAACGAGCTGAGCGGCTTCTATCGCCGTCGCTAGTCCTCGCGTCAGATTGCTGGCACCCAGTAGCACCATCTGGTTGATGAACTTTGTGGTGTGCAACGCTTTGACGGTTCCCCCATCACTTGTCCCGCTGGATATGCAGGAGTTTTTGAGCTCCTAGATTTCCGGTCGAACTTCTACGCCTACGAGATGGTGTCGAAATCGCTGAGATTCTAAGGCGCCATGGGCCCGATGGCTAATGGGCTACATGGACGTCCTTACGGGCGCTCGGGTGGATCGATCGATAGCACGGATCTGGCTCGCGTTGCAGCGCTGAACAGGGCGATGGGTGAAAACGTCAATAAAGTGGCCACACGTCAAGCTGCCCCGAACTGGGTGAATGCAGTGCACCGGGTGAGCGAGGGCGAGGTGGTAGCCATTGATATTTGCCGATCCGAGCCTCTAGGCCTCAAGGTCAGCGGCAGCTTCAAGACCCACGACCTCCACCGCCTGCTCGCCAGCATCGACCTCCCTGCCGGTATGGGTACGGCGCATGGGCGGAGGCGGCATGCTCTTCATCGAAAGCGGCGAGAACCCTCAGTAATCCGGCTTGGGCAGCCGGGTGGCAAGCGCGTCCCAGGCGATGATAACGCCGGGCAGCACACCCACCGGTGTCTCCCCCATAAGTTCCTGCACGTCTGGCTTACCGTATTCCTCGCCGGCCAGCCGATAGATGGTCAGCACGCGGTCGGTGGGGTGTACCAGCCAGTATTCCTTCACCCCGTGTTGCTCGTAGACGCGGCGTTTCTTCACCTGGTCGTGGCCGGCCGTGGTAGGGGAAAGGACCTCCACCACCCAGTCCGGGGCGCCGCGTACGACGCGGCGGTCGAGTTTGGTCTCGTCGCAGACCACCAATACATCGGGCTGCACCACCGTGTCGACGGCCTCCTCCTCCTCGATGGCCTTGGGCAGGCGCACGTCCACCGGGGCGACGAAGACCCGGCAGGGCTTGCCCTGCAAGGCATTGGCGACCTGCCGGAAGATTTCTCCCGAAATATCCTGATGGGCAAGGCCTGGCGCGGGCGGGACCATCAGATAGGCCTCCCCGTCGATGAGTTCATAGCGGACGTCCTCCGACCAGTGGAGATAGTCCCCGTAGGTGTGGTGATGGTGGTCCTTGAGCGGCAGGCCCATGGTGGTCTCCTGGATGTGGAATGGGTGTAACTCATCTAAGCACAACACAAAAAATTTTGCATCCGGCGTGGCGTCCCTTACACCCCTCATCCGTTATAGAAGGGAGGTCGGGTGGGGTTTCCGAGCCGGTCCCCAGCCAGTTGCAGGTGCAGCTGGTCGATCCGCCGCCGCGAAGCCCAGAAGCCATCAACAAGGACCTGGAAGCGAACTTATTCCCAGACCTGAAGCAGCGCTTCCCCGGGATCGAGATCTCGTGCGGCGAGGCCGCCGAAGAAGCGGACGAGATCATGGCGGGCCTGAAGCGCAATACCCTCATCGCGCTCGCGGTGATCTACGCCCTCCTGGCCGTGAGCTTCCGCTCCTACGCCCAACCCTTCCTGTTCCTCCTGGCTGTCCCGGTGGCCTGGCTGGGCGGCCTGCTTGCCCACTGGGCGCTCGATTTGAACATATCCTTCCAGTCCCTGATCGGGATGGTCGCGGCGAGCGGGGTGGTCGTCAACGACAGCGTGGTGCTGCTCGACTACATCAAACAACGGCGTAGGTATGAGGCACCAGAAGAGGCTCTAGGCTCAAGAGAGGCTCTAGGCTCTAGGGCTCCCAACGCTATAGGAAAGAGCGCGGCCCCTGAGAGGGTACCCTAGAACCTAGAACCTAGAACCTAGAGCCTATGGCCTAGAGCCTAGGGCCTCCTCCGGCCTCATCGTCGAGGCCTGCAGCAGCCGGTTCCGGGCGATCTTCCTGGTGTCCTTGACCAACCTGGCCGGGTTCTTCCTACCGTGTTTATCGCCTCGCGCGAGGTAATGCACCGGTTTTTCACCCGCTACCTCGGATGTTCTGAGATCGCTTCGGACCTGGTCCAAGATCTCTATCTGCGTCTCGATCGGGTGCCGTCCGCCTCCGAT
>Ga0187892_10007749_pt1 | contig 15117 bp, 16 predicted proteins | sample MA1701073metaG_FD_139345 | JGI IMG/M metagenome (GOLD analysis project Ga0187892, IMG submission 139345) | Bio-ooze microbial communities from a basaltic lava cave in the Kipuka Kanohina Cave System on the Island of Hawaii, USA - MA170107-3 metaG ... | reverse complement strand
CCATGAAGGTGTGGTCCATCGGGCTGTTGTGCTCCAGCGAGACACAGAGCACGCTCGCCGACTGCGTGCACTTGATCTCGAAGGTGTCGACGTCGCAGACCTCGCCGCCGTCGCACCCCAACTCCTCGTTCGCGCCGACCCGGTTGGCCTGGGCGGGGGCCGCCGCCAGGGCCCCCACCCGGGCCGAGATCAGGCCGATCCCCGCCAGCGCCCTCCCCGTCCGCGCCCATCGCGTGCTCCTCCCGTTCCGTGCCGTGCTCATCGCCGTTCCTCCCCGGCGGGTGGCCCACCGGCCGTCCCCGCTGACCGTGGTGTGGATCCCTGCTGCGTCCCGGTGGCGACCCGTTCGCCACACGCCCGTTGTACGGGCCGCCGCGTGACCGATCCGTGAGCGCGACCGTGAAAAGCGGCGTGTCGGCGCGCCGCCCGGGGGGGCCGGCGGACCGGGCCCCCGGCCCGCGGCGGCGCCCCGCGGGACCGCCCCCTTGACCCGCCGGGGGCGGTGGCCCAGCATGGCTGACCGGGGCCTGGAGCGGCGTGGCGGACACGGCGGAGGCCAAGGGCAGGCCGGGCAAGCGCGCCGCTCGACGGCGCGGCGAGCCCGAGTGGGCCGACTGGCCGGACGAGCGGCTGCTGAACGTGCGCCTGTGCGACCTCGGCGTCAGCGTCCGCGGCAGCGAGGTCGCCCCCCGCGTGCGCCAGCTCTACGAGGAGCTCGGCGCCCGCGGCCTGCTCTTCCGGCCCCACGTGTGGCTGTCGGACGAGTGGCACAGCCCGGACGGCGTGCCCGGGGTGGCGATCCCCTTCTACCTCGCCCACCCGCGGCTGGCGCGCCTGGAGATGGCGGAGATGCTGGAGGTCGAGGGGGGCACGCCGGAGACCTGCATGCGGCTCCTGCGCCACGAGACGGGGCACGCCATCGAGAACGCGTTCCGGCTCCGGCACCGCCGGCAGCGGCAGCGGCTCTTCGGCCGGACGTCGGAGCGGTATCGTGACTACTACGTGCCCCGGCCCTACAGCCGCCGCTTCGTCGTGCACCTGGAGATGTGGTACGCCCAGAGCCACCCCGACGAGGACTTCGCGGAGACCTTCGCGGTGTGGCTCCAGCCCGACTCGAACTGGCGGGAGCGCTACGCGGGCTGGCCGGCGCTCCGGAAGCTCGCGTACATGGACGAGCTGATGGGCGAGCTGGCGGGGACGGTCCCGCCCGTCACCAACCGCGAGCGGGTGGACCCCATCTGGCGCATGCGCAAGACGCTCCGCCAGCTCTACGCCGAGAAGCGGGAGCACTACAAGCTCGACGAGGAGGTTTCCTACGACCGCGACCTGCGCCGGCTGTTCTCGGACGCCCCCGCCTACCGCGCGAACCCGACGGCCGCCCGCTTCCTCGTGCGCATCCGCCGGGAGGTGCGCCGGCAGGTCGCGCGCTGGACGGGCGCCTATCAGTACACGATCGACCAGGTGCTCCAGGAGATGATCGACCGGTGCCGCGAGCTGGGCCTGCGGCTGGCCGTGCCCGAGGGGCAGGCGCGCCTGGACTTCACCATCGCCCTCACCGTGCGCACCATGAACCACCTGCACAGCGGCGGCCACCGGATCATCCGATGAGGGCGCTGCGGACCCTGGTGCTGGTCCACGAGGACCTCGTCCCGCCCGACGACCCGCCGCGGGCCGGGCTGGAGACGGCCGAGTGGAAGATGGAGTACGACGTGATCACCACGCTCCGGGAGCTGGGCCACGAGGTGCAGCCGCTCGGCGTCCGCAGCGATCTCCGCGTGATCCGCAAGGCGGTGGAGGAGCACAAGCCCCACATCGCCGTGAACCTGCTCGAGGAGTTCGACGGCATCGCCGTCTACGACCAGAACGTCGTCTCCTACCTCGAGCTGCTCCGCGTGCCCTACACGGGGTGCAACCCCCGCGGGCTCATGCTGAGCCGCGACAAGGGCCTGTCCAAGAAGATCCTCGCCTACCACCGGATCCGCTGCCCGGACTTCGCCGTGCTCCCGCTGGGCCGGAAGGTCAAGCGCCGGGCCGCGCTCGCCTTTCCCCTCATCGTCAAGTCGCTCTCCGAGGACGCCTCCCTCGGCATCTCCCAGGCCTCGGTGGTGGACAGCGACGACAAGCTGGCCGAGCGGGTGGCCTTCATGCACGAGCGCGTCGGGACCGCCGCCATCGCCGAGCAGTACATCGAGGGCCGTGAGCTGTACGTCGGCGTCCTCGGCAACCGGCAGCTCACCGTGTTCCCGGTGTGGGAGCTGCGCATGGACCGGCTGGCCGAGGACGCCAAGCCCATTGCCACCGAGCGCGTGAAGTGGAGCCGCAAGTACCAGAAGAAATACCGCATCACGTGGGGCGAGGCGCGGCTCGAGGCCGACCTGGCCGCGCGGCTCCAGGCGCTGGCCAAGCGCGTGTACCGCATCCTCGGCCTGAGCGGCTACGCCCGCATCGACTTCCGCCTCGACGCCGAGGAGCGCATCTGGGTCCTCGAGGCCAACCCGAACCCCGACATCGGCTACGGGGCCGAGCTGCCGGAGTCGGCGGAGAAGGCCGGCCTGTCCTACGAGACGCTCCTCCAGCGCATCCTGAGCCTGGGGCTGCGCTGGCGGCACGACCTGCACCTCTGAACGCCCGCGGCCCGCGGCCGCCCGGAGAACGCTCGATGCGATTCGGCGTGTGGCTCCCCAACTGCCGTCACCTGGCGACGCCCGACGTGATCCGCGCCACCGCCGTCCGGGCCGAGGCCCTCGGCTACGACTCCGTCTGGGTCAGCGACCACGTCGTGGTGCCGCGTCCCAACGTGGCCAACTTCGGCGAGACCGTCTTCGACCCCTTCGTGACGCTGGCGGTGGCCGCCGGCGCCACCCGCCGGGTGCAGCTCGGCACCACCGTGCTCATCGTCCCCTACCGCAACGCCGTCGTCACCGCCAAGACCGTCTCCTCGCTGGACGCCTTGAGCGGCGGCCGGGTCATCCTCGGCGTGGGCGTGGGCTGGGTGGCGGCCGAGAGCGCCGCGCTGGGCGTGCCCTTCGCCGAGCGGGGCGCCATGACCGACGAGCACCTGCGCGCCATGCGCGAGCTGTGGACCAGCCCCGAGCCGACCTTCGCCGGCCGCTACACGCAATTCAGCGGGCTCGTGTTCGAGCCCAAGCCCGTCCAGACGCCCCACCCGCCCATCTGGGTGGGCGGCCACAGCCGGGCCGCGCTCCGCCGCGCCGTGGAGTTCGGCGCCACCTGGCACCCGATCAACCGCACGGTGGAGGAGCTCGAGGCCGGCCGGGCCGAGCTCGAGCGGCTCTCCCGGGCGGGCGGCCGGGCCACCCCGCCCGCCGTCACGCTCCGGAACGACGTCCGCCTGCTCCGCCCGGGCGAGGCCGCGCCCACGTCGACCCACGCCGGGCGCGTGCTGGCCGGGGAAGCTCCCGCCCTCGCCGAGCAGATCGCCGAGCTCGGCCGGGCCGGCGTGGAGCACCTCGTGCTCGAGTTCCTGGCCGCCGACGGGCCGGATCTGGCGCAGCAGCTCGCGGCCTTCGCCGAGCGGGTGCGCCCGCGGCTCGCCTGAGCCCGTGGCGGCCGACCCGGCGGCGTCCGCCGGCCCCGCCCCTGCCATGGCCGTGCACCGGCGGGGCCAGGGGCCCGACGTCGTCCTCTTCCACGGGGGCATGGGCTCGGCCCGGCACTGGGTGAGGAACGTCGACGCCCTCGCCGCGCGCTTCACCGTGCACGCGCTGGACCACCCGGCCTACGGCGCGTCGGCCGCCGTGCCCCGCGAGCTCACGGGCGCCGCCTACCTGGACCTGGTGCACGCCGTGTTCCTCGAGCGGTTCCCCGGGGACACCCCGCTCCGCTTCGCCGGATTCTCCTTCGGCGGGGCCCTCGCCGCGAACCTGGCCCGCCGCCTCGGCCCCCGCGTGACCCACCTCTGCCTGATCTCCCCCGCCGGCTTCCCGGCCCGCCGCTTCGGCGAGCGCCCCACCCGGAGCTACAAGGAGGCGGGCGACGACGAGGCGCGCTTCCGCGAGGTCTGCCGCCACAACCTGCTCGTCAACATGCTCGCCGACCCGGCCAGCGTCACCGAGGAGGCCGTGGACATCCACGCCGACAACGTCCGCCGCACCCGCTTCAACAGCCGGAAGGTGAGCGCGGGCGGCACGCTGCTCGGCGACCTGGCCGCCCTCGGGTGCCGGATCCGGCTCCTCTGGGGGGAGCGCGACGACACTCCTTTCCGCCCCGCCGCGCTGCTGATCGAGGAGGTGCGGACGGCGGTGGGCCGGCTGGACGTGCACCGCGTCCCGGGGGCCGGCCACTGGTCCGCCTACGAGAACGCCCCCGTGGTGAACCGTCTGATGCTGGAGTTCTTCACGAGCTGAGCGGAGGGTTGCCGGCGTCCGGCGTCCCCGCCCGCCGCGCGGCCGTTGCGGGCGCCGGACGCCGACGCTACGATCGGGCCACGCCCCGCGAGCGAGCCCGGATCCCGGGCGACCGAGCGCTGCCGGCGAGGAAAGGAGACCGCCATGGCCAAGCCGATCTCCGGCGTCCGCGCCGACACGGGCGCGGGCGCCTGACGCGTGTCCGGGGACGCCGCGGAGCCCGGGCTCGAGGCCATCCAGCGGCGCCTCGACCACTCGCCGTTCATCAAGTTCCTCAACCTCCGGGCGGTGTCCCTCGACCGGGGCCGCGAGGAGCTCGTGCTGCGCATGCCCATGCGCCCGGAGCTCGAGCGGGGCGCCGGCTCCGGCCAGTTCCACGGCGGGGCCATCGCCGCCCTCATCGACACGGCGGGCGACTTCGTGCTGGTCATGCTGCTGGACCGCCCGGTGCCCACCATCGACTTCCGCGTGGACTTCCTCCGGCCCGCCTTCCACACCGAGCTGGTCGCCACCGGCCGCCTGCGCCGCGCGGGCCGGACGGTGGGCGTGGTCGACGTGGACGTCCACGACGCCGCGGGGCAGCTCATCGCCGTCGGCCGCGGCGTGTACAGCACCGCCGTCGCGCGGTGACGGGGTGGGTCGGGTGGCGGCGCGCGCGGCCAGGCCCGGGACGGGCGGGGCGGAGCGGATGAGCGGGGGAGCGACGGCCCGCAACCTGGGCGCCCTCCCGCCCGCCGGCGCCGACCCCGACGCTCTGGCCCTGATCGACGTGGGGGCCGGCGGCGGGCCCCGCGCGTGGACCCACGGCGCCATCGACCGGGCGGCCCGGGGGGTGGCCCGTGCCCTCACCGCGAGCGGGCACCGGGCGGGGGAGCGCGTCGCCATCCTGTCCGCCAATCGCGCGGAGTTCGTGGCGGCCTACCTCGGCACGATGCGCGCCGGCCTCGTGTCGGTGCCCGTCAGCTACAGGTTCCCGCCGGAGACCATCGAGCTGATCCTGAAGGACGCCGCCGTCACCCGCGTCTTCGCCGACGCCGACCGCCGGGCGGCGGTGCCGGCCGGGCTCCCCGTCGTCGAGATCGGCGGCGCCGGCGACGGGTTCGACGGCTTCCTCGAGGACGGGCCCGGCGAGCCGGTCCGGCCGACGGCCGAGGCCATCGCCATGATCCTCTACACGTCGGGGTCCACCGGCCGCCCCAAGGGCGTCCCGCTGACCCACGCCGGGCAGTGGTGGGCTCTCGACCGGCGGCGCGCGCTCACGCGCGACCTTGGCCGCCACCGGTTCCTGGCCGCCGCTCCCCTCTACCACATGAACGCGCTCGGCGTCGCCAAGACCGCGCTGGCCAGCCACGCGAGCCTCGTGCTCCTGCCCCAGTTCTCGGCCCGCGCCTACATCGAGGCCATCGCCCGCCACCGCTCTACCTGGCTGACCGCGGTGCCGACCATGATGGCGCTGGTGGCGCAGGAGCCCGCGCTCCTCGGGGCCAGCGACCTCTCGTCCGTGGAGCGCGTGGCGCTCGGCTCGGCGCCGCTGACCCAGGCCCTCGTCGACCGGGTGCGCGCGATCTTCCCGCGCGCCGTCGTGACGAACGGCTACGGGACGACGGAGACCGGCCCCCTGGCGTTCGGCCCGGCCCCCGACGGCGGCCCGCTCCCCGACCTCGCCCTCGGCGTCCCCATCCCCGACGTCGAGGCCCGCCTGGTCGACGGCGACGGCCGCGCCGCCCCAGAGGGCGTGCTAGAGCTGCGCACGCCGGCCCTCACCCCCGGCTACCTCAACCTGCCCGCTAAGACGGCCGAGGTCATGACCGCCGACGGCTTCTACCGCACGGGCGACGTCATGCGGCGGGACGCCGCCGGCTGCTACTACTTCGTCGGGCGGGCCGACGACATGTTCGTGTGCGGCGGCGAGAACGTCTACCCGGCCGAGGTGGAGACGGTGCTCGAGCGCCACCCCGCGGTGGCCCAGGCCTGCGTCGTGGCCGTGGACGACCCGGTGCGCGGCCAGAAGCCCGTGGCCTTCGTGGTGCCGCGCCCGGGCCAGGCGCTCACCGAGGAGACGGTGAAGGCGTGGGCCCTCCGCCACGCCCCCGCCTTCCAGCATCCCCGCCACGTCGAGCTCGTGCCGGCCCTGCCGCTCGCCGGCACCAACAAGGTCGACCGGCGGGCGCTCCAGGAGCGCGCGACGGCGCGCTGGGGCGAGCGGGAGCCGGCGTGAAGGCCGCCGCCATCGTCGCCCACGGCGGCCCCGACCGCCTCGTCTACGTGGAGGACTTTCCCGATCCCCGGCCGGGGTCCGGCGACGTCGTCGTGCGCGTGCGCGCCGCCTCCCTCAACTACCACGACGTGTTCACCCGCCGCGGGATGCCGGGCATCGCGCTGCGCCTGCCCGTGGTGCCGGGCCTCGACGTGGCCGGCCAGGTCGACGAGCTGGGGGAGGACGTCACCGGCTGGGCCCGCGGCGACCGCGTGCTGGTGGACCCCATCGACCGGGTCGGCGGCGGGCTCATGGGCGAGACCGTCCACGGGGGCCTCGCCGAGCGCTGCCGCGCCGCCGCTCACCAGCTCATCCAGATCCCGGCCGGCGTGAGCTTCGAGGCGGCGGCCGCGCTCCCCGTGGCCTACGGCACCGCGCACCGCATGATGCTCACCCAGGGCCGCGTGCAGGCCGGCGAGAAGGTGCTGGTCCTCGGAGCCAGCGGCGGCGTCGGCACCTGCTGCGTCCTCCTCGGCAAGATGCTCGGCGCCCACGTCATCGCGTGCGGCAGCACGCCGGCCAAGCTCGAGCGGCTCACCGCGCTGGGAGCCGACGAGGTCATCGACTATGCCACCCACGACGTCATGGCCGAGGTCCACCGGCGCCACGGCAAGCCCCACCGCCGCCGTCACGACGGCGGGGTGGACGTGGTGATCAACTTCACGGGGGGCGACACCTGGGTGCCGTCGCTCCGGTGCTTGCGGCGCGGGGGGCGGCTCCTGACGTGCGGCGCCACCGCCGGGTACGACCCCCGGACCGACATCCGCTACATCTGGACCTACGAGCTTCAGGTCCTGGGCAGCAACGGCTGGACGCGGGAGGACCTGGAAGCGCTGCTGGCCATGGTGCATGACGGCCGGATGGCGCCGGTCATCGACCGCGTCCTGCCGCTCGCCGAGGCCCGCGAGGCCCTCCGGCTCCTGGAAGAGCGCCTGGTCATCGGCAAGGTGATCGTCGCGCCCTGACGGCCGGGGAGGTCGCCGGCGCCCGCGGGCCGCCCGGCACGAGCGTCCGGCGGCGCCGCGGCCGCCGCCGGGCCTGGTCCAGGACGCGCCGCCTTCGGGTATAGTACCGGCGCGAGGCCGCGGCCGGCGGCGCGGCGAACCCGGGCCCGTAGCGGAGGTCGTCCATGGCGAGAGCGATGCGGCGCGTGGTCACCGGCCACGACGCGCGGGGCAAGTCGGTGATCCTGCGGGACGAGGCCTCCCCCCACGTGCTGGAGGTCCCGGGCATCCCGGGGCTGGCCCTCGTCAACCTGTGGGTCACGGACACCGCGCCTGCCAGCAACGCGGGCGCGGCCGACGCCGCCGCCCGGCCCGTTGTCCTCGAGCCGCCGCCCGGCGGCACCATCTTCCGGGTCGTCGACTTCTCCCCCGAGCGCCCCGGCGGCCCCGCCCCCGACCGCGCGCAAGCCTTCCGGGCCATGGGGGCCGAGCGGGCGATGGACCCCGACGGCTCCCGCCACCCCGCGATGCACAAGACCGACACGGTCGACTACGCCCTCGTCCTGGACGGCGAGATCTGGGCGATCATGGACGAGGGCGAGACGCTCCTCCGGGCGGGCGACTGCCTGGTCCAGCGCGGCACCAACCACGCGTGGAGCAACCGCACGGACCGCCCCTGCCGGATGGCGTTCATCCTCGTCAGCGCCCGGCCCGTGTAGCGCGCCCGCGCCGCCCGCGCCCCATGCCCGCCCCCGTCCTCGAGACGCGGAAGCTCACCCGGGAGTTCGGCAGCCTGACCGCCGTCGCCGAGGTGGACTTCCGCGTCGAGCCCGGCGAGCTCCGGTCGATCATCGGCCCCAACGGGGCGGGCAAGACGACCTTCTTCCGGCTCATCTCCGGCGAGATGGCCCCGACGAGCGGCCAGATCTGGTTCCGGGGCCGGGACGTGACGGGGATGCCCCAGCACCGGGTGACCCGCCTCGGCGTGTCCAAGTCCTACCAGATCACCAACATCTTCCCGCACCTCTCCGTGCTCGAGAACGTGCGCGTCGCCGTCCAGTCGCACCGGCTGGCCTTCAACTTCTGGTCGCGGGCGGCCGCGCTGGACGGCGTCCGGGCCAAGGCCGAGGCCGTCCTCGCCCAGGTGGGCCTCGCCGACAAGCGCACGATGCTGGCCGCCCACCTGTCCCACGGGGAGAAGCGCCACCTGGAGCTCGGCATCGCGCTCGCCTCCGACCCCGCCCTGCTCCTCCTCGACGAGCCCACCGCGGGCATGAGCCCCGAGGAGACGGAGGAGACCATCCGCCTCATCCGCACCATCGCCGAGGGCCGGACGGTGATCCTCGTCGAGCACAAGATGCGCGTGGTCATGAACATCTCGGACCGGGTCACCGTGCTGCACCAGGGGCAGGTGCTGGCCGAGGGCTCGCCCGCCGAGATCCAGGCCAACACCCGCGTCCAGCAGACCTACCTGGGGGCGAGCGCGTGACGCTCCTCGCGCTGGAGGACGTGCACGCCTACTACGGGGAGGCCCACATCCTCCAGGGCGTCTCCCTCACCGTCGCCGAGGGCGAGGTCGTCACCCTGATCGGCCGGAACGGGGCGGGCAAGACCACGACGCTCCGGAGCGTGATGAACATCGTCGGCCCCCGCGCCGGGCGCATCGCCTTCGCCGGGCAGGCCCTCGGGGGGTGGCCCACCCACGAGGTGGCCCGGCTCGGGGTGGCCTACGTCCCCGAGGAGCGGCGGATCATCCCGAACCTCACCGTGGCCGAGAACCTGCGCCTCGGCATGCTGGGCGGCGGCCGCGCCGCCCGCGACGGCGCCGTGCTCGAGGAGGTGCTGACCTACTTCCCGCGCCTCCGGGAGCGGCTCGAGCAGAAGGGCAAGAGCCTCTCGGGCGGGGAGCAGCAGATGCTGGCCATCGGCCGCGGCCTCGTGACCCGGCCCCGCCTCATGCTGGTGGACGAGCCGACGGAGGGGCTGGCCCCGATCGTCATCCAGAACCTGACCGGCATCCTGGCCGAGATCAACCGCCGCGGCACCACGATCCTGCTCGTGGAGCAGAACCTCGACGTGGCCCTCGCCCTGTCCCACCGGCTCTACGTGATGGACCAGGGGCGCATCCAGTTCGAGGGCACCCCGGACACGCTCCGCCGGGACCCCACCGTCCAGCGCCGCTTCCTGGGCGTCTGAGCCCGCGCCCGAGGGGCGCCGGGTTGACTTACCAGATCGCTATCGATAGTCTCTCTGTAAGACATGGAGACGGTGACCCTGTCGAGCAAGTTCCAGCTCGTGATCCCCCGGGGGGCGCGGGAGCGACTCCGCCTCCGGCCCGGGATGCGCATCACCGTCCTCGACAAGGGCGGGGTGCTGTTCCTCGTGCCCGAGCGGCCGCTGCGCGCCTACCGGGGGGTCGCGCGCGGCGTGAGCCCCCGAGGCCTGCGCGAGAAGAAGGACCGCCTCTGATCCTGGTCGACTCCAGCGGGTGGATCGAGTATCTGGCCGACCGCCCGCGCGCCGATCGTTTCGCGACCTACATCGAGGGCCGCGAGGCGCTGCTCGTCTCCGCCATCGCCGTCTACGAGGTGTACACGGTGATCCGGCGCGACCTCGGCGAGGAGCGGGCGCTGGAGGCGGTGTCGGCGCTCCGCCGGGCGACGATCGCGGCGGTGGACGAGCCGCTCGCCCTCGAGGCCGCGGATCTGTCCCTGGCCCACGACCTGGCCATGGCGGACTCCCTCGTGTACGCGACGGCCCGCCGCTTCGGCGCCACCCTCGTCACGGGGGACGCCGACTTCGATCGGCTCCCTGGCACCGTCGTCGTGCGCTGACCGTCGCCGGCCGGCGGCGGTCAGGACGCGGCGGGCTCGCGGGCGCTGGCGGCGGCGGGCAGCCCCGCCAGCAGCGTCCCCCAGATCCCCTTGGGCAGGAAGAGGACGAAGCCCATGAAGATCAGGCCGATCACGATGGGCCAGGCCTCGATGAGCTGGCTCAGCCGGTCCTCCAGCACGAGGAAGGTCGCGGCGCCGACGAAGGGGCCGAAGAAGGTCCCCGCCCCGCCGAGCAGCGTCATGATCACCGCCTGTCCCGAGGTCGTCCAGTAGAGCGACTCCACCGGCACCACGGTGAGCCGGAGGGTGTCCAGCGCCCCCGCCAGCCCGGCCAGGGTCGCCGAGAACACGAAGGCGAGGAGCTTGACCCGCGTCACGTCGTAGCCGCAGGCGGCGGCGCGGTCGCTGTTCTCGCGGATGGCCAGGAGCACGGCCCCGAAGGGCGAGTCCAGCACGCGGCGCAGGCCGAACAGCGCCACCGCCACCCAGCCGAGCGCGAAGTAGTGAAAGGCGAGCGGCGTGCTCACGGGGACGCTCCAGCCGAGGAGGCCGAGGGGCAGCTTCGGGATGCCGCGAAGCCCGTCGTCCCCCCCGGTCAGGTCGGCCGCGTGGAAGGCGATGAAGTACATGAGCTGGGCGAAGGCGAGCGTGAGCATCGCGAAGTAGATGCCGCGGCGACGCAGGCAGAAGAAGCCGAACACGGCCCCGGCCACCGCCGCCAGCGCCACCCCGGCCAGGAGCCCCACCCAGAGCGAGGTCACCGACAGTCGCGCCAGCACGATGCCGGTGCCGTAGGCGCCGAGGCCGAAGTACGCCGCGTGGCCGAAGGACAGGAGGCCGGTGTAGCCGTAGAGCAGGTTGAAGCCGATGGCGTAGAGGCCGTAGACCAGCATCTGCGTGGCGAGCGACTTGTACGGCACCAGGAAGGGCAGCGCCGCGAAGAAGCCCACGATGACGAGCACGGGGTGGGCGGCGACGAAGCCGCCGAGCGCGCGGGCGCTCCGGCTCATCACTCGGCCAGCCCCGGCTCCCCGAAGAGGCCGCTCGGCCGCACGAGCAGCACCAGCGCCATGAACACGAAGACGACGATCTCGGCCGCCTTCGGCGCGAAGTAGGTCGTGAGGCTCACCAGCTCGCCGATGAGGAGCCCGGCGACGATGGCCCCCGGCAGGCTGCCCATGCCCCCGACCACCACCACCACGAACGACTCGATGAGGATCTCGGTGCCCATCTCGGCGTAGACGCCGCGCAGCGGCCCGGCCAGGATCCCCGCCAGCCCCGCCATGGCGATGCCGAGCCCGAAGACGAGCGACCACACCCGGCCGAGGTCGATGCCGAGCGCGCGCACCATGAGGGGGTCCCGGGAGCCCGCCCGCACGATGAGCCCGACGTTGGTCTTCTCGAGGAAGAGCCAGAGGCCCACGAGCACCAGCGCCGTCACCGCGATGATGAACAGGCGGAACTGGGGGAACAGCATGAAGCCGAGGTCGACCACCGAGGCCAGCTCGCGCGGGGGGTCGAGGGTCAGGCCGACCTTGCCCCAGATGACCTTGACTCCCTCCACGAGGACGAGCGAGAGCCCGAAGGTGAGCAGCAAGGGATCGTCCGGGTTCCGGCCGTAGAGCCGGCGGATCATGCCCCGCTCCACGAGGAGCCCGAAGATCCCCGCCATGACCGGCGCCACCAGCAGGGCGGCCCAGAAGCTGCCGGTGAAGCCGAGGACGAAGAACCCGAAGTACGCCCCCAGCATGTAGAAGGCCCCGTGGGCGAAGTTCACCACCGTCATCAGCCCGAAGATCAGGGACAGCCCGATCGCGAGCAGGACGAGGATCCCGCCCAGGACGAGGCCCGTGAAGAGCTGGGCCCCGAGCGCGGTCAGCGTGAGCTCAGCCACGAACGCTCAGGCGTACCCCTTCTCCTGGCACGTCCGCTCGAGCATCTCGTCGGCGGCCACCTTGCCCGTCACCTCGAAGAAGCCCCATTCGCCCTTGGCCTGGGCCCGGCCCTTGATGATCCACAGGTCCTGGAAGGCCTTGCGGTCGCACTTGCGCCACCACTGCTTGGTCTTGTAGTGCCCGTAGCCCGGGTTGTTGAGCAGCGCCGAGGCCACCGCGTCGGCGTTGGTGGACTTGGCGAGGGTGATCCCGCGCGCGACCTCCATGATGCCGCTGTAGCCGTAGCCGCTGTAGCCGTCGGGGGGCACGCTGAACCGCTTCGTGAAGGCCTCGACGTAGGCGCGCGACTCGGGGACGGAGTCCTGGACCTCCCAGTAGAAGTTGCTCCCGCCGTAGATGTCGGCGAAGAGGTCGGCCCCGCCCTCCTTGGCCGCGAACAAGAAGTGCAGCGGCACCAGGATGTTGGTCTGCTTCTTGAGCCCGAAGCTGATGGCCTGCTTGGCGAAGGCGACGCCGTCGGCGCCGGGGGTGGCCGCCAGCACCACGTCGGGCTTGGCCGCCTGGATCTTCGGGATGTGGGTCGAGAACTCGGGCTTGCCGAGGGGGTAGGGCGTGCTGCCGAGGACGGTGCCGCCCGCCTGCTGGACCACGCTCGCGAACACGGCGTTGTTCTGCTTGCCCCAGGCGTAGTCCGCGTACACGATCCACCACTTCTTGCCGAGGTTCTTCACGGCCCAGCCGCCCACCGCGCGCCCGGTGATGGTGGGGTTCAGTGCCTCGTGGAAGGTGAGCGGCCCGCTGTCGGGCTTGGAGCTGATCTCGTCGGACTGGCTGATGGAGATGAACAGCTTGTTGGCGGCCTTGGCCTGCTCGTTGATGGCCATCTGCACGTGGGCGGCGAGCCCGCCCACGATGAAGTCCACGTTGTCGTTCTCGATCAGCTCCTTGGTGCGCTGGGCGCCCACCGCCGGCTTGAGCTGGTCGTCCCGGAACAGGATCTCCACCTTCCGCCCGAGGACGCCGCCCTTGGCGTTGAGCTGCTCCATGGCCAGGATGGCCCCCTTCTGCTGGTCGGCGGCGATGGCGCCGAACGGCCCCGTGAGCGGCAGGGGGAACCCGATCTTGAGGACGCCGCCGCCCTGGGCCCGCAGGACGGCGGGGGCGCCGAGGATCGCGGTGCCGGCGGCGGCCGTCGCGAGGAACGAACGTCGGCTCACGTGGCTCATGGGACACCTCCCGGAGGAAGGGGATCACGACGGGAACGCGCATCCGCGCGGGGACGCGCCGCCTGGTCACGCTGCCCGGGGGGAGCGGCATCCGGCGCCGGGGGACGGGCGGACGCCGGCCCGCCCACGTCGCTGAACGCCGGAAACCGCGTCACGGTCTGGGTCCTCCCTGCGTGCGGGCTCCTCGACCCCGGAGCGGGCAGCCAATGGGATAGCAGGGGCGCTTCCCGATGTCAAGGCGCCGGCCGGCGGCAGGGCGGCGGCGCGCGCCGCGGCCGCGCCCGACCCGGCTCCCCCGCCCGCCGTCCCTGTGCTATAAGACGGGCTCAGGCCTTCGATCCCATGAAGCTCGGGCTCAGCGTCGGGTACTCGGGGGCGCGGCTGGAGCTGCCGGTCGCGCGCGTGCAGCTCGCCGAGCGGCTCGGCTACGACTCCGTGTGGACGGCCGAGGCCTACGGCTCCGACGCGGTCACGCCGCTCGCCTACCTGGCCGCGGTCACCCGGCGCATCCGGCTCGGCACCGGCATCATGCAGCTCGCCGCCCGCACGCCGGCGGCGGCGGCCATGGCCATCGGCACCCTCGACGCGCTGGCCGGCCCCGGCCGCGCCATCGCCGGCCTCGGCGTGTCCGGCCCGCAGATCGTCGAGGGCTGGTACGGGCAGCCGTGGGGCCGCCCGTACTGGCGGCTCCGCGACTACGTGGCGATCATGCGCAAGGTCTTCGCGCGGAGCGCCCCCGTCCAGCACGCGGGCCGGGAGATCTCCCTGCCCTACGAGGGCCCGGGCGCGGCCGGGCTCGCCAAGCCCCTCACGTCCATCCTGCACATGAACCCGCGCATCCCGATCTGGCTCGGCACCGGCTCCGAGAGCACGGTGAAGCTCACCGCCCAGGTGGCCGACGGCTGGCTCCCGCTGGGCTTCGTGCCCCGGCGGATGAAGGAGTTCCGGCCGTGGCTCGAGGCCGGGCTTGCCCGCGCCGGCGGGGGCAAGACGCTCCGGGACCTGGAGATCCAGCCCCGCGCGGCCGTCGTCGTCACCGACGACGTGCGGGCGGCGCTCCGCTCGCTGAAGCCGCGGGTGGCCCTCTACGTGGGCGGCATGGGCCACCGCGACAAGAACTTCCACACGCGCTCGATGGAGGCGTGCGGCTACGGCGAGGCGGCCGCGCGCATCCAGGAACTGTACCTGGCCGGGCGGAAGGACGAGGCGGTGGAGGCGGTGCCCGACGAGTTCGTCGACGACGGGGCCCTGGTCGGCCCCGTCGGCCGCATCCGCGAGCGCTTCCGCCCGTGGGCCGACTGCGGCATCACGGGCCTCACCATCGCCACCGCCCAGGACGAGGCCGTCGAGCTGATGGCCCGGCTGGCCCGACCGGAGGGCGGGGCGTGACACGAGACATCGCCGGGAGCCGGCGCGAGCGCCGGCCGGTCGGAGCGAGCTTCCCGCGGGGAGGGCGACTGATGACGCACGTGCTGGTCGTGGCTCTGGTGAGCGTGCTCGTGGCGTGGGGGGGACCGGCGGCGGCCCAGGCGCCGACGCCCATGGCGGCGGCCGTGGGCGGCAACATGAACCACGTCCCCAGCTTCGTGGGCGT
>Ga0187892_10007748_pt1 | contig 15119 bp, 15 predicted proteins | sample MA1701073metaG_FD_139345 | JGI IMG/M metagenome (GOLD analysis project Ga0187892, IMG submission 139345) | Bio-ooze microbial communities from a basaltic lava cave in the Kipuka Kanohina Cave System on the Island of Hawaii, USA - MA170107-3 metaG ... | reverse complement strand
GTCGATGATGATGACGCTCTGACGAATCGGCTCTGGATCAGACTTGACCTGGTTGGTTAAGAAGTCGTGAACCGTGGTTGCGTCGGTGAATCCATCGCGCCGCAGCACTTCGACTGCAGCCGCCGTGGGCGCGAGGTAGTAGGCTCTTCTTCCCCCAGCTTCTAATCCCTTCTGGATTTCCTGGAGGCAGGTGGTTTTCCCGGCTCCAGCACATCCTCGAATGGCATAGACACGGTCGGTGGTTTGGAGAGTTTGCAGAACCACAGTGAGTTGTTCCTGGGACTTGAAGTCAAACTCGACGCCCTCTGTCGTTCCCAAAGGACTGCAGCTCCTCTGGGTTTGATTGACGAACTGGATCGACCAGCGTTCCAGTTCCAATCCGCGCTCGGAAGCGCACTGGCAGGATAAGAGTGGATTCTGTGAACTCTCGGCCAGGCGTGTGATGCCGGATTGATCGCTGGTGATGCAGAGTTTCAACCGTTCCAGGTCGAGGGCTCCCAGGTTTTGGTTTAAGGCCTCAGCCAAGATCTCGTGGCCCTTCAGAACTGAATGTCGTTCGTACAGATGATCGCGAGCCTGCATCAGCGCCCGCCAGTTCGATCCCATGGGTTCGAGGGAATCGGCTCGGTTCAGCGCCTCTCGTTTGACTGACTCCAGATCAGATAGCTCCTGGGTTGACGACTGGGAGCGCTGGAACTGCCGGACTTCAGGGGTACTGATCTCCCGAAGCTTGGCAGACCGTGTCTCGCTTGCCATCTGGGAAATCTCTGCGGGGTTTGGCTTACGACCCCGTTCGGTAACGAACTTCTCCATGGCCGCTTCAACCTCTGCTCGGCGCTTGGAGTACCGCAGGCGGAGTTCCTCCGAAACGCCTTTGATCTCGAAGCCTTCCACCCATCCTTTGTCATTCCGAGTCTGTTCGATCTCATAACCCAGGCTTCGGCATTCCCGGGCCAGTTCGTTCTGGTAGACCTTTCCACAGTAGCGGATGGCTTTGAAGATGTCGTGGGTCTCGAGGGCCAGCCAGTGTTGGCTGGCTGCGTCCCAGGTCGCATTGGCGATTACGAAATGGGTGTGGAGTTGTGGATCGAGTTCGCGCGAGGCGTCGTGGCGGAAGGCTGCTGCGCAGAGGTTGCCTGTAGTGTGGCGATGTTTGTAATGTCCCTGCCGGGTCTGGATGGCAGCAAACCGCTCCAGTTCCTCTAGGGCCTTGCGCGTCGCTCGATCGTGCGCGTCATAGAGTCTTCGATCTTCCATCATGACGGCCATAAGAGACACGGACTTCTGGGCGGAGCACTGAAAGTCAAAGAAACGAATCGAGTTCTCCGCCATCCGAGGGGCCAGCTGGCCGGAATCATCCGGATGCTGGTTGAGTCGCAACGCTTCGAAGGCAGCATCTTCCTTCTCGATGGTCTGGCCTGCGATGCCTAACTTCTCCGCACCTTTCCCGACCCAGACTCCGGTGACCTGTTCCTTCTCGCAGTAGTAGTCATTGGCCGACAGGTGGGTGTCGAGATAGGTGCTGCCATTTCGGATCTTCTTGCAGGTGAACATAGATCTCAGGTCGCAATTGAATCGGCCCGACTCCAGGAATCGGTCATGGGAAGCTGAACTACAAGTTGGCCTTCCCAACTCCCGTCATTGGTCGTGTTGTCTGGAGCGCTCAGGTGCCCCTCCAGAGAGGTAGTACCTTCGTGCTTCGACCTTGCCACTTGCAGCCAAAAGAGACTGCAGAAAGCCGGGCATTCCAAAGTTCCCGGACTGTCAAGCAGCCCTTCATTTACTAAGAGGCTTGAGAACCCGAGAGTGTTACAAGGATTCTCATCACTCAATCCAACCGTCATATGTAATGAGTATCCAGAGCCCCAAACAGTAAAGAGCCATGCTCAAGAATTTCGAAACCACCCCTCATCTCATAGGAGTATTGAACGCCCCAAAATGTGAACAGCGCTGCTTCATCCTTGTGCTCTCATTCCCTTCACCTAGACCCAGTGCTTCTAAGGAGAGTGCTCAGAGAAATCTTCTTTGAGATCGAAATTAGGAGTTCCTGCTCGTTATGTTCCACATCAGGTAAAGCGTTTGGCTGAAATGAGGTTACGGGTTCCCACTCTGGCAGAAAGCATCGTTAAGAGAACCACAGTGGGAGAGCCATCACGATGACTATCGAGCCGTTGTCTGGGTGAGATTGTTCATCTCAGCTGGCGGCTTCGGCGCAGGAGGCGCCGCTGGCAGGAGGAGTATAAGGGTTCTTTTTTCTCGGAACTCGGGAGTGAACTCAACCGATGTAACATTTCGTCTACTGCGTCTATAGAGCGTTTTTTCACTCGTTTTCGTCTATAGAGAAAACAAACTCGCCCTCATTTCCGCTTGACAGGGACCGAACCGTTCTCTACTTACCTACTGGTTTTCGGCTTGCTGTCATCCGGCGCAGCAAAGGCATCCATCGCAGACACTCGAATCGGAGGCGGTGTGTAGTCGTTTGGCAAGTGAGTTGCCAGAATGGTGATCCGATTGTCATCCGGCAACGATGCGTAGCTCGGCGACATAATCTCCACTCCGACCTCGTTAAATCGGTCTTGGATACTCTGGTGCAGCAGTGAGTAAGTAACCGCCATCAGGTTAGGCTGGCTGGTGAAAACATTGATCTCGTAGCTGACGTGAAAGTCATTCAGCCTGGTCTGGAAAACGAAGGGCCTAGGTTCTTTGAGAATGTTCTCGGTGGCGAGGGCAGCATCAATCAAGAGCTGGTGAACCGTCCGGCAGGGAGCATCATAACCAATAGTCACACGCGTATGCAGTATCAGTTCCTGCGCTCCACTCGTGACACTGTAGTTGACAACATGGCTCCCAAGCACCACGGAGTTGGGAATGCGGACATACGACTCCCGTCGTGCCAGCCATGCCCATCATGGATTTAATTTGGGCCGCCGTCTAGATGCTCAGGGAGTCGTGATGTTTCGCACAGGAATTCAGTCGGCTGCCATTTGCATTCTTCGAAGCGCAGAGATTAGATAGAGGTAATTGGCATCAAGGGAAGGGGCTGAATTGCTTGCTTGGTTGACTGAACCCTTCGCGGCCAAACGGGAGCCTGGCAGCGTTTTGAGGTCTGAGTGTTGCCCTGCCTTCAAGGTTTCATCAATCCAGGGAGTCGGCCACCGACCGCGTACCCAAACTTTGCTCGAAGGCATCAGACTTCCATGTGACATTTGCTGCCTTGCTGCGTCTATCCAACGCTCGCCCAAGAAAGTAGCCCCAGAGCGCACCGCCGACTCCGGCAAGGATAGCTGTGGTCCAGACCTTGCGGTCTGAGTTCGTCGCATCGTCGAATGCAGCGAGGCCAGCAAACAGCCCGACAGCGAAGCCGCCTCCTCCGCCTGCCAGTGTCAAGATGGTTCGATACTTGTGAGATTCCCCACTCAGTGGTGAGGACTGTTGCCCAAAAGCCGAAGTGCTCGTAACGCCGACCAGCAGGACACACAGTATCCAGCGCTTTGTCATCCTAGCATCCCTCCTTCAAGGTTCTCTCTCCAATACAACTCCGCAATTTCTCTTGCCGGCTGCGCTTCGTACGAATCGAGAGCTTGTTCTATTGAAATCTCTCTCGAAGCAAACGCAGTTTCTGCACCGCTCGCAGGACTTCGGCCACGCTCCAGGCTTGCGCCGCACAGCCTTTGGGGGCATGAGGAGGATCAGCATCGAAAATCTCCGAAATCGATCCAAGCAGAGCTTGGGACATGTGTTGCCGGAGACCATCGAATAGAGATTCCAGGTAACGGCAATTCTCTGCCGACTCACCGAACACATTCAGATAGGCATCCACAAACGGGCCAATCAACCACGCCCAGACAGTCCCCTGATGGTAGGCGCTGTCGCGCTGGTAGGGGCTTCCTGAATAGACATTGCGGTATTCTGGATCTTCAGGCGCGAGGCTCCGCAGCCCATAGCGTGTAAGCAGCTTCTCCTCCACCGCGCGCACAACTGCTTTGGTCTGCTCGGGAGGCAGGAGTGGAAAGGGCAGGCTCACGGCGAAAATCTGGTTGGGGCGAATTTTCCTGTCGGGAACGGCGTCTTGAATGCAGTCATAAAGGCATCCAGCCTCAGCGTTCCAGAAGGCACGATTGAAGCTCGCCTGGATCATGTCTGCTAGCTGTTTGTAGAACTTGGCCCGGTCCCCTTTCTTTAGCTGCGTGCTGAGGCTCTCCATGACACGGATGGCGTTGTACCAGAGCGCATTGATCTCAACGGCTTTCCCTTGCCTGGGCGTCACCACCCAGTCGCCAATCTTCGCGTCCATCCAGGTGAGTTGAGCTCCCGGAGTACCTGCGGCCAGGAGTCCGTCCGTTGAGTCGATGTGGATTTCGTAGCGCGTACCCCTCATATGCCACTCGATCACTTCTTCTAGCTTGGAGAAGGCCTCATCGCGGATAAACGCGAAGTCATTGGTGGCCTTAAAATATTCGTGAATGGAGTGAAACAGCCAGAGCGTTGCGTCCACCGTATTGAACTCAGGGGCGCCGTCTCTGTCTGGAAAACGATTAGGAAGCATGCCTTGATTGCAGTACTTCAGGAACGAGGACAGGATGTCTCTGGCTAAGTCGAAGCGTCCCGTCGTAAGCGTCAGGCCAGGCAGAGAAATCATCGTGTCGCGGCCCCAATCGGTGAACCAGTGATAACCGGCAATCACGGACGAAGCGCCGTCGGCACGCATAATGTTGAACGAGTCGGCTGCCAACGCCAGCCGCTGAGCGAATGGATCGGTTGATGAAATGCTCGACGTAATCTGCTGACGGCGACTCCTTTCGCAATCTTCCATCTCCTCAACCTGACGAAGGGTCACTTGCTCCTTTTCATTGAGCGTTGCCACAAGAAACGCCTCGGGATTCTTGGAACTCAGCTCGAAGCTGAAGTACCCGTGTGTAAAGAGGTCCTCACGAAAGTCCAGACCGCGATCAAGCTCTTCCAGATATTCAAACTTGCGGTACCAATCGGGTTCAACAGTAAATGCCAAGCCGTTGTGATGGAGCTTCAGCGCCGGTAGTCCGTCATAGGGATGCACCTGCAGCAGGCCAGGCTCTTCCCTTTCGGGCCGCTGCTGGATGCTGCCATTCTCAGATGTCAAAGAGTGATAGTCGCGAAACGCAACGAAGGGTCGGACCGCCAGGACAGCAAAACTGTCTCCCGGATTAAGCAGCCGGTAACGAATGACAGTCGTGTTCTCTCCATGCACCATGAACAGGGATTTCTCCAGCAGCAGGCCATTAAGATCGTAGGTCCAACGCGGAAGCGGGCCCAGCCGAAATTCTTGAATGAAAGAGTAACCCTTCGGACTAACCGTAAATGGAAACTGGTTCGCGCCCAGCTCGAAACGCTGGTCATCGTGCAGGAAGGTCTCTTCCACTTTCGAAAGAATAACAAATCGATCGACCGGCGGGTGCAGCGATGCAACGAGGAGGCCATGATACCGCCGCGTATTCGCGCCGCTGACTGTGCCGGAAGCAAAGCTCCCGAGACCATTGGTCTCCAGCCATTCCAGATGGCTGGATTTGGAATAGTCCTTGCAAGTCATCTCGTCAATCAAGATGTTCTGCTGTTCCAGCTTGGGTTGTGCGGCTACAGGTGTCATGGGAAATTCTCCTTTGAGAAGGAATGTTTGTTACGCCGTCAGTAAAATTCTGTGACTTGATCTCTTCTTGATTCCTTCGCCCAGCAGTTCTGAATCAACACACCGTCGCCCCGCCTAAATGGAATCCAGCGAGCAACACGGAAACGATTCCCACTGCGCCTCTAAGGCGACCACGGGTGTTGGTTGTCTTCAACATGATCTAGCTCCTCGTTGGCACGAAGCACGCGCTCAGAGCCACAAATAACCTGCGTAATTCCGAGTGGAGCGCCAGGTGCCTGGTGGGATTCAAAAATGGGATGACTCGGTTGCGTTTGAGCCTTTGCCCTCGTCAAATACTGCCGGCCAGAATGGATGGCTACTCTTGAGACTCCGCATCTTTACGTCAGGACTGCTGCTGTGCTCTTCGGCCGGCTGCGAACCTAAAGCCGGAACCTCATCCCCCGGATGTAGCACTAACTCAGGATCAGACCGTTTTCCTCGCACAGAGAATCCAACCTGTAAGGCGCTGAGCATGGTCAACGCTGTGACCAACAAGACAGGTGGAACGAGGTGTCCTAAAATTCCGGCTAGTAGAGCCAGCGTTGCCAGGCAGCCATGAGGAAGCAATCGGACCAAGATGCATGAGCAGCGCCGTGATGCTTCGGATGTCATGCCGATGACGGTCAGAGAGATCATCGTCAGCGCCACGGATGCACAGAGGATCCATGCCTCCATGGGATGCAAGTGATCGCCTGGTGCAAGAGCAACGATGTGCTTTACCCCAACGGCTGCCAGGGCAATACCGGTGTACAGGGGCCAATGAGCGTAGTTCCAAATATGAAAGAGCATGGCCTGGCGGCGGGTGTGAATGGGTCGCTCAGATGCGCCCGCCGCCCCGTCAAAGTACCACCACCAGAAGCAAAACGCGATGCCCATGCCCTGAAAAGCTGAGAGTGCCGCCGACAGGCTCCAGGAGTCTTGACTCTCCATCCCATGCATTACTGCCACAATGGATTCACCCAGTAGAATGATGGTAAAGAGACCAAAGCGTTCTGGCAGGTGGGCGGAGTCGGGCGGAATCTTCTCGGCATGGTCTAGCGCGAAGAACGGAGTTCCCAAGTCAATGGTGAGTGCCACAGCCCACAACCAGTAACGAGTGGGAGGATCAACGAGTGCAGAGACGATCCAAACGACAGCCGCCACGCCAAAACCGGTGGCGTAGTGCGTTATCAATTGCCGGGACTCGGGCACATGACGAGCCCGCAGATACTGAAAGACCAGGACAAGCCGCATCGCTGCATAGGCGCCCGCAAATCCCGCCGAGTAACGACTGTCAAAGGCATCTTTGGCGTTGGCGGCCATCGCGGCCACGGCGAACATTTGAATCAGGGTTAACAGACGCTGGACAAGGTCGTCTGTGTCAAAACGTGTGGAATACAAGGTGTGTCCGACCCACGCCCACCAGATGAGGACAAAGAACGCTAGAAATCGAAACACTCCGGCCAATGAGTAATTCGCGCTAAGTGGACTATCCACCTGCGCTACGGCGGCCACAAAGATCAGGTCGAAGAAGAGCTCCAGCCATGTGACTCGCCGCGAACTGGCCGCTTCAGCAGGCCAAAGACGAGGTGGATGTATCAAGTGACGCAGTGGCATAGAGAACCCTATTTCATCGACATCATCGGCACTGGCGCACCCGGAACGTTCAACCGCATCCGGTACAACCCGCTACGCGCAGTCAGGTAGAGCGTTTTCCCGTCCTCATCACCCCAGGCCATATTGTGTGGATGCATGGGCGCAAAAACGGTGCCCAGGTGCTTTCCTTCGGGCGACAGAATCCAGAGTCCACCGGGACCTGAAACATAGAGGTTGCCCCTCTGGTCAACCTTGATTCCGTCCAGAGCATCGTCGCCTTTGGCACTAGTCATGTCGAAGAAGACCCTGCCATTGGAAAGACTCCCATTGATACCGACTTCATAGCGCATGACGACTTTCTTTTGTTCGTCCCAATTGCCGAGGTACAGGTATTTCTCGTCCGGCGAAAACGCAATGCCGTTGGGGCCCTTCAGATCGGTGCTGACCAGTTTCAGCTTGCCTCGATACAGAGCAAATACGCCGCTGTAAGGAAGCTCTTTGCGAGGATCGTCGTAGAACTTGGGAAGCCCAAACGGTGGATCGGTGAAGAACAGCGTCCCGTCGGAGCGATAGACCAAATCGTTGGGACTGTTGAGACGTTTACCTTCGTAACGGTCGGCCAAGACCGTGAGTTCACCGTTCTGCTCCAGCCGTACCACGCGCCGATTGCCATGCTGGTTGATGGTGAGCCGACCTTGCGCGTCGACCGTGAGTCCATTGGATCCAGGCTGGCCATACTCGGCGATGTCGGCGCCTTCGTAGCCGCTCTTCTCGCGGAATACCGAGAGTTGGCCGTCGGGCTTGTATTTGTAGATGGTGTTGCTGTTAGGATCGCTAAAGAGCAGGTAGCCGCCGTCGCGCACCCAGACGGGACCCTCGGTAAACTTGAAGCCTTCGGCCAGCTTATGGATCTTGGCGTTGCGCGGGACGATTTCGTCGATGGCAGGATCCAGTCGAGCCACTTCGACATTCACCTCCCTCGGCATGCCGCTGAGAGGACTAACACTGCCTTGGTAGAAGTCGAGCTTGGCAAAGCGCATCCAAATATAGTTTGTTGGAGGATTCGAAAGGGGGCCGTTAATGCCGAACACAGCCAGTTGGATTTTCTGGCCAGGCTTCACGTCGCGTCCGATGATCAGCCGATTGGGAGCATTCCAACCGCTGACGACCGATCCTCCACTCTGACCCAGCCCGCGAGTGAGTTCGCCATCGACCCAAATTTCTGCATAGTCGTCCAGCGAGGTTTCAAACACGACGGTCGAGCCCGTGGGATCGAAGCTGCCGGCGCGTTCAGGAATCGTCAGCCGAATGCGGTACCAGTTGAAACAAAGCCTGCCCGTGGAACGCCGCTTGTCCAGGGTCGTGGGATCCAGAACCTCCCAGCGGGAGTCATCAAAGTCGGCGCCGCCAGCGTGAGGGGAGTAATCGTACGTTTTGATCGGCTGAGTCGCGGGCTGGCCATCCGCGCCAGGCGCTTTGAAATCCACCTCAATGATCTTGGTATCGCTGTAGCGCCACTGGCCTTGGATCACCTTGACCCCTTCGGGAGTTGCCAGATTCACGGTAGCGTTCGCAGGGCCGTTGGGTGCTTCCCACCCGTTTCCGTGCAGCAGGGCGGGAGATTGCAGAACGGTTAACAGAGCGGCAAAAAGGTTCACTAGTGATTTTCTGCTCATTGGCCACCTCCGCGAGACAGGCTGAATGTTGAGATCGCCGCAGCACCCACCTTGGCGATGTCTTCGTCTTCTTGCGGCGTATTGCCGCTGACACCGATGGCACCGAGGACTTTGCCGTCCACCACGATGGGGATACCGCCTTGCAGTGGCGTCGCGCCGGGCAGGGCGAGTGCCGCCACCCGGCCGTTGCGCACTTGGTCTTCGAAATCCTTGCTGGGCCGGCGGAAGATGGCTGCCGTGCGGGCCTTTCCGATGCCCACTTCCACACTGGCAACCTGGGTGTCGTCGAGACGCTCCAGCAAGAGCACGTGTCCGCCGTCATCCACTACGACGATTACCACGGTGGAGCCCCGTCTCTTCGCTTCTGTCTCCGCCGCCGCGGCAACCTGCTTCGCAGCGTCAAGCGTCAAGATTTTCTTGGTCGGCAACTCCGCCGCGGGCACGTTGCTGGCGAAGGTGCACACTAGACATAACATCAAAAAGGTCCCTATCCATCGCATGGGATCGTCTCCTCCTTTGAAAATCCCTCCCTCGGAGGGGCGGCGCGAAGTGACAGCGGTCGCAGAGCGCCGGGGTCGATTTCCCGATCAACAACCCACACCAGTTTGTCGGTTAAGGCCCCCAACTCCCCTCAAGTCCCCCTTGTCCAAGATGGGGCGCTGTTTTCAGCGAACGCGGCGCCGCTCTAGGCGGCATGAACTCTTTTGAAGGTATTCCCTCTTTGGCGAAGGGGGAGTGCCCGCCCACGTTCCCGGCGTGGCGCCTCCTTTGCTTCCACGTCTCCCGTAACTATCTGGCCTTGACCACGTAGTACGTCATGGGCCCCGGAACTTCCTTGAACCAGTGCGGAGTCCCGGCTGGTACGATGATCACGTCTCCCTGGCTAATCTGCCGCGTATCGCCTCCACTGATTTCGGCGCCACGAACCTCGTCGGAGGCAATGTTTTTTGGATCTACGACCGTTCCGCCGGTAACAAATGTTGCAGCGCCTTCCTGCACGTAGATGATGTCCGCATCCTTCAGGTGAACCTCTGCCATGCCAGCTTTCTCACGACGGCTGGTGTGCACCATGTACTTCTCGCTGCCGTCGAATAGCACAGCACCTTTCGCAAAAGCGTCTTTCACTTTTCCCTTTTCAAAGAAGCTAACGTTTGCTGATTTGGTAAAAGCCTTCACCGCGTTTGCTCCTGCAATCGCCAATTCCTCATCCTGTTGGGCGCTGGCAGCACCGCTGACGCCTACGCCACCGATGACTTCTCCATCTACCAGGACGGGCACTCCACCCTGAAGCGGCGTGAAGTCGTTGAGGGCAACCATGGGAGTGCGCCCATTCTTGATGATGTCTTCAAACACCTTGGTGGGCTTTTTGAACATGACGGCAGTGCGCGCTTTGCCGATCGAGATGTTGGTGCCCGCCGCAAAGGTTCCGTCGAGCCGCTCCAAGGCCATCAAGTTGCCGCCTTCATCGACAACCGCAATCACGCCGCCAGGAGCGTTAACCTTCTTGGCTTCGGCAATAGCCGCGGCGATGACGGTTTTGGCCCCGTCAAGCGTGAGAGACTTCTTGGAGGTGACCTGCGGCTGACCGTTAGCTGTCATCGCTGAGAACACCAAAGCCAGAGTGATGCCTTTTGTGAAATTCATGATCTGCTCCTAAGTGGTGAACTGAGTAGGGTGCCGGCTGGACAACCCTCAGCCCGGCCGGCACCGCGAGCTTGGGTAACTACTTAACCGGATCCGCGAACTTTGCCTCGCCCAGCAGCGTCTCTGCGAAGGCGCACCAAATCTGAACTTTTGCTACATCCTTTACGTAGGGAGGGACGGTGATCGATTGGTTAATCTTGTCGCCCTTGATCTTCAGACGGTTCAACAAGAAAGTGTTCCCCTTCGAATCCACCACTTGCCAGTGCGGCGCCGGTGTGTCAGGAACGACGAAGTCGTCGGACAGCGTAAGCACGTTCATGTGACCCTGCTTGGAGTGCGATACAGTGCCAGTGTTGGCTTTTGGCCCCTCGAACCTACTGCTCGTGTGCATGTGGTTCGCCAGGCTGGTCGTGCCGAAAGCAAGCAGGCTGGCCAACGCCAGGCAAGCCATCGCCTGAGACTTTGTGATACGCATAGTGAATCCTCCTGTCGGATTGTTGTGATTTGCCATGCCTTTGCTTGGAATGGCGCCTGTTGCCAGGTTCTGCTGCTTGAATGACCGTGAATCATTGCTTTATTCCAACTCACTCAAAAAGGCGTGAGATTCCGAAACAAGAGCTCCGACGAAGGCTTCGAGAGATTTTCCTCTCCAGCCCGGTTGGCGTCGGTTTCCTTGAAATGGCGATTTGCAACCGCCGTTTGATATGCTCACGAACATAGAATTCTCCCGAGCACCCCACACACCTCTCCAAATGGCTGTTGATCTGCGCCGCGCTCTCAGCGATGAGCTCGTTGCTGAGGTAGGCGTCCAGCAGAGCCAAGGACTTCTTGCAGTCCGCATTTCCGATGTGAGCGAATTTCATATCTGCCTCTTTTTCCCGCGACGCTTCTCAACAGCTCACGAGCGAATGGCACCACCCTTAAAGGCGTCAGCCCCTCATCTTTATTCCTGCGACCCTTTGCTGTGAAAAACCCAAGAAGTTCGGCTCGCCTCTCCCCAATGCGGGAGAGAGGCTGGAGGTGAGGGGGCCGAGCACCCAGCAGAGACAACATGCCTGCGAAAGCATTCGGAGGGAGGACGAGTCTGGATTCCCACGCCGGCTTACGAATTACAGTGGAGGCACGCCACGGAGCCGACAGGAATATTCAGCAGCAGAGGCGGCATTTCCTGATCGGAGATTCAATTGAAAGGATGGGAAGCAGTGAGGGTTGCGAATCGACTGTTTGTTTTGGCAATTCTAGGAATGATTCTTATGACCTGCGTGCCAGCCTCATTCGGTACTACCGTCCGCTACAAGGGAAGAACGTCCTGGCGCGAGGCGGTTTTGTTTTCGCCGTGAGTCGCGAGTTTTGAGCAGACGAAGCCAAGGTGGTCTACTGCTACTCAGATTCAGAGTATGCCTCTTGCCCTGTCTACCTTCTGGAATAGAACGGGGCCAGTGCTGCTGCTGGGAACTACGAGTTCATGGCAACAGAACGGATCTTCTTCTCAGGGAGGCGGACGCCGAGTTTGTGATGCCTGCTTTCTCAAGCCAAGGCCCTGGCGAGTGGGCAAAGGAAGGCTGAATTGATCAGTTGCCAACCCTTACCCAGTTCGCATGGGAATGGCTGCCTACCTTCCTCCGAGTCGCTCCGCTTCCACAATGACACCAGCGCTGGAGCAGGTCCAGTACAGATTGCCGTTGGGCGCTACCGTAATGTCTGTCGGCTCCGGATCCCCGAAATCAACCACGCTGGTCGACATCGTTTCCAGGTCAAGCTCGCTGACTCTATTTCGGCCCCCCATCGAACCGGACAGACCTGGAGTCGGTACTTCGGTCCAGTAAAGGTTCTTCCCTCGGTGATCCAATGCGATACCAACGGGCTTGTCCAGGCCACTCAGCAATAAGCTGACAACGCCGGAGGGAGTTCTCTTCAGAATCACATTGGCGGATTTACATGTCCAATAGGAAGTCCCGTCCTTGGCGACAGCGATATCGGTGGGTTCGGGCTCTCCCAGCGTGAGAACACGGGTCGTCACGCCATCGGAGACGTTGACCGTATTCATTCCACCCATGGTTCCAGGCACACCCGGAGTTGGCAGTTGGGTGAAGTAGACGCGATCCCAGCGATCAATGGAAATGCCGGAAGGTTTCATAAGACCGCCCAGGAAGAGGCTTACGGTTCCGTTGCTCTGCCTTTGTAAGATGACCCCCGCAGACTTGCAGGTCCAGTACAGAACTCCTTTGCTGAATGCCAGATTCGTGGGTTCTGGCTCGCCTAGAGTCAATACATCAATTTTTCCAGAAGCCAGATTTACTTTGTTAACGGTGTTTCTTCCGCCCTGCATTCCCGATACTCCGGGAGTGGGCAGCTGCGTGAAAAAAAGGGTTTTACTTCCTTTGGCCTCAATTCCAGTGGGACGACTGAGCCCCGACACAACGACTCGGGTCTCATAGCTCTGCGCTAGGCCATTGGCACTGTAACAGACAAGTGCAAGAATCCATAAGATTGTGATTCGATGTCCGAACCATAGAAGGATCTTGGCATTGCTTGACATACGTTTTCTCCTTTTAGAAGGTTTACAGATGTTCTTGATCTCCTTGTCCCCTACGTTGGCTTTGGTCTTGGCAGGGGTGCAGGGCGGGTTGCCTATTGTGCGTTCTGGGAGAGGAAGTCGAAGCGGAGAGCAGAATCCCCCTCCCCGCTGAGATTTTTTTGGTGGACGTGAGGGATGCGGCCTTACAATGCGGATCACTTTTTTCGGGAGGCCTTGTCCTGAAACGTCGAGTTGTGGTGCTGGCTGTTCTGGGAAGTCTAGGGCTTGCTGGGCGTCTGATCGCTCAAACTACCCCGTTTGCTGGAGTGTTGGCAGGAGTATCAACTCTTTCAGCGGATGGAAGATCGATCACGACGGGAACTCAGTTCGCGGTCTCACTCTACAAGCCCGAGAATGGTCCTGCCGTAAACGTTTTCGGCGGTGTTCATCTGACGGACTACTTCAGCATCCAGGGTAACTACGTTTGGGACAGGAATCGACTGACACTGACCTCGAGTCAGGCGTCTGAAAGCGGAGGCGCTTTCTACGAGCAGTCTCGAACCAGTGCGCAGCATGCCGTTATTGGTGATCTCTTGGTCTATTTTAGGAATCGGCAGACCTGGTTTCGACCCTACCTCTCGGTGGGTTCGGGTTTTGTGTCTTTCACCAGCCGGGAGCGGGCTCTTCTTGCCTTGCAAGGGACGCCCAGGTTGCCCGCGCAGGAATTCGATTCTACCGTTCCTGCGCTGCGCGTGGCAGTGGGCATGGATTTCGCACTCCGTGCGGGATGGGCTGTTCGCTACAGTTTCAGCGAAACGATCCAGAGCAATCCTGTTAGCGAGCAATTGTCGCCGCCAGGACAACGAAACCTCGCCAATTTCCAGAATCTCTTCGGTATTTTTAAGAGGTTTTGATGGAAGGTCTATCGGTTCTGAAACTCGGAGTAGGGACAGTGTGGCCAATAGATGGGAGCAGTTTCTATTTTCTCTGCTACAACACGAGCGTGGCAAACGCGGCAGAAATTCAAACATTTGATTCCCTCTCCCACTGGCAGCACCTCGACGGCCTTCTCGAATACACATAGAGATCGGCCTGACGCCTCGGTGGCTGAGACACTCAGAAGAGGGCCGGACGCAGTCTGCTGCTTGAGGAAAGCAGAGTATACCTTGGCCTTCAGACGTGACGGCGCCTTGGCCAGCTTTCCATCTGCGGGTTCAGTCGCCGCGGAAAGTTTTTCGAAGTACGCGTCGTCCGTCATTGGCTTACTCATCTCTCCACCTCAACTTAAACTGCTCCCGAGCTCGCGCCAGGATACGTTCCACAGCCTTCTCGGTGCGGCCCGTCTCGATTGCCATTTCGCTGGTGCTACGGTTCTCCCAGTATCGCCACAGAAGGGCTAGGCTGTAGACTTCGGGCAGCGTGCTCAGTATGCGACGAACTCTCTCGGTGAGTCGCTGCTGATCGACCGCCTCGTCGAGCTCCGGCTCGACGATTCCAGGCAATGGTTCGCCTTCCTCTGTCTCGATCGGCAGCGCCTCGCGAAGTTTCAACCTATAGTAGTCCTCGACTTTGTGCCGGGCGATTCCAAGCAGCCAGCTGCGTAGCGAGGACGTACCGCGAAATCCAGTCAAGCCTTGCCAGGCGGCCAGGAAAACATCCTGAAAAACGTCTTCCACCAGATCGGTCCGTGGAATCAACCGGTTCCGCACATAGGTGTAGACAGGGTCAGCGTGGCGGGAAAGAAACTCGGCTGTGGCCTTGCGATCTCGCCGCAGAACGGCGGCAACAAGAGTGGAATCGTCAGAAACGGCGAGGGCCGTGCCAGGTTCCGTACCCGCAGGCTGCGCAGCATTGCTCAAGAAGATCCAGCCTCCGATTCGACATAACCATCCACAGTCTATCAAGTCGGAGATTCGAGTGGTTTCCCCCTGGGTAGCCTCGAAAACAAGCGATGCGCAAAGCAGGCCGCCAATACTATAGCCTGCAGGCAGCACGAAGCTGGCCACGGAGCCTACCGCTGCGATCTACACACCGTGAGCGGGTC
>Ga0187892_10007747_pt1 | contig 15120 bp, 21 predicted proteins | sample MA1701073metaG_FD_139345 | JGI IMG/M metagenome (GOLD analysis project Ga0187892, IMG submission 139345) | Bio-ooze microbial communities from a basaltic lava cave in the Kipuka Kanohina Cave System on the Island of Hawaii, USA - MA170107-3 metaG ... | reverse complement strand
GGAAGCCGGCACAGCCTCGGGGTGTGCCGGCTTTTTCTTTTGGCCCAAAGCGGCCGCGCTGATGGCGGAGAGGGTGAGATTCGAACTCACGAAGGGCTTGCGCCCCTGCCGGTTTTCAAGACCAGCGACCCCCACTTGTGCGCAACTCTAACGCACATAAGCACAAATTAAACAAGGGCTTGCGGGAAGTCGAAATGGCACGATTGCTCGGGGAAATGCGTCAGATGCAACTGGAACTGCTACTTGAACTGCCAGGAGGACGACGATGGAAAGCGAGCAGATAGCCACCGGCAATGGCGCCGGCGAGGACCGCGAGACCAGGCATGTACCTGCCCACGAAGAGCCGTCCGATCTCGCGCAATTGATCGCGGAGCTCGAGGACGACGAGGGCTCGGTGCGCGTACTGCAGCGCGCGATCGAGACGGACGACGTTGATTCGGCAGACTTGGCTGGCGCGGCGGCCTCGATAGCCGCGCGGCTGGACAACATCGGGCTGAAGCTTTGTACCCTCGACACGCCAGGAGGTGCCGCGTGAGCAAGGTCACCCAATTCCCGGGCTCCGGGAATAGCGCCCCTCCGGTTGACCAGAGTCCGCCTGCATCTGAAATGCAGCAGCGCCCGGACTTGCAGCCAACGATCACCAAGCTCTGTAACGCCATGGGGGCAGTCAGTGTCATGGAGGCAGCCCACTCGAATGACGTGCCGATCGGTGAGCCAGACTTCAAGCGTGCCTGCCGCGCGGTCTACGAGACCTTAGACGACGTGCTGACTGCGCTCAACAACCTAGATGACGAGCTCGCGAAGGCGGGCTGACACCTTCCAGGCGCATGCGGCGCGACGCCAAGCGTGGCGATCGCCACGACCCGTGTTGTTCAGGCCCCGGCGCCCACGGCCGCGCCTTCTTATGCTCGGTCTTGGCTGCCGTTGCCTGGGCTGCCGGCGCTGGGCAGCCTGCGACCTTGCGATGCTGGTCAGGACCGGCCTGGGAGTCCACCGCGTAACCGAATGCCGGCCATCCTGCCGGAAGTGCGGATCTCGCGGCGAGTGGCAGCTGCAGCCGCCGGTACCTACGATTGATTAGTGCGGTGCCCGCGGGCGAGACCCTTAGGGAGGTGCAAATGGACTTTTGGGGATTTCTGCGCGATGCAGCCGCCGGATTTGTCGGTGCTGGGTTGGCGCTGGCGGCGTTCGGCGCACTCAGCAACACGATTATCGGACACTGGCTTGCCAAGGCATTGGCGCGATACACGACTGCGCTCGAAACAAAGGAATTGCGAAAGCGCGTCGCAATTGAACGACGCGATCGCGAACAGTCGGTGTTTATCGCTCAGCTGATGCAGCGTATCGCACGATGCAATTGGCTTATGGCGTCACCAGTCACGATGCATGACGCGCCGTCTGGTGCGGGGCCTGAACTGATGTATGTGAAACGATTTGGTGAAATTTCCAAGGAAATGCAAGAGTTTGCACGTGAGGTTGTTGGTGGCGTGCACTTGTTCGACGTGGATGAGCCACTTTTCGCTCACGCACTCAAGTGGTCCATTGCTGTTCAAGAAAAAGCAAATAGTTTCGTCGATGGCGTTCAAACAGTTCTTGCGGGTGACACGTACTGGACTCTGCCATTCCCTCAGCGCTCTGAACAGCTGCGAGTTGTTCAGGAGCATTCGTTCCTTGCCAATACTCCTAGCGGTGACTTTGAGAAATTTCTCGGTCGGTGCAGGGCATACTCGAGGGGTCCATCCGACGAGGACTGACAAGGTTGGCGCGGCCGCGACTCGGAGGATCTCTACCGCGCCGCGATCGGCGTCTGGCTTATCGTGGCCGGCACCGTCGTATCCGGGGCGGCTGTATTCTTGCTTGACTACTACCTGCCGCTCATATTCGAGGCACATGATCGCCGGCGCGCACAACTGAATGCGCGCCCGAAGCGATGACAGGCCTGGCGCACAGCCGGGCCTTTTCTTTCCTACCTGAACAGAACCGTCTAGCATGCGCACATGCAGTTCCGTCTGAAGCAAATTGTTGCCATCACCGTCGGCGGCACGCTGCTGATTGAGGCGCTTCTGCCACACGATGGCCGGAAGCAGCCGCATATCGAGCAGGGACCAGTCGAGCAGGCGCCACAGAAGCAGGGCTTCGCGCAGGTTGGGAGCGGAAGCGGCAACGTAAATGTTCAGGTCCCTGCTGGTGAGCTGAAGCTCGTCGGTTTTCCGCCCGCTGTGGTTGTGACCCGCGGCTGACTGCAGCTCGCCCGGGCAAAGACTTGGCGCCAGCGGCAAGGCCTTTGTCTCGGCGCCAGGAGTAGACTTTCGCCAGGGAGATCCGGCGATGAGCAGCGACCCATCGATCCAGCGCAGTGAGATGCGAGCGCAGGCCTTCGCAGCGGTGTTCGATCGCGTTGTGTGGCTGGATGCCGCCGCCATCGCCGCCATCGTCGCCGGGCTGCAAGGACCAGACTACACCTTCGGAAGCGAATGCTTCGCCTACACCGCCCTGGCACTGCTTGGCATCTCGCTATTGATTACGCTATGCGTCCCGATGTGGCGCGCCATGATGAGCGCGCATCACGACCAAACCGGGCGCTTTCGCGTCTGCTGGGAGATCTACCTCACGCAGCTCGGCGCTGCCTTCCTGACCGGCATCGGGATATTGCTCGCGCTGCTGGCGCTGCGCTCGAGCGCCTAGCCGCTCCTGAGCTCGAGCGCCTGGCGGCTATTGGCCGAGATGATGGTCACGTCGCGTCCTTCGACCGCATCCCGGATCACGCCCAGCATCCAGTCGGCTGTTTCTTGGGACGAGAAGATGTTGCCGTTCACGATGATTTGCGCTGAGCGTTGCGGCTGCTGCTGCTCGACGGCCGCCGGCGTCGTGAACCTCTCGTCCGCTCCTGCGCCGCCGCCGCTGAAGCCCGCTCCGCCGCCACCGCTGACGGATCCGGATACGCTAAAATTCGTCCCCTTGATGCGCTGAATTTCGCGCGCGCCCATGGCGGCAATCGACGCAGCCGCAGCCAAACTGGCGGGCCACGGCACCTGGGACATGGCCCGCATGATCGCGTGACCGGTGGACCAGATCGTGCCGGCGATCGCGAGCGCCTTTTGAACCTTTCCCAGTTTCCCGGTGGCTTCGAATGCCGCACCCACCGTCATCCCCATGAGACTCGCGATGTTTCCGACTTTGGCCTGCTCGATTGCAATCTGCTGATCGGCTGCCAGCTGCGAAAGCCCAGTGATTTGCTCGAGGGAAGTTCGCCAGGCCTCGACGCGACCGATTCCGGCTTTGCGCAGTGAATCTACAAGTCCAAAATCGATCTCTTTCATCACACGCGCGAATTCGGTGGGATCCTCGATGCGGACGCCGGCGCTGACGCTTCCCGTCCCGCCGATCGGTTCGTCCTGGCGGCCGCGGCCCTTCTCGCCGAACCTGCTCGCTTCGGCGCTCGCGATGGCACCACCGCCGGGTATGCGAGCGGCGGCTGCCGCGGCACGCTTTTCCATGCGGGTCGCCGCCTCATCGAACAGCTCGGCACTCCGCAGGATGTCCATTCCCGCCTGCAGCGCCGCGGATCCCGCCCGCTTGGCATTGATGCCAGCCGATTCGCCAATGGCGAACATGGACTCGGCGATTCCGGAGATGCCTTCCTGTGTCGCGCGCAGGCTCTCAGCGACGTCGAGGCCCAGCTTTTCCGCGACCCAGGCGAAGCCGCCGACCAGCTTCTCGAGTCCGGACATCACCGCTCCGATCACGGTCGCAACGATCGAGCGCACGGTCTCGAACGCAGCCTGGATCAGATTCACGGCCGTCTCAATCGCCTTGATGGCACCGACGAAGACGATGCCCATCGTGCGACCGGCCTCCGCCGTGCCGCCGACACTCTGCGTCAGCTGGGATACGGACTCGAGCGCGACCGACATGGCCGGCGAGAAGTGGCTCAGGAATTTCATGCCGAGATTCGTAATGACCTTGTCCTGAGCCGCGAATTGATCGTTCATTACACCAATTCGCGCGACGTCGAGATCCGAAAGCACCGCGTTATGGCGTTCTAGGGTCTCGGTGGCTTCATCGATCGCTGTTTTTCCCTCGCGATAGAACGCTGCCAGCTCCTTGGCGCCCTTGCCGAAGAGGTCCTGCGCCACCGCTGCGCGCTGGAACTCGTTCGGCATGCGCGACAAGGCTTCATTGACCGCCTCGAAGGCCTGGTCCGGACGTAGTTTCAGGAGCTCGGCGGTGCTGAGCCCAAGCGCGGAGATCGCGTTCGAGGCCTCCTTGTTGCCCATCGCGGCCGAACCCACGTTCTCGGTGAGCTTGGCCATGGCCGTCGCCACCGACTCGGTCGAAGCGCCGGCCTGGGTGGCGGCGAGCTCGAGAATATTCAGCCGCGAGGCGGAGACGCCAAGCCGCTGCGACAGATCGTTCAGCCGATCGCCAGCCTGGTTGACCTTGCTGAAGAACGCCGAGACGGCACCGACCGAGAAGACGGTGGCGATCACGCCGCCGACGGTCTTGAGCCCCTGCTCGAATTTCTTCGCACTCGCGGACAGGCCGCCGACGTCTTTCTTGACCTTGTCCAGCTCGGCGCGGAGTTTTGCGGTCTCCGCAGCGACATCGAAGGTGACGGTACCGACGTTAGACACTGCTCACGGCTCCAACTCTGGGTATTGCGCGATCGCCCGCTGCTTGAACTCCTCCCACCGCCGGCGATGCTCCTGTACGTCGGGCGAATTCTCGGCCAGCGCAAGTGCAAATCTCGAGCGCAGCTCGCAGGCCTCCACACGCATGCCATTGGCATGCGCGAAGTTGGTTATCGCCGCACGTAGGTCGAAGAGCCCTTCGACCGCGCGCTCAAGCGCCTCGACTCTTTTCGTGAGCGCCCAGTTCTTCATGCGCGAGATGTCTGCCACCGCTCAGCTCGCCCGCGCCCGGGCAATTGAGATCTCGGCTTCGGCCATGGCAACTATCTTCGCGTGCGCGGACGACACGCTGCGCGCCTGTCCCGGGCGTTGAGCAAGGAACTCGCCGGCGCTCGCGGCCAGCCCGTCGATCATGCCTAGGCCCACAGCCTGACTTGCCAGCACCGTGCGCCCCTGACCGAACCTAGATTCGACCGTCGCCTGACTGACGCCGCGAAACCTCGCGATCGCGCCGGTGAACTTGCGGTGGTAGATGCCGAGCTGCTCCAAGACATACGCCTTCGCCTCGGCGCCGAGCCAGTAGGCTGCGCTTGCGGCAAAGGGCGCCGCGTGCGCAACGATGCGCTTCTGCGAGCGCGCCGCGAAAATCGATGCGGCCAATTCCTCGATGCCGTAGACGGTGCCGCCAGGTGAATCGATATCGAGCAGAATCGCGCTCACACTCGGATCCGCAAGCGCCTCATCAAGCTCCGCCTGGATGCCAATAACAGTTGACCAGCCGAAAATGCTGCTGAGGAAGTTCGACCGATAGGTGATGTAGCCAGCGACGGGGATACGCCGCACGCCCCGGATCCCGCCTGAGGTGCTCGGACGTCGCGGCGCCGCGAGTCCTGTGGCGCCGACCGCCGAAAACTGTCGCACCTGCTGAATCAGCATCCGCAGGCCATGCTCCGTGATCGCCATCACAGGCGACAGGAGTGTCGCCAGGTCCACTGGCACGACCTGATCCCTCACGGCCGCCCTCCGGCCGCGTATTCCGACGGCACCGAGGCGACGATCGCGTCCAGTCGCCGACCGAGTTCCTCGACATCCAGCGCCTCGTGCTTCAGCTCGCGCGCCCTGACAATCGCGGCACGGATGATTTCAGGAGCGAACGGACCCTTGCTGGGCGGTGGTGACTCGGCAGCCTGGCTGAACATGCGCATCGCCAGCGACAGCTTAAGCGGCGGCGCAGGATCGGGCGCTGAACACGCCAGGTTGTGCGCGTTCTGCAGCCAGGTCACCATTTCGTCGATGCGCGGGTCAGCCGTGGCTTCGAGCTCGCGATTGCAGCGAAAGATGCCGCGCTCCATCGAACTCGAAATGTTCGACCACGCATGGACCGCTTCCATCTCGCGAATCTGTGCCACCTTGAGGACCGCCTCGGCCTGATCGCGGGCAGCTTTCGCTTCGGCATGCGTGCGGGCTGCAGCCGCGCTGCGCCGCTCACCGTCCCCCTTGATGCGATCACGCTCCGCGACCAGTGCGCGCCGGGCCTCGAGACGCTCCGACGCGGCTTCGGATAAAATACGGCGGCCGATCTCGGACTCCGCGATGGTTTTCAGGACCTCGGCGCTTGCATGCATTGTCGTGCCTCCTGTGGCGAAATCGTGCCAAGCAGTTCGAGGTGTTCGGCTACGCGTTGAATCGCCGGCCAGTACCGCTCGACGCATCGGCGTACCATGAACGACAGCTCCTCGAACGTCTCGGCGGCGCTGTTGAGGTAGCTGCTGGCGATCTTGTGATCACTGCGCGACCAGAATGCGCGCTGCTCCCTGTAGATGGCCTCGCCATGGGCGCCGGCGAGCGCGACAATCGCGGCCCGGCGGTGCAGTGTCGCGTCACCCCAGCTCGCCTGATGGCCATCGAACCGCAGGAAGCCCGTTCCATCCGGGCGGACCGCAGCGTGCGTCCAAGGCGTGTTGAGGACCGTGGCGGTGACCACGTGCGAGGCCTCGTGCACCGCGATCGGGCTCATGCCGTGCCCTTCGCCCAGCCGATGCCGAGGCGGCTGACGCAATGGCGTCGGCGGTCGCGATCGCCGCGGCGCCGATCAGGGCATGGCTCGCCTCGAGCGCTGACAGTCGATGATCCCACGCGTCCTGCTTGGCCAGGTCGAGCAGCCTGGTAGCCGCGTCGGCGAGTTTCGGTTTCAGCGCACGGGCGAGATCCACGGGCTCAGCCTGCCCGGCTGATTACGCGTATGCTACGCCCGGGCATCGCCGTTGCATCCTGTGACAGGATGCAACGCCGCGCGCCGCCGGACCACGGTGGAGGGGTTGCACCCGAGCCGGCGCGCAATCTGGCGACAACTGCCGCCGCGCTCGATCGCGGCGATCAGGTCCTCGTCGCTGTATTTACGCCGCGCGATGGGCCGCACCCGGGCGAGTTGCTCCGCACGCCGGCGCGCGCCTTCGAAGCCTTGCCTCGCCTCGAGACCGGCCAGCAGTGCCGAGGCCTCGAATGCCGCTTCAGTGGCCAGGCTCGCCGGCACGTCTGCGGCGGTGTGGCGGCGTACCGTCAGGAGCAGCGCTTTGGCGCGCCTGGCGGCCGCGGAGACGTCGGCCGACCGCGACCCTATGTGCCGCTCAACTCGGCGCTGCAGTTCGCCCAGGTACGCTTCGAGGTCCACGGTCAGGCGAGTTCGCGCCGCGGCGGGCGATTGGGAAACAGCAGCTGCCGGCGCGCGCGCATCGGCATCAAGAGCTGCCCCAATACGCGGTAGGCCTCACGCACGCTGACCAGTTGCGTTGACTCCTCGGGGCCACATAAAGCGAGCAGGATTGCCTGACGTCGCCAGCTGACTAGCCCCCCTGCGGCGCCGAGCACCTTGCCGCGATCCGTTGGGCACAGCACGCCACGCGGTACTGCGGCGACGACTTCGTGCCAGACGGCCTGCAATGCTTCTGGCAACTCCGGCATCGGCCCCAGCGGTCCGCCGCCCTCGAGACTTACAACGAATTGACGATCGTGCAGCGCATCGCGGTAGCGGCGCCAGGCATCGGCACGCTGAATCGCGGCCGGGTGCCGGTAGACCACTTCGCCATTCTCGGTCGTCCGCTTGAGGACCGCGCCCTCATTGCGGATGATCTCGTCGGCTTCGACGAGCTCCTCGAGCGCGACCGCAGCGAGTCCCAGCGCGTCACCGTCCACTTTCGTGACGACGGCCGCGATCTCTGCGATCGCGCCGAGGCGCGCGTAGAACTCCCGCGCACACGGCGATAGCCACGGCGGCGGATGCGGAAGGAACACCTCGAGCCGCGGCTCCTTCGGATTCAGACGCGACTTGCGCAGCGTGCCCTGCTTTTTCTTCAGTGCAGTCGGTTTCGCAGGCCGGCCGGCGGGCGGGCGGGCACGGAAAATTCCTTTTCGATTTTGGCTGTGTACGCGGAGATGGGTGCGCTCGGTCGTCAGCACGAAAGTCGTAGACTTTTGACCCCCTATCCCCAGCCTCGCGCTCGCGACGAGCCATTGAATGCCGGCGGCAGCTGCTCCTCATTGCGCCGGATCCAAATGCTGGCTTTCGGAAAACGCGCGCGCAACATGGGAAGCCTAGCCTCTGCCTGCTCCCTGGTTGCGAACGGACCTGCAAGCCGCAAATAGTCCTCGGCACCGGGGCCTGCGCTGCGATTGCGACTTGGACCGATGTACGCGATCTCGTACGTCTTGTGGAACATTGGTCGATCACTCCGAGATGGGCTCGGGTATTGATCCTTCGGTATCGCCTGGCTTCATCGGGATGCGAGGGAACTGGCCCAAGATCTGGCGGTACGCTGAATCGACCTCATCACCGGTGAGACCTTCCCGTGCCCAGCGGGTGGTCGCTTCGATGGCCGTGAGCAAGTATTGCCCGGCGACCTCGACGTGCAGGCGATTGTCCGCGGTAACCAAGTCGCGCTTCCACTTCAGCGCGCGAACCATGCGTGCAGTACTCCCGAGCCTGCGTTCGAACTCGCGGCGATACGTGGCGATCCGCGGATCGGCTACCTTCTCCAGCTCGCGCCAGTGGCGATCGCGGTGCTCGATCGCGGCGCCGCGCTTGTCGCTGAGCCGCCATACCAAGCGGAGATGTTCCTTCTCAAGCTGCTCCAGCGCCTTCTTGAGTTCGGCCACCTGGGCCTCGGCGTCTGCAACCATCTGCTCAAGTTCACGGGTCTGGGCCAGGTACTTCGCCTGGCCGGACTCGAGCTCAGCGCGCAACTCAGCGCAGCGTTTTGCGCGGTCCTCCTCGAACTGCTTCTCGAGCTGCTGGCCGATGGGTCCCGCGGCGATCGCCTCGAAGATCTGACGGGCCTTGGCGTCATTCAGCATGCCGTACCTCCGATGGTTGAAGGAACTCCCCGACCGGGCGCTTCATGCCGGACAACGCCCGGCCGGGGAGGAGCGAGCTGCGGATTGATCCTGCGCTCCCGCTCCTGCTGCAGTTGAAGGTGGCAATGCCTCCTGCAAGGCGGCGATGCGCTGGCGCAACCAGTCGGATGAGTAAATCTGCAATGCCGCGTGCGTACCCTGCAGCCTGATCGCGAGGCCGGCCATCGTCAGCCGACCAAACTCACGCGGGCGTCGGCGTTGGAACTCCTGGATCCAGTCGAGCAGCTGCGCATCCGAGACGGCCGCTGCGGAGCCGCGCCGGGCCGCGGCGATGCGCCGCTCGAACTGCTCTCGCTCGTAGTGGTAGCGTGCGGTTCGTTCGGCAATCAGAACCTCGGCAAGTTGCTCTGGTGGCAGGCGCACGAGCCGACGCACTCGACGCCGGTCTCGCAGGTATTCAGCCCGGAGCTGGCGCAGGCTCGGATGTTGCGGTGACTCGCTCACGACCCGCACTTCCCTTGGGGCCGCGGAGGCCTCGCCCGCGGCCGTAGCCTAGCGATGTGCTCGAGGTCGCTCGGGCCGTGCTTCTTGATCAGCGGCCGGCGCAGTTCCTCGACGAGCTCGAGGCCCAAGCGCCGGCGCTTTTTCAATTCGGCGTCGTGAAGCCCGGCGCTGCGCGCACGAGCGACTGTCTCGAGCTCGTCGCGGTCGCGGCTGGGCCTGGGCGCTGGCATGTCCTGCGGACTCATCGATTGGCCCCAATGGTGCACACGTCTGCACTCACGGCTCCGGCTCCTGCTCCGGCATGCGCAGGTCCTCGAGGACCTGGTAATCGGGGCGCCGCGCCGTTCCAAGGTTGACGCGGTACTGCCCGGGCGGGCGCTCGAGCAGCAGCAGGACGCGCCGGTGCTCCGGGTGCTCGATGACTTCGACCGCGCCCCAGTCCGGATGCCGGTCGCGCAGCTTGTGCACGTGCTGGATGAAGGCCTGGCGCGCCGCCCAGCGCTCGAGCCGGCGCACGTCCGCCGGCGTCGGCCAGGGCTGCCGGCCGGTCATGCGTTTGTTCCTTCGCGGATAACGGTGTGTGGTGCGGAAAGCCGCTTTTCCTGCGTCGGCGTCATTTCGGTTCCCATCGAGTCCCCATCAACTGCGGCGGCGGCCAGGGCGGCGGCGACGTCCTCGGGGGCGGCGCTCAGGTAGATCGAGGTGGTGCGGATCCCGGCATGGCGCATCGCCCGGCGCATCGCTTCCGGGTTCGCGCCGGCGCGCGCCATGGCCAGGGCGCAGGCGTGCCGGAAGCCATGTAGCCCGCGACGCGGGATCCCGAGCTCCTCGAGCAGGCGGTGCAGCTGCCGGCGCAGGACGTCGGCATCGAGCGGCGCGCCGTCTTCAGCGGCGAACAGCAACCCCGCCGGATTGGCAGGCCAGGCCTCGCGCCAGGCCCGCAGGCGGACCTGCAGCGGCGCCGGCGCGCGCAGGGTCGCCCGGCTCGAGCGGGACTTCAGCGGCCGGATCGCGCCGTCGAGGGCCTGCTGGCGGATCTCCAGGAGCCCGCCCGCCAGGTCGACGGCATCCCAGCCGAGCCCGCAGATCTCGCTCGCGCGCAGGCCGGCGAACCGAGCGAGCGCGATCGCGGTCCTGAGCGGGTCCTGGGCCGCCTCGAGAATGGCGGCACATTCCGCCGGCGTGAAGGCCTTCGCGCGGATCGACGCCGGCGCTGCCTCATCCCGCGGGAAGCGCAGACGATCTGCTCGCGGTGGCGTTACGGCGAGGCCTGCAGCGGCGGCGGTGCGAAGCATCGTGCGCAGCAGGGCGAAGCGTGCGCGGACGGTGCTCGCCGCGGCGCCGGCGGCGTGCTGCTCGAGGATGAAGGCCTGGACCACGGCCTCGTCGATTCGGTGCAGCTCGAGCTCGCGCAGGGCGGGCGCGGCGGCCAGGTGGCACCGGATGATCGAGGACCTGGTCGCCCGGGATCCTCGCGCCAGGAGCGCGAGGTGGCGGGCTTCGTAGATCTCGCACCAGGTCGACCATGCCATGACCATGCCGGCATGCAGCTCGCGTGGATCCGCGCGCGCCAGGAAGCGATCGGCGGCGCGGCGCGCGGCCGCGGCGCTCCGAAGCTCTCGCACGTCCCCCAGCCGCACGGACACCTGGCGCCGGCGCTGACCCGGCGCGCGCGCGGCGCGGAAGTACAGACGCCAGACGCGACCTTCGCGGCGAACGTGGCCGGCAGATCTCATGTCCGGCCCATCGGCGCCCCACGGTAGGTCGCCGCCTTCCAATACAACAACTGACTATCTGTGTGTTCCTGTGTACCTCCGTGAGGGTACGGAGGTACACGGTTGGGCACGGACAGGTGACGGACACGGAGGGTCACGGTGTACCACCGTGGAGCTGCCAGTGCCAGGCACCGCGGAACCCCATCTGGCGCTTCTCGACGCCGAGCTCGCGGCAGGCCGCCTTGACGTGCCGCTCGCCGAAACCCCTCTCCGTCGCCTGGCGCCACAGACCAATCGCCTCGTGCGGCTGGCGGTCCCGCAGGGCCTCCCGCAGCCAGTCCGTGACCTCGCGCTGCCGGGCATCGCTGGCGGCCTGCCTGGGCGCTACGACGCGGGCGAGCACGTCGTCAGCAGCCTCGGACACCGGCTCGTCGGCCCACCTCACGTAAGGTGCGGCATTATCGGCCTCGCCGATCGAGAATCGAAAGCCAGTCTGGTCCTTGGCAAGGTTGACCTTCATCGGCAACAGCAGGCGGAACGTCGCATCATCCGGGTCACGTTCAACGACGTAAGCCGCCCTCGCTGCGGCGACGAAGGCGAGGCTCCCCGCGGCCCTGTACAACGTCTTGCCGCCGGTAGCGCCTTTGTTCAGGTGGCCGATGACGAGGACCGCGACGCGCAATTCCGCTGCAGCTCGAGCCAGCACCGCGAGCGCAGCTCGCACTTCGGCATTGTTGTGCGAATCGACGCCACTCATGAAGGCAGACACCGGGTCGATGACCAGCAACCGTGGCCGATCCAGTCGGCGCATCGCCTCGATCAGGGCGGGCGAGTGTTCCGTGAGCGTCAGGAATCGCTCGCGCGCCGTGCCGTCTTCGTCGATCTCTTGAGCTGCAGTGACAACGTGCACACGGGCAAGGTCCGCGCCTGCGGCAGTAAGCCGCGGGCGAATCGTGTCAGCCGCGTCGTCCTCGGCCGAGAGCAGCAGCACGTCGCCAGGTTCAGCGCGTCCCGCTTTGCAGGGCCATTCGCCTCCACGAGAAACCGTGGCCGCGACGGAGAGTGCGAGCTGCGATTTTCCGAGGCCCGGATCTCCGCAGACCAAGGTCGGCTTTCCGAGCCACAGCACGCCAGGCCAGAGCGGCTCGAGATCTCGCGCTTCGATGGTTTCGATGCACGCGACCGTAAGTCCGAGTCCATTCGCCTCTACCGTGGGGCGACTGATCTTCAGTGGCCGAAGCTCCTCGAGCTCCTCGCGCTGCAATCTGATCGTCCGCGCCTGAGACGTGAGCTGGTCGCTCATCTGCGCCGGCGTCATCAGGTCGATGATGTCGGCCGCGCTCACTTCGGCAACGCTCCCGCGATCCGCAGCGCCCGCATGAATTCGCCGCGGGCCATGAGTTTGGCTTGGCAGCTACCGCAACGTGCCATGCTCGGACTCACCGGCTGGAATCGCCGGCGGCAACTTACACACGTCCTCTTGCGAAGCCGCACGCCGCCGACGAACCTGTCCAGGTCCCGTGATTTCCGCCGCTGCCCTCCGTTGTGCTGATCAGGCATGGGGGGCGCGGCGTCTTGGACGTTCACCGATTTGCTGCGACTTCGAAGCCCGCAACGTTGACCGACTGCTTCTGCAGCCACCGATCGAACCGCGGACCATGAATGATCAGCGCTCTGCCAACACGCGAGAGGCATCCAGCCTTCAGCAGTTCGTCGCGCTTACTGCGAACCAACCACCGCGCGCGCGAAGGCTGATGCGGCCAGACTGAAGCTGGCCAGCTTCCGATTCCCCAGCTATGCGGAAGTACGGATGGTGACATCGCGGGTAGCCTCCTGTGCTACCGAGCGATGTTGCATGTCTGCGGGCGTTGTGTGGATTAGGACTAAGAAGTCAGCTTAGTTTGAAGCGCCTTGGCGGCCGCCAGCATCTCGTGCGCTTTTGGCAATAGGTCACGAACGGATCCCGAGCCTCCATTCAGCAACACGCGCGCCACCTGGGTCAGAGTCGCACCAGCATTTTGAGAATCCAGTACGCGAAGGTAAAGCGTCCAACGTGGCGGATGTACCCGCTCGACCGCAGCGCCGAGTTGGAGATTTCGACCTTCATCGCTGAGCAATTGCTTTGCATCGCGAAGTTGCTGCTGCAGATTCCATCTCAAGTCGAAGGCGATGAGCACAACTCCACGGCGGTACTGCTTCGTGACGTCGCCACGCCCGAGCTCCATCACTTCGCCAAAGTCAGGCCGATCGAAAGCACTGAGCAGATCGCTAATTCCGTAGCTCTTTGCGGGATTCAGGGGCCGCGCCAATCCGAACGACTTAAACAGCTTGGCATTGCCGGACTTCCTGTAGAGCGCATCGTCCGCACGCCATAGAGCCTTGACCCATTTCCCTACGGTCTTCAAGTCATCCTGAGTCGGCATTGGGCTTGTGACGGCGCGGTGTAGCGCTGGAAATCTCCGACAGGCCGTCGCGAACTGTCGCTCTGCCCTTTGCCAAGCCGACTGATAGTCAGAACGCCTGCGCAGGAACTCCCAACGCCACTCGAGTAAGGACTGCAGCTGCTGGTAGCTGTCAGCACAACGCCAGTCAGGAAGCCAAATGGGAATGCTCACACGTCGCCTTGAAGCTTCCGGTCGAGCTGCTGGTGGCCGGTGACCGGCGCGCCTTCGACCAGGTGCGAATAGCGTTTCGTGACGCTGGCCGACTTGTGGCCGAGCACCTGCCCGATTTCCAGCAGGTTCGCCCCCTGCTGCGCCAGGAAGCTCGCGCAGGAGTGGCGCAGGTCATGCCAGCGGAAATCGCGCAGCTTTGCCGCCTCGCGGATCCCGCACCAGCGCGCCTCGAGCGTGGACTTCTTGACCGGCTGACCGTCGTCGCCCAGGAACACGGACGATCCGACTACAGCGCCTCGCTTGAGCTTCCGCAGTGTTGCCGCGGCGGTCGCCGGCAGGAATACGCTGCGAGCCTCGTCGTTCTTCGACAGCATGATGCGCAGGCGCTGCCGTTCCAGGTCGACGTCAGCCCATGCCAGCCGCAGCAGTTCGCTCTGGCGCACCCCGCAGGCGATCGAGACGACGATAGCCGCGTGCATGAGCGGGGAATGCTCCTGCGCTGCCGTCAGCAAGCGTCCGAGCTCGTCGTCCGACAAGAACCGGGTGCGGCCTTTCGGCTCGGTCAGCATGAGGCGCAGCGGCCAGGTGAGCTTCTGCGGAATCAGCTCGGCGGCCCTGCCCCAATTCCATGCCGAGCGCATCGCTGACAGGTAGCGGTTAACAGTAGCCGGCGCGCGACCGATGCGTAGCTTGTCGCGCGCCTGGCGCAACGTGAGGGCGCCCACGTCGAGCACCTTCTCGCCGCCGTAGTGATTAACCCACCAGGCGCAGAGTGGCTCCAACGACTCGTAGTAGCGCAGCGACCGGGTTTCAGGGTCGTCGAGGAACTGGCGCAGGAGTTCGGCGACGGTCAGCTTGGTCAGGCTTGGCCGCGTGCGCTTCGCTTGGCGCTCCGTGCGCAACTCCCGTTCGAGCTCTGCGGACCAGTCGCGCGCCTCGCGCTGAGTCGCGAAAGTGCGCGACGTCGGCTTGTAGGGCGCGACGCGCACCTGGGCGAGCCAGGACACTGCGCCGCCCCGCGACCGCCTCCTCTGAATGGTTGCCAACTCACGCTCCCGTGACGTGCGCTTGACTGAAACACGCACAAGCGCGAATATGCGCCGGTTCGAGTTGCGACTGCAACTCGGACTGCAACTTGTGGCGTTTCCTGAAAATCAGCGTGTCCCGTAAGTGCTTGAAAATATGGCGGAGAGGGTGAGATTCGAACTCACGAAGGGCTTGCGCCCCTGCCGGTTTTCAAGACCGGTGCATTCAACCGCTCTGCCACCTCTCCGCGGCTCCAGCGCGACCCGTCATGATGGCCTC
>Ga0187892_10007746_pt1 | contig 15126 bp, 12 predicted proteins | sample MA1701073metaG_FD_139345 | JGI IMG/M metagenome (GOLD analysis project Ga0187892, IMG submission 139345) | Bio-ooze microbial communities from a basaltic lava cave in the Kipuka Kanohina Cave System on the Island of Hawaii, USA - MA170107-3 metaG ... | reverse complement strand
CGCACCAGCGCTCATCCGTCACTCAGAAGTCTTTGTCGATCGTCGCTGGTATCTGCCCAACATTTACGGCAACTTGCACGCCAAGCAGGAATGGGAGTTGTTTGCGCCGATTATGGTCGGCGATCTTCTCCTGACTCACTCATTCGTCACCGAGCGTTATAGCAAACGCGGCCGTGATTACGTTGTGAACGAAGTGTTATTTCTCGGAGCCGAGGGGCAGGTGCATGCCCGGAGCCGCACGCACCAGAGTTTTGTCCACGAGGGTGCAAGTGGCGGAATGGTTGTAGGAAAAGAGCGAGAGAAGGAAGCCGGGAGGCGCTTTGAAGTCGGGACCGGGTCTGCCATTGAAACACTGACTCCGTTGGTCAAAGACATCACCTTGACCATGTGTCAGCGATATTCAGGACCAGGAAAGAATTATCATACTGATCGTGAAGAAGCCCAGAAGCTCGGGTTCCCAGACGTGGTTGTCCAAGGCATGTTGTCGGTTTGCTTTCTATCGGAGTTATTGACGCGACGATTTGGTGAGGGCTGGTATCGCGGGGGGAAGATGACCGTGAATCTGGTGAATGTGTTATGGCCGGGGGACAAGGTTACCACACATGGCAGAATCAAAGAGTTCACACCAGAAGGAAGCCGTCAGCGCGCACACCTGGAAATCTGGTGTCAAAAAGCGGATGGAACAGTCGTCACGGTTGGGAATGCGAGCGCGGTAGTGACGGCCTGAGAGAAAGGCAGAGCCAGCCTTCTCCTCATACAGGCTGGCTCAGTTGGTTCAGTTTCTACTTAATCGCCTGCGGATTCACCGGCGAGCCAACGGCTCCGGTAATCGGCAGTGGCGGTGCAACGAACATAAATTCGTAGACGCCATCCTTCGCACAGTCCGTCGCCAGCTCCTCTAGGTCAAAAATCTCCCCGACCAAGACGCCAGCGTGAACGATGAGTACGATATGGAGTGGTTGAAATACATCAGACGTATCGTTCGGAAGCACCTCAGTCCCCCACGTATCCGTTGCATACCCTGCGATTTGTTTTTCGCAGATCCATGGAGCACACGCGAGGCTGAGCCCTGGAGCCGAACCGCCACTGTAGTCGCCCCAACTGCCCCGTGAGCGCACTTGCGCGATTTGTCCGGTGCGGATTATCACAATGTCGCCCTTCCCTACATCCACTTTGGCCAGCGCGGCTGCACCATCCAGATCGGCTGGATAAATCGCCTCGCCCGGCTCAAGCCACGACTTGCCCTTGAACCGAGGAATATCGAGCAACACACCACGAGTGATAATTTTGCTGCTGGCGTTTTCGATCCCGTTTTTCTTTGCACCCGCACTGGTCACTTCGTTGGCGGCATAGCCGTTGTACATTTTGTTTTCGTACATAATATGTGCCAACGCATCCCACTGCGTCGCACACTGCAGCGGCATCGTCACCGCATCATCGGTGTAGCGAATGTTCGGCAGATGATTCTGCGCACCCGAGACGATGTCCCCGCCATCCTGTAACATAAAGTGAATAGGATTGAAGCGCCCGAACGACCCAGTCTGCGGCCCTTTATCATCAAAGGGAATAGCTAACGAAATCGCTTTCCCCTGTTTCACCAGTTTTGCGGCATTGACGACCTTTTCCGGCGTAATGTAGTTGAGCGTACCAAGCTGATCGTTCGGCCCCCACTTACCCCAATTTTTGTATTTCTCTGAGAACGCTTTCACATCTTGCATGGTGTATTTCTGTTCTGCCATAAATATGCCTCCTTCCGGTCCCCTCTTCCCATATCCTAAGGGTAGTCGTCAACTATGGACTCACCGACCCAGAACAGGGCCTGGCGCGATGAGGTGGCCCCGGAGAAATTCCTCGACCGGGAGCCGTTTCTTACCCTCAAGCTGCACTTCAAGCAGCGTCAGCACACCGTCACCAGTCGCAACCGACACACTGATAGGAGTGACTTCGACAATCGTGCCTGGAGCAGCCTGGGAGAATCGTGGCACTTGCTCGACATGAGCCGCAAAGATTTTGAGCAGTTTACCGTTCAACATTGTGTACGCAGACGGCCAGGGGTTGAAGGCGCGAACACACCGTTCAATCGTGGCGGCAGGAAGACCCCAGTCAATACGACCATCTTCTTTTGTAATGAGTGGGGCGGACGTCACTTCAGCTTCGTTTTGTGGTCGGGCAGCGAGTTGGCCTTCTTTGAGTAGTCTGATGGCTTCCCGAAGTGCTTCTGCACCAAGTCGTGCCAGCTTGTCATGCAACGAGCCGCCGGTGTCCGTAGGAGCAGTCGGGATCACTTTCTGAAGAAGGATGTCGCCAGCATCCATCTGTTCACTAATTTGCATGATCGTCACTCCGGTTGCCGTCTCGCCATTGGCGATCGCCCACTGTATGGGCCCAGCCCCACGATACTTCGGCAGCAGAGACGCATGCACGTTAATGCAACCGTAGGGTGGTAGCGTCAGGATCGCATTTGGCAAAATCCTGCCGTAGGCAGCAACGACAATCAGGTCAGGTTGCCACATCTGTAATTGTTCGAGCACACCAGGGACACGGAGTTTCGCAGGCTGGAAGACAGGAATGCGACGAGCCTCTGCCAGAATCTTGACTGGTGGCGCATGGAGGGCCATGCCTCGGCCTGACGGCTGATCAGGCCGGGTAAAGACACCAACAATCGGATCGTCTCCGTCGATCAGGATCTGGAGTGAGGGCACAGCGAATTCCGGCGTGCCCATGAAGACGATGCGGAGGAGTTGGGGAATGGAAGGCATAGTTAAGAGGGAAGAGTGAAGAACGAAAGGCTTTCAATTCTTCATTCATAATTGTTCATTCTTCATTGACCCGTAGGGTTAGATCAACGGTGGGCCTTTACTCGGTTCTAACGGTCTCCCTTCGCGCAGCAGTTTCTTTACACGGCGGGTATACAGTTCCCGTTTGAGGCGGCTAATGCGGTCAATGAAGAGTTTCCCGTCAAGATGGTCGAGCTCATGTTGCAAAACAACAGCCATCAATTCCTCTGCTTGCAGGACGACCTCCTTTTCATCCAGTGTCCACGCTTTGATCTCAACCTTGGCTGACCGTTTCACTTCGGCGGTGTAGTCTACCACACTCAGGCAACCTTCTTCCCAAATGATCTCTCCTTCGCGGGCAGTAATGACCGGGTTGATCAGCTTCAGGAGGTCTTTCCCTCGTTCCTCATGATTCGTGTCAATGACGATGATGCGCTGCGGGACCCCAATCTGAACCGCTGCCAATCCGATACCTGGAGCGTCGTACATCGTCTGGACCATATCGTCCACCATCTCGACGAGATCACCAGTGAGATTCTTGACAGGAGTGGCAGCCTGCTTCAACTGCAAGTTTGGGTAATGAAGAATTTCTCGGATCATAGGTGACCTATAACATGTCGTATGGATCGACATCAACGACGAGACGGACTCCAGAGAGATGGCGATGTGTACGCAAGTCTTCGTAAGTTGTTTTGACGAGGGTATGGAGCGTACGACGGTCCTCCCCTTTCACTAGTAGCTGCCAGCGCTCTCGTCCATTGACCCGTTCAAGCGGCGCGGGAGCAGGTCCAAGCAGAGAAGGAGAAAACGTCCCTGACGGCAGCTTTTGGAGGTTTGCCTGGAAAGATTCGGCAAAACGTTCGAGCACCTTTCGTACCTTTACTCCATCCTGCCCTTCGCAGCGGATATTGACCATCCGTATATACGGAGGGTAGCCCAACTGTTTGCGATACCGGAGTTCGTATGTGGCAAAGCGCGTGAAATCCTGTCGGGAAGCGAATCGTATACTGTAATGCTCGGGGAGGTAGGTTTGCAACAGTACTCGTCCAGCCTCGTCCCCACGGCCAGCTCGGCCAGCCACTTGCGTGAGGATTTGGAAGGTCCGCTCTGCAGCCCGAAAGTCAGGAAAATGCAGCGAACTATCCGCACGAAGCACCCCAACGAGGGTCACACCTGGAACGTCGTGCCCCTTTGCTACTATCTGTGTGCCAATCAACACATCGACCTCGTGGGCACGCCAGGCTTTGAGGACCTGCTCCAATACTCCACGACGGCTAACGCTATCGCGGTCAAGCCGGGTAGTCCGTGCTTGTGGGAGAAAGCGACCTAATGCCTCCTCAACTTGCTCCGTGCCAAACCCCGATCCTTCCAATGCCGGTTCGTGACATGCTGGGCAGTGGTCCATGGCGGGTTGAGACCGTCCACAATAATGACAACGAAGGACACGACCGCTGAGATGAAAGGTCATGGTCACACTGCACTGCCCACAGGATACGGCCTCTCCGCAGAGACGGCACTGGAGATAATTCGCGTAGCCGCGGCGATTCAGAAACAAGAGGCTCTGCTTCCCCGCCTGATAGTTCTCTACCAGTGCTTGCTGTAACGCTGAGGAAAAAATGGCATTCGCCTCTCCTTTGCGAAGATCAATGACTTCAACTTGAGGCAGCGGGCGTGATGCTATACGTTCGGGCAACTGAATGAGTGTGTAGCGTCTGCCTTGTCCATTCCTATATGTTTCGAGCGACGGAGTCGCTGAGCCAAGAATCACTGGACAGTTACTCATCTGTCCACGCATCACTGCCAAGTCTCGTGCGTTATAACGAACCCCCTCTCCTTGCTTGTAGGCGGCATCGTGCTCCTCATCGACGACAATGAGACCCAGGCTCTGCAGTGGCGCAAAGACCGCCGAGCGCACACCAACCGCGACTGTTGCTTCACCACGGGCGAGTCGTCGCCACTCTTGCCATCGCGCACTTGGCACCAGGCCGCTATGCAGCACCGCTGTTCGCGTACCAAAGCGATACCTGACTTGCTCAACTAACTGTGTCGTCAGTGCGATCTCCGGTACCAAGATCAAAACGCTTCGACCAACCGCAAGAGCTCTCTCCGCTGCCTGTAGATATATTTCCGTCTTTCCGCTGCCAGTCACCCCCTGCACGAGAAACACGCGGAAGCTCGGCACTTCAAGAGCCGGGGCAATCTGCTCCAGGGCTTGCCGTTGTGCTGGAGAAAGAGAAAACGAAGAGAGATTGTTAATCGTATCATTCCTCTGTGCGGAGTTGTCACTGGCGAGAAAAGAACGTGGAGGCCTCTGCCGCGAGAGATGCTCTTGAACTACAATGAGCCCCTTCTGCTCAAGCTGTTCGATAAGCTGACTGAGCGCCAATGTAGGAAATCGATTCTTGAGTGTTCTGGTGGTAACTCTTTTTTTCTCGGTCAGAAAAGTCCACACCCTTCTCTCGACGTCTGACAGATCCTCAAGAGACGTGGCGAGCGGAGCCTGCATTGCTGAACTCGCGAACGAAGAGTCTTGACAAGACCTCTTTCGCTTCCCTCCTTCGCTCCTCTTGATCTTTACTATTCTCACACTCTCACTTCGTATCCCGCTCGGAAGGATGGTGCCGAGCAGTTTCCCTGGAGAAGTCAAATAATAGCTCGACGCCCATTGCCAGAGACGGATCAGGTCTTGAGAGAAAACAATATCTTCGTCAAGGATATCGAGAATATCCTTTACTTTTTCTTGATCCGAAAAATCAGGCGAAAATTTAACGAATGTAACAATTCCCGTTATTTTACGGTTATTTACCGGAACAATTACTCCTATTCCAGGGCAAACACGGCCCTGCAAGGGTTTGGGAATACGATACGTCAGTTCTTTTTTGAGGCCTATAGAGGAGGCGATAGCAACTGAAGCAAAAGAGGGAGGAGGAAATTTTTCTGCATTTAACATTTGACAAATTGGTTTTCGTATTGCATAGTAACTAGGCGAAATTCATTGAATCTGAGATTATCAATGACTTCCATTTTAAGCCCACTGACATCGCTCCTGTCGTTCGGAGACAAAGGCTACCTCACCCTTGATATTGGTTCAAGTTCAATAAAGATGCTTGAAGTGAAGGGAAAGGGGCGCGGTCTCCGAATTCTTAACGCAGGGATCATTCCGATTAGCAATGAAGGCGTACAAGAGAATATCGTACAAAATCCCACGATAGTCTCGGAAGCGATCCGAACCTTAGTAGAAGACTATCGAGTAAAAGCAACGAATGTCATTACCGTGGTCCCTGGTCCTGCAGCTATTATTAAGCGAGCGAATTTCCCTGTGCAGGATCCAAAGGAATTACGAGAGACGATCCTATTTGAGGCTGGTAACTTTATCCCAGAAAGCCTAGACAACGTCAATCTTGATTACCAAGTTCTCGAAGCTGGACCGGCTGCTGATAGTGTAGATGTCCTTCTCGTAGCAGTAAGAAAAGACGTGATCAATAGCTATATTGCTGCGATCGAGGAGGCCGGGCTTGTTCCTGTCGTTGCTGACGTTGACTATTTCGCCTTGGAAAACATGTTTGAGGCTAACTATTCACCCGATATTGATGACACTGTTGCTCTCATCAATATCGGAGCCCACTATTCCCTCGTCAATGTGATGAAGGGAGGTCGGTCGGCCTTCACGGGGGATGTTCCATTTGGGGGCAAACATTTCACTGATATGCTTGCCGAAACGCTCTCTGTAAGCAATGACGAGGCCGAAGACGCCAAAATTAATGGAATTCTTGAGGGTTATAACACCCAAGACATAGAGAAGGTTCTCTCCACCGCCTCTGACCACCTTCTTGATGAAATCCAGCATGCTCTCAGCTTTTTTGGCACTGGATCAACAGAAGAACAGATCACCGCCATCTATCTGAGTGGAGGAACTGCTCAACTCCCTGGTCTTGCCTCTGTAATGAGCCAAAGACTTAATATTCCAGTAGAAATATCCGATCCTTTTCGGCAAATTCGCATCAACGGCCAGAGCGAAGAATTTGTTCGTTCGCATGCCTCAAGTTTTGCCATTAGTGCTGGCTTGGCAACAAGGAGGCCGGGTGACAGATGATACATATTAATCTTCTAGGGGGGAGAGAGGGAGAAGAGGCCTCTTCTCGTAAAAAGGAGGGGACGCTCCTTGTTGGAGGATTGGGGGTTATCCTAGCCGGAGTAGCGCTGTCCTACTTCTCCCAACAGTCTATACTCGGTGCTCTCGATAAGGACGTTGCGACGTTACAAACAGAAATGACAAAAATTCGCCAACAAGATCAAGAATTTACCAACATGGAGCAGCACAAAAAAGAAACGGAAAACAAGCTCCAGGTTGTTGGTTCACTCACCTCAAAGGAGCGCCGCGCTGCGCCAGTGCACGTCCTTGATGATCTGAGTTCAAGTGCTCCAGAATATCTATGGCTTACCGAGTTTGCGGAACGTGGGGGAGCAGCAAGAATCAACGGGAGAGCGGTTGATAATCAGACGATTGCTGCTTTTGCCAATGACTTAGCGAAATCTCGCTATTTTCAGAAAGTTGAGATTCGTGAAACCGCCCAAGAGGATGGAATAACCGCTCCAGGCCGACCTGTTGCTGCAGGAAGACAAAATCAACCTCAGCCTCAAATTCCAGTAAAACGTTTCCTCATTGAAACGACAATAAATTATCTTCCAGGAGTCACTCAACAACCTGGAACTCCAGAAGGAAAAAGTGCCGAGCAAAGGAAAGAAGGCGAAAAGTGATCTAACGATTACAAAATTCGACAGGGAGATAATAATCCATGCTCGATCAATTCTTTGACCTTCCATTTAGTAGACGGATATTTGTCTATGGCTTCATTACCATACTCCTCGTCGCCCTCTACTACTTTTTTCTCCATCTCCCTGCCCAAGCAACTATCGGCGAGAAGCAAACACAATTGCAAACTCTAGGGGCAGAAAAGGTCAACCTTCTGGCAAAGCTTCAGAAGCGAGAGGTGCTCAAGGCTGAAATCGATAAAATCGAAGCCCAGTTTCAAGAAGTCACAAAACAACTGCCGGAAAGCAAGGAAATACCCGAGCTGCTCCGTCAAGTCTCGAACTTGGGCAGGGACTCTGGGCTTGAGATCACGCTCTTCCGTCAGCAAGGAGAGAACCTAAAAGATTTGTATGCGGAGGTTCCAGTCGAAATGGCCGTTCGTGGAGGATACCATCAACTCGCTCTGTTTTTTGAGAAAGTCCGCCACCTCGACCGTATTGTCAATATCAGTGACATCAACATGAAGAATCCCCAGATGGTGGATGGTCAGCTACAAGTCGAAGCCTCTTTTTCTGCAACGACTTACCGGTTTCTCACAGAAGAAGAACAAGCACGAATTGCTCAGCAAAAAGAAGAAGAAAAGAAGAAGCAAAAACGGTAATTCATTATGCTGACCGCAAGGCGTTCTCGTAATATTTTGTTTACTGCTACTGTGGGGACACTGCTCGTCTGCTCTCCTGTCGGTAGCAACGGGACGGGGCTCGCTCAACAGTCTGCCGAGGAAGATACCTATCGGTATGACCCGAGTGGGAAGCGGGATCCCTTCTTTTCTCCTTTGTACCGAGTCACGGAACAAGCCCCGATGACAGAGGGGGCGAGGACACCTCTCCAGCGATTAGATCTCGGACAATTCAAGGTCGTCGGGATCCTGCTCGAGACTGGGGAACCAAAAGCGTTGATCGAAGATAACAGTGGACTCGGGTACATTGTTACATCAGGGACCCTCATTGGCTCTAAAGGGGGTGTTATTAAGTCCATCGAGTCAGACAGAATTCTCGTTGAAGAATACGAGACAGATTTCTACGGAAAACGCCAAACACTCGAGCGAGAGTTGTCGCTTACGGTTGTAGATTCGCCTGCGGAGAGTCAGACCACGAAAGCAAAGTAAGCATTACACACGTGGCGGGGGAGTAAGGGGATGAGGAGCTTACTAAAAAATCAGGGCAAGACCATGACAATGGTCGCCGTTGCTGCTCTTCTAACTGCTGGGTCTTGTACCCAACGGGCCAATAGAGCACCAATTGCACCTCCAACTTCACCGGCAGCGGACTCACAGCTGTCAGTCCCACCAATGTCGCAGCCGGTTACTTCTGGACAATCGGCAGAGCAAACGCCACTGCCTCTTGCGGTGGCGCAGGCCGCCAATGAGCCCACCCGCCTGAACGAAATTCGCCTTATCGAAACTGGCGGGCAGCGAAGCGTGCTCTTTCGTTTTTCTCGTCCTCCTGAAGGGATTGACTACTTTCCTCTCCGCAATCCTAATCGTCTTGTGATTGACGTCAAAGGCTCAGTAGAGTCCTCAGCAAAGATTCAGACGTATAAGGCCCCGGACGCAGTGGTCTCAGCGGTTCGTGTCGGAACCTATCAAGGCCGACTGCGTTTAGTTGTTGATCTCAAGAATTCGACCCCGCCGCAGTTCTCGGTGGATAGTTACGAAACTTTGATTACGGCCTTTATTGGGGAAAAGGACATTAGCAAAAGCGCCACCCACAGCAATGCCCAGGTCTTATTTATATCGGAAGATGCGCGCGCCCTTCTCACAGCGGAAGCTTCTGGGCAGTTAGAAAAACAGCCATCAGCTCTCCCTGACAGCAGCGCATCAAGCAGCACGGAAAGTCATCCTATTATTCCAAGTGACAGTGTCGCTTCAATCCCTGCGGCCTCCCCCACGGAAAATGCGTCCCCTCCTCAGCCTCTTGCTTCGCTTCCCGAAGAGAGCCTTGCTCCTACCCCAACTCCAGAAACCCCTCAAGCTTCGGGAGCACCTCCACCCGTTACAACGCCAGAAACGACGAGAACTTCAGAAGCACCTCCACCCGCTCCTCCTTTACAAATTGCTCAAGTTGCCCCAGAGCAGGAAGAGCCGGGAGAAACAGCTCAGAAGCGCAAAGGGACAACGCCCCTCTCCCCTGAAGACTCCTCTCCTTCGAGTCCCTCAGTGAGTGGAGAGTTTCATCCCGTATCGACAACGCAATATAGCGGCAGAAAAATTTCTCTCGACTTCAAGAATGCCGACATTCACGACGTTTTCCGTATCCTCGCAGATGTGAGTGGGCTCAATATTATTGCGACAGATGATGTAAAAGCCCGAGTGACGCTGCGGTTAATTGAAGTTCCTTGGGATCAAGCTCTTGATGTCGTCCTGCAAGCGAATGGACTCGAAAAAAATCGCATCGGGAATGTCATTACTATTTCGACCACCAAACGACTTGAGACAGAGCGCAGCGCTCGCTTACTCGCCCAGAATGCCCAACAGAAACTGGCTCCCCTAGAAACCGCCTATGTAACGATCAACTACGTAAAGGCAACTGACGTCGTTGCTATCATTACTATAGAAGTAGAGCAAAAAGCTGGAGCGGCGCCACGACCTCCTGCCGCAGGACCGGGCGGAAAGACACAAATTGCCCTGCTGTCGCCGCGCGGGACCATCGCTGCCGATCCTACGACGAACGTGGTGATCATTCGTGACACCAGTGACCGAGTTGCTGCGATTCGCGAGCTCATTAAGAACGTTGATGTCCAAACCCCACAAGTTGTGATCGAATCCTATCTCATCACGAACAACGAAAACCTGAACCGAGATCTGGGTATCCAGTGGGGGTATTCATATAAAGCCGGACCGGCAACAGGAAACCCTACCGGAGTGAATTTCCCTGGAACGATTGACTTGTCAGGATCTGGACTGGGGACAGGGACTGGCGGTGTTCCTTTCATGGCTGATTTCCCCGCCGCGACCAGTGCTGGAGCAGGGTCAGCAATTGACCTCCTCCTCGGCTCACTCAGTGGCTCGCAAACACTCGCTCTTCGCTTGAGTGCGCTAGAGCGAGAAGGCAAAGTGCGTGTTATCAACCGCCCTCGCGTGGTCACGATCAACAACAAAGTTGCTGAAATTAAATCCCGTCGGACCGTGCGTGTTCCCATAGTTTCTGGCTCGTTGAATGTCGGAGGTGCAGGCTCTACCCAAGGAGGGGGAAACGCTTTTCAGGAGTTTGATGTTGGAATTACCCTAAAAATTACCCCACAGATCTCCTCAGATGGTTTCGTACTTCTTGATGTTGCGGCCGAGAGCAGCGAATTGGCTCCCGCGAGTGTGTCACCATCTGGTCCGTCTTCGTTCTTCCCGATCATTCCTGACACGCGTTTACGGACAGCAAGTTCTAATGTCCTGATTCGGGCAGGAGACACTTTTGTTCTCGGGGGCATTCTCTCTGATGACTTGAGAAATGAAGAAACTGGAACTCCATATCTGAGAAGAATGCCTGGACTCGGATGGCTCTTCCGTAGAAACAATAACACCAGAGTGAAGGACGAATTATTAGTGTTTATTACTCCTAAACTCGTTCCCGGGGTCTCTACGGCCAGCCTCCCCTCTGCTCAGCAGTTGTGGGAGAACCGCCCCAAAGGAAGTGAAACGCTATCAAAGGCAAATGATGCCGCGATGGGGGGAAACTAGGAAGGAAGCCGATTCTCACGAAAAGCAAACATCAGCTTGAGAGAGTCTAGAAGTCTAGGAGCTCAAGGTGTGGTGGTTGTGGTGGAGAGAGGAGGAGATGAGCTCTTAGACCTGTAGATTGCTCTCGACAACAAGCAACGACAGCGACAAAGAAACGAAGCAGCCTACAACAAAGAAAGCAGGGACGCTCGGGGGCTTGGTGGCGAAGAGCCTCCGCGCAGAATGTGGAGGTTGTGGAGGAGTGGTGGAAGCGAGGGACGGAACGCTTTTCAGCTCCGAGCCTCCGAGCGTCCCTGTCAACGGTGGCTGGAGAGGATGTGGTTGGGTGGGGTGGTAGTAGTGACAGGACGGCTGTGGGGGCGAGGGCAATATACCTCGCCCCTATCTCTCATGGGGCCTGTGAAGCACCCGACTGGAAAAAGGAGAGAGTTTCTGTTTCAACAAGCGGGAGAACAACGGAAGTGACAAGTCCGTATACGAAGAGAAGGATGAAGCAACCATGCTCCGTTTCTTTACCGCAGGTGAGTCCCATGGCCCGGTGCTTACAGCCATTGTTGAAGGTATTCCAGCGGGAGTGCCTATTAATGTCGCGCACATAAACCAGGACCTGGCCCGTCGTCAGCAAGGGTATGGGCGCGGCGGACGAATGAAGATTGAAAAAGACGAAGTGCAAATACGTTCGGGAGTGCGTTGGGGAGAAAGTTTAGGGTCTCCTGTTACCCTAGTAGTTGATAATAAGGATTGGAGGAATTGGGAAAAGCGTATGTCCCCCTTCAGTGAGGATCGCGATGAGCGCATCGCGGTCACCCGTCCACGCCCAGGGCATGCGGATCTTACTGGCGTTCTCAAATATAATCATCGCGATGTACGGAACGTGCTCGAACGGGCAAGTGCTCGTGAGACCACGATGCGCGTCGCGGTTGGGGGCTTAGCGAAGTGTCTCCTGCGCCCTTTTGGAATTAACGTCATGGGATATGTGGTCTCCATTGGAGAAATAGAGGCGAATCTTACGAACATGACAACGGAAACGATCTTTAGCCGCGCCGAGGCTTCGCCCGTTCGCATGGCCGATGCTGTCGCTGAAGAACGAACCATAGCGTTGATTGATCAGTGTAAACAACAGGGTGACACCTTGGGCGGTGTTGTCGAGGTGGTCGCAAGTGGCCTCCCTCCAGGACTGGGAAGTTTTGTGCAATGGGATCGCAAACTTGATGGCCGTCTCGGATACGCGCTGCTAAGCCTACAGGCGGTCAAAGGAGTGGAGGTGGGTCTTGGCTTTGCCACTGCGCGACTTCCAGGATCACAGGTTCACGATGAAATCGCCTTTGATCAGCAGCGGGGGTTCGTCCGACACAGCAATAATTCTGGCGGTACTGAAGGCGGCATGAGTACGGGAGAACCATTGCGCATACGCGTCGCGTTCAAGCCGCTCTCAACCCTTATGCGGCCACTCCATTCTGTAGATTTACGTACCAAAGAGCCAGTTGAAGCCACGATTGAGCGGTCTGACGTGTGTGCGATTCCGGCAGCGGCGGTGATTGCTGAAAGTGTGGTTGCTTTTGTTCTTGCGCAGGCGTTTCTGGAAAAGTTTGGGGGAGATTCCCTCGTTGAGACGAAACGCAACTATGAAGGATACCTCGAACAAGTGAAACAGTTTTAGGCGATTGTGGCTGAGCGACGAAATATCATTCTCACTGGGTTCATGGGAACCGGGAAAAGCGAGGTAGGAAATCTCCTGGCCAAGCGGTTGCAAAGAGAATTTCTTGATACAGATATGTTGATCGAACAAGCGACAGGTCATCCTATTGCACGCATCTTTGCAGAAAAAGGAGAGACGCACTTTCGGGAGTTGGAAAAGCAGGTGATTCGCCAGGTCTGCCAAGAACAGGGTGTGGTGATTGCTACTGGTGGAGGTGCAATTGTTAGTCCGGACAATGCGACCTGCCTCAAGGCAAGTGGTACAGTCATCTGTTTAACCGCCTCTCCTGACACCATTGCCCGGCGGGTACAGCAAACTCATGATCGTCCACTCTTACAAGGAGAAGACCCCCTCGCGAAAATCCGCATGCTGCTCACCGCTCGCGCCGCGGCGTACGCGCAAGCGGACATAACAATTGATACGTCAACCCTAACCCCAAACGAAGTTGTTGAAACTATTCTCGTGCAATTGAAAGTATAGAAAATTCACTGAACGACGATGGAAACAGTCACAGTCAACCTTGGCCCGCGATCGTATCCGATCTTCATCGGTCAGCACCTGCTCACCGAAATCGGTGGTTTGCTGCGTGAACGCGCCTTCCAGGCCGGACGGGTTGCGGTGGTAACGGATTCCATTGTCGGAAACCTGTATCGGGATACAGTCGTTGAAGCCCTCACCTCAGCAGGATTCGATCCGTTTGTGGTCGAAATCCCAGCTGGTGAAGAACATAAGAATCTGGCCTGGCTTGCCTTTCTGTACGATAAATTGATCGACGGTCGGATAGAGCGTCGCTCTCCCATCGTTGCCCTTGGAGGAGGGGTGGTAGGAGATCTCGCGGGCTTTGCCGCAGCGACCCTCCAAAGAGGCGTTCCGTTCGTGCAGGTTCCGACTACACTTTTGGCTCAGGTTGACGCGAGTGTTGGTGGCAAAACGGCAGTGAACCATCCCGCTGGCAAGAATCTGGTCGGCGCGTTCTATCAACCACGGCTCGTTGTTATTGATGTCGATACCCTGATGACGTTGCCGAAGCGTGAATTTGTTGCAGGCCTTGCTGAAGTCATTAAATATGGCGTCATCCTCAATGCCGATTTATTTACTTTGCTGGAGGAGCAACTCGCACGGTTTTTACAGCTTGACTCGGATTTGCTCACCTTCGTGATTAAAACCTGTTGTCAATTGAAAGCACTGGTTGTCGAAGAAGACGAAACCGAGAGTGACTATCGGGCGATCTTGAATTTTGGTCATACGCTTGGTCATGCGGTCGAAAGCGCAACGGAGTATAAACGGTTCCTGCATGGAGAAGCGGTTGCGATAGGAATGGCGTTTGCCTCTCATCTCTCACACCAGCGTGGATTGTGTAGCGCGACGGTCGAACAGCGAGTGAGAGAATTACTCAAAAAAGCAGGGCTCCCGGTAGATATTCCGAAAGACCTCAAGGGTGAATACCTGCTGTTTGGTCTGACCACTGACAAGAAGAGAGCCGGGGGCAAGGTTAAATTTGTCTGTCTGGAAGATTTTGGCAAAACTCGTTTCGAGTATCTCGACATGAAGGAGATCGGAACATATCTCTGACTGAGTTTGACGGAGTGGAAAGTCCCTACTGTGACAAAGGGTAGGGGGGTTCCTGGAAGGAGGTGCGGTGTGGAAGCGGTTGGACGGATAATCGGCATGGTCCTGGTAGTGGGATTGGTCCTCCATGGCTGTGGTGGTGAGGGAGGAAACGACAACGGAACCTCTTTTCGTGCCGTTGGCGTGTTCCAGGGAGAGATTCAAGAAGATCAGTGTCAGGTCCCTGTCGCTGACGACGCCATTGCCGATCAAAGCATTAGGCTCCAACTCGATAGCCCGCTTGTTGACAATGGCTATCCGTCAGGATTCTTCTTCTGCCGAGCATACATCTGGCTGGAAAATAACCTCTCCAAGCAAGCAATCGTCGTTGATCGCCTTGACTTCGACTACGAGATTCCTGGTGCTCGTATTAGCATTCCCTCGAACTCTTCCTCCATTGGCGCTCGTATAAACCCAGTGGACACTGACCCTGACACATCGCCGAGCCCCTTTGGGCCACCAAATGTCTATATTGGTCAACCTGCCGCCCAGATGGTGCCAGCAAGTTTGATTTTATTCCTCCGGCAAAATCGCCAGGTCCTTCCTCAACTGCCAT
>Ga0187892_10007745_pt1 | contig 15127 bp, 12 predicted proteins | sample MA1701073metaG_FD_139345 | JGI IMG/M metagenome (GOLD analysis project Ga0187892, IMG submission 139345) | Bio-ooze microbial communities from a basaltic lava cave in the Kipuka Kanohina Cave System on the Island of Hawaii, USA - MA170107-3 metaG ... | reverse complement strand
GATGGTGATCGACGGCAAGCGTATGATCTATGGCGGGTTCACCACCATAGTCGACCTCTAGCCCAAACAGCCCGCACGCCAGTTGTATTTGGGCTCAAATCCCGTGGTTCAGAGAAAACAGCCGCCCGCGAACTTGGGGCCGGAAATAGATTTCACTTCAATGATATTTCAATAACTTACGACGCAGGTAGTGGGTGGTTGGCGTGCGGGGTTAATTAGCTTTCGGTGCAAACTCTTAATAGTGGTTTTGGCTATTAAGGGTTGGTAAATAGGTTCCCATGCACCGCGATGGGAGTGGACGGTACGAGACCACGAACGTCGGCGGCGAACAAATTCCGGCGTTTGTGCCTGCACTGCTGCCACCGATCCCTCCACTGGTCTTGGAAGGCCCGTTGCAGCGGGCGTTGGAGTCGGCGGTGCTCGCGCTCGGAAGACTCGATGGCGTCTCCGCGCTCGTCCCCGATAAGGCGCTGTTCCTCTATGCCTACGTCCGCAAGGAGGCCGTGCTCTCGTCCCAGATCGAGGGCACGCAATCTTCGTTCTCCGACCTCTTACTCTTCGAGCTCAACGAGGCACCAGGGGTGCCGCTCGACGATGTGGTCGAGGTGTCGAACTACGTCGCAGCCCTCGAACACGGGCTGACGCGGCTGCGAGAGGGCTTTCCATTGTCGAATCGTCTCATTCGTGAGATCCACGCAGTCCTGCTGTCTCGCGGTCGCGGCAGCGGCAAGGATCCCGGCGAGTTTCGCCGCTCGCAGAACTGGATTGGCGGGACCCGCCCGGGCAATGCGAGCTTCGTGCCGCCACCGCACCTCACCGTGCCGGACTGCATGGCCGCTCTGGAAGACTTTCTCCACGCCGAGAGCGACGGTCTACCGGTACTCGCGCGCCCCGGGCTGGCGCATGTACAGTTCGAAACCATCCACCCCTTCCTCGATGGCAACGGGCGCGTCGGACGCCTGCTCATCACCTTGCTGCTCTGCCATGCGGGCGTTTTGCGGGAACCCTTGCTGTACCTGAGCCTGTACCTCAAGCAGAACCGGCCGGCCTACTACGACTTGCTGAACGAAGCGCGTCGTAACGGCGACTGGGAGGCGTGGCTAGCGTTCTTCCTCGACGGCGTCCTGCAAACGGCCCAGGCTGCCGTGGTGACCGCACAGCGCGTCGCTGAAATGTTCAGGACGGACCGAGATCGGATCGAACCGAGCGGTCGACGCGCGGGGTCGGCCCTACGCGTCCATGAAGCGCTGAAAGCGCGCCCCATTCTCTCTATGCCCGAGGCCTGCCGTCGCACCGGACTCTCATTCCCCGCCGTCTCCGCGGCGATGGGATTGCTGATCGAGCTCGGGATCGCCCGAGAGCTGACCGGCAAGCGCCGCAACCGGCTGTTCGCCTACGACCGCTATCTCGCAAGACTCAGCGAAGGCACCGAGACGCCATGAGCCCTGTGCGCTACCGCGAGGAGGGGTGCGCCGGTCGATTGAACGGGCTCCTGGTCTGATCCACAACATTGCCTGACGCCGGTCCCAGCGGTATCCGGCAGCGTCTTCGATCGACCACGTCGCGGCGTTTCGTCGCGGCGTTTATTGGGTGCGCCGCGAGTTGTATGGTATGCGCCGCCCATGACCGTAGGGTATTGACCCGCGAAGTGGTGTGGCTTGCGGCTTGCTGAGACGGCTCACTCAGAGTGAGGCGGTACAATGGAGACTCATGACTCCGATCGCAAATGCCTACCTGGCTGCCGTTCTAGACAGGCGGGATAGCTCCGCGTGGGTGCCGAGATGCTCAAGAACACACGGTTGGCGGTGATGGTGCTCATCGTCTCGTGCCAAGCGACGATCGCGCAGATACCGACACCAGGTCTCGACATCTTCTGCACGGGCCGTGGCTGTCCATGCGTGGGTGATTGCAATCGGGACGACATCGTCACCGTGGACGAGTTACTGACGATGGTGAACGCCGCGCTCGACGACACGCCGGTCGACGCGTGCGCCACTGGTGACGAGGATGGCGATCGACGGTTCTCGGTCGATGAGGTTCTGTTTGCGCTGCAGTACGCGCAGCAGGGGTGCCCAGCGACGCCCGGATACTGTAGCAAGTGCTCCTGCGAGTTCACGACCGGCAGCGGCTTTGTGGTCGTGCGCGGCGCGGTGCCGTCGTGCACGGAGCCCTGCGACTGGTTGTGTCGGGAATACAACAGCTGCGACAGATTGGTGTCGACGTCGTGCTTGATCTCTGATTGGGAACCGATGTACGAGGTCGAATGAACCGCGTGCTGGACTCGGGGGACGTTGTGACAATTCCAATAATTCTCGAGAGAGTCGAATGAGTTGTAACAACGTCCCTAGCCTGAGCCGATTCTTTCCGCGACTCCGAATGAGACACTCCTCAGCGCCGCAACCCTGCGGTTACCGGCGACGGTGATGGAAGTCGGCTCCCGTCTCGCCCGGCGCGCCTGGCCGAGGTGTTAATTAACTTGTCAACGGAGAAAACCCGGTGACGTTCTTTGAACTCGTCCGACAAATATTGAGGGCTCATCCGGAAGGTATGACTCCTCAGCAGATACGCGACACGATCAAAGCGAATCATCCTGATCATTACGGTACCGAGTCTCATCGTCGCAACGTTGAGAGAGGTCACTATAAGGACCTTGACCACGCACTATTGGCCCAGATCTATGTGGCATCTCGCAGCGCCGGCCAGATTGTTGTCGACAGGTCTCAGAAGCCGATCAGATTGACCACCGTCCTTGATCCGGTCGAAGGCGCCAGTATCCCCGACGAACAAATAGACACTGAAAATCTGGAAAGGTTAGAGGCCGGAATAGGTACTGTCTATGTCGTCGGTACAAGCCTCTACACGAGAGAAGGCGAGGAGATTGTTAAAATTGGAATTACGACGGGAAGCGTTGATGCCCGTATCAATCAGCTTTACACGACCGGGGTTCCATTCCGTTTCCGAGTGATCAAAGAGTTCGAGACCAAGAACTATTCCCAGCTCGAGCAAGCGATTCACAGGCTCTTGGACCCATACCGAATTAATCGATCCAGAGAATTCTTCACGGAGAAGTGCCTTCCGCATGTTGAGCAGATTTTCGCGCTACACAAGGGCATTCACGACAAAGCGTAACTTGCTGCTGGGCCACACTTGCGGCTACGCCCTTACAGCCGAACGGCAAACGTTAGACAGTCGGTGAGGACGGCGGTACTGTTTGGGTTGGGAGGCTGTCATGCGCAACGAGTTCACTGCGATCATCGAGCACGACGACGATTGGTATGTCGCGTATTGTGCCGAGATTCCCGGCGCGAATGGTCAGGGGCGAACCAAGGAAGAGGCGCGCGCGAGTTTGGCAGGTGCAATCGCACTGATTCTCGAAGACCGCCGCGAGGACGCGTTGCGTGGCGTGCCGGCTGATGCGACTCGTGAGACGGTTGTCGTCGAGTGAAACGGAGCGCCCTGTTGCATCACCTGCGACGCCACGGCTGCTATCTCAAGCGCGAGGGACGTAGCCACTCGTTGTGGTGCAACCCGGCGACGGGTGCGGTGGAAGCCGTGCCGCGGCACCAGGAGATTCCAAACGGTCTGGCGCGCAAGATCTGCCGTAGCCTCTCCGTGCCGGAGGTGGGCGCCGAGTAAGGTACTGTCCAACCTGCTGCTCGATTGATGGTGCGGACGATCGGGTGGAGTGGAGTTGGATCGAGCATCCTGCAGGCCCGCGGTATTCAGCCGATGCGTTGCGGCAGGGGGAGTTCCATCTCTCCCATCACCTCGCGGACCATCGCGAGCAAGACATCGAGGTCCTCGGCGAAAATGCGGCCGATCGTGCCGATCCGGAAGCAGTCCGCGCGACTGACTTTGCCGGGGTAGATCACCATACCTTTCTGATTGAGGCGCTCGTAAAAGTCCTCAAACCGGAAGTTTGGGTGCTCGGGATACCGGAACGACGTGATGATGTAGCCTTGCTGCTCAGGGTGTAGGTACTCGCGGAATCCGAGTGCGCGCATCCCTGCGATGAGTCGCTGGTGATTGGCGCGATAACGGGCAGCGCGCGCCGTGACGCCACCCTCATCTTCGAGCTCGGTGAGGGCTTGGTCGAGCGCTAACAACACGTGGGTCGGTGGCGTGAACCGAAATTGTCCGTTGGCCTCCAAGCCGCGCCATTGCGCATACACGTCGAGACTCAAGCTGCGCGCGTAGGTGCGCGTCGCGTCGAGGGCGTCCCGACGAGCCAGCACGAAGGCGATACCCGGGACGCCTTCCAAGCACTTGTTGGCGGATGCCACGAGGTAGTCGATCCGGCTGGCTGCGATGTCGATCGGAATGGCGCCGAAGCTGCTCATCGCGTCGACGCAAAACCGTCTGCCAGCACGATGCACGACGTCGCCGATGCGTTCGATCGGATTGACCATTCCCGTCGTCGTCTCACAGTGCACGACCGCGACGTGGGTGACCGCTGCATCCTGGTGCAACGCCTTGGCGATATCGTCTACGACCGGTGAGGTCTCTTCGGGATAGCTCAGTGTCGTCAGATCGATCTTGAGCACTTTCGCCATCGTCGCCATGCGTTCGCCATACGCGCCGTTGGCAACGACGAGGAGTTTCCCATCAGGCGGTACGGTCGACGACAGCATGGCTTCGACGGCGAACGTACCACTCCCCTGCATCAACACGGCTTCGTATCCGTGCTCCTGTGAGGTCTGCGCTACCGCCAGCAGCCGCGCGCGCACGTCGCGGACAAGGCGAATGAACTCGAAGTCGCGCGACCCGAGATCGCGGAGCATAGCCTGCTTGACCGTCCGGCTGGTGGTGAGCGGGCCGGGGGTGAACAGCAACTTGTCCTTGGCGTCCGGCAGTGCCTGGGTGGGCATGGACGACCTCAGCGCAACAACGCGGGCAATTCCGCCAGGTGCTCGATCAGATGGGTATGCGGATGGGGCTCGAGCTCGGCACGGGTATGCGACCCGCTGGTGACGCCGATGACGAAACCGCAGCCGGCGTTCTGTCCCTCGTACAGGTCGGAGGGGGTATCGCCGACCTTGGCAACCCGGTTGACGTCGGCCACACCGGTGAGCTGCATGGCGCGTTGCAGCATGTCGGGATGCGGGCGGCCACGGGCCACTTCGTCACTCGTCACGCTGGCATCGAGGAGGCCGTCGCGCATCCACGTGAGTCGCGCCAAGATGACGTCCGTAATCGGCCGACTAAAGCCGGTGTCGACGGCCAGCTTCACGCCCCGCGCCCGGAGTGCCTGAAACGTCTGGGTGGCGCCGTCGGATTCACGCACCGCGGGATCGGAACGATAGTACTCGATCATGCGGCGCACGAAGTCGCTGTGAATCTGGTCGACGCGTGCTGGGGTTGCGGCCGAAGGATCGCGGCGCTCCATCAGGAGGCGAATCGCCTCGGGTTTCGGCAGACCCATGACCTCATTGACGGCGTCGCGCGTGACCCCGAAACCGGCGCCATCGAGGGCGGCTCGCAAGCAGATGTTGACGGCATCGCCGTCGTAGACGGTGGTGCCGGCCATGTCGAAGACCACGAGATCAACCCGCATGTGTCATGTCTTTCATGAGATCGCGGCACCATAGCGAACGGAGCAAACCAGTTACAAGGTGCAAGGGACAAGTGGCAAGCCAAAGGGTCCGGTCTGGCTGAAGCTTGCGACTTGAAGCGTGAAGCTCCGTTCTTGAGGGTGGCGTCCGACTTGAACCTTGTAACTTGAAACTTGAACCTCCTAAGATGCGTGCATTGATCTCCTCGACGCGCTCCAGGCTCGGTTCTGAAGTCGATGTTGGCCCGGCGCCCGTCGCGCGTGCGCCCGCCCAGTGGCGGCCATGGGTGTCGCCGGCGCTCTCCATCGCGACGGCTTTTTGGGTCGGGCTGATGCTCGTGTCGGCGCCGGATCCACCGTCCCGCGTGCTGACGCTTGCGGCGCTGGCGTGGATTCCGACGGCGATCATGCTCGAAGCGGCAGCGCGCGGTACGGCTGCCCTGTTGGGGGGCGACGCATGGCAGGAACAGCTCCAGTCGATTCTCCGCCCCCTGTGCGTCTTGCCATTGGCAGCCATTGATCGGGTGCTGCCGGTGCCATGGCTTCCGACCGCGTTGGGCATCGCGGTGGCCACTGCTGCGGCGAGCCGGTTGAACGATGCGTTGCCGAGACCGCTGCCCGAACCGGTACGCGGACGGTTGTTGGTAGCCGGCGCGTGCGCTCTGGTCGTGCCCGGCATGCTGTTGTGGCAGGTCACCGTCATCCACGATGCCTTCCAGTACCACGCCACCGCGGTCAGCCTGGTGTTGGACGGCAACTTCGACACCTTCGAAAAATTGTTCCTCTACAACAGCCATCGTTCCTACAATCCCTACCCAGAGGGCTCGATTCGGTATCTCGGTGTGCCGCTGTTGCAGACTCCTTCAGTCCTCCTCGGACATCTCTCTGCATTCCTCCTCGGCGCCGCCGGCTGGGGGTACGCCGTCAATGGATTCTCCTTGCCCTATACCTTCTGGCTCGGCTTGTGCTCGTCCACCGCCGGGGGCGCGGGCGTGGCGCTGACCCTGCGGTGGGTCGCGCGCCGCGTTGGAGCGCGGGTGGCGTTCGCGGCCGTCGGGTTGGGGTTGTGGGCCTCGCCGCTGCCGATGTTCCTGTTCCTTTGGCACGGCTGGACGCACACCTACTCGATTCTGGGCGTGGCGCTCTTACTCCTGCAGCGCGATCGGATCGTGGCAAGCGGACGAGCGGGAGGGACAGCCTGGTTTGTCCTCGGTTTGATCGCCGGAGTGCTGTGCATGATCTGGCCGGTGAACGGTCTCATCCTCGTCCTTCCCGCGGTCGACATCATGGCCTCGTTGCGTGCAACCCCGACGCGTGCGGCCGGTTGGAGTGGGGCGCTGTTGCTCGGCGTGTTGGTAGGATTCTTGCCGCAGCTCGCGGGTTGGTATGGTGCGACCGGTGATTGGGCGGGTTCGACGTACGGCCGCGTCGGCGACTCGTTTCTTTGGACCGAACCAGCCATCCTACCGCTGCTCTTCTCATGGTCGCAGCACGGCTGCTTCACCTGGCACCCGGTATACGTCCCGGCGTTCTTGGGTGTGCTGCTCACGCGCAATCGTCGTCTGGCATTGGCATTGGGCGTATGGGTGCTGGCGCAGATCTACGTTGTCAGCTGCTGGTCGGTCTGGTGGACGGGCATCGGATTCGGCAACCGTTTCTTTCTCAATCTCTTCCCCGTGGCGGCCCTGGGATTGGCCGAGCTTCTCGGCGTGGCCTGGCAGCGCCGCGGGCGGTTTACGCGCGCGTGGCGTGTCGCTGTGGCCAGCGCGGCGCTGCTCCTGGTCGTCGCCAACCTGAGCTTACTCAGCGCGTACCGAAGCGACGTCATCCCCATGGGCATCAAAGGACCAAACTACGTTCAAGACGCCCCGCCCAGTGCGCTCGAGCTGTTCCGGCGTCTCACCGTCGACGCGCCACCGACGCTAGCGCAGCTGACCCGCGACTTCTGGGTGAACCAGGCGTTCGTCATGTCGCGCCTGCGCACCGCGGTGACCGGCGACAGTGGGGCGTGGGTGTCGGTGACGCTGGTGAGCTTCTTCGTGCTGGCTGCCTGGGCGTTGGTGACGTGGCTGGCGTTGCGCCACGATCCCGTGATGCACGACGCAACGGTGCGGGCTGCGGTGAATGGCGTCGTGCTGCTTCTGTGCGTCAGCGCCTGGTTGGCACTGGCGTTACGGCCGTCGCCAGCTTACGTGCCGTTCCTGCGTCTCGACGCCGGGGAGACGATCCTGCGTCCAGGGCAGAAGGCGACGTTCGTTCCGCAGGGATACCTCGAGCCCACGCGGGAGATCGACCTGATCAGCTTTCTCACTTATGCGGTCTATGTCCCGCAGGGACGGCCGGTCGCGGTGTTGCGTGCCTATACGGAAGACGGCGAATCGATCGAGCACTTCTTGCAGGCTGGCGTCCATACCGCGGAAACCTCCGCATACCGCCCCGAAGTCGCTGCGATTACTCAGCACCGACGAGAGCTCACGACCCCGGTGCATGAGTGGATTACGCGGGCGTACAGTCGCGCACTGTATCCGGCCCATGCGTTCCTGGCGCGCTTTCCAATGCCGCAGCCGGCGCGCATCGAGTACATTGAAGTCGAGATGTTGTACGGCGGTGGTGATTTGGTGTTGCGCGATGTGTTCCTGCGAGGATGAGCTGTGGAGGTGATGGCTCCGATCCAGGGTAATCCGCTAGCCTGGCCGGTCGTCGCGCTAGGCGTCGGCATCGGGTTGACGGTGTTCGGCCCCAACCTGCGCATCGCCGCGCCGACGGCGGCCCCAGAGCCGGTCATCGCTGTCTTGCTGCCGGCGCCGGCCCCAGCAGGTCTGGATCTACTGGAGCTGCTGGAACCCCTGCGTCGACCGCATGTCCCCGGCATGCCCTGGTTGGGCGGCGACCTCATCGAGGTCCCCGGCGCCAGCGACTATCGCCTCTGGCAACGCACGGTGAGCGGCCGTATCGACCCGGAATCCGACGCGATCAATCTCTTCGACACCGCAGGCATCCCGGTGTACGGCGACTGGCGCGACCTGCCGGACGCCGCCCACGACCGCGAGTTGCTCCGCTCCGCTCGCGCCCAGATTGACGCGACGGCCGGCGCTGTGCCAAGCGCCGTTGTGCTTCTGAGCTGCTCGAAGACCATCACCGAGCTCACCGGTGGGCCCTGCCGCGAGGTCTTCCTGGAAGCGGTGACGTTACTGGAAGACGCCGCGCGCGCCGGTGGAACCGGGTTGCTCCTGGCTGTTCCGGTGCGAGGCTTTCCTCAGATCGGAACGGTGTGGGCGATCGGACCGAACATCCAGGAACGGGTCGACTTTCGGTTTCGCATGATCGATCTTGCGCCAACCATGTTGCGCCTGTTGGATCTTCCGGTTCCGCCCGTGCTCGACGGGGCACCTGGGTATGATCTGACGCGCTTCGAGCACCTCTTTCACCGACCATTACGCTGGATAGGAGGCGGAACATGAGGTGGCGGTCGCGTCGTTCGGTGGCGGTCGCCGTTCTCGGCGCGCTTCTCGCTGCACCTTGCTCGTCGCCCGCGCAGCCACAGGCGGCGGCCGACAACCCGAGGGTTCGCGACATCGTCCTGCTCGCTGATCGCCTCTGGCTCGGCACGAGCTCCGGCCTCATCGAGATGCATCGCGACGGCAGTGTGCAGCGGCGCTGGCGCATGGCGGACGGCCTACCGTCGGAGATGATCTATGATCTGGCCGTGGACCGCGATGGGACACTCTGGGTGGCGACCACCGGCGGGCCGGCGCGGCAGGTTGGAGAACGGTTCCAGCCCGTCCTCACCGGCCTTCCTGCGGGCGTTCCCACGACCCGCATTGTGCCCACGAGTTCTGGGGCGTTGTACATTGGAACCCTGCGTGGCATCGCGCGGCTCGAGCCACACGGTTGGGAACCCGTGTATGAGACGCACGAGTTCGGTCGCGATCGCGTGCTCGCCGGCGCGGAAGCACCGGACGGCAGTGTTTGGTTCGCCAAGGATCGAGTCCTGACACAGCTGGGCCCGGGCTCCGCCACGCGTGTCCTCTATCGCGACCCACTCGACGTCGATGCCGCGGTCGCGCTGCCGTCGACTCATGCGCAGGCCATGACCTTCGATGTGCTCGGCCGGTTGTGGCTGGCGACCGATGAAGGTCTGACCGTTCTGGAGGGCGAGCGCGTCGTGTCGCACGAGCGCTGGCGACCCGGACTGTGGGGTGCAGGCGGCCTGCCGGCATTTAGGATCTGGTCGATCTGGATCGATCCGACCGACACCGTGTGGCTCGCATTTGGTGATGGTCCCGACCGTGGATTCGTGGCCCGCCGCGGGCGCACGGCCAGCGAATGGGAACGCGTTCCGGTAGGCACTGCACAGGACGCGCCGGCGGCGTACGCGCTCGCCAGCGACGCACAAGGAGTGGTGTGGGTGGGCGCATCCGATGGTGTGTACCGCTTCGAAACGGATCGGTTCGTACGCTGGCTGCTGCGCGGCGCGGTCGCTGGAGCGCCGGCGAAATGAGAAGGCGCTGGCAGGGTGGTTTCCTGCTGCTCCTGGTCGTCGCGGGGGGCGGTCTGTTCTATTCGCGGTCGCGGACGACCGCCCCGGAGCGCGTCGAGCACTCCGAGCGATTGCCCAACGTCTTGCTTATCTCCATCGACACGCTACGTGCCGATCACCTCGGCTGCTACGGCTATTCCCGCGCGACGAGTCCGGCCATTGACGCGCTGGCGGCGCGCGGTGTGCTGTTCGAGCAGGCGTACAGCCATTCTCCGAAGACCGCGATGTCGCACATGTCGATCATGACCGGCCTGCTCCCGGGTGCACACGGCGTCGAGCAGTGGATGCCGCAAGGTTCGGCGCGGCTGAGTGACGACATTCCAACCCTGGCAACTCTCTTGAAGCCGTATGGGTACGCGACATTCGCATACACCGGCGGTGGACACGTGCGCGGCGAGCTGGGGTTCGACCAGGGCATGGATTCGTACGAGACCGGCACCGAAGTCGTCGGCACGTTCGAGAAGCTCGGCGACCATATCCTCCGGTACGCCCACACCTCACCCGATCGCCCCTTCTTCGCATTCGCCCACACGTACGAAGTCCACGATCCGTATGTGCCGCGGCTACCCTACCGGAACCTGTTCACCGATCCGCGATACTCCGGGCGGATCATCGCGTCATACGACGAGCTGAGCGCGCAAGTCGGTACGGAATGGGAATCGCAGCACGCGCTGTACTGGCAACACGTCGATGCCGGCAATCCACAGGACGTCCAACGCCTCAAGGATCTGTACGACGGTGCGATTCGCCTGACTGACGATCAGGTGGGCAAGCTCATCGATCGGCTGCGCACCGCGGGAATTCTCGACCGCACACTGATCATCCTGCTCTCCGATCACGGCGAGGAGTTCCTCGACCACGGCATGTTTCTGCACGAGCAGGTCTATGAGGAGCTTCTACACGTGCCGTTGATCATGGTACTGCCGGCTGGCGCCGGCGCGCCGCATCAGGGCCGCCGGGAAACGGCGGTCGTACGGCTGATCGACGTCCTTCCCACGGTCCTCGACCTTGTGGGCGTGCCGATTCCGTCGCACGTGCAGGGGACGACGCTGCTGCCGCTGCTCGACGGCGGCGGCGGTCCGCCAGTCGAGGTGGCGAGCAGCTGGCGTGAGGGCGGCTGGTATGCCCTGCGCCGGGGTGACGACAAGTTCATGCGGTTCGAGAGCGACGGCCAGACGGTGCGCCGCGAGCTCTACACCGTGACGACCGACCCGCGGGAGCAGCACAACCTCGTCGCGACGCGCGCCACGGTCGCCGCAGACCTCGAGCGAGGGCTCGATGAGATCGTGGCTGAGGGGAGGGCGTTCCAGGCGAAGCAGCGACGCGGCCGCGACGTTGCGCCGAGTGCCGAAACACTGGAACGGCTGCGCGCCTTGGGTTACGAACCGTAGCGGCGGGCGGTGATGGGCGACAGGCAGCGGAGTGGGGGGTGGCTGAGTGATCACGTGACGCTGATCGCGCTGGCCGTCGTGGGGATTGGGTGCGGCCTGCGCCTCTACCACACGATGGGGGCGTACCTGAATCCGGACGAGGCGCAACACTTTCTGTACGCCAACACCGGCGATTTCGTCGACACCTACCTGCGCTCGCTGCATACGGCCCATCCGCCGCTCCTCTTGCTCGTTCTCAATGCGACGCTCCGCGCCGGCGATTCGGAGCTGGCGATGCGGTTGCCGAGTCTGCTCACCGGGACGGCCGCGCTGTGGCTGGCGTTTCGCTGGCTGCAACGGAGCGCCGGCGATGCCGCCGCTGTTGCCGGCCTGATCTTCCTGAGCGCCGCGCCCGGGATGATCTCTGTGGCGACCGAGGTGCGGCAGTACGGCTGCTTGCTGGTCGGGATTTGCGGGGCGCTCTACTGCATGGAGCGGTTCATCACTGAACGCTCTACGGCCTGGGTTGCGGCGTTTGCGCTGAGCCTCTACGTGGCGATCCTGTCCCACTACACTGCGGCCTGGGTCACCCTGACGCTCGGACTGTACGTCTCCCTACGACTTTGGTCGGAGCGGCCGCCCCGGCTTATTGTTCTCTCATGGCTGCTCTCACAGACCGGTGCGGCCGCGCTCTACTGGTTGTTCTACACGACGCATCTGCACGCCGTGCGCGGCGGCGGGATGGAAGGGATCGCGATCACCGGCTGGCTCAAGAGCTCCTACTATCGCCCGGGAGAACAGACGGTCATCGACTTCATACTCGGCGCGACGAGCAGCGCAGTCCAGCACTTGGCCGGAGGCATGATCCCCGGCGCCATCGTCGGCGGATTGTTCGTGTTCGGAGTGGCTGCCATCGCGACCCGATGGCCGCGGGTGGATCCGCAGGTGCGCCGCGACTACGCCGTGCTGCTGACCCTCCCGGTCATCATCGGGTGCGCCGCGGCGGTTGACCGGCTGTTGCCCTTCGGCGGCACCCGCCATGTGAACTACCTGTTGCCCTTCATCGCCGGCGGCGTGGGTGTTGCGGTGGCGCGTATCTTCGCCGCACGAACCATGGCGGTCCTGGCGGTCTCTGCGATCCTCGGCACCCTGTGGATCGCCAACACCACGCCCACCAACAATGTGGCCCAGATGGATCGTGCCAGCATGTCTGCCGCGCTCGCCTATTTGGATGATGCCGTGCCGGGCGACTCGTTCGTGTTGGTTGACGGCAAGACGCACTTCGTTCTGCTCTACTATCTGCGGGGCGGCGAGAAGGGTCTGCGGCTCAGGGGAGCCGCCGCCCTGAACGAGACGCAACTGCATGGGTTGCGCATCGTGTCGTTCCCGTCGTCGTGGGCCTTCGAGCCCGGTCAGTTTGCCGGCGCGGTGCACGGCGCCATCGAGGCGCTCCAACTGGCGCCGGGCCAACCGCTGTGGGTGATGTCGGTCGGGTGGATGCGCGACGAGGATCTCGAGAAGGAACTACCCCCCTCTGCCGTCCTGCTAGCGCGCCGCTTCGGGCGGATCACGCTGCTCAAGACCGCCGCGGGGTACGTGGGATCGTAACGGTCCTCACCCACCGGAGGGGCGGTATACCGCACACCTCCGACCGCCGCTTGTGCGCGAACCAAGAAGCGGCAACACTCGGCGCGTGAGGAACGTGGGCGGTCCGGCCACACGCGTTGGCCTATCTGGGTGTTGCTGGCTGGCGATCCTGACCACCCGACCGGCATGACGCGCATCACTTGGTACGCCTTGGCTGTGGTGGCAGTCGCGGTCGGCATTCGCGTGTACGATGCTGCCAGCACCTACGTGAATCCCGACGAGGCGATGCACTTCATCGCCGCGAACACGCCGTCCACCTGGGAGACGTACCGCAACTCGTTGACCACGGCGCATCCCCCGCTGTTCTTGCTCGTCCTCCACTGGATCATGCAGCTCGGAAGCACTGAGCTGATGATGCGGCTGCCCAACCTGGTCGCGGGCAGTGTTGCCCTGTGGCTGGCGTTCCGATGGTTGCAGCGCGCCATGGGAGACGCCATCGCACTTGCCGGCTTAATCTTTCTGGCCGGCGCACCGGCGATGATTGCGGTGAGTAACGAGGTCCGCCAGTACGGTCTCCTGCTGCTGGGCGTCTGCGGGGCGCTGTACTGCATGGAGCGCGTTGCGGCGCAACGGTCGGCGGCCTGGGTCGGAGCGTTCGCGGTCAGCCTGTACGTTGCGATCGTGTCGCACTACACCGCGGCTGGGGTAGTGCTCACGTTGGGCATTTACGTTCCTTGGCGCTTGTGGCAGGAGCGGGTGCCCGTTTCCGTGGGCGTCGCATGGGTGGTATCGCAATGTGGTGCTGCCGCGCTGTACACGTGGTTGTACGCGACGCACCTGCGGGGTTTGCGCGGCGGCGGCATGGAGGCCGCAGCGGTGTCGGGTTGGCTGCAGCACGCCTATTATCGGCCGGGATACCACTCGGTCGCGCAGTTTTGCTGGAACGCGTTCGACGGTGCCTTTCGATATTTGGTGGGTGCCGCGAGTCTTGGCGTATTGACCGTGGCACTGTTCTTGGTCGGGGTCGTGCTCATCAGCGTCGGTAAGGCCGGCGACCGTGGCGCACGCCGCGACTATGCGGTGCTGCTCACCCTGCCGCTGCTGTTCGGCTGCGCCGCGGCGGTGTGGGGCCTCCTGCCATTTGGGGCGACACGGCACGTGGGCGTCATTCTCCCGTTCGTTGCCGCTGGGGTTGCCGTCAGCGTCGCGTCCGCGGTCCGTCATCGCCCGACCCTGGTGCTGCTTGTGGGCTGCGTCGTGTTACCGGCGTGGCTCTGGTGGACGGCCCCGCCCAACGACCCGCGGCAGATGGCGCGTGGCGAGATGCAGGCGGCCTTGGACTATCTCACGACCGCGGTACCCGAAGGGTCGGTTGTCATGGTCGACGGACAGACGCACCTGGTACTGCTCTACTACCTCGATCGCGAGGCAAAGGGCCCGCGCGTCACCCGTCACGGACCGATCAATGAAACGGCATTGGTCGGGCGACGGCTGTTCTCTTTCCAAGACAGCTGGGGCTTCAGCGCCGATCAAGTCGAGAGCCAGACACGGGCCCTCGCCGAACGCCTCGCACTCCCCGCCGGAGAACCCGTTTGGATCATGTCGATAGGGTGGGACCACCCGCCGTTCGATTCACTCCTGACGCCGACCGCCGCACCGATTCGCAAACACTTCGGCGATATTACGCTGGTGCAGACAGCGGTGGGGTATCTCTGAAGGCGTGCCTGAGGGAGTGAGGGCCTGAGGCTTGAGGACCGGAAGGTCCGAGGGTGCGAGAGACGGGGCGCTGACTCGTCGCGCACAGTCTTGCGCCCCATCCATCGCGCGCAATTCCCCTTGCGACGCGGCCCACTCTGGGGTTTGTTGGGGCGCACAATGACCGCGGACGTTGGGGGAATTCGTTATGACAATGTATCGCGCTTCTTCCGGGATCAGGTGCCGGGTGGGGGCACAGAGCTGACGTTCTCGTTGATCAGCGGCGGCAAATCGAACCTCACCTATCTCGTGCAGGGCGGTGGGCATGAATGGGTGTTACGCCGACCGCCGCTCGGGCATGTGCTGCCGACGGCGCACGACATG
>Ga0187892_10007744_pt1 | contig 15128 bp, 18 predicted proteins | sample MA1701073metaG_FD_139345 | JGI IMG/M metagenome (GOLD analysis project Ga0187892, IMG submission 139345) | Bio-ooze microbial communities from a basaltic lava cave in the Kipuka Kanohina Cave System on the Island of Hawaii, USA - MA170107-3 metaG ... | reverse complement strand
TTGGCGCGTTTCCTCGCCCGCAGCAAAAGAGACTGAAATGAAAGGAAAACCAAGATGAAGTCCATCCTTGTGGCGATAACCGTCCTGTCAATCAGCCTGGTAATGCACGCTGAACCGTATCCAAGCATAGCTGCGGAAGCCCCGGCTAATGTGACTTTCGCGGATTTTGAGGCTCAGTTTGAACTTGACCCTACGAAGTTCGAAATACGCGGCGGCTTCACGCTGGGCGAGAAGAGCAATGGCATTAACCTTTTCAAGGAAGACGTGAAATTTGAGATTGGGTCCTATGCAAAAACGATACCGGCGGGCTCGTTCAAAGAAGTGAAGCGAGGAAAAATACGGTACACCGAAACGACTGACGAATTTACTGGCGATGTTACGGTTCGTATTATCGGTAACAACACGTTCGGCCTGAAGATTGAAGGTGTAAGTAAATTCGTGACCAAGAGTGTCCGTGCCGAAGACATCACCCTCAGAATAGGTGATGATGAGGGCCGTGCGCGCCAGAGGATAAAACCCGAGCAGCCTGAACCCACGAACTGAACCCAGGACTGTATCTCCCCATTCCTTTTGTTTGATCTGCGTCTCTTCCGATCTGCGTGACTCTGCGTTTATCTGCGGCTAATCTTCTACCGCCACGAACCTGGCCGCAGATTTACGCGGATTTCTCTACTCGCAGTCGTATACTCCCTATTCCTTTCCTTCTGATCTGCGTCTCTTTTGATCTGCGTGGCTCTGCGTTAATCTGTGGCTAATCTCTACCGCCACGAACCTGGCCGCAGATTTACGCAAATACCCATCGCAAGCGTCTACCGGAACAGGACGCCCGCGGCTTGCGTAATTCCTTTAGCTGACTAGAGTATCGGAATCATGGATCAAGCGGAGCTGAAGATTGACACGGCTCGCCTACGACTCCGGCCTTTGACTCGGAATGACTTGAGTGAATTGCATTGTCTGTGGACCGAGCCTGAGGTACGCAAGTATCTCTGGGACGACAAGATAATTCCCCTGGAACAAACAGCTTCGATAATTGCTACGAGCCAAAATTATTTTCAGACGAAGGGTTTTGGTCTTTGGATAGCAGTTGATAAGCTGGAGGAAAAGTTCGCTGGCTTCGGTGGTTTCTGGTTTTTCCATCAACCGCCTACACTAGAGTTGCTTTTCGGCATAGCTCCGGGTTACTGGCATCGCGGCCTCGCTACAGAGGTTGCCGAGGCACTGCTGGAGTACGGTTTTGAGCGCCTTAGGTGGCCGCGGATTGAAGCCAGCACTGACGCCGATAATCGCGCCTCCGCAAGAGTATTGGAAAGAGCCGGTATGAAGTTCTGGAAACGCGAAATCACCCAAGAGGGTGATCTTCTCTACTATGCCCTGGACCGAGTGGTATTTGCGGCCGTCCACACAAACCTATGAAACCATCAGCATATCCAGCAGCGCGGGCAGTGGCGGCTACTGTAGAGGAGTATTTTGCCAGCCACCTGGCGGCGGCACGACGGCATCAGCCAGAGGTGTTGGCGCCAAAGCCCGATGCCCGTTCAGTGGAGGCCATTATTGATGCGGCTTTCTGGGCCAGCCTTCAACATGAGGAAGGATCTTCGCCAAAGATCTCGCTTGCCTTCCTGCCAATTGAGCAAGCTGGCCAACCATTAGCTTTTGAACGTGAATTTCCAATGACACCATCTGTCCTCTCGCGTCTGGCTCCGGCCGTAGAGCGACCTGGGATACACCTGGGGGTCTGGCCGGCAAGTGACCAGAGCGCAGAGCTACGAATTTGGGGAACCACTCGCGCAATCCCCAAACTCTGCTTTGTACTAGAAGTAATTGAGCCGGGTCTTCTGGTCGTCAAATACCGTCGCAGCCAGGAAACCGGCAAGTATGTCAACGTCGTGGTTCTTAAAGGTGATCAAGTTAAGGTTCTGGACGAAAAGGGATCAGGCCTACCCGATTGCCCGGCACTGCTCACACCGCTTTTGAGTTTTGGCAGTCCAGCCTCCGATACGGACTCGGTCAATGCTCTGATGCCTCTGGCGGTGTCGATGCGTGCGCATGGAAGAGGTGGGTCGCTGTTAGTGGTACCGCAAGGCTCTGATTACTGGAAGCAATCGATTCTGCAGCCGGTGCCTTACCTCGTTTCTCCGCCATTCTCAGAACTAGCGGACCTGATGAGGCGGGATTCCATCGAGAAGAGCCAACAAGCCTGGCAAGAAGCGTTCATTGACGCCGTCGATGCGATGGCCGGATTGACCGCTGTTGATGGCGCGGCGCTGATCAACGAACGCTACGAACTATTAGCCTTTGGTGCCAAAATCGGTCGCCGTGATGGTGGGGCGCAAATTGAACGAGTAATCGTTACGGAACCTGTGGTTGGGGTCGTACAGGAGATAGTGCATCCAATGGAACTCGGGGGTACGCGGCACTTGTCAGCCGCACAGTTCGTAAGCGATCAACAAGACTCACTGGCTTTGGTGGCTTCTCAGGACGGCCGGTTCACGGTTTTCGCCTGGTCACCATGCGAAGGACTGGTTCATGCCCATCGAGTCGAGGCGCTCCTGATGTGATCCGTCTATCTGCGTTCATCTACGGCTGATTTCTCTCCGAAGTTAATCGACTCTGATTCTTAAGATGGCAATTATTGAGACTGCCAGATTACTTCTCCGTGAACTCTCTTTGGACGATGCGGAATTCATTCTTCGCCTCCTTAATGAACCTTCATTTGTTCAAAACATTGGCGATAAGGGTGTCCGTACACTTGAAGATGCCCGGACGTACATCATGAACGGACCGATGGCCAGCTATCAAAGGTTTGGCTTTGGCCCCTGGTTGGTGGAGACAAAACAGTCCCAAGCCGTCGGGATCTGCGGCCTGTTGAAACGGGAAGTACTCGAAGACGCGGACATCGGCTATGCGCTGGTGCCCGAGTTTTGGTCAAGAGGCTTTGCCGCTGAGGCTGCCTTGGGTGTGCTCTCCTATGCCCGGAATCAGCTTGGCCTGAAACGATTGTTGGCGGCGGCCAACGCAGATAATCTCAACTCAATCCGCTTGCTTGAGAAGATTGGTTTCCGGTTCGAACGGATGACCAGACTGACGGAAGGCGAGCCGGAGGTCAAATTGTTCGCCTTTGCTGTGGATGACTAACAAGATGCCAAAATACATCGCGTTCCTAAGAGCGATAAATGTCGGCGGCCATACAGTCAAGATGGATCATCTGCGGCGTCTCTTTGAAACATTGGGCTTTTCCCAGGTCGAAACCTTTATTGCCAGTGGAAATGTAATATTTAACTCACCGTCCAGATCTGGCAAGATCCTCGAACGCAAAATAGAGCAGCACTTGCAGAAGGAACTCGGTTATGCTGTTGCCACTTTTGTGCGCTCGCCGTCGGAGGTGGTGAGCATAACAAAATACAAACCATTTTCGGCATCAGAAATGAAGCTTGAAAGTAACCTGCTGTACGTAGGTTTCCTGCAGGCAACTCCAACCATTGGTGCAGGTAAGAAACTGGCTTTCCTGACTACCAAAGTTGACGACTTCCATCTGAATGGACGTGAGGTTTACTGGCTACGCCGCCGTGAGGTAGGCGAGTCACTGTGTTCCGGTGCAGTTTTGGAGAAGGCTCTGGGCATGCCGGCAACACTGCGAAACATAACCACGATCAGAAGGATCGCGGCGAAATTCGGCTGATGGACTACGAGATTCGCAAGGCGGTGCTAGCTGACCGTGAAGCAATTGATGAGTTAATCGCGGAGTCCGCTCGGGGCTTAAGCCGAGCAGATTATTCCGAAACCCAGATTGAAGCGGCGCTGGCGACTGTTTTCGGTGTGGACACTGATCTCATTTTGGACGGAACCTACTTTGTTGCGGAAACCAACAGCATGCTAATTGGCTGCGGTGGGTGGAGCATGAGAAAGACCCTTTTCGGCGGTGACCGTTTTGGCCATCGAGACTCGAGCCGGCTGGACCCCGAGGCTGAGGCGGCAAAGATTCGCGCTTTTTTTGTCCACTCGAAGTTCGCTCGAAGGGGTATTGCTCGAAAACTTCTGGCGGTGTGCGAGGCCGAAGCGAAAAGCGCCGGGTTTCATGCTTTAGAGCTTATGGCCACGCTTCCCGGCGTCAAATTTTACCAGGCTTGCGGATACCAGCTGGATAAGATGGTGGACTACGAAATCCAGGGCATCAAAATTGAGTTCGTACCAATGAAGAAGGTCCTCGTTTAGAGCTTGCTCGCGTTTTAGGATCTTGCCTAACAATTGGGAGGTAAGCAGTGGGGTCATCCAATTCATCACCGGAAGAAAAGCGTGTTTGGCTCTCCAAGGGATTCACCATCGTCGAAGATACGGTTTACATCGGTCTCGGGCTGCTTCTGGCTGGCAGTTCCATAGTTCTTCTGGTTACCGGAGTTTTCAGTTTCGGTCAGAGTCTCTTTACCAGATCATTGTCCACCAACATTGTTCCGCTGCTGGATCGGATTCTGCTAATCCTGCTCTTCGTAGAATTGTTATACACAGTTCAAGTTTCATTTCGCGAGCACGCGCTGATGCCCGAACCCTTTCTTCTGGTTGGGCTAATCGCCGTAATCCGACGGGTACTGGTTTTAACGGCTGAGTTCGCGGAAGTTCACGATCAGTCGGAGCTACTGTTTCGCCACCTGATTGTCGAACTCGCCGTGCTCACCTTTCTGATCATTGCTCTGGTGGCCTCGCTTTTTATGTTGCGTAAACGCGGCGTAAAGACGGTGGCCGAACGATCCACTTAATCCCGGTTAACAGATACTTCAGCGAAACGATGCAATTGCTGGTTCTATTTCTGCTGCTGACAGCGCCGTACCTAATACTTACATTCCTTGGTCAATGGGTCAGCCTCTTCAGGATCAGTCCTGGCGCCCGCGCGCGAATCGGTTTGACACTGTTCTTTTTGGTGACCGCTGCTGGCCATTTTATTCGCACCGAGGAGGTGGCAGCGATGGTGCCACCGCCAATACCCTACCCAGTGGAACTAATTTATATAACGGGCGTATTGGAATTGCTGGGGGCTATTGGCGTTTGGATACCCGGCCTTTTGAGATTGACCGGTTTCTGTCTGATACTCATGCTCCTTTTATTGCTGCCCGCCAACATCTATTCAGCAGTTAATCGAGTGGATTTCGGAGGGCACAATCTTGGCCCGAAGTACTTGCTTATCAGAGTACCATTTCAATTTCTGGTCATTTGGTGGACTTACCATGCAACGGAACAGAATTGGTTCCGCAAGAAGAATCAGGGCAGTGGCAAATGACCGGTTCGAATAACGACGAGCAGATTGCGGCCTGGGTAGAAGAAATTTGGAATTATCACCGGCTAAACCAACAACTCCAAAAGTCGGACGCAATCCTGGTTCTATGCAGTCACGACAAACTGGTAGCTGAACATGCAGCCCAACTTTTCCTAAATGCTTGGGCGCCCTTGGTGATCTTTTCCGGTGGCCTGGGTTCGATTACCAGGTCTCTGTGGAATGAACCTGAGGCTGATCAGTTTGCCCGAATTGCCGTCCATCTGGGTGTCCCAAAAGAGAGAATCCTGATTGAGAATAAGTCCTCGAATACTGGCGAGAACGTCTTGTTTACTAAAAAGCTCCTGGCTGACAAAGGCCTTTCAGCTGACAGCTTCATCCTGGTTCAGAAACCGTATATGGAACGGAGAAGCTTCGCGACCTTCAAAAAGTTGTGGCCGGAGAAACAGGTGGTCGTGACCTCACCTCAAGTGGCGTTTGAAGAATACTTGGGCAGATATTCTAACCCGTCACTTACTCGTGAGGACGTAATCAATATCATGGTTGGTGATTTGCAAAGAATCTGGTTGTATCCGAAAAAAGGCTATCAGATTGAGCAAGAAATCCCTGAGGGCGTTTGGCTCGCCTACCGCCAATTGGTAGAAGCCGGATATGATAAACATCTTCTAACAGAGGAGTGATCCCTCGAGAGGGGTTTGTGCGCCAACACTGGAGCAATTACACTACGGCCATCCAGGGAAATTAGACCAGCGTTCCAACTAAATCCGGCTTTAAGAATTAGTTCGTAGATCGAGGAAGCGTACCCAATATTCTCAGTCAGTGCTTTCGTGGTTGTGATTAACGATTTTTCTCTCGAAGGCTGAGGGTTGAAGTTAAGCGTTAGGAAACGTTCTGCTAAATCATCAGTCGTTTGCAAAGGTGAGCGAGATGAAAATTTATCTTGTAATCGGGTATGTACTGATTGCACTTAACTTTTTTGGTTCCGGACTGGCTGCACCTCCGGGCCGGGGCTTCATCTGGGGCTCATTAACAGGAATGTTCTACCTGATGCTGGTCTGGTTCTTTGGTGGCATCTACATCTCAAACATTCTGCATATGGGTATTGCGCATAAGAGCCTAAGCTTCAGCGGTTGGTTCGTTAAGTTTATTACAGTGCTGTACAACACCTTCGGTATCTATGTGAACCCGGTGACCTGGGTCAATCGCCACCGGCATCACCACGCCTTCGCGGATCACCTATACGACCCTAACAAGCGGGCTGATGACGGTTTCTGGAAGACCCTGTATCTCTGTTTCTTCCCGTACAAATGCAAATCTAATCTGGCTCAGGATCGGATACTGAGAAGCCGCCCCTTTCGATTGGTAGCAAACCCCTATTATGCGGTTCTTTCCCAGTTTACCAGCTATGGCCTTGTTTGGTTTGCTTTCCGCGATTGGATTTACGCGCTGGTGCTTTGGACGGGAGTTCGGCTAACCGCCTTGTGGGTGACCATGGTCCAGAACTATTGGACGCACGATAGACGTTTCGGCACGCGGCGCTACCACGAAGATGAAGACAATGCGATGAACCTGGGAGAATGGCTGCCGGTAACTGCGTCGTTTAGTGCCAGTTTGCAGAACAACCACCATCATTTCCCGAATTTTCTGCGGACCAGCCACGACACTGACGAGTACGATTTCGGGTTCATGACTGTTCGCGGGATGAAGGCGCTGGGACTGGTAAAAGCTACAACCTCCGGGTCTCAAAAACCTGAAGACATTCCCCTTCGCGAAATTGGATTTTGAATGGCTGAGTTAAAGACCAAACCAACGAAAGAGAGCGTCAAGACTTTCATCTCGAAGGTACCTGACGAGAAAAGACGCAAAGACTGTAAGACCGTGCTCGATTTAATGGCCGACGTCACCGGGGCCAAACCTCAAATGTGGGGCCCTGGCATAGTTGGTTTCGGGCGCTACAAATACAGGTATGCGAGCGGCCGGGAGGGAGAATGGATGGTGACGGGCTTTTCTCCGCGCAAGACCGACCTCACTCTTTACATCATGAGCGGAGTTGAAATGGACAAGAAACTTCTGGCCCGCCTTGGAAAATACAAATCCGGCAAGTCCTGCCTCTATATTCGAAAGCTAGAGGACGTCGATCTCAAAGTCCTACGAGAGATTGTGGAAAAGTCGGTGGAGAAATTAGCCAACCAGCGCCTCGACAAGTAAACGAAATAACCTGTTCACGTACGCGTCAGGCCGGATCATCGAGCGCATTCAGCAATTTCGTCACAAAATGAAGAAGCGTTGCTGCCGGGTGTGAGAGATTTTTAGCGCAAGAAAAATCTCTCGCGGAGGCGTTGGAACCACTTATGATAACCAGATCCCTTTTAGGATTGCTTTTGACTGTAGTCTGTGCCTGGATGCTTCAGGACGCGGCCACAACCAAGGGTCCGATGGCGGCTTCTTCGGAGCAGAACTCCGACCTGGCTAAACTCTTTGCCTATAAACCCAGTGGTAAGTTTGATGTCCAGGAAGTCTCAACCAATGAACGGGACGGAGTAATCATTCAGGATCTAAATTACGCAGCCGAAACCCCGCAGCGCGGGCGCATTAAAGCCTTCATGATCAAGCCGGTCGGAAAAGGACCGTTTGCGGGCATCCTTTTCTTTCACTGGCTCGGCGAACCCAACGGAGATCGAACCCAGTTTCTCGACGAGGCAGCTGCACTGGCAAGACTGGGGGCTGTATCCCTGTTGATTCAAGGTTCCTTCCCCTGGGCCGTCGAACCAACCGATGGAGCAAGTGATCGCGAGCGGATTGCAAATGAAACCAGAGAGGTTCGAAGAGCGCTGGATCTCCTGCTTTCTCAACCTGTGGTGGACAAAAAAAGAATTGGCTATGTTGGTCATGACTATGGCGCAATGTACGGTAGCATTACCGCTGCTTTTGATAAGCGGGTGAGCGCCTATGTTCTGATTGCGGGTATTGGCACTTTTAGCGATTGGTCCCTGGAATACTGGCTAAAGGCACGAGGAGATGAATTCAAGAAATCTTACCGGCAAGCTCTTTTTCCCCTGGAGCCAATCAGTTTGATTGGTAAAGCGAAACCGGCGGCCCTCCTCTTCCAGTTCGCCAACAACGACAAATACATTACGAAGGAGAAGGCGACTTCCTTTGCGGCGGCTGCTTCCGAACCTAAGGAGGTCCGCTGGTACGATGCCACTCATGAAATGAACGTTCCCGCCGCGCGGGATGACCGGCGTGAATGGCTAACTGCAAAGCTCAAGTTAAGGAAATCTGGCCGCTAAAAAGACTGTGCCCAAGCTGCCAAACTTTAAGGTACTGGTTTTATTTCTGCTGCTGCTGGTAACCCCAGTTTCCTTGGGAGCAAATTTTTCGGTCGGATCGGATGATGCCTTAAAGGTTTTCTGGAAAAAGTTTAAAAGATCAGTGATAGCAGGTGATCAATCTCAACGAATAGAGAAGAACAGAAAGGACCCTACTTATGAGCAGCACCGAAAAAGCTCTGGAAACTCAACTCAAAAATATTCAAAGCCGCACTGGAAAGACCCTTGAGCAACTGTACACCATCATTAAAAAGAGTGGCCTCACCAAACACGGCGAAATCCGTGACCTGCTAAAAACCAACCTGGGAATGGGCCATGGCGACGCCAATACCCTGGTGCATTTCTACTTCAAGTCAGACGGCGAAAGTGCGGCGAAGGCCAAGGGCGCTTCGACCGAAGATGTGCTGGACGAAATTTATTCCGGCCCCAAAGCCGATCTCCGTCCGATTCACGATCGCTTGATGGCCGCCATAAACAAATTCGGTGACTTTGAAGTCGCTCCCAAAAAAGGTTACGTAAGCCTGCGGCGCAAGAAGCAATTCGCAATGATCGGTCCGGCCACTAAAACCCGAGTAGAGGTTGGTCTTAACATGAAGGGTGTAAAAGGGACTGAGCGTTTAAACGAAATGAAGCCCGGGGGTATGTGCCAGTACAAAGTTAATGTGACAGATCCCAAAGAAGTGGATCAGGAACTCATTGGGTGGATCCGGCAGGCCTACGACAGCGCGGGTTAGCGTGTGACCAAATCGTCATAAATACTCACATGATTAATGACAGTCAGAGTGCGTAGGCCATCCAAATTTGGCGGTAACATTGTGGGGTCTCTGGTTCATCCTTACTTCAGGAGATTACACACGATGGCAAACGAGCATCTGAAAACCTATCTCAATGATCATCTAGCGGGTTCGGTGGCCGCTGTGGAACTGCTGGAACGCTTGAGCGACGAGCACGATGGAACCCCTTTACACCCGTTCTTTGTAGAGCTTCGAGCTGAAGTTTTGGCAGATCGGCAGGAGCTGATAACTCTGATGAGTAGCCTGCAAATTGACGAGAGCAAGGTCCGCAAGGTTTCAGCGTGGCTGACTGAGAAATTTACCGAGATTAAATTACGCGTTGATGATCCGGCACATGGTGCGCTGCGACTGCTGCAGGCGCTAGAGGTTTTGACGCTTGGCATCGAAGGAAAGAAGTTACTTTGGCGAGCCCTGGCGGCCGCGGCTGAGCAAACTGACTCACTCAGGGTACTCAATTACGACCGTCTCCAGGAGCGTGCCGAAGAGCAACAACGCAACGTTGAAGCAGTTAGGCTGGAAGCCGCCAAAGAGTCGCTTGCTGAACAGCGAGCACGTTCGCAAAAGCACATTTAATCTTAAACTGAGCAAGCAATCCCCTTTCGAACGAAAGCTTCTAATAAGATTCCGGGAAACCAGATCGCGCGTCTTTTAGGTTGGGGGTTTGTTTGTGCAATTTCGTGTGGTTTCGTGGACCGTCCTTGGCCACTCAAACGAACGATCCACGAAATCACACGAACGATCCGCGAAATCAAAACAAATACTACGGTAATGATCAGGAAATACTCACGGGGTTTCTTGATATACTCCGCACATGACCACCAATTCGGACCAGCGGATGCTTTGGCGAAGACTGGATCAGCCTGGTCATGAATATGCCTGGCTGTCTTCTACCCCGGAGCCGTGGCACTTACGAGGGTCAGCGATTTTTGTTCACCAGGGTCAAGCTTGTTGCCTCGACTACGTCATCATTTGTGACAGTCAATGGCACACCTCCTCGGCCAGGGTGATGGGCTGGGTTGGTCCACAACAGTCATCCCTAACCACTATACGGACAACAATGGTGCAACACTCACTAATCGTCCTGATTCTGTTGGCGGTCGTCCTGGCTGGTTGTCGGTCTGGTACCAAACTGGAAGCAAACTCAGCCAGCGATTCTGAAAGCGCGAAGGCCGCAATCAATGCTCTGGGTCAGGAATGGGAGAAGCACTTTGAAGCACGCGACGCCGCGGCATTGGCCAGCCTCTTTACCGATGATTGTGTGAGAATGCCTGACGGTGGCGCCATCACAAATGGCAAAGTTGCCCTCGAAGCAGCCTACCGAAGGGAATACGCTAACCTCTGGAAAACGAAATTTGATGCCTCTCTAAGAACAGATGAGGTAGTAATTTCCGGTGACTATGCCTTTGCCCGAGGTCGAGAAAGTCTGATTCGATATGAATCGGATAAAACATTTCAGGAATTTGGGAAATGGATGGCCACCTACCGCCGGCAACCCGACGGTTCCTGGAAGTATCTATGGATCACAAACAACCGCGACCATTGACCGCTAGAGGCGAAAGGTGGACCAGATGACAACTCGTTCCCGTTCGCTTGAGCAGGAGATAGCCAGATCGCTGGCTCGGCAGCGGACTGAACTTTTACCTGGCGGCCTTTATCAGTTTGAGGATAAGCTGGAAATTGGTGGACAGTTAAGCAGCGCCCTCATTACCTGCCAGGCCTGGCTGCTGGAACTGTACAGCCTTCGTACCGGTCAGCTCTCGTTCACATGTGATGGTCAAACCATTCTTCCGCAAACAAAAAGGTTTGGCGTTTTCTACGCTCCTTTTTCAATCTGCCAGCCATGCTTTACCAATGCTGAGGGAAAGGTAATCGGAATTGCAGCAAGAATCGCTTTACCGGCCAACTTAAACAACGGTTCAGTGGTATTTGAGGTTGCCCAGACCAAGGCGCCGAAACGTTTTAGTGAGGTGTTGGAGATTCTGGGTTCAGGTACGGGTCATCAATTAGTGGAGCTTAACTCAAAGCCTTCCCTACTCTCATTGAAAACGAAACGAGTGATTGATAAAACCCATCTCGAACCAAGGCCCGTCGGGCTCATAGCTGCAGACCTCGGTGTCACACCCGAGCATCTTTCCCGCCAGTTTAAGGCCGACTTCGGCCTGAGCCCGACCAACTACCTGCGCCGGCTCAGGCTGGCCGACGCGCTGCTCAGACTGGCCCACGGCGAAAAGATTGTCAATGTTTCACAAGCAGTGGGTTATAACGATTTAAGTCGGTTCTACAAACAGTTTCGCAAAACTACCGATACCTCGCCGGGTATCTGCAAACAAGTCTTGCGGCCCCGGCGAAAGTGACCCCAATCAAGATTTTGAACCGGACGTAAGGAGTGATAATCCAGGGTTGCTCTTGCGGCGCCAGATGAAACCGTCGAGCACATAGTGAGTAAGCTGCGGGAGGGCTAGCAAAGGCACCAGCCAGACCTTGAGTGAGTCAGTGTTCCAGCCCGAGCCGAAGAGCCAACTGCGTTCGTGCCAAACTGAGCGATCCCAGAACATCTCCTCCAGGTAAGCCAGCAACCAAAGGGTTAGCAGAAAGGTTGCAGGTCCTCGTCCAAGGATCCTCAATGGTCTGGCCTCGTCCTGGCGAGTACGCACGTACCAGTAAACCAGCACCAGGTAGGGCACTCCATGGATTACCACGTTGGTAACTGTAAAGGCATAGTCGGAATTAAAGGCGATTATACCGACGTACCAACACACAGCCGTAGTGGCCACCACGATGTCTTTGCCGGGATTAACATCACCCTGAACCAGCCAGCAAATCAAAGATCTGACGAAGTAGAGCCCTAGCACAATCCAGTAAACCGGTTGCAGCAGCTGAACTGCCAGTAAAGGTAAGGAAGCGAAATCGCCCTTAAGAAACCACCAGAACTGTCTTGGTAAATGTGCGTGCCAGTACACCAGCGGGTAGATCGTGGCCAGGTAAATTGTTGCAGTGTCGAGCCAACGTCCAAGGCGCCCTTGCTCGCCGACGCGAGCCCGGTAAAGAGCAACCCATCCATATTGCTGCCGGACAAAATGGAAAACTGCCACATACGCCAAGGCTCGCCAGAAAAGCATTTCGCTTTCTGAATACAAGGCGACACCAATTCCGTACCCCGTAATGGGAACCAGAATGTAGAGTCCCAGGCGGCGAGTTAACTCCGCAGGATCAAGATAAACTCTAAAGGCTGTGGCATAGACGTGTGCCACATCTATCAGCAGCACAAAGGGAATCCAGGTCCAATCAGGTGAGTCGTCATTGAGCACGCCAAGGTGGGCGCCTACCCAAAGAGCTAGAAGCGAAATAATTGCACTCCCCAGAAACGCAAAAAGATCCACCCCAGGTGAGAAGAGCCATCTGTTTTGACTTGGCAGGGCTGCGCTCTCCAGCAGTGGGACAGGTAAAGGCAGGCCGTGGTTTTGCATCGAGCGTCGTGATTTCGCGCTTCTAGCGCCTCAAATGGTCATTCACTTCCTGGCTGGCGGCTTCGCCAAATGTGCACTAATTCCCTTTGAGCGCAGCTAGCACTTCCTCCGCGGCCCTGATGCCATGATGAAAAGCCTCTTCGAAAATGGCTAGTCCCGAAAGATCTGTGTGCGCAAAATGTATGTTGCGAAAGGGACGCCGGGCAGCCGCCAACGCCCCGCCCCAGATAAATCCCGGGCTCGGGCGAATCATCGCGTGCCCCCAGCGCATAACATCGAGCCGCTTAGCCAGCGAGCGAATATCGGGATGTGCACGACCAAGATCCGTTAGGGTGATATCAGCACAACTCCGCCAGTCAGTCTCGAGCAGGCGCGCGCGCGCCACACTCGGGTCGTCGTCACATAGAGGGTAATAATAAGTGAATACTGTGGGTCCCCGATCCAGACCTCGCTGGTGTGTTGCCACAACATAACCCAACGAAGGGCTTTCATAAAGCACATTGTCCCAGGCCAGCGGAAAGCCAAGGCTCTGGGGTCTATCGGTAAGGAATAGATTTGCCACCAGCCACGAGCCGTATTGAAAATCCCTGGTGTGTGACGGTACGTTTTCCCGGTAGGGCCGAATCAAATAACGAGCCATGAATTGTGGCGCAGCGAAAATTACCCGCTCCGCATGATAGCCCTGACTTCGCTCACTAGCGTCAATGGCAATTACGTCAACGCCACTCTTACCGGACAACTCGCCAGGTACGATGTCCGCGACTGCCAGACCCAAGCGCACTTTTGCTTGCGCCTGGTTGTACAGATGAGAAACAATGCGACCATTACCCTCGGGCCACGTGATCAGCGGCTGAGACTCGGCGCCGCCGCTGGAGACGCGTGAAGCGAAATAGAATAGACCTGCCCAGGCGCTGGTCTGGTTTACAGTCAAACCATAATCGTCGCGACAGGAGTAATCGATTAGCCAAAGCAAGCGCGGCGAGTTCAAGCCGCGAGCCCTTAACCACTCACCCATCGAAATCCGATCAAGGACGGTAACTTCCGCATCGTCAGAACCGGTGGAAATTGGAATTGTGAATGCTCGCCGACCCTTTCCATCGCGCCATTCAACCCAGGCATTAACCTCCGTCTGGAATCTATCCAACTGTGCCAGGTCGTCTGCGGTTGCTCCTGCATTAAGGTACAGGCCTTCGTACCAACGGCCCTTGTAGAAGACTCTTTCCTCAGGATCGCGGCAAAGATATTGTTCTGCGATCACCGGCGAGCCGGCCTCATCCGTGCCTTCAACTACACCCATTTCGTCCAGTAAAGAGATTAACGGCCGGTTGTCTTTCAAGGGCGCGGGTAGATAGTGAGCCCCCCACGGATAGGGTACGACCCCATTTGGATGGCTGCCCATTCGGGAAGTTCCCCCGGGCGCGGGTTCAAGTTCCACCAGTACGAAGTCTTCAAATCCTTCCCGCAAAAGCCGCCAGGCTGCGGACAGACCGGCAATACCGCCGCCCACAATAACCACGCCAACCTTTTGCCAGCTATCCTCACCGGGAGCGGTTCGGATTCCATCGCGTAGTTTGTGACCCAGGGAGTCAGAGGCGCCAACGATCTCTCCATCAGGAAAGCTCGGCGACCGGTTCGAACGACAAGCGGCTAAGGCTGCGGGAATTCCCAGGAAGGCTGCTAACACTTCACGGCGAGTGAAACCTGCCGCGCTGGATCCTACTTGCATGAGCTTCTATTCGTATTTACGCCACTCGGCCTCGTAATATCGCACCAGCGCCTGATTGTCTAAGCGATTGATCTCTACTGGTACGGGAGCCAGATCCGCGGGTAGCACAAACATGGCCGCCATTGCCTGATCATCAAGAAACCGGAGGTTGGCAGGAGCTCGAGCGGGCAGCTCAAAAGCCTGAACGCTGGCGAGGGCAAATCCCCAGACGCCGAACGAAGGGACGGAAGTCTGATACGGTCGAACGTGGAACCCGGCAGCTTCGATAGTTCTAATGATGCACCAGTACGATGAACGCGCAAACAAGGGCGAGGTGCATTGAATTCCAATCGCCGCCGTGGGGCTGAGGCGGGTTTTTAGCAGCCGGTAGAACCGGGTCGTGTAAAGCTTACCGAGGGCGAAAGTATTTGGGTCAGGAAAATCCAGGATGGCCACGTCGAAGGGTTCTCCATCTCCTTCAAGCCAGATCATTGCATCCTGGTTGACCACCTGCACCCGTCGATCAGCAAATGCCTGGCCGTTCAACTCAGCCAGTGGAGGAAACTGACT
>Ga0187892_10007743_pt1 | contig 15130 bp, 16 predicted proteins | sample MA1701073metaG_FD_139345 | JGI IMG/M metagenome (GOLD analysis project Ga0187892, IMG submission 139345) | Bio-ooze microbial communities from a basaltic lava cave in the Kipuka Kanohina Cave System on the Island of Hawaii, USA - MA170107-3 metaG ... | reverse complement strand
TCGTACACAGCGTTCGGTTCATGGATTTCCACGGCAACGTCCACGAGAAGCCGGCGAGCGAGATTCAGTTCGAGTACCGGGGTTGTCCGCTATTTCGCGACCACATCGCCCTCGGCGCGACGCTCAAGGGCCAGCGCGGCACGAAGGAAGAAATCATGAACCGGCTCAAGGCGTTCGCCGAGAAACGCTGGAGCAGCCAGCCGCCTCAGCCGAGCGCCGGTTGCATTTTCAAGAACCCGAAGGAGATCCCCGCCGGCAAGCTGATCGACGAACTGGGGCTGAAAGGCACCGCCGTCGGCAAAGCGCGCGTCAGCGAGGTGCACGGCAATTTTATCGTCAACGAAGGTGGTGCGACCGCAAGCGACGTCTTGAAGCTGATCGCGTTGATCCAGGACAAGGCGCAAAGGGAGCGCGGCATCAAGCTGGAAACGGAAGTAATCATCCTGGGCGACTGACCAAAAGCTAAATCCAGATGATACTGCCGCTCCAAACAGATTTACCTTTTGAAGATCGTCGAAATGGGAAAACGATAGGAAATACTGGAGTGTTCGGAGGTAGATCATCTTGGGTGGCTGATCGAGAGTAAATCTGGATGAAGCGGTCGTTTCATCTGGTTTTACTTTTTGCGGGCGGATCGGAAAGGGAAAGCGATGGCAAACAACGCACTGAAGGTGGCCGTCCTGTACGGCGGGACATCGAGCGAACGCGAGGTGTCGCTGCGCTCGGGCGCGGCGGTGGCCAAGGCGCTCGTCGTCGCGGGATGCAAAGTGTCCGAAGTGGACGTGACCGGCCCGAGCTTCACCCTGCCGCGCGGGATCGACGTGGTGTTTCCGGTCTTGCATGGCACGTTCGGCGAAGACGGCGGGCTGCAACGGGTCCTCGAAGACAAAGGCGTGCCGTATGTCGGCTCGGGCGTGCTGGCCAGCTACAGCGCGTTCGACAAGATCCGCTCGAAGCAAATCTTCCTGAACGAAGGAATTCCGACGCCCGCCTACGAGATCCTGCTTCGACGCGGCGCGCGGCACTTCGCGTTGCCGTTGCCTGTGTTTGTGAAACCGGCCAAGGAAGGATCGTCGGTTGGCGCGCACCGCGTCTTCGAGGAAGCAGAGATCGAACCCGCGCTGGCCGATGCGTTCCAGTTCGACGAATACGTGCTGGTCGAGGAATTCATCGATGGCCGGGAATTGACGGTCGGGTTTCTCGGCGACGACCCACTGCCGATCGTCGAAATCAAGCCGCTGCAAGGGTGGTACGATTACAAGAACAAGTACACGAAGGGGAACACCGAATACATCACGCCCGCGGAATTGCCCGATGCGGTCACGCGCGCCGTGCAGTTCATGTCGCGCCGGGCGTATCTCTCGCTCGGTTGCCGGCACCTCGGGCGCGTGGACGTGCTGCTCGCCAGGAACGCGACGCCGTACGTGCTCGAAGTGAACACGATCCCCGGTTTCACCGAGACCAGCCTTCTGCCGAAGGCGGCCAAGGCGGCCGGCATTAGTTTCGAGCAGTTGTGTCAGCGCCTCGTCGAGATGGCCTGCGAGAAGCAGACCCGCGGGGCGTTGGAAGCCGCCTAGCCGCTCATGTTCAAACGAAAACCCAGGAACCGTCGCCGAAAACGCGAGGAGCACATCCTCGACGTGAAGGTGCAATCCGACTACGTCACCCGCGAGCGGATCGAACGGGTGATTGTGTTCGTGTCGGGGGCGCTCATTGTCGGGCTGCTTGGGTTCGGTCTGTATTGGCTCACGAAATTTACCGCCGGCAAGTTCTTCTTCGACAACCCGAACTTCACCATCGCGCACGTCCAGATCGAAAGCGACGGCCATCTCACGCGGGAGCAAATCCTGCGTCGGACCAACATCCGCGCCGGCCAGAGCGTGTTCGAGGTGGACCTGCAGCAGGTCAAGCGCGACCTCGAGATCGACCCGCTCATCGAGCGCGCCGAGGTCACGCGCGAGATGCCGAGCCGCATTTGCATCGCCGTGACCGAACGCGTGGCGATCGCGCAAGTGTGCGTGATTCCATTCGGTCGGGACAAACACGCCAGGCCGGTCGTCTTCTACGTGGACCGTTATGGCTACGTGATGAGGCCGCACCCATTGAAGTCTCAGAAACCGCTGCCGGCGCTGACGGGAATCAGCCTGGCCGATCTCCGCGTCGGCAGGCCGATCCGATCGCCGCAGGTGTACGCGGCGATCGAGTTGCTCAAATCACTGGAATTATCGCAGGTCGGCGTGCGGCTCGAACCGGACCGAATCGATCTGTCCCGCGCCGATTCGCTCACGCTGACCACGCGCACGGGCGAGACAATCGCCTTCGATCCACAGCGCATCCCGCAATGCCTGCGGCGCCTGGGCATCATCATGGCCGACGTCGAGCGCAGCGGCGTGGCGTTGAACACCGTGGACCTCACCGTCCAACAGAACGTGCCGGTGACGGTCCGCGCGTTGGATTCGGGCCCGGCCAAGAATTTGTAAGTGGACGTGCAAACACAAACGAAACCCTGGAGAAAACGGATTCTTCCCAAACTGGAGGTCAACGTAATGAATCGCGGCAACATCGTAGTCGGGTTGGAGGTGGGCACCACGAAGGTGTGCGTCGTGGTCGCAGAACTGCGCGCAGATGAAACCATCAACGTCATTGGCATCGGTCAGGCGCCGTCGTGCGGCGTGCGCAAGGGCGAGATTGTGGATTTCGACCACGCGATCCAATGCATCAAACGGGCGGTCGCTGATGCCGAGGAATCGGCGGGGATCGAGATTCGGTCGGTCTATGCCGGCGTCACCGGCGGCCACATTCGCAGCGTCACCAATCGCGGCATGGTGCCGATCACGAACGAAGACCGGGAAATCAGCGCCGACGACATCGAGGCTGTCATGCGCAACGCCAAGGCGATCGACATCCCGGTCGAGAACGCCGTGGTCCACTCCATGCGGCAACATTTCCATATCGATGGCCAGGACGGCGTGTTGAACCCGGTCGGCATGCTCGGTTCGCGTCTCGAAGCGGATGTGCTCGTGGTGCACGGCGTTCGTAACCGGCTGCAGAACACGATTCGCTGCATCAAGACCGTCGGGCTCGAGGTGGAAGACGTCGTCGTGAGCGGCATCGCGTCGGCGTTGGCGGTGTTGACGCGCGAGCAGAAGGAAATGGGCGCGCTGGTGATCGACATGGGCGGCGGCACGACCGATTTCGCGGTCTATACGGACGGCGTGATCAAACATGCCGGCATTCTGGCCGTCGGCGGCGACCACATCTCCAACGACCTGCATCTCGGGCTCAAAATCCCACTCAGCCGCGCCGAGAAACTCAAGTGCGAGCAGGGCAGTTGTCTCATCGATGACATGGCGCGCGGCCAGACCGTCAATCTTCCCGGGGAGATCGGCATGCCCGAGCGGACGGTGTTGAAGGAATCGCTGCAGCAAGTCATTCACCTTCGCGTGAAGGAGGTCTTCGAGATCATCGCGCGCGCGGTCGAGCGGCAGAGACTCACCAATTTCATCGGCGGCGGCGTGTTTCTCACCGGCGGCGGTTCGCACCTGGCGGACATCGGCAAGCTCGCGGAGGAGACGTTCGGCCTGCCGGTGCATCTGCGGCCGACGGCGACGGTGGCCGGGCTGACCAAGGCGCTGGACAAGCCGGAATTCGCGACGGCGATCGGGTTGACCATGTACGGCCTGGCCTCGCAGCGCAAGCCGGTGGCCACCCATCAGAAGATCAGGCCCGCCGAGATCATGAAGAACCTCAAGGGACTGTTCGCCCGGGTGCGGATGTTCTTCTGGTAATAAAAAATCGTCCTCGTCCTCGTCGTCGTTCTCGTCCGCGAATTCGGCAATGCAGGGACGACCGGCGATGGTTGAAAGACAACGAAAGGAAACGATCATGGAATTCAAAAAGGAAACAGACCTCAACGCGCTTCCCGAGCGCAAACTGCGGATCAAGGTTTTCGGCGTCGGCGGCGGCGGCACGAATACGGTGGACCGGCTTCTCATGTCGGGATTTCTCGGCGAGAACGCCGAGGCCCGGGACCTCGAAGTGTTCGCCGTCAACACCGACGCGCAGGCGCTGGCCAGTTCGGTCAGCCCGAACAAGATCAACATCGGGCGCGAGTTGACCAAGGGCTACGGGGCCGGCGGCGATCCGGAGATTGGCGAAAAGGCGGCCCTCGAAGACCGCGAGGCGCTGGAGGCCGCTCTGAACGGCGCGGACATTGTTTTCCTCGCGGCCTGCCTCGGAGGCGGCACGGGCACCGGCGCGAGTCCCGTGATTGCCGACCTCGCCGAGGAGCGGGGGGCACTCACGCTGGCGTTCGTCACGCTGCCGTTCCAATTCGAGTTGGAGAAAAAGAAGCGGATCGCGACCGAAGGGATGGCCACGCTGAAAGGTTGCGCGGACGCCGTGATCTGCGTGCCCAACGACAAGTTGTTCCACCTCGTCAACGAGAAGACCAGCCTCCTCGATGCGTTCCGCCAGGCCGACGACGTGCTGGGGCAGGGCATTCGCGGCATCTGGCGGTTGCTGACCAAGACCGGCATGATCAACGTCGATTTCGCCGACGTGCGCTCGGTGCTGCAGGGCCGCCACGGCGACAGCGTGTTCGGGTTCGCCGAAGCCTCCGGCGAGAACAAGGCCAAGGAAGCCACGCGGCTCATGTTGGAGAGCCCGTTGATGAAGGACTCCGGTGTGCTGAGCGAAGTGGACATGATGTTGGTGAGCATCGTCGGTGGCCCTGACCTGACGCTTGCGGAAGTGCATCGTTCGATGGAACAGATCAGCAAGCTCGCCAGCGCCGACACGCACGTGATCATGGGCGCGGCGATCGAGGAGGATTTCAAGGGACGGATGTCGGTTATGCTCATTGCGGCGTCGCGCGGCCAGGCGCCCGAGCCGCGCCCGGTGAGGAAGCCACTCGGTCCCGAAGGCCACCTCGTGTCCGTGCCGCCAACCGCACGGAGCGCCGACAAGGACAAAGCCATGGCGCGCTGGCGAAAGAAGCAGCATGCGAAGCTCGATCCCCACACATTGGCGCACGTCGAGTCCGCAGACCGCGCGTTGGTCCCGAAGCCGGCGCAGAAAAAGGAGAAACAGGAGATGCTCAACCTCGGCACGACGACGCGGGGTCGGTTCGATCAGGTGGAGCCAACGATCGTCGATGGCGAGGACCTGGATTTGCCGACGTATTTGCGCAAGGGCGTGAAGATCGCGTGAATGAGTTGTCCACTTCACCGCGCCTTGCTTTGCAGGTCATTCTGCCCTAAGCTCGCTGCATGCGAGCTGAAGATTTCAGGGATTTGCTCGATGCGCGACCGTTTGTGCCGTTTCGTATTCACATGTCAGACGGGAAAACGTACGACATTCAGCATCCTGAATTACTCTTCGTTCTTCGCTCGCGGATCATCATCGGAATTCCTCCGGATCAGAACGGCGGCATCCCGGATCGAGTTGAGCACTGTTCGCTCCTCCATGTTGTACGTGTCGAGGAGTTACCCAATCCACCGCGATCCGCCACTGCCTGATCTCACACAGCTTCCCGGATGAGGCGCGCCGAAAAAGCCGCCGCCGGGGTTCTGCTCGTTCTCTCCCTCCTCCCCATCTGGCTATACCCGTTGTTCCCTTCGCAGGACGGGCCGAGCCATCTCTACAACTCGGTCATTTTCACCGACCTCTGGGCGCACGAAAAAGGTTTCTTTGCCCAGTTCTACGACCTGAACTGGCGTCCGTTCCCCAACTGGACGTTCACCATCCTCGCCTCCTTGCTGCATCCGCTGCTGTGGATCAATACAGTCGAGAAAATCCTGCTCAGCGCCTACCTCGTCGGCTTCGTGTCGGCCGTGTTCTATTTCCTCCGCAGCATCAGCGCGGAGAAAACGGCGATCGGTTTCGGCGCGTTCTTGCTCGGCTACAACTGGCATCTGTTGATGGGCTTCTACAACTTTTGCTTTTCGGTCCCGCTCGCCCTGGTGACAATCGGCTATTGCATCCGCCACCGGGGATTCATCCACGGCGGGCGAATGTGCTCGCTGATGGGGTTGCTGCTTGCGCTGTATTTTTCCCATGTCGTGTCGTTCGGCCTGGCTCTTCTGGTGGTTGCGATTCTGTTTGGCTTCTTCGGCCAGCGACGGCTCTCGGCGCTGGGCGAACTCGTGGTGCCGTGCCTGCCGGCCGCGGCCTGCTTTCTCATTCACCTTTCGATGCAACCCGGGACGGCGGAATCTTTCCTGTTCCCACCGCCCAAGTGGTCGGTAATGAACGCCCTCAGCTTGCGGATCGGCCCGCTGTTCCACGGCTGGGAAATCGTCTGGCTGTTTGCTCTGTGGACGCTGCTGATCGCGTGGCTGGTGATGGGTCTTCCGCAAATACGTCAATGGCATCCCGAAACGCGAATCTGGGCGCTCGTGCTCGGACTGGTAATCGTCCTCTGCCTCGTCATGCCGAACAACGCCCTTGGTGGCAGCGCGTTGAACGAACGGTTCGCGTTCTATACCGGGTTGTTCCTGTTGCCCGCCCTGTCGCTGCGTGCCTGGACGCTGCCCCGGTGGATTCTCGTCGCCGGCTTCCTGGTCTTGTTCGCCGCGCAGCAAGTGTATCTCCACGTCACGTTTTGGGAATGGAACCAGCGCTTGGCGCCGTTCCACCGGGCCGCCGGGCATTTGCAACCCGCCTCGAAAGTCCTTCCCCTCATGTTCGCCCCGAACGAAGTCGGCTTCTACGTCAACCCCCTCCTCCACGCCGACAGCTACTCGTTGATCCCGAACCGCTGCGTCAGTCCCACCAACTACGAAGCCCACCGCACTTATTTTCCCTTGCGCTACAAATGGAACGCCCTGCCGACGCCGACCGATTGGTACAAGCCCGAGTCGTTCTTGCAGCACGACATGGCGCGTCACTACGATTATGTACTGGTGTGGAACGCCCACCCGTCCGTGTTCCAATCGCCGGCGCTACGGACATTTACCGAGGTGTTCGCCGAGCGCGACGTGCATCTACTCAAACGTCGATGACGTCGTCGCGGCGAGTCGGTCGAGACGGCGGCGCGTTGACGGGATGCACCGGTAACTTCTTCCGCGGCCCGATCAGGACGTTCAGGCACAGGCTCACGAAGCTGACGATCAGCGCGCCGAAAAAGGCCGACCAGAACCCGTCCACCGTAAAGCCTTTCACCACGGACCCGACGAGCCAGAACAGCAGCGCGTTGATCAGTAATGTCAGGATGCCGAGCGTCAGGATGCCAAGGATAAGCTTGAACGTCCGCAGCAGGGCGTTGAGGATGCCCAGAATCAGCGCGACGACCGCCAGCGCGCCGTAGTTGCCGTGGTAATCGACGCCGGGCACGAGGTGCGCGGCCACAAAGACCGCCACCGCCGTCACGAACCATTGGATCAGAAAACCGATCACGGCGCCAACATAGCATGCGCCCCGGGCATGGCGAGTGAAATGCATTGGTTGACACGTGCCGGAAGGTTTGTTACGGTTTCGTGTAATCAGAGGAGCGCGATGGAAGCTGTAGCGGAAATTCAAGTCACCGAAGCCGCGGCGAAACAGATCCGTGGACTGCTCGCGGAATCCCCGGACGGCAAGGGCAAACATCTGCGCGTGTACGTCGAGGGCGGCGGCTGTTCGGGCATGCAGTACGGCATGATCTTCGACGAGAAGAAGGCCGACGACGCGGTCATTTCGCAGCATGGCGTGGGCGTGCTCGTGGACGGCCAGAGCCTCGAATTCCTCAAGGGCTGCACGATCGACTGGGTCGATTCGATTCAAGGCTCGGGGTTCCGAATCCAGAATCCGAACGCCAAGACGTCGTGCGGCTGCGGCAAGTCGTTCAGTTGATCGCGGGAAGCGTTGGTTTCCCGCCACGTTCTTTTGCAACGCGGCGTTGAGCCGCCGATTTTAGGGGAGCTCGCAAGGGCTGAGAGTCCAGCCGATCGTACGATGGGCTGGAGACCCAAAACCTGATCCAGGTAATGCTGGCGTAGGGATACGTTTCAAGGCCGTTTCTTTTCCTCACCAGCGAAGGTGAGACTGGAAACGGCCTTTTTGTTGTCAGGATTCGTGTAGCCGCGCTTCTGTGAAGCGCGAAAATCGAGGGAGACATTATGATCGCAGCCAAAGATTCGGTCGGACCCCACAGCAGCGATTCGCTGCCCAACTCGAAGAAAGTGTACGTGCCCGGCAAGCGCCATCGGGAAGTCCGCGTCCCCTTTCGTGAAATTTCACTCTCTCCCACCAAGGGCATGAACGGTCGGATCGAAGTCAACGAGCCGTTGCGCGTGTACGATTGCAGCGGCCCGTGGAGCGACGCGGAGTTTCATGGCGACGTGAATCGCGGCTTGCCCGCGTTGCGTCGCGAATGGATTCTACAACGTGGTGACGTCGAGGAGATCGGAACTTCATACAAACCCATCGCCGGCCGCAGCGATCGCGAGATTCCGGCCACGTTACGACGCAAGCCGCTCCGCGCCAAACCCGGCAAAGTGGTCACGCAACTCCAGTATGCGCGCAAGGGAATCATCACCCCCGAGATGGAGTTTATCGCCATCCGCGAGAACCTCGGACACGACTCAGACACTCAGGCACTTGGGCACCCAGGTACTCGCTCTCTCGGCGGCGAATCCTTCGGCGCAACGATACCCTCGCGCATTACCCCCGAGTTCGTCCGCGACGAAGTCGCGCGCGGCCGCGCCATCATTCCCGCAAACATCAACCATCCTGAGTCCGAGCCGATGATTATCGGGCGCAACTTCCTGGTAAAAATCAACGCTAACATCGGCAACTCCGCCGTCGCCAGCTCCATCGAGGAGGAAGTCGAGAAGATGCGTTGGGCCATCAAATGGGGCGCCGATACCGTCATGGACCTCTCGACCGGCAAGAACATCCACGAAACCCGGGAGTGGATCATTCGCAACAGTCCGGTCCCCATCGGCACCGTGCCAATCTATCAGGCACTTGAAAAGGTCGGCGGCAAGGCAGAAGAACTGACTTGGGAAATTTACCGCGACACCCTCATCGAGCAATGTGAACAGGGCGTGGATTATTTCACCGTCCATGCCGGCGTGCTCCTCCGCTACATTCCGCTTACCGCTCAACGCGTAACGGGTATCGTTTCTCGCGGCGGCTCGATCATGGCCAAGTGGTGTCTTGCGCATCACCAAGAGAGTTTCCTCTACACCTGCTTCCACGAAATTTGCGAAATCATGGCCGCCTATGACGTCAGCTTCAGCCTTGGCGACGGCCTGCGCCCCGGTTGTATCGCCGACGCCAATGACGAGGCGCAGTTCGCCGAGTTGAAGACGCAGGGCGAGTTGAACAAGATCGCCTGGGACCACGGTTGCCAGGTCATGAACGAGGGTCCCGGCCACATTCCCATGCATCTGATCAAGGAGAACATGGACAAACAGCTCGAATGGTGCGATGAAGCTCCGTTCTACACGCTTGGCCCGCTCACGACCGACATCGCGCCCGGTTACGATCACATCACGTCCGCGATTGGCGCCGCGATGATCGGCTGGTATGGCTGCGCGATGCTGTGTTACGTCACGCCCAAGGAACATCTCGGCCTGCCGAACAAGAAGGACGTCAAAGACGGCGTCATCGCTTACAAGATCGCCGCCCACGCCGCCGACTTGGCCAAAGGCCACCCCGCCGCTCGTCACCGCGACGACGCGTTGAGCAAGGCGCGGTTTGAGTTCCGTTGGGAAGATCAGTTCAACCTCAGCCTCGACCCTGAGACCGCCCGGGAGTTCCACGACGAAACGTTACCGGCCGAAGGCGCCAAGCTCGCCCATTTCTGCAGCATGTGCGGACCGCATTTCTGTTCGATGAAGATAACGGAGGACGTGCGGAGGTATGCGGTCGAGCAGGGCATCGCTGAGGAAGAAGCTCTGCAGAAGGGAATGGAAGCGAAGTCGAAGGAATTCGTGGAAAAGGGGAACGAGATTTACGCCAAGGTGTGAATCTGCTAATCAACGCGCATGGCAATCAACGAGCCATCTGCAAATCTGCCACTGGCCGACGTGCTGCGCGCGGCAAACGGATTGGTCGCCGCGAAATTGATTGAAGATTGGGCGCTTGGCGGCGCACTGGCGGCCATTTACTACGTCGAGCCGTTCACCACTTACGCCGCGGATATTTTTTTCATTCCCGCCGATAAGGTTTCGACCGCTGGCATCCCGGCCATCTACGCGCATCTGCAAGCGCAAGGCTGCCAGGTCGAGCGCGAACATCTGCTGGTGCGCGGATTCCCCGTGCAATTTCTCGCTGCCCATGGATTGACCGAAGAAGCCGTGCGCGAGGCCGAGCGGATTGATTACGAAGGCGTGCCCGCAAAAGTGTTTCGCGCCGAACACATCGTGGCCATTGCCGCCAGCGTGGGCCGGGCCAAGGACAAGGTGCGCATCGAACAAATGCTCCAGCAATCCGGGCTGGATAAAACACAGTTGGAAAACATCCTGCAACGGCATAAGCTGAAGCTGCCAATATTATGAAACGGGAGATGCGGCAAAAACTAGCGCGCGAACCGTTCCCGGAAAAAATCCGGAAAGTCGGACAACTCATCCGGCTGGCAAGAACTTTTCCGCGGCGCACCGCCAAGACCACCCCGGCTCATTCTTCCGCGAAATGAAATTCACCGAAGAAGTCCGCAAATACGCCGCCGAACAAGGCATCGCCGAGGAAGAGGCGTTGAAGAAGGGGGTGGAAGAGAAGTCCCGCGAGTTCACCGAGAAGGGCGGCGAGCTTTACGCGAAAGCGTGAATTGGGCAAAATCACCACCATGTCGCCCTACAAAGATTTCACCGCACGCCTGAAGCTGCTCATCAGTAAGAATCCGCATCTCATCACGACAACGTTGAGCAACATCTTTACGATGCGGCTAATCGGGAACAAGACGCACGGCGACTTGGCTGAAATCGCAATTGCCGAATTTATCAACCAGTTCATGTATGACTTCAAGTCGGTGCATGTCGGCAAAGACCTCTATCGCGCAAAGGAGCGCGAAGAGGACATCAAGATCATCAACGAAATCACGAAGGCAGAATTTCCCGTCAGCCTGAAGGCTTACGGAGACGGGCCGCTTCAGCTTTCCACAGATAAGCACTTCCAAATGTTTCCGAAGCTCCAATCGCTCGGAGCGCTGATTGAAGGTAACGCGCTGGCAAAAGTTTGGGCCGACCCAGTGTTTGGCGAATTTGGCAGTCTGAATGTCTTGCCGCTCATCTACGACGAGAAGAAACAGCATTGTAACATCCTCGTCTTTGATTCTGAAACGGCCAGAAAGCGCGTGGCACGCATCGCTTTGGAGGAGGCAGGATACGGACGCAAACATCCCGTCTATCGCTTTCACGACGGCGCTGGCGACTACGTTTGCGAAGTTCGTTATGGCAGCGGCACAGCCAACCCCTTGCAGCGCGGCCTTTGGACGAACACGAAGAACGGTCTGAAGTATTTTGAGAGCGTCACGAACGGCTGGATTGATTACTCCCACAATCACATCCTCGTGAAATTGTTTTCCCACGCACTCGTGGCCACGAGCAAAGGCCACGAGGCCGCTCTGGAAAAGCTCAAGCAGGATATCGAGGAGCAGAAGAAGCAATCGAAACTGGCATGAGTGCCCAAACCCTGAACTTGTTCCAAGATATCGTGGTGGATGCCCCATCCACGGAGGGAATCAAGTATGCCGGTTCAAAGCTCAAGCTGCTGCCATATATCCTGCAACTCGTCAAAAAGGTGAAGCCGCGTACGGTTCTCGATGGTTTCTCAGGCACAACGCGGGTGTCGCAGGCTTTGGCGCAAACTGGCCATCGTGTTTTTGCCAATGACCTCTCGGTGTGGTCTGAAACGTTTGGTAAGTGCTACTTGCTCAACACACACTCAACGGAACACTACCAGCCGTTGATTCAACATCTCAATACGCTGCCCGGACAAGACGGCTGGTTCACGGAGCATTATGGCGGTGAGCCAAACGGTGGCTGCTCTGTGAGCAGCGACGGCCTCAAGAAGCCTTGGCAAAAGCACAACACTCGGCGGTTGGATGCCATTCGGGCAGAGATCGACCGGCATTCGCTTTCGGATGTGGAACGGGCGGTCTTGTTGACGAGTCTGGTGCTGGCACTAGACGAAGTGGAAAGCACGCTGGGCCATTTTGCTTCCTACCTCAATGACTGGTCTCCGCGCTCCTACAACAAACTGCGCCTGCAAGTGCCGCACCTAATTTCGCGCACGCAGGAACATTCCGTCCACCGTGGCGACATCTTTGACTTGTTGCCGCGAGTGGAAGCCGACCTTGCTTACTTTGACCCGCCCTACGGTTCAAATAATGAGAAGATGCCACCGTCACGAGTGCGCTACGCTGCCTATTACCATCTTTGGACAACGGTTTGCCTGAACGACAAACCGGCTGTTTTTGGCAAAGCAAAGCGCCGTGCTGACACTTCCGACACAGTGACATGCTCACCGTTTGAGGAATTCCGACGTGGCGAGTCTGGTCACTTCATCGCGGTTGAGGCGATTGAGCGTTTGCTCCGTCAGGTTCGATCCCAGTACATCATTCTTTCCTATAGTTCTGGTGGACGCGCCACCGCTGAGGAATTGAACGAAGTCATTTCGTCAGTTGGTCGCGTGGTCGAGGTTTTGGAAGTCGATTACCGAAAGAACGTCATGGCTGGAATGCGTTGGACGAACGAGTGGATTGCCGAAGCTGAAACTGCAAACAAGGAGTTTCTGTTCTTAATCGAGAAACGAGAGTTCTGAGTATGGCACTAAGCGAAAAATCACGCGCCATCTTACAGGCCATCGCAAAAGGCCATACCTACGAGCAAATCCTCGTTCAAGATTTGGCATGGACTTATCACGACATCTTCCAAGCCGCAGCCGAGGCGCTCGAAGCCGAAGGGGTGGCGAATGAGAACAAAAGTTATAGCGTGGAAGAAATTCGCCATGACCATCCTCGTGCCTACGAGAAGTGGAGCGTTGAGGAGGACAAACAACTTTCCGAACTTTGCCGAAGCGGGAAAAACGCCAGAGAAATCGCAACGGCTCTGCACAGACAGGAAGGCGCTATTCGCAGCCGGATGGCAAAATTGAATCTTGTCGCGTCGCCTTGAAATATTTGACCGAGTTCACCGAGAATCTTTACGCGAGTTGAATTTGAAACGTCTTAACCCAGTTGAATTGAATCATTGCCATCAGCGCGACGGCTTGCGCCCCGGCTCGATTGCCGACGCCAACGAATCTTTGCGGACGGCCACCAAGCAATTCGGCGAACTCGAAGTGCAGGGCGAACTCACCCAACGCGCATGGGTCAAAGACATGAAACCCCTCGACCACCAAAAGCTGGATGTCGTCAACAAGACGCGGAGCAACATCTTCGGCTGGCGCGGCCAGTTCCCGCCGGAGTTCGTCGCCTAACATGAACCAACCCGAGAAGCAACGCGCACCACGCAACCGGACGCTCACGCTTTCGGAGCAGGAGCGGGCCGTGTTGTCCAGGCGGCTGTTGCGTCCGCCGTTGCCGGCGAGCGTGGGCGAGTTGACCGACAAGGTGGTTTGTGGTGATTCGCTCGTGTTGTTGCCGCAGTTGCCCAAGGCGTTCGTGGACCTCCTCATCCTTGACCCGCCTTACAACCTCAACAAACAGTTCGGCGCGGAGGGTTTTCGCGAGCGGTCGCTGGCGGAGTATGAGGAGTGGTTCGAGGGCTGGTTCGTTCGCCTGCTGCCGGTGCTCAAGCCGACGGCCAGCCTCTACGTTTGCGGCGATTGGAAGTCGTCAGCCGCCGTGCATCGCGTGCTGGACCGGCACGTCATCGTGTGCAACCGCATCACTTGGGAGCGCGAGAAAGGTCGTGGCGCGAAGTTGAACTGGAAGAGCGCCAGCGAGGACATCTGGTTTGCGACGGTGTCGAACGACTACTGCTTCAATGTGGAGGCGGTGAAGTTGAAGCGCCGGGTCATCGCGCCGTATCGGGAGAACGGCCAGCCGAAGGATTGGGAGGACGGGCCGGACGGACAGTTTCGCGTGACGCATCCCTCGAATCTCTGGACGGACCTGACCGTGCCGTTCTGGTCCATGCCGGAAAACACCGACCACCCCACGCAGAAACCCGAAAAGCTGATAGCGAAGCTGCTGCTGGCGAGTAGCCGTGAAGGTGATTTGGTGTTCGACCCGTTCATTGGTTCAGGGACAACGGCGGCGGTGGCGCGAAAGCTGGGGCGGCATTTCCTCGGCATCGAATTGGACGTGAACCACGCCTGCCTCGCGTTGAAGCGGGTCGAACTGGCGAACGACGATCCTTCGATTCAAGGCTATGCCGGTGGTGTGTTCTGGGAGCGGAATTCGCTCAACGCGCAGCCGAAGCAGGCCACGTCAGCGATGGACGAGCATCCGCTGCTGCTGGAATCGCCACCGCCCTACCGCGTCGCCAAATCCAAAGCGAAATGAAATCGCCGCTCTTTAAACCCAAGACACGAGAAGGCATCGAACGCAAGTTGCGCGACCTACTGAACGAGCAGGCAGATTTCCTTTCGGCAGACACGGCGGAAAGCACCCGCGCAGCCGGCGATGCCATCCAGTCAATCATCGAAGACAACTTCGCGGAAATCCTTGGCGACCTTGTCGGCGAGTATTCCGCCAGCTTCGCCCGCCGCGCGATGGCTGACCTCGCGTTTAAGGACAAGGTCAACAACTACTGCGTCGTGGACGTGAAGACGCACCGCGAAGGGACAGCGTTCAACATGCCGAACCTCACGTCGGTTGACCGTCTTGCCCGCTTCTACGAAGACGACGCCAACTACTTCGTGATGCTGATGATAAAATACGCGGTCACCGGAACAAGGGTCACTGTCCAGCAGGTTCACTTTGTCCCCATCGAACACCTGAAATGGGATTGTTTGACCATCGGTGCGCTCGGTACGGGACAGATTCAGATTGCCGACTCCAAGCGCATCGAGATTGATCCGTCGCAAAAGCGACGCGCTTGGATGCTGGAGTTTTGCGACACCGTTCTCACGTTCTCTCTCCATGAACCGTACACCGTCAGGCGGCCGCGGGCTGGAGAACCAGATTGTACTTGCGGGCCAGTTTTTGAAGCAGACGTTGTTCGGTTTGAGCAACTTTCTCTTCATATTTCTTAAG
>Ga0187892_10007742_pt1 | contig 15130 bp, 9 predicted proteins | sample MA1701073metaG_FD_139345 | JGI IMG/M metagenome (GOLD analysis project Ga0187892, IMG submission 139345) | Bio-ooze microbial communities from a basaltic lava cave in the Kipuka Kanohina Cave System on the Island of Hawaii, USA - MA170107-3 metaG ... | reverse complement strand
GCTTTCGAGGACGCGGCCTCCGGCAAGGCCAAACCAATCGTGCGTCCGGGAAGCCGCCTCAAGCGAAATGATCCGTGCCCATGCGGCAGCGGCAAGAAGTACAAGAAGTGCTGCATGAACGAATGAACAACATCGCCCCTACCGGCCCTCGAGATTCTCAGTCTCCTGCAAATCGCAACGTGACCTCCGCGGCGTCTTTGAGGTCAACATAGCCGTCGACATCCAGGTCATAACACTCGCATCCGGCGGCGATGACCATGCCAACCCCGGTAAGACACTCGTGGAAAATGCGCCACGCACTCAGCCCATAGACCGACCCTTCGCATCGGCCCTCCTGGCATCGATCGGGGTGACTGCATGGGTTCCCATCGTCGCACGACGTGCCATCGGCTTTGGGCTGCGCCTCGCATTGGTCGATCGTCTCGTTACAAACCCCGGTGTTGCACTGATCAGCTGACGCGCTGCAATCGTGGGGCGATCCGCCACAGACGCCGTCCGTGCAGACATCGTCCACCGTGCAGAACAACTCGTCATCGCACGCTGTGCCGTTGGATAGCGGCACGGCGTCGCACCGATCGGTCGTTTCGTTACAAACACCCGTGTTGCACTGATCGGCTGACGCGCTGCAATCGTAGGGCGATCCGCCGCAAACACCGTTCGTGCAGACATCGTCCACCGTGCAGAACAACTCGTCATCGCAGGCGGTGCCGTCGGCCAGCGGCTTTGCTTCACACCGAGCCGTCGTTTCGTTACAAACACCCGTGTTGCACTGATCGGCTGACGCGCTGCAATCGTAGGGCGGTCCGCCACAGGCGCCGTCCGTGCAGACATCGTCCACCGTGCAGAACAGCTCGTCATCGCAGGCGGTACCGTCCGTGACCGGCTGGCTTTCACACTCATCGCTGGCCTCGTTACATTGGCCGAAGTTGCACTGGTCGGAGGAGGCGCTGCAATCGTAGGGCGAGCCCCCGCAAACCCCGTTCGCGCAGGCGTCCTCCACCGTGCAGAACAACTCGTCATCACACGCCGTGCCGTCGGTGAGGGGCTGGGGTCGGCATTCGTCGGCGGCCTCATCGCAGACTCCCAGGTTGCAGGAGTCCGAAGACGCGCTGCAATCGTAGGGCGACCCGCCGCAGACTCCGTTCGTGCACGCGTCCTCCACGGTGCAGAACAACTCGTCATCACACGCCGTGCCGTCGGTGAGGGGCGTAAACACGATGCACTCACAATAAGTGCCCTCCGGACAGCACGAGGCTGTGAAACATGCCTCGGCCGCCGTCGGTGGATCGAAGGTGAGCGGTGGGCCGTCCGTGTCATCGACGAACGCCGGTCCCGTTGCCACGAGATGGCGCTCGTTTCCGCTGAGGTCGAACAGGTCGGCCGTATTGCGCAAAGGAACTTCCTGCCACAGCACGTTCGTGCGAATCGCGCGGTAGTAGGCCATCTCCGCTTCAATCTCTGTTTGGGTCAGCTTGGCGTTCCATGCTTTCAGGGCGCAAAACGATCCGTCAAGATAATAGATGCCCTGCCCCCAGCACCCGCCGATCTCGATCATTTCAGGCAGATAGGTCCCTTGGGCGTTGCCGTTGCCGCTCGCCGCGAGCACTCCATCCACATAGCCCAGCAACAAGGAGCCGGGCGCGGTGTTGCCCACCAAGGCGAGGTGGTGCCACGCTCCTACGCTCAATTCCGGACCGAGAATGCCAGGGTTTGCGACCGTGCCCTGAATCCGAAAGGTGTGCCCGTCGTAGTCCGTGGAGATGGAATAGCTGTTCCGAAACAACTGCGGTGGGACCTGGGGGCCGCCCATGATCAGGAAGGTCGAAAACGCGTCACGATCCACGGCGATCTTGAACATCGCCATGATCGTAAAGTCGCCTTCGATAGCGCCGCCGACGTAGCGCATGTGCGATCCGGGACCGTTCACCGTGACGGCCGTGCCGCCCGGCGGCCCTCCCACCGCGTCGAGCCTTAAACCGAATGCAAAGGCCACGCCCGCGGCGATCATCGCGGTGCGAAGCGCGCTCCGGCGATTGAAGCCGCCAAGACGGGTTCGCGCGGACCCGCCGCGCCCATGACCGTTTTCGGAAAGTCCCCGCAAGACGCGCCCCCTTGGTCCCATTACCCCTTTGGGCCCGAAGGCCATTGTAACCAAAAAGGGAGCGTCTGGGGGAGAGTCGGCGGGACCGGTAATGGCGAGGCTGGGAACGCGGGCGCGTCACCCTTACAAGAACTTCAGGCTAGAGCCTCAGCAATGCGTCGATGAGTTCCTCGTCCTCGATGCCGAGTTCTCGCAGTTGCTCGCGTTTTCCGTCGGATGTGAGGTCATCGTCGGCCACAATCTCTTCGATGTCGTCAAGAAGGATCGCGTTGCCCAATGGATCGCGAAGTTGATTTGGGAACGTCGTCACCGTCGCACGGCAGGCGGCAAAACACAGTCCTGCCAGCGCAACAAATAGCGTCCGCCGCACTTTCATCGCTGGGATGATAACCGAGAGGGGCCGGGAGGGAAGCCCGCACCCGGGGCACGCTCAACACACCGCGGCCACAACGGGAACACGGCGGTCGCAAGAACCCAAGCTCGCCCGCTCCGCAAGCCGCTGCGGCTTTGCCCGGGCAACGCGGTCCATGACCAATCGCGATAAGTCGGATACGCGGGACGACCACGTCTCGCGTGCGACGATTGCGCTGATCTCGGCGCGCTGCCTTTTCGCAGGGTCGCGCAGGACTTCATCGCACGCTGCGGCGAAATCCTCAGCGGTGTCCGCCAGCAGGATGGGACCTGCGTACCGGCGGGCCTCGGGTAAAGGCGTCGAGACCACGGGCAGTCCAGCGGCCAGGTACTCGTACATCTTGATCGGGTTGATGTTTCGGGTCATGGCGTTCTGCACGAAGGGAAGCAGCGCTCCGTCGAAGGCAGCGCAGTAGGCCGGCAGGCTCGCGTACTTTCGCCGCCCCAGCAGGTGTACATTACATAATCGGCGAAGCTCGCTCACATCCGCGTGGCACTCGCCGATCAATACGAAGGCATAGTGTGGCCGCAGTTTCGCCGTCTCGGCCAGCAAGCGCACATCGATCCAGTGCCGGATGAGGCCGAAGAAGCCGAAGATCGGTCGCGGGATGCCCGCCAGGTCCTCGGGCGACGGCTGCGGCGAGCGCCATGCCGCGGCGAAGTGATCGTAATCCACGCCGTGGGGTACGAGCACGGCATCCGGACGACACCTGCGCTTCGTCTCGTGGAGGGCGCCGGAGGAGGTGACCACGACGTCGGCGCGAGCGAGAAGTTCATCCTCCGCCGCGGCAATCCGCGTCGCGTCGAGGTCGTCGAACTCGCGATACTCGTCGACGCAGTAGTAGACGAAACACTCTTCCCCAAGACTCCCGCAAAGGAAGGGAACGTCGGGAGCGAACGACCAGACCTGCACCGGCATTTCGCGGCGTGGATCGACTTCCTGAAGCGCGCCGCGGATCTGGCTGCAAACTATGCGCTCGTGCAACCGGCGCAGCACAGGGCGGCTGGCCCCGGGCAGCACCAGTGGCGTCATTTGCACGATCGACGGCGCTGCCGGCCGCGGCCCTCGCGTGCAGCGTAAGAGCGCCGAGCAAGCGGCGCGAAAGTCCGGCACGCTCAGCGCGGGCCGCCGCGTCCCGTGGTAGTTCACCCAGATGATCTGGTTCTGCTCGGAGAGGATCCGCATCACGTGGTGTTTGCTCGTGGGATCGTAGTCCCACGCGCTGCCGATGCAGATGATCAGGCGGCCTTGAATCATGAACTCATCCAACAAGGACGCGCGCCGCTGGGTCGCCGAATCTCATGGCTTCTTGTCCTCGTTGTTGCGGATGTAGTCGTAATAACGGTAATAGTTGTACCGGTAGCCGTATCCGTATCCGTAGCCATATCCGTAGTACCCCGCCGCAGGAGCGTCGCGACCCACCAGCAGCGACCCGATGATCGGGATGTTGTTGACTTGCAGCAGACGCACGGCTCGCTTGGCCGCCCCCTCATGCGTGCGGTGCAGCCGCACGATGACGATCACCCCGGTACACATCTGCCCGATGATGCCCACGTCCGTGACCGTCGTCGCGGGCGGCGTATCCACAATGGTGTAGTGAAACTCGTTCTGCATTCGCTTGAACGCCGCGGTGGCGCCTGCGGCGGTCAAGAGCTCCGCGGCAGGTCGCCCGCCCGTGCTGCCCGCGGGAATGAACATCAGATTGGGAATCGGCGTCGTCCGCAGCACATCGTCATACGTGGCTTTACCGTCGAGGACCTCCGCCAACCCAGGTCCCACCGGCTGATTGAGCATGTGCGCCAAGGAGCTGCGCCGAAAGTCGCCATCCACGACCAGCACCTTCAGGTGCCGTATCTCCGCGAGGATGCAACCCAGGTTTAGCGTGGTGACGCTCTTGCCCTCCTTGGGCACGGCGCTGGTGATGGCGATAATGCGATGTTCGTAATTCGGGTTCTGGCTGAGCAGGCGCGTACGCAAAGAACGGTACTGCTCGGTCACCAGCGAGGATCGCTCATAGAACGGCACGAGCGACTCGGAAAGGCCCTCGACCACCGGGCCCGGCTCACCGTGCGCCTCCAACGGCGGGACGACCGCGGGCCCGGTCAATGGCATGGCAACCGCAGGCGGCGCGGCGAGCGCAATCCCGCCCTCCTTGGACGCTGTTGTTCCGAGGGCCTGGCGGCGTTCCGACTCGGCGCGCTTGAGGGCGTCCGCGATCCTACCCATTCGTATCCATCCCCTTGCGATCCATCACGCAGAACACTCTACGGTCCAGAGTACCCGGTGTTGTAAAACGCGTTGCCGGTGTTGTATTGATACTGGCTGTCTTCGTCGTAGGCGTCCTCCAACGACATGATCTGCGCCGGGGCCACGTAGGCCTGCGCCGCCGGTACGAACGGGAACAGGACCTCACGCAAGCGCAGTCCGCACCACGCCGCCGGCGTCGGAGGGATGTAGACGATATCGTTGGGCTCGAGCAGGATGTTCTTGCTCCAGTCGCCGGTCTTGACCATTTCGTCCACGTTGACTTCGAGCGTGCGGACGAGCACGTCGTTATACGCCGGGCGGACCACTTTCACGCGGCTGGTCCAGGAGAGGAAGGTCGTGTTCGACTTGATGACCGCGTCGAGCAGTGTGTCTCGCCCCGTATACGGGCGCGGACCGGCATTGCCCGCTTGTCCGTACACGTAATACTTCTTGCTCTCGTAGTTGACCACTCGCACGCTGACTTTCGGGTCCAGGTAGTATCGTGAGAGGAGCACCTCCAGCTTGGCCGCGATCTCCTTCGCGGTCATGCCCACGACCTTCACGTCGCCGATCAGGCGAAAACTGATCTTCCCGTCTGGCTGGATGCGCTGTGTTTCGCCGTCGATTTCCAGGATTCGCGGGGCACTGATGGCGATGCCGTCGGGGATGCCGATGCGGTACTCGATCGCCGACACTTCGTGCTCGTGTTCGCGCAAGAAGTGGAGCATGTCGGGGTTCTTGGACGCGCAGCCGGAGACTGCCGCGCAGAGCACGACCCCGACCGCAACCGCCCGTTTCCGGTCCGTGTTCATGAACGTTCACCGCCTCGGCCGCAACCGCGCGCGGTGCCGATAAAGCCGCGCGCATTCGGCGAGCGCGCGGATAACCCCTAGTGCGGATTTATCGGGTTCGGGTCGCGCCGGCTGAACGTGGCCGATGCCGGTTTTCGTCCGTAGCCCGGGCGACGAAAAACCAGTGCCACTTCCAGGGCACTCAAGGTCCCAAAAGACCGTCCAGCGACCTCAACCGCCGGTTGGCAGGGACCGATACACGTGGGTAAACGAATCGCTGCGCCAGGAGTTTGCCCAGACCCCTACCCTATGTACGCGGAGTTTTTCGGACTGCGTGAGTTGCCCTTCAACAACACGCCCGATCCGCGCTATTTCTACTCCACGCCCGATCATGAGGAAGCCCTCGCGTCGCTGATCTACGCGGTCAAGGAGCGCAAGGGGTTCGTACTCCTCACCGGCGAGGTCGGCGCGGGCAAGACGCTGGTCACCCGTCTGATGCTCCGCAACCTCGGACCCGCCCTCGCCTTCGCCAACATCACCCACGCGGTGCAGAGCGCTCGCGACCTCATCGAGTCGGTCTGCACGGAATTCGAGCTGCCCTTCGACGCGGGAGTGAGCAACGCCCAGCTCGTGCGCACTCTGCACGACTTCTTGCTCGCCAAGTTCTCGCAGAACTTGCCCGTGGTGCTGATTCTCGATGAGGCTCAGAACCTTCCCGTCGAGGCCTTCGAGCAACTGCGCATGATCGGCAACCTAGAGGCCGACGACGCCAAGCTCCTGCAGATCGCCATCGTCGGCCAGCCGGAGTTGCAGCGGCTTTTTCAATCACCGCAACTGCGCCAGCTTCGCCAGCGGATCTTCCGCAGCTTCCATCTGCCGGCCCTGGATCGCAAGGCCACCGAAGGCTACATCCGCTATCGCCTCTCCGTGGCCGCGGCACGCGACCTCGAGCTGTTCACCCCTGCGGCCATCGACCGCATCTACGCCGCCTCCAGCGGACTTCCCCGCCTGATCAACGCGGTCTGCGATAACGCAATGCTCAGCGCCTACTCCAGCGATCGCCGCCGAATTGATGCGGACTTCGTCGAAACTGTCGTCAGCCAGATGATGCCCGTCGGTGACGTCCACATGCTTCAGTCTGGTCGGGTCATGCCGCCAGCGCAGGCAGCAGCACCCGCGAGACTCGCGTCCGCTCAAGCGCCCCCGCAGATGCCACGCGTTCCGGCTGCGCTGCCTCCCGCTGGTCGCGGCGCGGCGAATGCCAGTGGCGGCTTGCTCGCCAGTGGCACGCCCAGCGCCCCCGACGCCGGCGCAGCGCAAGCGTCCCTCGAGCGACTGAGCGGACGGGCGAAGGAGATCATCGCCCAAGGCCAAGCCGTCGCCCGTGACTTGCAATGTCGCGAGGACCGCATCCGCGAGCTATCTCGCAACGTTGATGCCGCGGCCAGGAGCCTCTGTGACCTGCTCGCTCGCTTGCAGTCGGCTTCCGCGGAAAGCCGCCGTGAACGCCAAGCCGCGATCGACACCACCAACCGCCTAGCCACCCAGGCCCGCGAATCGCGCCGCCACCTCGGCGAACTCGCTCGAAGACGGGCCGATGCCCAGTGGCCAGTGACCAATGACCTCCGAACTTCTCAGACCCCCTCTCCCTTTCAGGCAGAGGGACGGGGTGAGGGTAAGAAGCTCGCAAATCCAGCATCGCCACCGATGTCGACGTCCACGGCCTCGCCAACGCGGCACATTGTCAAGACTGCCAACGCCGCCGCCGTCGTCGCCCCTCCGCGAACGCCGGCAGTCCCGCCGATCGACACCGGCGACCTGCATCGCATCCTCCTCGAAACACAGCAGTCCCTCGCCGACCTCCGCCGCATCGCCCGACCGAACCCGTCGGGAGCACCGCTCCGCGTCTAGCTTTCGCGGACTCCCACGGGAGGGCGCGGCTCCTGCTCGTGACCTCTTCCTCCGTACACCCCGTTCTGCTATCCTCCCGCTTCGTCGCTCAACTGGTTATGTTTCTCTCAGCGGAGCCGCCGCGAATGCGACCTCTTGCACCTGCATACCCTTTGCACGTTCCACTGTTCATACCCTCCACACTCTTCGTACTTGCTCTGGCCTTGACGGTCGTGCTCGCCTTCTCGCCCTCAGCCTCCACCCAAGCGGAACCAGAGGTAACCGAGAACCCGGTTCCTCTTTCCGTGGCCATGGAAGTGATGGAAACCCCGTCTGGAGACCCAGCCGCCCGTCTTTGGAGTGCAACGGTCGTGGTGGATTGCGGCGTGCCCGGCAAGTGCGGCCATACCCGCGTCGACCTGCGATCCATGCGTCCGGCGGGAGGGCCGGGAACGCTCATTCCCATCAACGACGATGGGCGGCCTTCGTTCGCCTCTCCATTTGTCGTCCCTCTGACGGCGCCGGACAAGGAAATCGTGGTTGCTCTCTTTGAGACGTTCAACGAATTAAGGATTCTACAGCACACGCCCGGCGGATTTGCGACGGTGCTCAATCATAAGCTGCCCACCTGGATCGAAGCCCTCGCTTTCGGCGATGTGGATGACGACGGGCTCAAGGAAATCGTCGTCGGGCTGGCCGACACGTTCGCCCCACAGCTTCGCGTCATTCGTTATGACCATCCTCTCGCAGCCCTTACCGAAGAGGTGGTAAGCGGCGTCCTCCCCCTGCACATTGAGACCCTCGACGTGGGCGACGCGGACAATGATGGGACCAACGAGATCGTGATTGGTTTGGAGCGCCTTTCCCCGGGGCAGCCTGGCAACGTCTCTCGCCTGCGCCTTTACAAGCGGAGCGGCGGAACGTGGACGGAAACGCTCATATCGGCGCCTGAGGCGCTCAGCGTGGAGGATGTCAAAATCGACGACCCCGACGATGACGGCCTAAACGAGATCGTGGCCCTGATGGCCAATGCCGGCGCGGCCGGCCCACGTCAAGTACGGCTCTATAAACGGGCTCCATCGGGTTGGACTGTCGAAAACCTCACGTCCCTGGTCACAAGCGGGCCGATAGGCGCGGAACGTCTGGTGGTTGGGGACGCCGACGGCGATGGGGACAAGGAGATCGTGATCCCCTACTGGGGTTCCGTGACCAAGCTCGTTGCCCTCGATCGCACGGGTATCGGCTGGGAGGAGGTGATCATTTCCTCCAATCCCGGCATGGTGGACGGACTTGCCCTTGGGTTTTTCGATGCGAATGAGCGGCCGGATATCATTACAGGGGAGGGCCAAAGTCTAGGCGGTTCGGGGAGGGTCCGAAGATTTGAACATGATTCGGCAACAGGGACATGGCAGATGACGTTTCTCTCCCCCGCGCTGGGCGGGATGCGGGATGCCGATTTCGGCGACGCGGACAACGACGGATCCAAAGACGTGCTGATCGCGAACCTGGCGAGTCTGCGCCTGTTCAAGCCCCAAGGCTCGTCAGTGATCGCAAACTTTCCGACCACCATCGACTCCGCTCTCGCAGCGGACGTCGATCACGATGAGCCTGGCAACCCGCGGGTATGCGATCTGTCTTTGACGGCATCCTGCACCGAGGAATTCCTTTTTCTTTCCTTCCGCGGCGCGCCCGTTGGAACCTGGCTCGTCACCGCCCACGCTGCGCCCTTGGCGGGAGGTTCGACGGCGATCAGCGAACCCGCTGTGATCGAGCTCATCGCCTGCCCGGAGTGGGCCTGCGAGCCGTGCGTGGAGTATTGTCACACGTCAGGCACCTGTAAGCCGTCCTGCAGCGACGGCACGTGCAATCCTGAGTGCGAGAACTGCGCCAATTGCCCGCAAGACTGCGGATGTCCTGCGTGTACGACGATCTGCGATATGGGCTTGTGCCGGTCCACTTGCGGTGACGCGGCTTGCAATCCGCTGTGCGAGAACTGCTCCAGTTGTTCGGCCGACTGCAGTTGCCCGGGGTGTACGCATCGGTGCGAGGCCGGTGCGTGCGTGTCGAACTGCGGTGACGGACTCTGCGACGACAACTGCGAGGATTGTGGTAACTGTGCGGCGGATTGTGGTTGTGCTGACGGCGTGGATTGTACAGACGATTCCTGCGTTACAGGTGTTTGCACCTACACGCCGAACAATGCCAACTGCGCGGATGACGGTGACAAGTGCACGGATGCCATCTGCGACGCTGCACTGGGTTGTACGCACCCGAAGAACGCGGCCTGCGGAGCATGCTGTGATCACTCCGAAGTGGATGGCGGCTGTGCCGACCAAGTTCCCCCGCAGGATTGCACGGGCGATCCGCAGTTGAATCACTTCCCGGACGAGACGTGCGCGGAGGTTGAAGCGAGGGGCGACTGTCTGGAGCACACCGGAGCCTGCTGCGACGAAAGCGCCTTTGGCGGTTGTGAAGTATTGCCGCAGTCGCGGTGCGCCTGTGAGAAGTGCGTCTTCTACAAAGACGTGCCCTGCGAGGAAATCGCTTGCGTGCACAACCCCATCCCGACCATGTCGCAATGGGGACTTGCGGTGCTGACCCTGTTGCTGCTTACCGGCGCCAAGATTCACTTCGGTCGCCGAGTTTTGACTCTTTGACCTCCTGCTGTTTTCACCGCCGTTCGACAATCGACATTCGACGATCGACAATCAGTCGGTGCGGAAGAACGGAGTCAGATCGGTAAGAACCGGCGGCGGCTGGCCGGCGATTTGGTATGCGCTGCGTTCCGCGCGGCGATCGGGAGGGCTGGTGCATCTCCTCAAGGCCATGGCTCGGCGGAACGCCTGCAAGACGTGTGCGCTGGGCATGGGCGGTCAGCGCGGGGGCATGGTGGACGAGGCCGGTCGCTTTCCCGAAGTCTGCAAGAAATCCATTCAGGCCATGGCCGCGGACATGCGCGGGCGGATCGACCCGGAGTTCTTCGCCGCCTACAGCCTCGAGGAACTCCGCCGTTTTTCGCCACGTGAGCTCGAAGCCATGGGGCGGCTGGTCCAGCCCGTTTACGCCGGCCCGGGTGACACCCACTATCGCCCGATCGAGTGGGACGATGCCATCGCACGCTGCGTCGCCACGCTCAAACGCACACCACCGGACGAAAACTTCTTCTATGTCAGCGGCCGCTCCTCCAACGAAGCCGGGTTCCTGCTGCAACTCTTCGCCCGCCTGTACGGGACGAACAACGTCAACAATTGCAGCTTCTACTGCCATCAGGCCAGCGGCGTGGGGCTGACCAGCGCTTTGGGTACGGGCACGGCCACGGTCGTGCTCGACGACCTCGAACGGTGCGACCTTTTCGTGCTCATCGGCGGCAATCCCGCCTCGAACCATCCACGGTTGATGCGCGCCCTCATGAAGCTCCGCCGGCGCGGCGGCGAAGTCATCGTCGTCAACCCCCTGCGCGAGGCGGGGCTCGTGAACTTTAGCGTGCCTTCCGACCTGCGAAGCCTCCTCTTCGGCTCGCCCATCGCCGGTCTGTATGTGCAGCCGCACATCGGCGGCGATATCGCCTTGCTCAGCGGCATCACCAAGCAGCTCGACGAGCGCGGCCATATCGACCGGGCCTTCGTCGAGCGTTGTACGCAAGCGTGGGATGAGTTTCGCGAACATCTACGGCGCCTGACGTGGGACGAGATCGTCGAGCAGTCCGGCGTCGACCGTGCGATCATCGATCGCTTCGCCGATCTCTACTCCGCCTCGCAGCGCACCATCTTTGGTTGGACCATGGGCATCACCCATCATCGCCACGGCGTCGACAACGTTCGCGCCATCGTAAACCTTGCCCTTCTCCGCGGGATGGTGGGCAAGCCGGCTGCCGGACTGCTGCCCATCCGCGGGCACAGCAACGTACAGGGCATGGGTTCGGTCGGCGTGACGCCCGCTCTGCGACAGGCCGTCTTCGAGCGCCTCGAGCGGGAGTTCCACGTGAAACTCCCGAAATCGCCGGGGCTGGACACACTTTCGTGCATCGAGGCGATGTCGCAGGGGCGCCTGCGGGCGGGCTGGTGCCTGGGCGGCAACCTGTTCGGCGCCACGCCCGACGCCCGCCGCACGAGCGATGCGTTCGGACGGCTCGACTCCATCGTCTACCTGAGCACGTCGCTCAATACCGGCCACGCCTGGGGCCGCGCCAGGCAGACCATGATCCTGCCGATGCTCGTGCGGGACGAGGAGCCGCAGCCGACCACGCAGGAGTCCATGTTCAGCTACGTTCGGTTGAGCGACGGCGGCCCGCGGCGCTACGACGGACCGCGAGGCGAAGTGGAGACCATCGCGCGAATCGCACGAGGCGTTCTCGGCGACGGCGGACCCATCGACTGGGCTTCCCTTCAGGAGCATCGCAACGTCCGGCGGATGATCGGCGCGGTCGTCCCCGGCTACGAGAAGATCGCGTCGATCGATGAGACGCGGGCCGAATTCCATGTCGGCGGGCGAACGTTCCATGAGCCGACGTTCGCAACGCCCTCCGGCCGAGCGAACTTTCATGTCGTTCCGCTACCGCGAGCAATCGTGAACGGCGGCGAGCTTCGCCTGATGACTCTCCGCAGCGAAGGCCAGTTCAACACCGTCGTCTATGAGGACGACGACTTCTACCGCGGCCAGGACCGCCGCGACGTGATCCTCATGAACGCGACGGATATCGCCCACCTGGGGCTGCAAGCGGACCAGCGCGTCACCGTGCGAAGTGCCGCCGGCGAATTCCGCGGGGCCATGGTACGAGAGGCCGCCATCCGCACCGGCAACGCGGCCATGTACTACCCTGAGGCCAACGTGCTCGTTCCTGCCGAGGCCGACCCGGAATCGCGCACCCCGGCGTTCAAGTCGGTGGCCATCACCGTCGTCGCAGAGCCGAGCGCCGATCTCGTCCAAGTGGCGACGCCCTCAAACACGACGCCGCCCGCCACCCGACGCGGAACGCTTCAGCCGTGTTGATCGCTTGGAGCAGGAAGCGCTGTTTACTGAGGGTGCTGGGGCTCGAACCCAGGACCTACGGCTTAAAAGGCCGTTGCTCTACCACTGAGCTACACCCCCGTGTACTCGCCTTCGCAACTGCAAATCCGGGCAAGCCTAATCTAATGGAGATTTGGAGCAAGCCGCTCCCACCGGCGCCTGATTACTGTGGCCGGCATCATAACCCGGATGGGCCGCAGGCTGCGCGTTGACAGAAAACCGTCCGACGCCAAAGCCGATTGGTCCCGATCCTCATGACTGCCCTGTGCGACGGCTTGGGTCTGTGCCCAACACGGCGGGGCGAGGATGAATCGGAGAGTCCGGCCTATGATGTGTGCATGAGCAAGTGGTGGATAGGTGCAGTGTTATGGTTGGGCAATCTGCACCGCCGTGTGCTCGCGGTCTTCTTCGCAATCATCAGTCCGCGGCTCTCTTATCGCATCATGGGATGGGGGGCGCTCCTTGTGTACCGCCTTTTGGACCCCCTCCGAGTCCGAAGTGAAGCGCAGTGTCGAGCGGCGCTGGAGGGACATGTGCCCGCCGGTGAGGTGCCCCGGATCGCAGCGCAGTCGTTCATTAACCGAGCTCGAAATCTGACCGATTTGATGCTGGCCTCTCGTTGGCTCCGTCCCAACACCTATGAGCGCTACGGCGGTCGCATTCCGGAGCCCTACCTTAGCACCATTCTCGAAGGGCAGCGCCAACGCCAGCCAACGATTCTCCTCACAGCCTATTATGGTTCATTCGACCTACTACCCATCCTTCTTGGCTACAACGGGATTCGCGCTGCCGTCGTTTATCTGCCACATAGCAACGCGGGCTTCGACGCCTACCGGCGGAGAATTCGTAGCCAGAGCGGGTGCGAATTGGTGCCGGTTGAGAACGCCGCCAGCCGGTTGGGGCACGTTTTGGGTGAAGGCGGGACAGTAGGCATTGTTGCGGATCATCACGTTGAGAACCGCGGAATGCCCGTGACCTTTCTCGGACTACCCACCAAGGCGCTGCGTTCCGTCGGCCTGTTGGCGTGGCGATACGAAGCCAACGTGGTCGTGGCGGCGATCCGACGGCTTGAAGATACCTTCCGGTTCCGTTTCGTCGTCGCGGACGTGATAGACCACGCGCGGGCTGCGGCGCAAGCCGATCCCGTCGCGTTCGTGACCGATCGGTATTTGCGAGCGATGGAGAGGGTGATCCTGGAGGACCCCACCCAATACCTATGGGCCTACGCCCGGTGGGGCAAAGACCACGCGCGGACAAGCGCGGAGCCTGGAGCGGAGCGCAGGCGCGTCAGCTTCCCTGAGCTGAGTCGGCGATAGCGAGACCCAGGTCCAAGGATGCTCCGAAGATATCGGATGCCCCGGCCAAGGCCCTCTCCGAAAGAGGAAACCCCATCAAGAACGCAACCGCCCCGGCAATCCAAAGACGTACTCGACTCAAACGCATCGTGACCCCTTGTCGATCAACCAATCCCCAGTAATCAGCAGCTGCCCGTACGACGCTGGCCCCTATGGTACGCCGTGGCGAACTGTCGGGGCAAACCCCGGTTTGCACTGCTCGGTGACTCTGGCAGCATGCTTTCCTTCGAATGCCGGCGCGCGGTAGAGCCACGACTGGATTGAATTGCCCCGCTCAATCGGGGCACCCGCCCAAGTAATCGACGGTGACCACGTAAGTGCCCGTCTCGTTGCGCCCCTGGTCCTCCACTTCGACGCGGTAAGGATTCAGCGCTGCGGCCAGATCGGTGCAGTCCCGCGGCGAGGTGACGCTGAACGACCCGCACGCGGTCGCGGGGTTCCCAGCCCCGTCGATCAACCGCCAGTTCGGATTGAAGCTCGATCCCGGCGCCGGCTCGACCACCGAGATGGTCACGGTCGTTCCCTCCGCCACGGCAAAGCCGAGCAGGTCGGCATCCGCGGCATGATCGATCGTACCGGTCTGCCCGACACCGCAGATTAGCGGCACATCATCGCACGCCCGCACCGCCGTCAACCGCTGGAAGTGCAGCGCATAGTCGCCGATTTCATTCCGCCCGCCATCCTCCACCTCGATGCGATAGGGATTTCCCGACGCGGGCAGCGGGCCGCAATTGAGGCTCACCGAACCGGTGAGCCCCCCGCACGACACCGCGGCGGCGCCGCTACCGTCCACCAGCCGCCAGCTCGGAGCGAAGGCCGCCCCGGCCCCGGCCTGCTCGATAACGCTGACGCGGACGATCTCGGCCTCAGCTGCGAGAAAACTGAAACGATCCCCGTCACCGGGCTCGTCGATGGATTCAACCGATGCTCCGTCGCAATCGACCGTTGTTTCACATCCCTGGACCCTGCGCGAGCGAAGGAAATGCGCTTGGTACGGCCCTTCGTCGTTGGCTCCGCTGTCTTCCACCTCGATTTGATGCGGGTTTCCGGCTGCGGGGAGCGGCCCGCAATCCCGCGAGTATTCGGATGCGCCCGAGAAGCTTCCGCAGAACCGCGCCGGGCGACCCGCGCCGTCGATCAACCGCCAGACCGGGTTGAAGTTCCCGCCGCCGCCGGCGGTTTCCACGACCGTTACGCGCAACGTCTCGCCCTCGATAACCGTCAGGCTGAGCAGGTCACCGTCCACGTCGTGGTTGATGATGCCGCTGACAACTTCGTCGCACGCGATGGGGAGCTCATCGCAGGCCGACGCCGCGGGAAGACGAAT
>Ga0187892_10007741_pt1 | contig 15131 bp, 11 predicted proteins | sample MA1701073metaG_FD_139345 | JGI IMG/M metagenome (GOLD analysis project Ga0187892, IMG submission 139345) | Bio-ooze microbial communities from a basaltic lava cave in the Kipuka Kanohina Cave System on the Island of Hawaii, USA - MA170107-3 metaG ... | reverse complement strand
GGATCGGTTTCTTTTAAAACTTTGCACCCCGCGGGTATTGTATCCTGAGCAAATGCAAAAAGAGGAAAAAGCAAACAAAAAGAAAATACGTATTTCATACTACTGATTAATGACTAAAAATAATATTTTCTGTCAAAGCCCAACGGAATTGATGAAAATTCATTTGTTAAATACTTTCTTTTTTCAGAATCATTGAAGCTAATTTCTATTTGAATATCAAAAACAGGCAACGAAACATTAAAAACAGCCGTTTAATTATCATTCACCGCTTCGCAGGCATAAGAGCGGGATTATCGTTATATTCATAGTCAATTCTTTTGCTTCCACACAAAGCAGATATCAAAACCCGGTATGGAAAAGTGAGAAAACTCTTTGTAATACTGCTGCTGGCAGCTTTTCCTTTTTTTGCGAAAGCTGATCATATAACGGGTGGAGAAATGTACTATACCTACAACGGCCTTGTCAACGGAGAGGTTAGTTATTCGGTTACGCTCAAATTATTCATGCGATGCAATTCAGGCCGGCGGTTTCCTGACCCGGGAGTGATATCTGTTTTTAATAAACTAAGTTTTGAAAGGATCAGGGATGTGAGTGTTTCACTTTCAAGCCAGGAAACAATTCAAATTACCAATACTGATCCCTGCATCACCGATCCACCTGTTGTATGTTATGAAGTAGCTTATTATAGATTTAGCATCACTCTCCCATTAAATGAAGCCGGTTATATTCTTGCCAGCGAAGTAAACTATCGCATCAGGGGAATCAGTAATATCAACTCAGACCAGGTAGGAGCCACTTATACTTGCGAAATACCCGGCACTATTCCACTGGCCAATGGCTATGCCAACATCAGCGCCACATTTACAGCTTCTGACCTGGTCATAGTTTGCGCAGACAATGATTTCACTTATAGTTTCGCAGCCAAAGACGATGATGGTGATCAGCTCAGGTATTATTTCTGCGCTGCCTATGCAAGCACCAATGCAGGAGTAAGTGGTGTGCCTGCCGGCAATCCACCTTATCGTTCCGTTATTTATAACAGTCCTGCTTTTTCATCATCGTTTCCATTAGGCGATAAAGTAAAAATAGATCCGAATACAGGATTGATTACAGGTACGGCGCCGCCTGCGGGCATCTATGTGGTTACCGTTTGTGTTGAAGAAGTAAGAAACGGCGCATTGATAGCAACACAACGAAAGGATCTGCAAATAAATATTGCCGATTGCAATGTAGCTGCTGCAAAGCTCAATGATGATTATATGCTTTGCGGCAATACAAGAACGATCGGCATTGTCAATTTATCCAATAGCCCTTTGATCAAAACTTATGACTGGGAAATTGCAAATCCTTCGGGCAATGTAATTTACTCTTCGCAAAACACACAGTTGGGTTACACATTTCCGCTTAATGGCACTTATACTGTCAGGTTAACTGTAAACAAAGCACAAACCTGTATGGATACAACATCAACTAAAGTTTTTGTGTATCCCGGGCTTGAACCTGCTTTTTCATATTCGGGTATTTGCGTTACAAAGAATACAATTTTTACAGATCAAACGACAACCATTTCAGGAACAGTTAACTCATGGCTATGGGATTTTGGTGAGCCGGGCAACGTACCTGACAATTCAACACTGCAAAATCCATCTTACCATTACCTTGATGACGGAGTAAAAAATGCAAGTCTTATTGTTACTACCACAGATGGCTGTCGTGATACTGTTTTGAAAACATTTACAATTATTGACAAACCTTTTCTTGCTCTTGGCTTTTATGATACATTGATCTGTGTAAATGATCTTATACAATTAAATGCAATCGGTACCGGTAATTTTTCCTGGACGCCGCGAAATAATATGGTAAATGCTTTTACGGCAAGGCCAACTGTTTCACCGATGGTCACTACCTGGTATTATGTTGACCTGGAAAATGACGGGTGCATAAACAGGGATTCGTTAAGAGTTCGTGTAACTGATCAAGTAAGCCTGCAGGTGATGAACGATACTACGGTTTGCGCCAATGATACTATACGTTTACAAATTACTTCAGATGGTTTTCAATATGCCTGGAATCCGGCTGGACAGGTAAATAATCCTACTGCAAAAAATCCCTTAGCCATCTCACCTGCTTCTACCAATTACCAGGTTACTGCATTTATCGGCGGATGCACTGCTACAAAGATAATCAGGGTAAACGCTGTTCCCTATCCATTAGCTGATGCAGGAAAGGATACTATTATTTGTTACAATACATCTGCGCAACTTCATGGCATTACCGATGGTGATTCATGGTCATGGCAATCATCTGCAACATTGAATGATGCGTCTGTATTAAATCCTATTGCTTATCCTATCCGAACGACGGATTATATTTTTACAACTCTTGACGACCGTGGATGCCCCAAGCCGGGTATTGATACCGTTACTGTCACTGTATTACCCAAGATCATTCCTTTCGCAGGGAGAGATACAGCAGTTGTTGTCGGTCAGCCTTTACAATTGAATGCTACCGGTGGAGATAATTATTTATGGTTTCCTTCTAATAATTTATCCGATTACAGCATTGCCAATCCTGTTGCAACTTTTACAGAACCGTTGGATAATATTTCTTACAAAGCAGAAGTTTACAACAGTGCAGGTTGCTTCGATTCTGCTTTTATCAATGTCAAAGTTTATGCAACACAACCAACAGTTTTTGTGCCAACAGCATTTACGCCAAACAATGATGGCAGAAATGATGTAGTAAGACCCATCGCCGTCGGTATGCAACGCATTGAGTATTTCCAGGTATTTAACCGCTGGGGACAATTAATGTTCAGCACAAAAACAAATGGTCATGGCTGGGATGGCCGCATCGGCGGACAATTGCAATCAAACAATGTTTATGTATGGGTGGTTAAAGCAATTGATTTTACCGGTGCTGCTTATTTTAAAAAAGGGACTGTTACGCTGATCAGGTAAAGGTTTTCCAGGCACTCGTTTCAATGTCTTTCTTGCCAATCACTGATATTTAATTAATTTGCCGGATTATAAAAACTTATATCACTATGGCAAAAGCTGTAAAATCAAAATCGAAGAGCAAGAAATCTATTATCACCGATCAATCATACCAGTTTTTAAAAAATTATATCAATAATGCATCGCCAGTTGGCTTTGAAACATGGGGACAAAAACTTTGGCTTGAATACCTGAAACCCTATATAGATACTCATTATGTTGATCCTTATGGAACGGCTGTTGGCATCATCAACCCTGATCATGAATTTAAAGTGGTAATAGAAGCTCATGCCGATGAGATCAGTTGGTTTGTCAACTATGTTACTCCCGAAGGCCTGATCTATTTAAAACGCAATGGCGGCGTAGATCATCAAACGGCGCCTTCATCAAGAGTTTTTATTCATGGTAAAAAAGGTCCGGTAAAAGCGGTGTTTGGCTGGCCTGCTATTCATACAAGACAAAGCGGCACAGATAAGGAAACTCAACCGAAGACCGATAATCTTTGGCTCGATTGCGGTGCAAGAAACCGTAAAGATGTTGAAGACCTTGGCATTCATATCGGCGCTGTAGTTACTTACCAGGATGGCTTTGATGAGCTGGCCAATGGCAATTTAGTGGGCCGTGCCTTTGATAATCGCATTGGCGGATTTATGATCGCAGAAGTTGCAAGATTACTGAAGGAAAATAAAAAGAAACTGCCTTTTGGATTATATGTTGTCAATGCAGTGCAGGAAGAAATTGGGTTGCGTGGCGCTGAAATGATAGCGAGAAGAATTAAACCAAATATCGCCATTATCACTGATGTGACGCACGATACTACAACGCCGATGATCAACAAAAATATTGAAGGTGATGTAACCTGCGGTAAAGGTCCTTCCCTTTCCTATGCTCCGGCAGTGCATAATAAATTATTGGGCTTTGTTGAAAAGGTAGCAACTGACAAAAAGATTCCTGTACAATGGCGGGCTCTTAGCAGAAGCACGGGCACAGATACTGATTCATTTGCTTACTCCAATGACGGTTGTCCATCAGTTCTTATTTCAATCCCGCTGCGCTATATGCATACCACTGTTGAAGTGTTGCACCGGGATGATATTGAAAACACTATTCAATTGATGTATGAAACATTGCTGACATTGACTCCTAAAACTAATCTTAGTTATTTATGATCCACCCTTTTTTATTATATGTAGATCCTGGAAGCGGCAGTTACCTTGTGCAGGTAATAATTGCTGCTGTATTAGGGATTGTCTTCTTTTTTAAAAATATTAAACTCTATATACGTTCTTTTTTCTTTCGTTCTAAAAAACAAAAGGATAACCCGCCTGACTGATGACCCAGCCAATTACTCATCATCCTTCGTCTTATCGTGATCCTTCGGGTTTCATCTTTGAAAAGGATGGGACAATCTACAGGCAGGTAAATAAAAGTTTTAAAGAACATTTTGATCATTTTATAGAAAGTGGCTGTTACAAACATCTTATCGAAAAGGGATTGCTTATACCGTATGAGCAGGTAAATCAAAATCTTACTGGTGATAGCAATTGTTACAGAACACTTAAACCGGAAAAAATTTCTTTCATATCGTATCCATTTGAATGGAGTTTTGACATGCTGAAAGATGCAGCATTATTGACCCTTCAAATAGCCAGGGAAGCCCTTGGCTATGAAATGATCCTGAAAGATGCCACTCCATATAATATTCAATGGTATAAAGGGAGATTCATTTTTATAGATACACTTTCCTTTGAAAAATACAATGAGACGCCATGGGTTTGTTATCGCCAATTCTGCGAAAGTTTCCTGGGACCGCTACTACTCATGCATTACAGTAAACAATCACTGCAGCAATTGCAACTCGCATGGCCGGAAGGAATTCCATTGGCTGTTATTAAATCAATTTTGCCATGGCGAAGCAGGTTTTTCCTTCATACGTATCTTCATATCCACCTGCATGCCGATATCGCCGGCAAATCAAAGAGTAAAAATGAAACTGCAAAAACTTTTTCTAAACAAAAATTATTAAATCTCATTTCCAGTTTAGAAATATTAATCCGCAAACTTAAACTGCCGGATCAGAAAAGCACATGGTCCGGGTATTATGAAGAAGCATCTCAACGCAGCGATTACCTGGAAGTGAAAAAAAATATTATCAACCAATGGCTAAATGAAATACCTGCTGTCAAAACTGCTGCCGACATGGGTGCAAATGATGGGGCCTTTTCCAGTTTGTTAGCGGAAAAAGCCATCCCGGTTATAGCAGCAGATTTTGATCCTTACTGTATTAATAATCTATATACTTCAATAAAGATCAGCAAAGAAAGAAATATCCAGCCTGTTCTTATTGATCTATCCAACCCGTCTCCTGCCATTGGTATAAACAATGAAGAAAGAAACTCATTTATTTCACGACTCGATGCGGATCTGATATTAGCCCTTGCAGTAATTCACCACCTGGCTATCGGGAAAAATATTCCGCTGAAAAAAGTTGCGGAGTTATTTCATAAAGCAGGAAAATACCTGATCATAGAATTTGTTCCGAAAGAAGACGATAAAATAAAACTAATGCTTCGTTCAAAACAGGATATTTATTTTAATTATACGGAGGATGAGTTTATACATGCTTTTGAAGAATATTTTTTTATTGTAAAAAAGCAACAGATCACCGGTTCCCTACGCACATTATACCTGATGAAAAAACGGAATCAATAACGCTAACTGTGATGTAATATCCAACTATCTTTATTTCACCATCCGATCCGTTCGCCAAATCTTCCTAATCCAAAATATTGATTCAACTTCATATTAAGCCCAAATTGGTTATAAGCAGTATTATTTTGATAATGAGAACGGGCATATCTTACCTGCAGTTTATTTAACAACAACGATACTCCCAATGAAAAACCTGTCAACCCATTGCCGCTTTTATCCATGTTCAGTTCTTTTCTGCGGAGATAATTGTACCCGGCAATAAGTTCTACCCTCTCATCCAGGTAAATAGTAGTTGCAAAAACGAAATGCCGGAACAGCTTGTCTATCGTAAACCTTTTAGTACTGTCATTTTCAAATCCACTACCAGTATTAAACCCGGCATCATTGTACCGGATATCAAATTGATGCAGATGATGGGCCGTAATTGAAAAACCGAACAAGGAATTTTCTAATCTTTTCGTCACTCCAACCTGCAAATCAAACGGCAGATCATCCGGATCTGTTCCATCATATTTTTTTAGTTGAGTTCCCATATTCTTTGCCAGCAGAGATGCAGAAAAAAGCATTGCTGAATCATAGTATAAAACGCCTGCGTCAATGGCAATACCATTAGAACTGTATTGTCCATAATTTGAATTGATGAATTTCAATGTTGCTCCATAATTCCACTTTTTTAAATAGCTGCGCGATGCCGAAAACTGCATTACCCAATCCGTCGGTTTAAATCGTCCTAATATATTTCCGGAAGCATCCGTTTGCAGAATGTTCCCATAATTAATATAGCTCAACCCCGCTAAAAAACTTGTCTTGATCTTTTTGTAATGATAACCAAATGATAAATTATAAGAAGCAATACCGTCATATAAAGAATTAAAAACAGTGTTCAGTTGTGTATGCATCTCCGGTATAAGCAAAGCCGGATTATTAAAAGCCAGGCCAACGTCATTTGAAATTTGAGATACATTAATACCACCTAAAGCTGTAAGCTGCGGTGTACCCGGCAGTTTGAGAAAATTAAAAACAGAATTGCCTCCCAATGTCTGTGCGTTGCTGCATATGAAATAAGCGAAAAGAGATATTGTAAAAAGTAATTTCACTCTTGCGAATTTACGATATCAACAGCACGGCGACGTGTAATAAAGAAAAGAAGGCCTTTGATATTCTCTTGTAAATTGCTTACCGTATATATTTGCAGGCATTGAATATCCCGATTACTAAATGATGAATATCCGATTGATAAAGTCCTTATTACAGAAATATCCTTTGTTTCTGCTTACCCTGCCTTTAATTTTCCTTATTCAAACAGCTAATCATTATTTCCGGTTATTACACTGGGAATATATTATCACTGATACCCTGATCTATTTGCTTATTCCTTTTCTCCTGTATTTCTTACTTGGAAAGTTGAGTGGATCATATCCAAAATCAGGCGTGTTTCTATTTGTTTTGGTATATATTTTTTACTATTTCCATGTCTTATACGAATGGTTAACTGAATTACCTGTTTTAGCTTTCATGGCTCATTATATCGTTCTGTTGCCTCTTATCCTGGCAGGGATTATTTTGCTTCTCGTTTATTTAAAAAAGAAAAAAAGCAATTTTCAATCATTTTATTACAAAGCCAACATAATATTAATAGTACTGCTTGTCGCAGGTATTATACAGTACATATTTTTAAGCCTGACCGATACATTAAAAAAACACGACCAGGCAAATCCATTGAAACCTTTAGTAAAAAGCTTTGTTACTTGCGATACCTGCAAAATGCCCGATATCTATTTCATTATTTTTGATGGCTATACGAATACCAAAACGCTGAACGAAGAATTTAGCTACGACAACCGGTTTGTAGAAAATCAATTGGAGAAAAAAGATTTTTTTATTGCCCGGCACTCGAAAAGTAACTACAACTTTACTCACATGTCCATAGGTTCAGAACTGAACCTGGATTACCTTATTAATCTTAAAACTTCCCGCCAATTTTATACAAAAGATTTTTTACAATCTTATTATACCGTTTATCATAATGAACTTTGCGCCATACTAAAAAAACAAGGCTATGTAATAAACAATTACTCAAATTTTCCTATTGAGGATGCGCCGGTAAAAATAACACCCCACCTTACAGAATTGACGTATAGATCGGTACTTGGACAAACATTTTTCAATAAGCTCAACAGGGATATTGGATGGCATTTAGCCAGATTCTATCCGAAAGAGAAAATTTCCAAAGCAAAAGAGAAAAAAATAGATGACGATATTACGAGAATGAACGAGGTGTTCAATGGTATTGTAGCATCGGCTAAAAGACCACCTTCGAAGCCACAATTTCTTTATGGTCATTTTCTACTGCCACATGAAACATTTTATTTTGATAGCAGCGGGAATACATTGAGCAAACTTTATACAACCAACACCCCTATAAATAAAAAAGATTACTTAAATCAATTAGTGTTTACCAATAAATTCTTAATGCTATCCCTGGTGGATTCAGTATTTAAATATTCCGTTCGGCCATTTATCATGATCATCCAGAGCGATCATGGTTATAGAAGTTATGAACCCGGTAAAGCACACCTTGAATTTGAAAACTTCAGCGCTTTCTATTTTCCGGATAAGGATTACAAGTCTGTCAGCGACACTTTATCTTCTGTAAACACTTTCAGAATTATCCTTAATAAATATTTCGATCAACATCTTCCCTTGCTGCAAGACTCTCTTATAAACTTATCTAAAAGAAACAGCTATTTGGATTCTTTCTGACATTCGAAAAAAAATTGTTTGCATGGCTACCGCTTAAAAGTTAACTATACCAATGCCAACTCCAGCACCTGGTTCATAGTTTTTACAAAATGAAATTTGATGCCTTTGATAAAAGCAGATTCTATCTCATGCACATCTTTTTCATTTTGCCAGCATAGAATGATCTCTTTTAGTCCAGCCCTTTTGGCTGCCAATACTTTTTCTTTAATACCGCCCACTGGCAACACCTGTCCTCTCAAAGTGATCTCACCTGTCATTGCCAAAAATGGTTTTACTTTTCGACCGGTCAAAGCAGATGAGATCGCTGTCATCATAGTAATACCGGCGCTGGGACCATCTTTTGGCACGGCGCCTTCGGGTATATGGATGTGAATGTTTTTCTTTTCAAATATTTTCGGATCAATTCCATACTTGCCTGCATTTGACTGCAGGTAAGTAAGCGCAGTGCTGGCACTTTCCTTCATTACGTTACCAAGATTACCGGTCAGCTTCAATTCACCTTTACCATCGCTAATACTTGTTTCAATAAATAATATTTCGCCGCCAACATAAGTCCATGCTAACCCAACAGCAACTCCCGGCATGTTTGCAGTTTTATATATCTCGTTATTATATCTTGGTTTGCCAATAATTTTTTCTATGTCTTCTGAAGTCAGTGCCGGTTTTATTTTTTCTTTAATCGCCAATTCTTTTGCCTGGTAACGCATGATGGATGCCAGTTGCCTGTCAAGCTCACGAACACCGCTTTCTCTTGTATGATCCTGTATCAGTTTTTCCAGCACTTTATCACTGATCTTGAAAGGAGTATTTTTTAAACCATGTAATTCTTTTTGCTTTGGTATCAGGTGACGCTTGGCGATCTCCAATTTTTCTTCCACCGCATAACCGCTCAGGTCTATGATCTCCAAACGATCTCTTAAAGCAGGCTGAATAGTTTGAATATTATTTGCCGTAGCAATAAACAATACCTTGCTTAGATCATATTCCATTTCAAGGTAATTGTCATAAAAAGTATTGTTTTGTTCAGGGTCTAATACTTCCAGCAAAGCGCTGCTGGGGTCGCCGCGATGATCACTTCCCACTTTATCAATTTCATCTAAGATGATAACAGGATTGGATGATTTTGCTTTACGCAGCGATTGCAATATCCGGCCCGGCATAGCGCCGATATACGTTTTGCGATGCCCTCTAATTTCGCTTTCATCATGAAGGCCGCCAAGACTAAGACGAATATATTTTCTGCCAATAGCATTGGCTATACTTTTACCCAACGATGTTTTACCAATACCCGGCGGGCCGATAAAACAAAGTATAGGACTTTTCATATCACCTTTCAGTTTTAACACTGCGAGGTATTCTAATATTCTTTCTTTGATCTTGAACATGCCATAGTGATCACTGTCAAGAGTTTTCTTTGCTTTTACCAAATCATAATGATCTTCGGTATATGTTTCCCAGGGAAGATCAAGCATCAGGTCAAGATGATTATACACTACCGAATAATCCGGAGTGCTGGGATGCATTCTTTCCAGCTTCTCAATTCCTTTTTTAAACATCTCCTTTGCAGAAGCCGGCCATTTCATCGCATCGGCTTTTTTCAGCATTTCTTTTATCTCCTGGGTATTGGGATCGCCGCCCAATTCATCTTTGATACTTTTAAGCTGTTGCTGCAAAAAATATTCCCGCTGCTGCTTGTCAATTTCAGTCCTTGTCTTAGTAGTTACTTTATTTTTCAGCTCCGCAAACTGAAGTTCTTTTTGCAGCAATTGCATCAGCAGGTCAGCACGGGTGCGAATATTATCCAGTTCAAGCAATTTTTGTTTCTCTTTTATATCCGTGTTCAGATTGCTTGACACAAAGTGAATAAGAAAAGAAGGGTTTTCAATATTGCGCAAAATAATAGAAGCTTCTGCAGGCAGATTGGGCGAAAGCTGGATGATCTCTGTTGCCAAATCTTTTATATTGGCTACATAAGCATCAAAGTCAGCATCTTTTGGTAATTGATCTTCTTCTATCTTACGGATACGGGCTTTGAAATAAGGATCTTCGCCAAGAATAGACTCAATGGCAAAACGGCTCTTACCTTGTATAATGATGGTAATGCCGCCATCAGGCATTTTTATTTGCTTCACTATTTTAGCAATGGTGCCAATGTTCTCAAGATCCTTTACCGCAGGATCTTCAACATTGCTGTCTTTCTGAGCCACTACTCCTATAAGTTTATCGCCTTTATATGCGTCATTAACAGCTTTAATGCTTTTATCACGGCCAACCGTAATAGGCAACACTACACCGGGAAACAATACTGTATTTCTTAAAGGCAATAAGGGAATTTCAGCAGGAATTTCAATACCATTGGTATCATCCTGATCTGTTTCGTTTAAAGGAATGATGGGCATAAAATCCATCTCATCTTCCGGCCTTAATATCAATTTATCAAATCTCATTATGTTATACTTTAGACAATCTGTCATTTCTCACCGGGGTAATCAAATCTAACGGTGGAAACTGTAGTTGTCAAGATTCGTGCCGCCGGAAAAAACTGACAAAGAGTACAAAAAAGCCCTTTCGGCTGACGACGAAAGGGCGACAATATATGAAAAGCTGAGGTTTTATAAAGCTAAACCCAATGAAAGTTGGAATCCCTGACTTTTCCACTCATCTTTATTACCAATATCATTGATATCGCTCAAACCAATTGCATAACGACCGGTAATACGGATAGCACTCAATTTGAACTGCACACCACCCAGCATAGAGAAATCGCCTTTTTTAAATGCATCGGCGCCGTTTTGCAATAAAGTTTTATCCTGCTTCATCAAAATGCTAAACTGCGGGCCTGCCTGCAATGAAAGAAAATTTCCGATCAATTTATAATTAAGCAAAATGGGAACAGACAGGTAATTCAATTTCACTTTAGTTTGATCTTTGGAAAAAACATCCTGGTAAATATTATTGTAGTTGCTGTCAAGTGTTGTTGAATACTGATTAAACAGCACTTCAGGTTGTATTCCAAATTTTTCACCCAAACCTATTTCTGCAAAACCACCGATATGATAACCATAGTTGAACCTGTCTTTAAATGAATATCCATCTACCTTAGTGATATTGGTTCCACCTTTGAAACCGATATGGAATTGCGCCATCAACGAAGAAGATACAAATAGTGCTGCCAGTAACGGAAGAAAAAATTTAGCTTTCATATTCTGTTGTTTTTTGTTTATGACAAAGGTTATTGTGAGTAAATCATTTGTTTTTTAAAACATTGCAGAGGCAATTGAAAATACCAGGATCAGGTTTTAATTATTTGTTGAACAAATGTCAAGAGTGGTGACAAGCAGTAGATGTTGTTCGATAAGCTTTGTTGCTAAAACATATCATGACAAAAAATATTGCCGCAACATTGTGAAGATTATCTAAAAACATCCGGCACCGCTATGATAGACTTTTATTAATGTCTGAAAGTTTAGAGAACATTCGTTAAAGCTTTTCAAATATCGCTGTGCCTGGTTTGTTACTCTTAACAAAAACAATGATCCTTCATTTATCCTTTTATCTGACAACAAGGTTTGTGTGTACCCCCATAGAAAAAAATTTTTTTTTGAAAACTGACCGCATTATATTTAATATTAATCTTTCCATTAAACCAATAATTATTGCATATGAAAAAATTCTCCCCCCACCTTTGAGCTTTCTTTCCTTTTATGGGGTACGCTTTGGTATACTCAATCAGGGAAACTCTGGTCTGCTTTCGAAGCGCAAAATGTTGCAACAGGTACTTTAATTCTTCAATAATCATTACATAAATGCTTAAAAGAGCAATTCAACTAAGTTTTGTAATTATACTCAACACCCCAGTTTTTTCACAAAAAAACGATGTATCCCCCAATAAAAACTATTGGGGGATTTCCATCATACCTTCTTTGACTGCAAAAACACAAATTAACGGAGATAAATCCAGGTACCATTTGCGTAGTAATTCAAAAATCGGTGCAGAACTTCTAATCCAATATCATTTAAATTTTCGAAAAAATTATTCGGTGGTCTTCAGTGCAGGTAGTAACGCATTCGGATCTAAACTCACTTATACTATACCGAAAGAGATGTTTGACCCGCCGGCAGAGTCAAATGTTAACTCAATTAGAATTCCCGGCTTGGAAATTACAAATTACAAAATTCAGGTTGAATTGCTGCGACGCCAGACGATCACTGAAGTAAATAACTGGAATCTATCTGCGGGGTTAAGTTTGTTATTTTCTTTTCAAGGGGGGCAATCGAAAACATGGGAGATACTTTCTTATTCTAATGGACAATCTAAACAATATTTTACCCGTTACCAACAATACAATAACAATGGAAAGCCGTGGTTTAATTTTCATGTTTCCGGCGGCCATGAGTGGGTACTAAAATCAAAAAATATATTCCAGCTTAATTTAAAATTGAATTATTCGCCAATAAATCCCTCAACAGGTACTTACCTTTTTACCACGGGCATTCAGCCGGATTTGAGCGGAAATTATGGCGTATCTGGTTCGTATATTGGAATTAGCACTGGCTATATTCTTACCAGGGCAAATAAAAAACCAAAATAGTTTCCAGCTATCTTTTTCAGCTTTTACGCTTATGTATTAGCATCAAAAAACCACACCCGCATTTATAGAAAATACAGCAGTGAAATTTTCAGAAGGAAAATAATAATCGAGAATAAACTGTGGCTGTATAAAAAATTTACCAATGGAATATTCAGGCCGAAGATAAACAGCAAGTGATAAAGGCTGAAAATTGAGATTATCATCCACACTTATATCGCCGGTGTTGTACAAAAGATTGGTGGCTTCACGCTGGTTTAAAATATATGTATTGCTTGTTCTGTTAAACCCAAACTTTTGTGTACCCGCAGAAAAAGCTATCTGCGGTACAATCTTTAGGTAATCTTTCCTGCTGAGCACTTCTCTTATATAAAACGTATGTCTTAACGAGCCGGTAACAGAAAAATCAGCAACCTCTTCATTGGTACTTGTAGTATTAATAATAGATCCTATTCGCCTTAATCTTAAAAGCTTAATATACCTTTCCCTTTTATTAAACTCGGAACGGCTGCCATGCCCATACGTAACTGTTATGCCAGGCTGAATCCATGATTTTCTCCAAATGAAATAGGCGTTGTATTCATTTTGCAATGGCGATGTATAAAAAGGCAATGAATCTTTTGTAAAATATCGTGTGTAAGATAATCCGCCTGTCCAGTCCAGGCTTTGTATAAAATCAAAAGATGGCATTACGGAAAACTGGTACAGGTTCCATTGTTTACCATCATCTGTTATATTGCCGGATAATGTAAGCCCCGGGCCCGAGCGATGATAATAACCAATTACCGGGGTAAAAATCGCTTTCTTTACAGATTCAAGCCGTAGTGGATTTTTTTTCCAATAATTATAATAGCTGCTGCCTGCCGAAACATTAGCAAGAAGAAAACTGCGTGGCTTAAGCAATGAATCCAGAAAAAGATCCATTTCATTCAACAGTTCATCATAGTTGAGGCTGGTATCTATTTCCAAACTTTCGTCTGAAGGGATGGGCACTGTATCTTTTGGTTCCTGGGAAAATCCATGTACAGCAAACAATATGAAAATGGCTATGAGGAGTTGGCGTTTTAACATCAGGCAGGTTGTTAGGGTTTGAGCTTAATAACGTAAATCTTAACTCTTTTCTTCTTTACATTTTTAATTTTTCCAATTTTTGACCTTATTAAGTTCAAATAGTTTAACAAAATCAGGTCAGCTCCAATACTGTGATCTCTGGCAAAATACCTACCCTGCCCGGATACCCGATGAACCCATACCCGCGGTTTACATATAATTTTTGGGCTTCTTTTTCATACAAACCCGCCCATTGTTCATACACATACTGCACGGGGCTCCATTTAAAACCCGGCAATTCTACGCCAAACTGCATACCATGTGTATGACCAGAAAGCATCAGGTCAATATCGGAGTATTTGAGACGCACTTCCGCATCCCAGTGTGATGGATCGTGGCTCATCAATATTTTGAACGGATGGGCTTCAGCACCGGCATAGGCTTTTTCCATATTGCCATATTTGGGAAATCTTGCTTTGGCACTCCAGTTTTCAATTCCAAGCAAGGCGATCTTTTCTTCTCCTTTTTGCAATACCACATGTTCATTCATCAATAACCGCCATCCCATATCAGCATGCATTTTCTTTAACCGGTCAAGGTTAGCAATTTTATCACTCGTAGAAGCCCACTCTACATAATCACCATAGTCATGATTGCCCAGCGTAGAGTAAACTCCCATTGGTGCATTCAGCTTGCTGAATACATCGAGATAGCTTTCCAGTTCTTCCGCCTTATTATTTACAATATCACCGGTAAATAAAATGAGATCGGGCTTTTCCTGCAAAATTTTTTCTACACCTTTTAACACTGCTTTTTTATCCGTAAGGCTTCCCGAATGTATATCGGAGATATGAACAATCTTCAAGCCTTTAAAAGATGATGGCAAATTTGAAAACGAAAGAGGAACTCTTTTTACCTGGTAATGATATTTATTACCAAACCCGTTAATCAGCGTTCCAAACAATCCACCGCCTGCAATCATACCAGCCCAGCTAATAAAAACAGAACGGGATATTTGTTC
>Ga0187892_10007740_pt1 | contig 15132 bp, 16 predicted proteins | sample MA1701073metaG_FD_139345 | JGI IMG/M metagenome (GOLD analysis project Ga0187892, IMG submission 139345) | Bio-ooze microbial communities from a basaltic lava cave in the Kipuka Kanohina Cave System on the Island of Hawaii, USA - MA170107-3 metaG ... | reverse complement strand
TACCTGCGTCTGGCCGAGGGAGGTCAGCACTACGTCCCCGCCACTGTCACCGCTGCTGCCGCTCCGCCCGCCTCGGCCAGGACGCCCACTGCCGCGCCCGAGCCAACCGCGCTCGAGAAGCCGACTGCCGAAATCTAGCCGGCCATTGGCGCAGACATCATGGTCGAACTAGCTGCCAAGATCGCGCGAGTGCGCATGTCCAGCCGGAACGCCGGGACCGCGGAGCCCTTCTTCTGCGCGGCTTGCGCCCAGATGCGCGACTGCTCGTCGGCTTCGCGCGCCAGCTCCGAGAACAGCCGCGAGCGCGCCGTGCCCGCCTCCAGCTCCGCCAGCAGGCGGTACAGATGAGCGGAGCGCTGCTCCTCGTGCCAGCTCTGCAGCTCTTTCATGCGTCCTCCGCGAGCGCCCGACCCGATGGCATCACGACGCGGCCAGCCTGCGCAATTGCACCGCCTCGGCCACGTGCATCGCGCTCACGCGCGCGGCGCCGGCGAGGTCGGCCACCGTGCGGGCGACTTTCAGCACGCGATGATAGCCGCGCGCCGACAGGCCGAGGCGGCTGATCGCCTGTTTCAGCATCTGCTCGCCGGCGGCATCCGGTGCGGCGAACTGGTCGATCTCCTGCGCGGCGAGCTGGACGTTCGGTTTGCGCTGACGCGCGAGTTGCGTCTCGCGTGCGGCCGTCACGCGCGTGCGGATCTGCGCGCTGCTCTCGCCCCCCGGACGCGCCGCGATCTCGTCGGCCGGCACCGCCGGCACCTCCATGTGGATGTCGATGCGATCGAGCAGCGGACCGGAGATCTTGCGGCGATAGCGCGCCACCTGATCCGGCGTGCAATGACAGCGGCCGGAGTAGTGACCGAGGTAACCGCAGGGACAGGGACGCGTTGCCTTCTTGCCATTCGCCCCGGTGACGCTCAAGTGCCTGAAACCAAAGGAACCCAATCTCGAGCCGAAGACGCTCGGCGAGCACATCCGGAAGCGGCGCCTCGGACTCGGTCTCACACAGAAACAGGCCGCTGACCGCCTTGGCATCACCGAAGTAACCGTCCTCCACTGGGAGAAAGGGCAAACGGAGCCATCGATCGTAGCCATGCCGCGAATTCTATCGTTCCTCGGCCATGACCCCTTCCCCGAACCGAACAACCTGTCGGAACGGCTCCTGGCCGTCCGCCGCGCCAACGGCTGGACGATCAAGGAAGCAGCGCGACAGCTCGGCGTGGACGAGGGCACGTGGGGCGAATGGGAGCGGACTGGCCGGATACCCTGGACGCGGTATCGAATCCTGCTGCAGGTCCTCCTCAATACTCGGCAACTCATCCAAGGTGATCAAACACCGTAACACCGTCAATCTCGGGCCCATGATCCGTATGCAATCCGTAATGTCTCCTGCAGTAGCATAGAAACTTCAGCTCTTTCCCTTGAAAGGAAGGATGCCACCCGCCGCTAATACATCGATTCGACTACTAGAGGACAAAGACGCTCGGGCTGCCTTTGATCTCTTGAGGCAGTTGCGAGAACACCTGGACTTCGACGAATTCTCGCGCCGTCTCGAGAAACAACGGCTCTTTGGTTTCGTGCTCGTTGGCGCCTTTGAGGACACCGATTTGGTCGGCGTTCTCGGCATGCGGCCAGTAACGACACTCGCTCGGGTAATCATCTTCACGTGGATGACTTGGTAGTAGCGGCTGGGAAGAGGGGTCGCGGATACGGCAAGGCACTGTTGGGGTTTGCAGAGGACTGGGCGAAGGGCAGCTCGCTAGGGTCGGTATTCCTCGATAGCCGTCCCGAGGTGGTCACGTTCTATGCAAGACTGGGATGCGTCCCACATGCCGCGACGTTGCATCGGAACCGCTTAGACGTTCAATGAGGAGGTTGACATGGCAAATGCAACAGCGATTAGCTTTGATCTGAAACCGGAGCATGCGAAGGCATTGGAGACGATAGCCGGAAACCGTCGCGTTCGGTTGAGCGGAATCGTGCAAGGCGGAAAGTTGGTCATCAATTTCGTTGCCTGTAACGCGGCATTTGTCGCGTGCAACGCGGCGTTCACAGCCTGTAATGCCGCCTTTACCGCGTGCAATGCTCCTTTCAAGAGCTGAGTGCCGGAGATGAGCTTCGTCGCTGACAACACGATTGAAGCGCTTCGGAGCTGTGGAACCGAAGAGCTGCCGCTATATGAAGCAGCTCTTCGTTCAGCTTGCGAGATGTATCCGCCGCCTTTCGGAGAAGCGTGGTACGGCGAACGTTACCGCAGTGCCGCGATGGACCCGGGCTGGTTTGCGAGATCTCTGATCGCGAATGCCGAGAAAGAGGGGGAAGGCTCGAAGAAGCTATGGGCGCTTGCGGCGCGAACGCCTGACTCGCGTATCGCGGAGGCCGTTCGCTTGCACGCGATCGACGAATCACGACACGCAATGTTGTACGTCACGATGTGTAATCTGACATTCCCCGATGCCATGGATAACGAGGTGAAGACGTACGCGGAGGAGATATCTCCAAGATACAGCGTTAAAGATTACCCTCCGGCCGCTCCGAAAGCGACGTGGGAAAGTGTCACCGACGAGCTGATCCAAATGAACATCGGAGAGATCCGCACGAGAATCCACCAGCTACTCCTTCGTCCCGTTATCAGTGTGTATTGCACGGACGAAAATCGCGTTCGTCTTCAACGCCTGCTCGATTCACTGTTGCATGACGAGACAAGACACGTACAGTACACGGCCAGACTGATAGAGGAAAAGGCTCGCGACGGACACGGGACGCTCGTCGCCACGACGACAAAAAGGCGCGTTCGGGAGTTCAATGAGATAACCTTGGAAGAAGTGGGCACCACTCAATTCGCAGTCGATTGAAACAGAATCAGCACGTGTTAGTGTTGGAGCCGTCTGCGCTTCGTTCGCATTATCGAGATCTATACGCCCGACCTGACCGCCCGCTTGATGTGGCGCTGCGAAGCTTGCTGCCACCCGCCTTGCGGGACCCGCACCTGGCTTCTCTGAGAAGTACCGGATTCCTTACAACCCAAGCGCTAGATAGACTTCTTGCCAGCCTTCGAGGGGCCACAAGCGCTCGTGCCGGTATTGCGGCGCCAATCCAACTCCTGGACTTAGGATGTGGACTGGGTCGTGTTGGAGTTTACGTCGCAAACGCTATCGGGGCACAAGCATGGGGGATAGACATTTGCTGTCTTGCTCCTATTTCCGACAATGCCCAATCCAATCGAGGTTCAGAGCAATCGCACTTGGTTTGCGGCGACTTGCACCGCCTGCCCTTCCGAGCAGGTCAGTTTCAGGTCGCGATCGCGCTCGAAGTGATCCATCTGGTAACAGACGTCCAACAGGTACTCAGCGAAATACGGCGAGTGCTCGCCAATTCCGCGACGCTAGTCGTGTCAGTCTACGACCGAGCAGGCATGCACATGCCCAAGCGATCGTCGGCCGACTGGGTCGGCTTTTTCACTAGAGCGAGTTTCCACGTTCTGGATTGGGTAGATGTCACTGCCGAGTGGCGAAGCGTGATGCGGGAAAAGCACGCAGCGAGGTTGGGAGCTCAAGAGGGGTTGATTGAGAAGTACCGCCTAGAGGCGCTTGCTGAGATCGAAGTTTCCAAGCAAATGCTCGGCGGAACTGATGGCCTAGGATTCTTGGATGTTACCTCTCGCTGGGAAGCTACGCTCGCAGCTGCATAGAATGTTCAGGCTCTACTTCGCGCGGCCAGGATGATAACTGATCCTGGTGCACGGATGACTTGAGAGCGCCCGTCGCCAACTGGCAAGCTCAGCGCGATACTCAAGCCACGTTCCTTGAGCCGCAGTCCGCCGCCGCCCAGGCTGGACGATCAAGGAAGCGGCTCGGCTGACCGGGGTAGGACGCCGGAACGTGGGGCGAATGGGAGCAGACCGGCGCGATCCCGTGGAAGCGCTACCGCCTCCGCCTCGAACGTTTCCTTGTCAGCCAGTCCGGTCGGTCAGCGGTCGAATAAATAGCTTCACGCGGACTCATTCCGTACCTCCGCGCGTTGTTTGACGCCATCGGCTAGCCAGTGCAGAATTGCATCCCAATACTGCAAATTGGCGCCGCCAGATGAAGGGACAAGCGGTCAGCATCCATGGGGTAATCGGAAAGTGCGGAGACCGGGAGGTGTTCCTTGGCTTCGCCTCCTCCGCGATTCTCCACCGCGCGAGCTTCGCGGACGCGCTCGACGAATCGACGAACACAGGCTACCAGCGCCGATTCTCCCCGAAGCATAGCCTGGAGTTCCGCGAATACATCCAGGGCTCCGGACACACCACGATCCCGCTCACCTTCAACCTCCGCCCCGACCTCTCGGAGTTCTGGGAGATCGGTCACACCAAGGGCGCCGCGGCCCGCCTCACCCTCCGAGTCGGCGCGGGGAAACCGCTCGCCCAAGTCGACTGTCAGCATCGCTTGGGCTACCTCGCGGACCTCGACGTCCCGCTCGCGTTCATGAGCTTCATCGGACTGAGCCTCCGGGAAGAAATGCAGATCTTCAATGTCATCAACGGGAAGGCCAAGGGGCTCAATCCCAGCCTCCTCGATTATCACGAGGTACGGCTGGCGGAGAACCTCGAGAAGGAACGCCCCGAGCTTCTGATCGCGTTCCTCCTCAATGGCGAAGAGCGCTCTCCCTGGTTCAAGAAGCTCGACCTCGGCGGCAACCCCACCGTCGGCATGAAGCGAAAGGCGTCGCTCCGCACGATGCAGGAGGCAGTCAAGCGCTTTCTCCGGGCGACGAAGATTCTCCGCGATCAGAATCCGAACGTCGCCTGCAAAGTGCTCATCGATTTTTGGCAGGCCGTCGTGATGGTCCTTGAATCACAGTGGAACGACCCGCGTCACCATTTCCTCAGCAAAGGCATCGGGGTGTACAGCCTAACGAGCCTCGCCGGCGATCTGTACAGGGAAGCAACCACGCAGAAGACCGAACCCGACCTTCACTTCTTCGTCGGCGAACTATCCAAGTTCGCAAAGGACTTCGACTGGTCCAGTGACGGGCCACTGAAAGGCCTCGGCGGTGTTTCCGGTGCCGACCAAGCACACGACCTTATCCGCAAGGCACGAACGCGAGCACAGCTCAAGGTACTGCCTCATGGCTAACAAGAACATCCTCCTCATCGAACCGGGGTACAAGAGCAAGTACCCGCCGCTCGGCCTCATGAAGATCGCCGCGTACCACGGACCGTGGGGAAAGAAAGACAACGTCCGATTCATCAAGGGCGAGTCGGAGAAGGAGGTTCTCGGCGTCGTCTGGGACCGCATCTATGTCACTACACTCTTCAGCTTTGAGTGGCGGCTAATCGCGCAATCGATCAATTTCGCCATCGCCGCATCGCACGGTCAGCCGAACAAGGTGTTCGTAGGCGGGATCGCCGCCTCGCTTATGCCGGAGGCGTTTCGTGCGGAACCGTCCTGGCGCGGCGTCCGGTTCATCAAAGGACTCCTCGCCGCACCCCCCGCAGTCGCGCTCCAGCTCGACGACTTCGCCGAGGAACTGTACTCGGACGACATCGACGGAACTCCGATCGAGGAGCTCATCCCGGACTACGCCATCCTGGAGCAGATCAAGTCGTACTATCGGTACCCCGTTCACGACGCGTACTTCGCCTACGCGTCCCGCGGGTGCATCCGGAAGTGCCACTTCTGCGGGGTGCCGAAGCTCGAAGGCGAGCAGCGCGACGCGACCTCGATCACTACGCTCGTCCGCGGCGTGGAGGAGCGATATGGTCTGAAGAAGGACCTCACGCTCATGGACAACAATATCGTCGCATCCCCGAACTACAAGAACATCATCGCGGAGATCCGCGACCTCGGGTTCACTCCGGGCGCGATGCTCAAGCGCCCCGGGATGCGGGTTCCCGTACAACGCCGGGTCGACTTCAACCAGGGCGTCGATGCGCGCATCCTCTGCAAGGATCGGATGTACTTGCGGGAGATGAGCACGATCTGCCTCAAGCCGCTCCGGATCGCGTTCGACCATATCGGCGTGCGCAAGCCGTACGAGACCGCGATCCGATACGCGCACGAGTTCGGCCTGGATGATCTCTCGAACTACATGCTCTACAACTTCCATGATTCTCCCGGTGACCTTTACGAGCGGATGCGCCTCAACATCGATCTCAACGAGGAACTGGGTATCCGGATCTTCTCGTTCCCGATGCGATACCAGCCGACCGATCTCAAGGATCGCTCCCACGTCGGCGACAAGTGGAACCGGTACTACCTCCGTTCCATGCAGATCATCCTCCAGGCGACGCACGGCATCGTTAGCGGCTCGCCCACCTTCTTCAAGCGCGCGTTCGGTGAATCGGTGGAGGAATTCGAACTCCTCCTTGCGCGTCCCGAGCGATTCATCTTCAATCGCGTCTGGTATGAAGATCTCGGCGGTCGAGCGGAGTTCGCGGAATACCAGGCGTGCTTCGCTCGTCTCTCTCTCGGTGATCAGGCAGAACTCCTGGCGCTCCTCTCGACGACGGTGCCGAGCAAGTTCTTGGACTTGCGGCAATCCGCGTCGAGCGACGCGGTCCGCAACATTCTCGGCTTCTATCGCCCGCTCTCGGACGACGAGGAAGTCGTGATCTGGAGCAGGGTCCGGGACTGGCAGCGGACCGCCGTCGCGTCGGTACCCCAGGTGCCGGATGAGGAACGGGTCGAGGATGCCGGACTCGCGGAGGCCATATGACCTTTACCGAAGGACAGGCGGTGCGGACGGGGGGCTCTGGAACCTCGCGAGTGGAGATCGCAGCCGGCGACATCGTGATCGGGAGAGACATTCTCGAACTCATCACCGCCGCGATGTACACCGATCCGATGTCGATCTATCGCGAATACGTCCAGAATGCGGTCGACGCGATCGACGACGCGCGGGAAGAGGACCTGTTCGGGAAGCGTGACGCACCCAAAGTCGAGATTGCGCTCAACGTTGAGACGCGGACGGTGTGGATTCGGGACAATGGCGTATCGATCCCATCCAACGCCTTCGCGCGGCGACTGCTCGCCATCGGAGGAAGCGCCAAACGCGGGACCGCACGGCGGGGTTTTCGCGGGATCGGCCGGTTGGCGGGACTCGGATACTGCCAGGAGCTCGTGTTCCGTGGTCGTGCGGAGGGGGAAGCGGTACTCACCGAGGTCCGCTGGGATGCGCGTGCACTCCGCCAGGCGCTCCGGAGCGCAACTCCCGACGACAACCTAGCAGCTACGATTCGAGACATCGCAGAGGTCAGGCAGGAAAGTGCGGACGGCACGCCGGCTCGGTTCTTCGAGGTGGAACTCCGCAAGGTTGTCCGCATCAAGAACGATGTCCTTCTTAACCCGGACCTTGTCTCGGGCTATCTCAGTCACGTCGCACCCGTCCCGTTCGATCCGTCTTTCGCGTTCGGCGCGGAGGTCGTAAAGCACCTGGCCGCTCACGGCGTCCGAGAGCCGGTCGAGATATGCGTCAACGGCGGCGCACCCCTCGCTCGTCCGCTCGCTTCTTCATTCGACGTGTCGAAGACCCAAACGGACCGTTTCACGGCAGTTTCTTTTGTCGAAGTTCCGGGCGTCGATGGGGGGATCGACGCAATCGGGTGGGTGCTCGACCATGGGTACTACGGCTCACTTTCGCGGACCGGCGGGATCGGAGGCCTCCGAATCCGCTCCGGCGATATGCAGGTCGGGGGCAACGACATCCTCGCCGACCTCTTCACCGAGCCACGTTTCAATGGCTGGGCCGTCGCCGAGTTCCACATCCTCACTCCGAAGATCGTTCCCAATGGACGCAGGGACGACTTCGAATACAACGCGCACTACGCAAATCTCCAATCGCACCTCGCGCGACTCGCCGCCGATCTCAGCCGCGCATGCCGCTCCCGATCGAGGGCGCGTCAAACCCTCCGCACGATTGAAGAGCGGATCGGCCGCACCGAAGGTGACTTGCCTCTCGTCCGTGCGATCCCGTCGACACTCGCCTTTCGCGATCGGCAGCTTGAGGCGATGAAGACGACGCTGACCCGCTGTCTGAGCGCGGTCGCCGAGGTCAGCGGTCATGAGCGAGAACGGTCCGAAGCAAAACGGCGGATCGCCGCACTCCAGGCGAAGATCGAGCGGGCGAAGAAGGAGAACGGGAACGGGAAGGTCTTTGCCCGATTGCCCGTCGCGAAGCGACGTATCTACGCAGAAGTGCTGTCCGGGATTTACGAGACGGTCGGGGATCTCCCGCTCGCGCACGAGACCGTGCTACGTCTTCTGAAACAAGCTTCGAGGGTGGAGCGCAGGCCGGCGAGGTGAGGCCGAGCGAGAGTCACCGCGCTCGCGCCGCCGCTACGACTCCATCTTCTTACAAATCTGCTCGGTCTTTCGTCTGATCTTCTCCAGCTCGAACCCGCACTTGTTCCTGACTTCGCCTTTGAGTTCGAGGATGTCCTCCTCGGTCGCTGCCTTGACGATCCATTCCTTGAACTTTTTCAGCCGCGTGTAGATCTCGTTTCCCGCGCCGCGGTCAGTCGCATTCTCGTAGCTTTCCTCGAAGGAGTACTTGCCGGAAACGTAGCGCTCCAGCGTCTTTCCTCCAGCTTCCGCGATCACTGCAAGCTTCTCCCGTATGTCGATGGCGCGAGGGATCTCCGCCGATCGGATCTGCCGGACCACCAGATCATCCAGTTCAGGCCTGACCTCCCGGGCCTTGCGGATCCTGCTCGACTTTAGGTATTCCGCGTAGTAGCTCCAGCGCTCCGGGTCCGTCTCTTTGTGCACGCGCATGAACTCGTACGTGTCGATCAGCTGGGTGATCGCCGCTTTGGTCAGTCCGATCTCCTGAACGAGCGTTGGGATGGGGACGTTGTGATGCTTGTGTCGTCGGTATAGATAGCCCGCCTGCTCGAACGGCGCCCAGTCCTGCTTGCCGATGATGTGATACTCGCCGAGGAGTGAGAAGACCTCGCTCTCGCCGATGTCTCTGGGGAGGATCTTGACCTTGATCTTCGCCCACTTCACCCCTTCGCTCTCTGCGAGCATGCGATAGGCCGCCAGTCGGCTGTTCCCTTCCAGCACCACGAAGGTCTCGTCGAGGACGATCACCGGGTCGATCAGCCCTCCGTTGGTGCGGATCGACTGGACGAGCTGTCGCACATGCTCCATACCGCTTAGCGCTTCCTGGATCTCCTCTTGCGTCGGCTCGTCGCCGTCCGCCCGCACAAGCGAGTACAGGCGCGGGTTCTCGAGATAGAAGGAGAGCTTGGTCTGGGCCATCATGCCGACCCGCACGGGGATGTCCCGGCCGCGCAGTGTCAGCGTCTCCTGAGTGAATTCACCGTTACTCACGCGCGCCCTCCGCGACCAGTGGTTCTTCCTTCATCTTCAAGATCCCTCGCAGCACATCCCCGAAGCTGTAGGTCATCTCTCGCTGATAGGCCTCATGCGTAATGTCTCCCTGGACGAGCTGTGCGGCCACGCGCTTCGCGTGGAGGAGCACGTCGATCCACTCGTCTACGGAATCCCGCATGACGAGGTTGTACACGTAGCAGGTGCGCGTCTGGGACACCCGGTGGATACGGTCCTGCGCCTGGAGGTAATCGTCCAGGCTGAAGCTGCGGTCGTAGAAGATCACGTGGTTTGCGACCGTGAGGGTCAGTCCCTCTTTCGCCGCGCCGGGCGTCGCCACCAGAACGCGGATATCGGCGTCGTCGAGGAACGCGCTCACCGCAGCGTTGCGCGCCTCCATGGAGAGCTTGCCGTGGATCGTTCGCGTGCCGTGCATTTTAAGCTGCCTTGCCAGCCAGTCGGCATTCTCCGTGAACGTCGTCCAGATGATGCACTTTTCACCCTTGCGCATAACCTCTTCGACGATATCGAGGAGGTACGGATACTTTCCCGGTTCTCCGGTGTAGCTCTCGTCCACGAGCGCCGGGTTCGACGCGATCTGTACCAGCCGCAAGAGACGCTTCAGGAGATCGTCGGCCCGGTCCTCGGACGGAATGCCTTCCTTGATGACGACCACTTTTAGGTCGTCACGGATCTGCTCGTAGAGGTCAAGTTGCCGCGGCTCCCAGTCCGTCTCGATCGACCGGATCACCTTTTCGGGAAGCTGGATGTACTTGCTCTGCTTGTTCTCGCGTACCGAGAAATGAAAGATGCGGCGGTTGACGTCGAGCATGGCCTTCTCGAAGCGCTTCCTCGCGCCCTCGCTCTTCCCGAGCACCTTATCGAGGTCGAGGTCGCGTTTGAATGCCTCGAAGTCCTCGCCCAGGGAGTGCCCTTGGTCGAGGAAGTACACTTGTGCCCAGATGTCGTAGGGGCGATTAGCGATCGGAGTTCCGGTCATGATCACGCGCCGCGCGAACAGCGGGGCGAGCGTGAAGAACGCTTTGGTAAGTTCAGAGTCCGGGTTCTTGATCTTCGTGGCTTCGTCGAGGATCACGCCGACGGTACGGGTCTTCAGGAAGAGCTGGAGGCGTTTTTTCTCGGCACGAACCGCTTCGTAGTGCGTGAGAATGAGCCGGGCCGGGCTGTTGAAGACATAGAAGTTCTGTCCGCGATCCGCGCCCAAGACAAGCGGCGAAAGGTAGGTATGGCTCTTGATCTCCCGGCGCCAATTCGCGACGAGGCCTTTTTTGAGGACCAGGAGGGCGGTGCCAACGAGGCGCTTCTCCAGCCAATAGCGAATGATGTCGAGGGCTATCTTCGTCTTCCCGAGGCCTTGCTCATGGAAGACCGCTCCGTACTCCCGGTCGCGGATCGCTTCGACGGCTTCGGTTTGGTACTGGAACGCATCGAACTTGGCTCGTAGATCGGGTTCCCTTTTCAGTACGAAAGTCGACATGGGCGCTGCATTCGCCGGCGATGTCATCCCGGCAGGTTCTCGAATACGATCACGGTGACATTGGACGCTTGGCACTGTACTTGAATCTTGGCGGCGATACCCGCCATGAGGCGGCTCCGATGCCATGGGACCGCCAGGACGAGATACGGCGAGGGCTGGTGCTTGAGGAACTCGAAGTATGCGGCGAGCTGGAGGCGTGTATGGCCGTTGTCGACGTCAGTCGCGGTCTTCGCTTCCCCAAGCGCAGTCACTCGCGAAGAGGCCACAGACCGGATGTACACGTCCGGGACTTTGCCACCGATCGCATGGGGGCGCTGATCTGCCGGGAGCGACGCATCGTCCACGAGGATGCAGAGATCATCCTCGGGGGCGAAGCGGCTGCGCATCTCGGCAAGGAGCCGCGCGTGGAGGTGGGAGTGCGTCCCCGGCTCACTCATCCTTGGAGATGTCGTTGCACAGGCCCTGGAGGCTTTCGAGAAGGGTGAAGAGCGAGACAGCCTTCGTCCCGGACGGATCGGCTTTGAGCGCCTTCACGTCGCTATACGCGATGCTATCCAGCCGTTCGCTCAGAACGCGAGCCAGCGTCTCGAACGTGGTGTTGTCCAGCGCACCGGTGTTGAGCGGGAGATCAAGGAGCTTCTGCGCCTCCTTCGCACCCGACTTCAGGAACTTCTGTCGTGCCTCCTTGTTGCCAAGGATCTTCGGAAGCGAGCGAACCGACATCAGCGGATGGATCTTCTGGTCGATCACCCAGTGCGCGAAGTCGTCGAGTTTAAAGCCGGCGCCGAGGATCGCCTCCTTGATCCCGGGTTTCTGCAGTTCCACGAACGCGCTGAACCGGGTGATATCGAAGGCGCTCTCGTCCGGCAAGGCCGGGCGATAGTACTTCTCCATATCGTTGAACGCGTCGATGAGGTCGGCAAGCTCTTTGCGTCGCCCGCCGCACATCGATTCGATGGCGGCCATCGGGAGGTGCTCCACCTCGCGCAAGTACGTCAAGTACTTCGCCTTGGAGTACGGGTCCCATGGCCGGGGACCGACGAGATGCGCTTGGAGGCGGATCGTGTGGACCTCATGCTCCTTGAGGTCGTCGCGAATGATCGCCGGGATCGCATCCCAGCCTCTGCCGGGACCCTGCTCGTCCCTGAACTCCCTATATATCGCGAGCCGGGTATTCCCCTCGATCACCAGATATTTGTCGCCTTCGATGGGGCGGACGAGGATGGGGCTGCTAATACCGCGACTTTCTCTGATCGACTCGCGCAGCGTTCGGAAGGTCGTACTACCCCCGGAGTCGGACTCGCTGCTTCCGAATCCCAAGGCCAGGTGGATCTGTTCGGCGCCCGGGTTCGGGATGTGCTCGAGGAATCGGCGGATGCGCGGATTCTCCACATCGAGTTGGATGTCGTCGATAGGAATGCGCATGAACTGCTCGTGCATGTCGCTCCCCTTAAGATGGACTCACGTTCTCCCTTGCAGCATGATGGCACCGAATGCCCCGCTGCTTTGTGGGATATCTAAGTGCGATGACAATTCCTTGACACTCTCTTCCGCAGATCCGACAACCGTGGACAGCGAACCGGAATCCACCGCAGATCCGGTGCCCCGCTTAAGAAGAGGTTAATGGCTCCCTCTCTCCCACTCGCCTCGCAGGAGCAGTGCGGCGAGTTTGGTCACGTCTCCTCCGCTCGATCCGAAGTTCGCACTTGTGAGCTCGATATTCCCCTTATTGGCCTGAAACCTCCTCGCCAGTTCAAGGAAAAACGCGTAGGACGCATCGCGTCGGTCTCTCGCAGCTTTCCACTGCTCTTCGAACGACTTCATCAGCACCGCGTATCCCACAGTGCGGCGAAGGATAAAGTTCTGCGGCTCATCAGTCCATTCTCTTGGAAATACGTCGCGGATCGCGGAGAAGTAATTCGTAAGGATACGCAGAATCACTTCGTCCTTGCCCGCATGCCAATACACGTTGAATGGCAGCGACGGGTCTGTTTCAACCGTTTCCCCCCTTTTCAGCTTAAGCGCGTCGATGTCCGGCCTTCTCGTTATCAGTCGCACAAGGTACTTCACGAAACTACCCTGCGTCAGGAACTCCCGAGGATCCTCCTTCCTCCCGAGCATCTTCAATCCCTTGAAGAACGGACCGCTCTGGTCTGCATTCATTGCTCTTGCAATCTCATGGCAGGTCCGGATCGCCGTACGTTGCTCAGAAAGCCCAAAGAGATCGTAGATCAGTGATTTCGATACCGGCGTTTGCTTGCTGTTGATGATGGAGAAGACATACGCCTTCTCCTCCGGCAGAAGGTCCATCATGAGCACGATGGGGAGATCAAATCCCTTCAGAGCGCCGCCAAAGCGCCGCATGCCTTCGATGCGGTGCTGACCGTCTATAACCTCGCCAATCGATCCTTCATCAGGGAGCGTCACCTCGCTCTCCCCGATCTCGACTCGCTCCGAGGAGGCGGCAATAATGATCGGTGTAGGAAACGTTGCGTCGGGGTCTTCGATATACCGCGCGATCTCGCTTACCCGCCGCTCGGTCAAGGAGCGTTGTACTTTGTCCGCATCTGCTGCCGCAGTGGTGCGCCGGAGAATCTCAACACGCTTGTACACGATATCAGCGGAGAGAACGGTGAGGAAAAACTCTCCGATCGGCTGAACAACGCGAATGCAGGGTGCCCTAGCCATTCTGCTTCCCTTGTAGGTTCATTCCATCATCGGCGCTCACCTGGTGTGCAGAGTCAACAACGCGCTTGATCTTCTCGTCCTCGGCCTGTGCGTATGGGAAAGGGCGCCGCCCGTAATTAGGGAGGCAGTAGAGATAGAACCCGGCCAGCAAACTCAGGGCGAAGAACATGAGCTGAATGCCGTCCTTAGGACCAATCGCGGGAGCGGGAGTCGAGGGTGAGCGAGCGGCCAACTGTAGGCAGAGGAACACCAACGCAAGAAGCACTCCCAAGGCTACACAGGAAATTGCAACAATGATGAGTTCGCGAGCTGCTTGTTCTCGATCTTCAACAAGGGAGGCAAAGACCGACCCAAGCATCGCGGTGAGGAAAGGGATCGTGAAGAGGTAGAGTGAGCCATCCCATAAGAGCTTTTGAAGCTCGGCCTCAAGGTAGCGATCCGAGCGGAAGATTGGTAGCGCAAGTGGCAGCCAGACACCGATCAGCCCAACTATGCAGCTCGCCAGTACAAACACGACGAACGCGGCTCTGTGGTCGCGAATGAAGGCCAGGGGCTCGCGCCAAGCGTGCGACGTGCGCAGTGATGGCTGTTCGTGTTTCGGGGCGAGTTGGTGCATACTCTGTTCCACTGAAGAAGTTTAGTTGAGGGCGCTGTTGGAATGCTCTTAGGTTAACGGCGGCAAGGCTGTGAGCTTTATGTACTCAGTACCCGGCGTGCGATCTCCCTTAGTTCTCTTTAGCCTTCGATCGGATAAGTGACCCCGCAATGATCCCCATGATCGCACTTTTCCGAGCCTCCACGTCGGCTGGATCAAGCACCTGCTGGACCCTGCGCACTTTGTATCCGCGGACGGTCTGTTCCGATGCTGCCGGACCGAGCGAATCGAGGTAACTGGGAAACTCGTCGGCGGCAATGTATGTCACCTTGCCGCGATCGCTCTCGTCCAGATTCTCTGCCACGAACTTTGCCAGCGTCTTCAAGTGCCGCGCATTGCTTCCGACAAGGATGACGCGCTCGTATCCCGCCTCCAAGCACTTCTCGACATTACCCAGTTCCTGATCCTGATTCGTCGTGACGGAGGTCTCGCAGGCGATTCGGAGATCGCCACGGACGAGGACATCAATTTGTCCGGCACCTTCGAGAATCTTCTCTCCGCGCCAACACCCAAACGATCGGGCCTCGTCCCGACGACACCACGCCGGCCCCGAACACCTAGCTGAACACCCACGGAGGCGTCAGCCGCTTGACCATCGTCGATGCGCGTGAAGACGTCGCCGCCATCGAGGCGAGCGATGCGCCGGTCCCCGGTCTAAGTGTGCGCAGTGGCCGCGGCTTTCAGCGGTCACCATCAGTGGCTCACCCGAGTCCGCGCCAGTGTCGGCGCCGGCTGACCTACAGCCGCGTACTCCTGGCGGCAACCCCACCGCGGTCACCAAGGACGGCTGCACCATCGACATAGGCGGAGGCATGCGCGTCGAAGCCTTGCAGGCGGCTCGAATGGGCTACCTGCGTCTGGCCGAGGGAGGTCAGCACTACGTCCCCGCCACTGTCACCGCTGCTGCCGCTCCGCCCGCCTCGGCCAGGACGCCCACTGCCGCGCCCGAGCCAACCGCGCTCGAGAAGCCG
>Ga0187892_10007739_pt1 | contig 15132 bp, 11 predicted proteins | sample MA1701073metaG_FD_139345 | JGI IMG/M metagenome (GOLD analysis project Ga0187892, IMG submission 139345) | Bio-ooze microbial communities from a basaltic lava cave in the Kipuka Kanohina Cave System on the Island of Hawaii, USA - MA170107-3 metaG ... | reverse complement strand
GGCGCGCCTCGAGCGCGGAACGGGGCGTGTGCACTTCGCTCCCGTGCACCACGAAGGCGCGGCCGAGCGCGCCCCGACGGCGGTACACCCGCCAGACGCCGCCGGGCCCGCTCGCCGCGAGCTCGAAACGCTCCGCGGGCGGATCGGGTCCCCGGTACTCCGGCGAGAACAGCAGCCAGCGGACTCCCATGAGATCGAGGAGCGGGGACCCGAACCCCGCGGGCTCGATCCCGGTGGCCATCCCGTTCCCGAACCAGAAGCGCCCGAGGTCGGTCGGCGGCCCCTGGACGACCGCCTGGATCGCCTCCTCGCGCGTCTGGCCCGGCGGGAAGCGCAGCACCTTCCGGTAGTCGGGCAGGCCGTTCACGTCGGCCAGGAACCGGAAGTGGTCGTCCACGTAGAGCGCGTCGCGCGACTGCACGTCGCTGAGGCCGTAGCAGGTGGCGAGGTTCGGCGAGAAGTGCGGCTGCCCGCCCGTGAAGCGGGCCGGGAGCGCGCCCTCGCTCCGGAGGTGCGGCACCCAGTCGGGCGGGGGGGCCATCGGGTGCGCGGGATAGGGATCCTTGATCGGAAGCGTCCGCCGCCCGGCCACGTCCACCGCGAGCAGCGCGAGCAGCCCGAGCGCGAAGAGGCGATAGCGGAACGCTCCGCGCCGCGCCCAGAGGAGCAGCAGGACCGCGCCCGCGAGCGCGCCGGCGGCCGGGATCAGGCGGCCGGAATCGACGGGCCAGCCGCGCCGGAGCGCCCAGGCCGTGCCGGTCCCGAGCACGGCGAGCGGCGCCAGGCAGGCCACCACGAAGGAACGGCACCGGTCTCCGCGCGCCAGCTTGAGCACGAGGTAGTCGAAGCCGATGGCGGCGAGCGCCGCCGTCGAGAAGAGGATCGACGGGCAGGGGTACTTGATGTTGCCGGCGAGCCTGAGCAGCGGGAGGTGGCCCAGGAGCGAGAACGGGAAGAGCCCGAAGAACAGGCCGCCGAAGGTCACGGCCCAGGCGGCGAAGAAGAAGCCGCGGGTCGCGATGCTGCGCATTCCCAGCGCGGCGAAGCCGGCGAGCGCCGTCACCAGCGCGCCCGGGGCCAGCACGAAGCTCCAGTTGGCCCGGTTGACGCCGCCGGGAGCGATCACATGCGGGAGGTCCCCGAGACCCTGGGAGATGGTACCCACACCCGGCACGTGGACGTGCCAGGCCCGGGGCAGGTACTCGAGGAACGGGAGGAGCTGCGGAGACGCGAGCAGGAGCCCGAGCCCGAAGGCCGCCGCGAGGCGCACCGCGGCGCCGCGGGGGCCGGCGCCGGGCACCCGGAAACGGACCCTGAGCGCGACTTCGAGGAGCCCGTAGAGTCCCGCGAAGAGCAGCGTGAAGAAGGCCGACTCCGGATGGCCGCCCAGGAGCACCAGGGCCACGGCGAAGGCTGCCGGGACAAGGCCCAGCGCGTCCCGGCGTCGGAAGAGCACGTCCAGCGCCAGCAGGACGACCGGGATCGTGGCCTCGGCTCCGAGGTGCGCCATGTCGGCATGCACCACGAGGTAGGACGAGAACAGGAACGCCCCGGCGCCGAAGAGGGCGCCCGCGCGCGAGAGCTGCAGGCGCCGGAGAAACAGCGCGGTGGCCGCGCCCGCGATCAGGAGGCGCAGATAGAAGTAGAGGTCCAGGACGGGAACGCCGGGAAGCGCGCGGGCCGTGAGCGTGAACGGATAGACGAGCGCCTTGAGCGGGAAGAGGACCGACGACTGGTAGTTGGCGAGATGCGGCGTCCCGCAGCCCTGGAACGGGTTCCAGAGCGGAAGCGTCCCCTCCCGCAGGCACGACTGCGTGAAGAGATCCCAGGGATAGAAGGCGAAGTACGCGCTGTGGTCGAACAACTCCCTCAGGCACAGCGGCTTCCCCGAGAGGATCACCGGCGCGTAGTAGGCCGCGAGCGCTCCCGCCAGGACCACGGCACAGGCGAGGGCTTCGATCGGGCGGAAGGGCCGAGGGTGCGGGGTCATGACTCCTGGCGCGGCCGTGGAAGCGCGGACGTTAGCAATGCCCCGGGGCGAAAGCAAGGAAGCTTGCGGCGGTCCCCCTCACTGCTACAATCCCGCCGGTTTGTTTGCAGTCTTCGGACCCGGGTGTCCCGGACCCACGAAGCGCAGAGCCTCGCGAGCGGTTCGGGACTTTGTGTCTCGGATGAGTTGGATGGTCTGCTTCACCTGCACGAACTGCGGCTACCAGAAGAAGCTCCCGTTCCAGAAGGGCGCCGACCTCGAAGAGGCGCGCCGCTGCGAGTTCTGCGAGGCGGACGTGAGCGTGGACTTCAAACGGGCCTACCTCCGCGAGCTCGCGGTCGAGAACGAGGTGGACCTGGCCTGGAACGAGAACCGGGAGACCTTCCGCGAGCTGGAGCGGCTCTGGAAGGCCCGGTTCGGACGCCGCTAGCGCCTCTCCTCCGGCTCGCCGCTCCGCCGCCATGAGGACCGGAACGTCCGGCGGTGCAGCTCCACCAGACGGCGCAGCTCGACGATCGGCTCGGCGTGGTCCTCGACCCTGAGGTCCAGGAACCGGTCGTTCTTCCCGCCGTAGCCCCCGCCGGCGCGCACGATCACGATCGCCGCCGACTGCATCCCGCGCTTGTCCCCTCCCGCCTTCTGTCCGGCCTCGAGCGCGAGCAGGAGCCGCTCGGCCAGCCGGCCTTTGGATTCCTTGCAGGCGCGCGCCATCTCCTGCACCACCGGCTCGCCGGCCAGGATGTTCCCCTGGCAGGTGAACCCCTCCCCGGTCACGTGCCCCGCCCAGGCCATGCACTTCGAGCCGGTCCAGGCAAAGGCGCGTCCCTGGGCATCGACGATGCCGAGCTGCCTCACGTCCCGATCCGGGTCCTTCTCGACGAGCTGCTTCACCACCTCCTCGGCGCTCGCGCCCGCGCTGAGGCGCTCCAGCCCCTCGGGACCGTACGTCGGGTTGGCGCGCGCCTGCGTGGCGATCACGCCCGCCCCGGCGCGCGCATACGGGACGACGGCGCCCACGCCGAGGAACCGCGACTGCACCGCGACCCCCCACTCGCCGGCCTCCTGGTCGAAGGCCACGATCGAGAACGTCGCCACCGTCGGCGACTCTTCGACGCTCGCCCCCATGAGGGAGCACAGCACGATCCAGCTTTGAACTCTCAACTTTCGGCTTTCAACTTCTTCAAAAGATCGAGAGCACGTCCTCGAAGAGCCCCACGCGGATCCGATAGTCGTAGTCGCGCGCCAGCCGTCCGAGCGCGTCGGCGTTCTTGCCTTCTCCCAGGAAGCCGAGCGCGACGGCCGCGTAGGTGCGGACCTCCATCCGCCCGGAGGCCTGCCCCAGCATCTCGACCAGCGGCTTGATCGCCGCGGGGTCCTTGAGCGTCCCGAGCCCCATCGCCGCGGAGCCCTTCACCGTGCGGACCGAGGCCTGCTGGAGCACGTCGAGGAGCAGCGGCAGCGATTCCTGGTCCCCGAGGAGACCGAGCGCGAGCGAGATCCCGCGGCCGAGGTCCTCGTCCTTGGGCCGATGGGCGAGCGCCTCGCGGATCACGGGCGCCGACTCCATCGATCCCATCATGGCGAGCGCGAGCGAGGCGTAGCCCCGGAGGTCGGGATCGGCGCCCTCGTTCTTCACGATCTTCTCGAGCGCCGCCACCGACCCCCGGTCGCGGAGCAGCCCGAGCGCCAGCCCCATCCCTCCCAGCAGGTTCTCCTCCCCCTTGAGGCCGAGGTAGGAGCGGATCAGCGGCGCCGACGCGGGGTCTCCGACCAGTCCGAGCCCGAGCGCGGCGAAGACCTTCAGGTTGCGGGAGACGTTCGACTCCAGCGCGGAGGAGAGCGGGCCCACGGCCGCCTCGCCTCCGGTGCGGCCCAGCGCGATCGCGGCGAACTCGCGCGCCTGGAGGTCTCCGCTGTGATCGAGCAGCTTCGCCAGCGCGCGGACCGCGTTGCCGCGGACCTTGTCCAGCTCGACCTTCTCCTTCGCCGCCTTGTCCTTCAGCTCGGCGATCAGCCGGTCGTAGCCGGCGCGGGCCTCGTCGCTCATGAGGCCCTTCTTCTCCCACTCCTCGCGGCGCGCGACCGCCTCGCGGAGCTGGCTCGCGTGGGGCGTGGCCCAGCGCATGCGGCCGAGGCCGAGCGCCGCTCCGCGCCGCACCACCAGGTCCCGGCTCGAGAGGGCCTCCGTGAGGATCGGCACCGAGTCCCGGTCTCCGAGGCCGCCGAGCGCGCGCAGGAGGAAGCTCTGGCTGATCGGGCTCTGGCTCGATTTCAGCAGGCGGGCCAGGAAGGCCGCGTCGGCCGGCTCCCCGAGGAGACCCACGGCCAGCACGGAGGCGAGGACCTGCTCGTCCTCCTGGTCGTCCCGGCGGTCGAAGTTCGACGCGAGCCATCGGGTCAGGAAGGGGAGCGCCTCGCGGCGGGCGGTCAGGCCGAGCGCCAGCGCGGCCACCGCCCGGGCCTCGCCGCCCCGCTCCCGCGACTCGTAGAGCTCCACGAGCGTCTTGAGCGGCGCGGCCTCGCCCAGCATCCCGAGCCCCAGGATCGCGGCGCGCCGGACCACGCGCTCCTCGTGGTGGACCAGCGCCTCGAGGTAGCCGGCGGTGTCCGGGTCGCCGATGCGCCCGAGCGCGATGCAGACCGCGGCCCGGAGCTCGCGGTCGCGCACCTTGAGGGCCCCGAGGAGCGCCGGGATCACCTCCTGCTTCACGCGCTCGCGGGTCAGGGGCTCGCGCCCCCGGCCCGACCGGTTGGAGCCCTGACCGAGGAAGAACTCGGGGCTGCCGTAGAGCACCCCGGACGAGGCGCGCAGGAGGAGCAGCGGATGGAGGAACGAGTCCTTGCCGTTCTCCCACCAGAACTCCCAGCGGTTGTAGCCCTCCACGTCGGCGAAGCCCCGTCCGAGCCCGGGGGACGGGATCGGCACGGGCCCCGGCTCGCCGATCGGCGGGATCGGACGGCGGGCTCCGCCGGTCGGCACTTCACCCACCGGACCGCGGTAGCGGCCGTCATGGGCCGGCGCGGCGGCCGCGAGGGCGAGGATCAGGAAGAGAACCGGTCCATGAGCACGCATCGCCAGCACCTCCAACTGCCCGGTCGAGCCGGCCCGGAGCGCGAGCGCCGGACCCGGTCCCTCTTCTATCGACCCGCCCCCCGGGGAGGGCTCTCGCCTCCCGGAAGGGCGCGTCCCATCTTGAGAGTCGCATCACCTACGGCTTCACCCCGGTTGCTGCTTCTTCAGCGCCTCCAGGTCGTACTGCTTGTCGCGGAGCTTCACGCGGTGGCATTTGTGGCAGTTCTTCTGGGGGGCGAAGCTCTTGTGCTCGGTGGCCTTCGTGCTGTGGCAGGCGCCGCAGAACTTCCCCGCGAAGACGTCCCGCATCATGAACTCGTTCGCGCCCGCCTTCTCCTTGAAGATCTTCTCGTGGCAGAACTCGCACTTGATCCCCGCGTTCACGTGCTCCTCGTGGTCGTAGAGGACCTCGAGACGGTCCTTCTTGTCGTTCTCGAAGATGAGCCGGCCCCCGTGCGGCTTGTCCTCGCGTCGCGCCTTCCAGGCGAGCGACACCGCCCCGAGGGCGATCGTGATCGACGATGCGAGGGCGAAGAGACGGATCCGGACCGGACTGCGAAACATCATGCTGGTCTCCAGGTCGATGGAGGGGGAAACCCTGGGCCCGCCCCCGGCGCGGATTATAATCCCGCCGCGCGGATTCCCGGGGCAGGGGTCTCTTCGACGCAACCATGATCAGCATCGTCCTGCTTCTCGCCGCCCAGACGGCGCCTTCGTGGGACGACGCGCTGGCCGAGTTCCGGCGCCTCCTCAAGAGTCCGGAGCCGTCCCAGCGGGTCGCGGCCCCGCGGGCCCTCGTCCCGGCAGCCGACCCGCGCGCCGTCGAGCAGCTCGTCGGCCTGATCGGCACCGTGCGCGCGCGGGAGCTGGAACAGGAAGGGCGCCTCCAGATCCACGGGCGCCACCTCAACGAGCTCTACGAGCGCTTCAAGATCGTGGACCCGACCGGCCTGGTCCGGCCCGGCCGCAACCAGGCCAAGCCGCCCGAGGTCCTGAAGGCCGAACGGGAGCGGCGCCGGTTGGAGGAAGCGCTCGCCGCCGAGCGGGACCTCCTGCGCGCCACGGTCGCGGCCCTGTCGGAGCTCTTCCGCGACCACCTGAAGGGGGAGGCCGCCGAGAAGGCGATCAACACCGTCATCGAGCGGGCCCGGCAGAAGGTCGTCGCCGAGGCGCGTCTTCCCTACGTCGATGCGCTGGCGGCCCTCCCCTCGGGGAGCGCGACCGGGACCCTGACCGAGCTCGCCGAGAAGGAGGCCGACCCCGAGGTCCGCGCGGCGGCCGTGGGGGCCCTGCGCCGCCACGCGGAAGGCGGGGCGCGGGCCGAGGTCGTGGGCGCGCTGACCGGCCGGTTGAAGGATCCGTCCTGGCAGGTGAAGGTGGCCGCGGCGGTCGCGCTCCGGTCGCTCAAGGAACGGGGCGCCGTCCCGGGGCTGATCGACATGCTCGCGAACGACGCCGGCCGCCTGAAGGAGGACGCTCTGGCGGCGCTCCGGGAGATCAGCGGGCAGGACCTGGGGTTGAACGCCGTGGTCTGGCGCGAGTGGTGGGAGCGGGAGAAGGGCCGGCCGGGCGGCGCCTCGCCCGCGCCCCCGTCGCAGGCTGCCCAGCGACCGGCCACGAGCTTCTACGGGATCGAGACGCTGAGCGACCGGATCCTGTTCGTGGTGGACAAGAGCAACAGCATGAACGAGCCCGCCGGCGACCCCCGCTTCACGGGAAGCGCGGCGGGCGCGAAGACCAAGATGGAGGTCGCGCGCCACGAGCTGCACCAGGCGATCAGCCCGCTGACTGAGAAGGCGAGCTTCAACATCGTCTTCTATCACCACGAGGTGGCGACCTGGCGGAAGGCGATGTCGCGGGCGACCGCCGACACCAAGACGGCGGCGCGCGGGTTCATCGAAGGGACGCCGGCGGACGGCAACACGAACATCTTCGACGCGGTGGAGAAGGCCTTCGCGCTGGCGGGGCGCGGGTCCTTCGACAAGCCCTACGACGTGACCGTGGACACGATCTTCCTGATGACGGACGGGAAGTCCAACCGCGGGCGGATCGTGGAGCCGGAGGCGATCCTCGAGGAGGTCCGGCGGATGAACTCGCTCCGGCGGATCAAGATCCACTGCATCGGGATCGGCGACCACGACAAGAAGTTCATGGAGACGCTCGCGCGCGAGAACGGCGGGACGTACGTGTCGCGGTGAGAAGCACCGCGCCCGGAGGAGCGGGGCGCGGAATCCGGACGCTTCACCGGATGCTTGCAACGCCGCGAGAAACCGGGAACAATCCCTCCAACGCCGCTCGGGCGGAAGCGCCCGGGCGGCGCCCCCCTCCTTCGAACAGAATGAGGGTGGGGGAGCCGCCCCCGGGGCCGGTTCAGGCACGTCCTGCACCGGCCCCCCTTACTTTCCCCGGATGCCGCGCCCGGCTCCGCGGGGCGCGGCGCTAGGCATGCACGAAGGCCGCCGCGCTCTTGAGCCCGGTCTTCCTGAAGTTCTCCAGCCCGATCGCCATGTCCTTCGTCCGGAGGCACTCCCCGAAGAGGCGCGCCTCCAGCCGGAGCCCCTCCTCGAGCGTCGTCGCCGCGCCCTCGAGCACGGCGCGGCGGAGCAGCTCGTCGATCCGCCGGCTGAGCGTGCCGAGCTGGACCTCCGGCAGCCGGTCCGGCACCGCGATCGGCGCCTCGGGCAGCGGCGGGGCGTGGGCCTTGCCGCGGGCGAGGTCGCGCGCCAGCCGGGCGGCCTCCTCCCGCACGTCCCCCTCCACCTCCGCCCGGACGAGCCCGATCGCGGCCGCCTCCTTCGAGGAGACCGTCCGTCCCGTCCGCAGCAGCTCCCACGCCCGCTCGACCCCGACGAGCCGCGGCAGCCGCTGCGTGCCCCCCGCCCCCGGGATGATCCCGAGCTTCGGCTCCGGCTGGGCCACCAGCGGATCGAGGTCCTGCCGCGCCAGGCGGGCGGTGCAGGCCAGCGCCAGCTCGCTCCCGCCTCCGAAGGCGAGTCCGTTCATCGCGCAGACCACCGGCTTCCCCAGCCGCTCGATCCTCCGGAGCACGCCCTGGAACTCGAGGCACGTCGCCTCCGCCTCCTCGGGCGTCTTGAGCGAGGCCAGCATCCCGATGTCCGCGCCCGAGACGAACGCCTTGGTGCCGAAGCCCGTGAGCACCACTCCTTCGATGCGGCGGTCCGCCCCCACGGCCCGGACATGGTCGTCGAGCTGGCGCAGGACGTCGCGGTTCAGCGCGTTCAGCACCTGCGGGCGCCGGATCGTGAGCGTGGCGATCCGGTCCCGGTCCTGGCGAAGCACCATCGGGATCTCCCACGGGCCGCCCGCGTGCGCCTGGCGCACCAGCGAGCGGGGCACCGGGAAGCCCGGCTGCGCCGCGGCGTACTCCCGCACCAGGGCCGCCGCCTCCCGCACTCCGAGCCGGTTCATGAGCCGGAGCGGAGGCGTCATCGCCAGCCCCAGCTCGATCGCGAGCTCGAAGTCGGCGGGCGCGACGATGCCGCTGTCCAGCACTTCACCGCACAGTCCGAAGTACGCGCCCCGGAGCCGGCGGGTCACCAGCTCCTCCACCTCCGGCGGCACCGCGATCGTCTCCCCCTTCCCGGCCGCCGGCCAGGGCCGGCCCGAGCGCGCCGCCTCGTCCAGGATCGCCGGAGAGCGGAACCACGGCATGATCTTCCGGCCCATCTCGCCGAGTCCGTGCTGCGTGATCGGGTTCCCGCCGGTCAGGTTCATCGCGGTGAACGGGCCGACGCCGAGCCCGAGCGCGCGCTGCGCGACCGCGTCCACCTGCGGCGGGCTGGCCCGCCCCTCCTCCACGATCAGCGCGGCCGCCTGGAAGAGCCCCTCGAAGACCGGATCGACGGCGTAGCCGTAGCGGCTCCGCACCTGGACCGGCACCTTGCCGATCGCCTCGTAGAGCGCTAGCGCCCGCCGCGTGACGGCCGCATCGGTGGCGGCGCCGGGGACGACCTCCACGAGGGGGTTCCGTTCGGCCGGAAAGAACCAGTGGATCACCAGCGTCCGCCCGGGGCGCCGGGCGTCGGCGAAGATCACCTCGGGCTCCATGTGGGACGAGTTCGAGGCGAGGATCGCGTCCGGAGCCACCAGGCCCTCGAGCGTGGCGACGATCCCGCGCTTCACCTCGAGGCGCTCGGTCGCCGCCTCGACCACGAGCTCTGAGCCCTTCAGCTCCTTCGCGTCGGAGGTGAATCGCACCGCGGCCTTCATGGCGGCCGCCTCGTCCGGGCGGAAGGCGCCGGTCTCGACGCCCTTGTCCACCTTGCGGGCCAGCTTCTCGCGGCCCGCCGCGAGCGCCGTCTCCACCACGTCCATCACCACGATCGCGGCGCCCGAGCGGTGCAGCACCTTCGAGAAGTACAGGGCGATGTCCGGCCCGATCTGCCCCGAGCCGACCACGCCGACCTTGTGGAGCGTGAGCGAGTGTTTCATGTCGTCTTGTCTTGGTGGAATCGTGCCTGGCCCAAAGTTGAAAGGTGAGAGTTCCAAGCCGGAGGTTGAGAGTCGCGACTACGCATCCGGACTCCGGCTTTCAACTCTCAACTCTGAACCGTCTTCGACTGGCGGGGCGGGGACGTCGCGGCGGTAGGTGGTCCCCGGCGCGAACTCGAATCCCTCCGCGGCCGCGGCGGCCGCCAAGAGCGCGCAGAGGAGTCCCCGGCTCGGGCGCATGGGCGACGCTTATAAGAGAGAAGGGTTGAATGTCGAAAGTTGAAAGTTGCAAGCCGGAGGCGCCAGAAGGGGGTTTGTCAGGCGCGGGCGCGCGGCCGTAGAATCACGGCCGTCCGTATCCACGAAGGAGATTCCCGATGCCCGCCGCGTCCCTCGCCGTTCGCACTCTGGTTGTCCTGTTCCCGCTCGCCCTCGACCTCGCCGCGCAGGGCGCCGGGCGCCCGGCCCCCGGCCCGGTCTTCGGCGGACCGGCGGCGGCGTCCCCCGGGACCTTTCCGGGCGCCGGCACCCGCCTCCAGGGCCCCGTGAGCCCCCCCCCGCCGGCCAAGCCGATCGGCATCGCCTACGACCGCTTCCGCACGCTCCTCTGGGCCGCCACCGAGAACTCGCTCAACGACGGGCGGCCCGACCTCTTCGCGCTGCTCCCGTCGAACCTCTCCGTGTTCACGAGCATCGTCCTGGACGAGCTTCCCTGCACGCCCGCCGGCCCGGCGGTCATCGACGGCTGGGTGGACGAGGTGGCCGTCCTGGACGACGGCAGCCTGCTGCTCGACGACTACAACGGCGACCTGATGCGGTTCGACGACACGCTGTTCGAGATCGACCCCTCCGCGCCCCAGCTCGTGCGGAACGTCTGGTACCTCGACTCGTCGAGCTGCCCCGCGACCTGCCGGCCCAACACCAACGCGAACCTGCCGCAGGACTCCATCGGCAACGTGGCGGGGCTCGCGGTGCGGCAGACCACGATCGCGTCCCCCATGCAGCAGATCTGGATCGGCGCCTTCGTTCCGTCGGGGTTCATCAAGCGGGTCCAGCTCACGCCCGGGTGTCCGGGCTCCTGGCTCCGCGTCTCTTCGACGCCGGTCCCGTTCGCGGGCGCCTGCGACGGCCTCGAATGGGACCCGGACCTTCAGAGCTTCTGGATGGCGTCATCGAGCACGAGCCTCGTCTACGAGACCCGGCTCGACCTCACGACCGGCGCGTTCACGCTCCTCCAGGGTTTCCCCGGTCAGGGGAACGGCGCCACCGGCATCAGCCCCATCGGCGGGACGGCCGGCCCGCACGAGCTGGTCGAGTGCCTCTTCTTCCCGACGCCCGCCTTCTACCGCTCGCACTCGGGGCACGTGGGCCGGGGGACTCCCGTGATCAATGACCCCGTGGGGGCCGGCCCGATCTCGGTCGGCGTGCAGCAGGGCCCGGGGGTGGCGGGCCGGACCGCCGTGGCGCTTGCGTCCATCACGAACTTCACCGGCATCCCGCTCGATTCCGAGCGCACGCTCCCCTTCGACCCCGACGCCCTCCTGGCCCTGATGCTCCAGCTCCGCTTCAGCGTCACGCTGGGCGCGGCGGGGACGGGGACCATCGGCATCCCGATCTCGCTTCCGCCGGGAGTCGGCCCGTTCCAGGTCGGCTACGTCGTGCTCGGCGACCCGGTCTACGATCTGCTCGGGGTCGCGCGCGTGTCCCGCGCCGTTTCGCACACGACCCGCTGAAGCGGGGGCGCGAGGAGCGCGACGAGCGCGCACTTGAGCGCCTCGCCCGGGAGGAACGGAAGGAGGCCCAGCGCGATCGCGGTCCCGACGGGCACGCTCCAGAGCACCGCCAGCCCGAGGGCGCCCGTGAGGAGGATCAGCGCCGCGCCGGCCCACGCGCCGCAGCGGCCGGCCAGGGCCGCGCCGGGCACGAAGCCGAGGAGGTAGCCCCCGGTCGGACCCAGGAAGGCCGCGGGACCCCCGATGAAGAACGGGAGCCCGAGAAGGCCCTCGAGCAGATAGAGCGCCACCGCGCCGGCGCCGACGCGGCTCCCCAACACCGCGCCGGCCAGGAGGACCCCGAGCGTCTGGCCCGTAATCGGGACCGGCGTTCCGGGGACCGGCAGGCGGACCAGCGACAGGAGCGCGATCGCCAGCGCGCCCGCCTGGGCCAGCGCGAGCTCGCGGATCAGGGGAACGGACTTCGGGAGGGCGAGCGTCTGGGCCATGGCGCGGCGATTATAGGAATGAGGCGACTCCAGGCAAGGGCGCGCGTTGACGCCCGAGGGCCGGCGCATAGGATGGGCCGCAGCTCCGGGCAGATACCGAAAAAGAACGGAGGTTCTTCCATGCAACCGAAGCTCTCGTTCGTCGCGTGCGCGCTCCTCGCCGGCCTGGCGATGGCCGGGCCTGGGAGCTACACGGTGGTCAACTCCTATCCGTATCCGCAGCTCAACGCGGGCTCGAGCACCGGGCTCGACGTGCACCCCATGTTCGGCCTCGCCTTCCTCACCCAGCAGGCCGGCAACGAGGACGTCTACTTCCTCTACCCGTACACCGGGGTGCTCATCCGACAGTTCACGCCCGCCGGCGCCGCGACCATCGGAGGCCTCGCGATGTCGAGCACCGAGCTCTTCGCCGGCCAGGTGACGAACGGCGCCGACTTCATCCGCGTCTACGACACGGCGACCGGCAACTTCCTCCGGACCTACGCGGCGCCCGGCGGAGCCGGCAGCCGGCGGGAAGGGCTGGCCTTCAAGGCGCCGAACTCGCTCCTGGTCTCCACGATCTCACGGTTCTTCGAGGTGGACGCGATGACGGGCGCGGCGATCTTGACCTGGACCATGCCCGCCGGGGTCTCGGCGCACGGGCTCGCCTATGACGGGCGGAGCGTGATCACGTGCAGCCCGCTCAACACGACGATCTCCTTCCTGGACCCCCTGACCGGCGCCGTCCGGGGCTCGATCCCGGTCCCCGGAGCGATCAACGGCTGCCACGGCCTCGCCTACGACGGCTGCTACCTCTACGTGGCGAACCAGGTGGACAACCGGATCTACGTGATGGCCCCCACCCCGACCGGCGTCCGCGTGGGCGACGTGATGAACATCACGCTCGAGGCCTTCGGCCAGGCGGGCAGCACGTACTTCGCGGGCATCGCGCTCACCTCGACCCCGGGCGTCCCGCTCCCGGACGGCCGCACGATCCCGCTGAACATCGGCGACCCCCTCTTCTTCCTCTGCCTCACGGGCGTGATCCCCTGCGCCAACTTCTCGGGCGTGCTGGACGCGAACGGGCAGGCCTTCCCGACGGTCGGGCTCCCCGCGGGCTTCCCCTCGGGCGTATCCTTCTACTGCGCCTTCATCACGCTCGGGCCCGGAGGCATCGCCTGCGTCAGCGCGGCGGGGCTGATCACCACCTGACCCGCGCATCGAACCGGACGGCCCGGCGGGGGCTTCCCGCCGGGCCGTCCGTCTCTCGCGTCCGAACCGTTCCTACTTCTTCTCCTCGGGCTTCGGCGCTTCGGGCTTGCGCCGCTCCAGCTTCGCGGTCGCCTTGATCGTCAGGTCCACGCTCTGGCCGCCCTGTTCCATCGTGACCTTCAGGTCGGCCTCCTCCGTGCTCTCGGCCGCCATCCCGGTGGCGAGGTCGAGCTTCATCGTGGTCTTGAGCGTCCCCTTCGGGGCGCTGACCCTCGGGGCGTCGCCCCCCATGCCGGCGTCGTCCTCCTTCTTCGCCTCGTCCTTCTTCTCGGGGGCCGGGCTCTCCTCCCCGAGGTCGCCCGAGAAGCTCAGCTCCGCCACGCCCCCCTCGACCCGGGCGAGCGTGCACTTGCCCCGGGCCACGGCCTTGGTCTTGCCCATGGGCCGCTCGCGGACCGCCTCCCATGACCCGCCGACCTCGACCGCCCCCTTCGGGAGCGGCAGCAGGAAGGCGGGGTTCCTGCCCACGGCCTGCGCGTCGCCGGCCACGACCACGCCCTGCGGGTTCACCGTGATCTGGAAGGTCTTCCCGGCCTTGTCGATCAGGTTCTTCAGGGCCGGACCGAACATGGCGTTGGCCGATCCGTCGTCGGACTTGGTGGAGTCGAAGGCGAACTCACCCATCCCCGTGACGTCCATCTTTCCCCGGATCGCGCCGTACTTGACCTCGAGCTTCACGGAGCCGTCGGGCTCGACCGAGAGGACCTTGCAGTCGAACTCCTCCGCCCGCTCGATCTTCGTCTCCTGCTGCATCCCCATCACTTCCGCGGACTGGGCGATGTTGGTGACGACCCGATAGGGGATCACCGTGTCGGGCGCGGGGCGCACCTTCGGCTCCACCTTGGAAGCGCCGCCCTGCGCGAGGGCGGAGAGGGCGGCGCCGGCCAGGAAGGCCGCGCCCAGGGAAAGGCGACGTGTCAGCATGTGGTTTCCTTTTGGCAATGCGACTCTAAGACCGGCCCAGCTCCTCCTGCAGCTCCCGGAACTCCCGCTCCAGCGTCCGTGCGGCGTCCGCCGTCAACCCCCCGAGCGGCGGCCGCACCTCCGAGGCCCCCACCCCGAGGAGGCCGAGGAGGTGCTTGACGCCGGCGGGCACAGGATAGCGCTCCAGGAGCGACCGCGTCCGCGCCAGGCGGGCCTGGGCCCGCGCCCGTTCCGCGCCCGCGCTCCGGACGACGGCCGCGACCAGCCCCGGAAAGACGTTCGCGACGGCCGTGATGGCCCCCCACGCGCCCGTATCCAGCCCGGCCGCGAGCACGTGGTCGTTCCCGACGAGCACCCGGAGCGACGGGTCCACCGCCAGGAAGCGGGCCGGGCTCCTCGGGTCTCCCGAGGAGTCCTTCAGGCCCCGGACCCGGCCGCCCAGCGCGCGGATCAGCTCCTCCCCGATCGGAAGTCCCGTGTTCAGCGGGAAGTGATAGAGGAGCACGGGGAGGCGCGTGCGCTCGAGGAGCGGCTCGAAGAAGGCGGCGAGCCCCTCGACGCCCACGGACCGGTAGTAGAAGGGCGGGGGCGCGAGGAGCGCCACCGCGCCCTCGTCCTCCGCGAGCCGCGCCAGCTCCAGCACCTCGGGCTGGGCCGTGCTCCCCACCTGCGCGATCACCGAGAGCCGGCCGCGCGCGCGGAGGGTGGCGCGGAGCGCGGCTTTCTTCTCCTCGTGGGCGAGCGACGGGAACTCGCCGGTGCTCCCGAGCGAGAGGACTCCGTCGAGCCCGCCCGCCTCCAGGAACCGGAGGTGTGCCTCGAGCAGCCCGGCGTCGAAGACGCCGCGCCGGAGCGGGGTCACGACCGCCGCGAGCGCGCGCGGCAGCTCCATCAGGCCTTGCCGCCGGCGGCGTCCTTGAGGCCGCGCTCCATCTTGCGGAGCTGGTACTCCTCGCGGGCGCGCTTCACCTTCTGGTAGAGCTCGCTCAGCAGGAAGGGCTTCGGGATCACCTGGAAGGGCCCGGCCTTCTTGAGCGCGCCCGGGCGCGCTCCGTCCTTCGAGAAGAGGAAGAGGGCGAGGTCGGGATCGAGATCGCCGGCCGCCGCCGCGAAGGCCGCGGCCGCCGCCGGGTTCCCGTCCCCGTCCGCCATCGCGAGGAAGAACCGTCCGCTGCCGAGCTGACGGCGCGCGTCGTCGAGCGAGCGCGCGGTCTCGACCGG
>Ga0187892_10007738_pt1 | contig 15132 bp, 12 predicted proteins | sample MA1701073metaG_FD_139345 | JGI IMG/M metagenome (GOLD analysis project Ga0187892, IMG submission 139345) | Bio-ooze microbial communities from a basaltic lava cave in the Kipuka Kanohina Cave System on the Island of Hawaii, USA - MA170107-3 metaG ... | reverse complement strand
TGATCGGCGCGCCGCTTGCCCTCCCGGCAAGAACGCGCTACAACACATCCGGCCTTGAGCGCCCGCTCCTATGGCCGGTTTTGGCCTGTCCACGTATGGCCGGTTTTGAGGTGTCCACCGAGGCGAAGAAGCGATCGCGTTCATCGAGGGGCTGCGACGGCAAGGCCGCCGTCCGGCGAAAGGACCGCGTGTCAGAAAGAATGGACATTGACCGGAAGGCGAGCGCCCCGGTATGAACCCTCCTGCTTGAATTGGAGGGCATAGCGGCCGGCGGCCCGCGGTCGGAGTCGAGGTAGCGCCCAGCGCCCAGCCCTACGGGGCACCCTCGTGCGGTTGCGTGTTCTCTGTTCGCCGGTAAACACACCGGCGGCGCGGGAGCTGGGCGCGGATGGCTGGGCCGGACCTTCCCTCCTTCCACGGGATCATCGGCCGGAGCGGCGCGATTCAGGCGCTATTCCGGCGCATCGAGCGCGTGGCACCGATCGATGTGCCAGTTCTGATACTGGGCGAGTCCGGGACCGGGAAAGAGCTGGTCGCGAGGGCCATCCAGCGCCTCAGCGCCCGCCGGGAGCGCCGGTTCGAGATCGTGAACTGTGGTGCCCTGCCGCGGGAGTTGCTCCTGAGCGAGCTGTTCGGCCACGAGCGCGGGGCGTTCACGAGCGCCGTCATCCGGAAGGTCGGCCTGCTCGCCGTGGCCAATGCCGGCACCCTCTTCCTGGACGAGATCGGCGAGCTGCCACCGGAAGCCCAGGCCATGCTCCTCCGCTTCCTTCAGGAAGGCGAGGTGAGACCGGTCGGGTCCACCGAGACCGCCCGGGTCAACGTCAGACTCATTGCCGCCACCCATCGCGACCTTGGGGCCATGAAGGCGCAGGGCAGCTTCCGCGAGGATCTCTACTACCGGCTCCGGCGGGTGGTCCTGGAGGTCCCGCCGCTCCGCGCCCGGCGGGAGGATATTCCGCTGCTCGTCGAGCACGTCCGCCGGGAGGTCAACCGGCGCTATGGGCTTGGGGTCGAGGGTATCGCGCGGCCGGCGCTCTTGGCCCTCGAGCATGCGCCCTGGCCGGGGAATGTCCGGGAGCTGGAGGCCGTGGTCGAGCAGGCGATGATCTTCCGTGGGAGTGGGTGGGTCAGCCAGGAGGATCTCGACCTGCCGAAGCCGGCGTTGAGCAGGGATGGTGCCGTCAACACCGAGAGCGTGAGGGGCGAACCTCTTAACTGGTGCCAGGAGGAGGCGCTCACGATCGCGGCCCGTGGCCCTGGAGTCTGCCGCCGGGATCTCATGGCCCGCTGCCGGATCTCGCGTGAGGCAGCCCGGCGTCACCTCACTTCGCTTGCTTCGCGCGGATTGCTTCGTCGAGTGGGTCAGGGACGATCGACCCGCTACGTGCCGATGTCGGCCGGCTAACATCGTATCGAGGCCTGGTGGGTAGGTGACGAAAGGCTCCGTAACCCCGACGCGATCGCCCGTCGCTCGTGCTGCCTTTTCCTCCGGAGCTTCCTTCCCGGGCGGTCTGCTGTGCCGATGTGGCTCGTCGAGAGCGGCGGCAGCCCGCCATTCGAGAAGCCGGCCGCCCGAGCGGCTCAAGATGTTCTGGGGATCCCCTGTTCCACGGATCCTTCATGCGCCGTCATCTCGTCGCTGGCCGCTTCGATGAGGTGGGTGACCCAGGCCGCTCGGGCGGCCATGCTCAGGCCTATGGCATCGATGAGGCCAGGTCGGCACAAGTCATTCGGGATGAACGAAGCAAAGGCCCGCTCTTGCCGGGGCTTCGGTTCGGGCACCGAGCGCCGAAGAGGTAGGATCGCGCGGTGGCCGTCGTCGCTTCGGCCAGGTTCAGTTCATGGGACGCGGCGAGCAGTATGTCTGGCTCGTACTCGATGGGGATGCTGAGGGCCCTGAGGAGTCCGAGCCAGCTGGGGATGTCGGGTTACGCCGGACATCGTGAGGAGACCGGTCCCCGACGGACGATCGGCGATTCGAACGATATCGCGGGGCGTCAGCCCCTTAGCTTCCGAGCTGATCCCGCGAGTTTCCAGACCTTAACCGGACCGGGGCCATGCTGCGCATTGGCCGACGCCGAGCAAGCTCACCACGGGAAATAGACCCGATCGATCGCTACGCGGACCGCGCCGACATAACCGAGTAGATCGAGGACTAAGCGGAGATCAGAACTCGGCATTCGAGGACTGGTTCGCGGGCCGGTCAGGGCGAGATAGTCAACGATCTCCGACGAGGTGGGTAGACCTCGTCGCGCGAGTATCCCTCTGAGGATGTCTTGGAGCCCGTCACGCGTGAGCCCGTGCGCTGCCAGGTAGGTGTCGAGCGCTTGCAGGATGCTCTCGTTGTATTGCGTTGTCCACCGAGCGACGAAGCTACGGCCGCGTTTCGTTAGCCGCAGTTCGTCTTCTTCAATGACGCCGAGGGCGCGCAAGAAGCGTAAGTAACGAGCCAGGGCAGAAGCCTGGGCCGGGCGGTACTCGATGTCTCCGTTGTCTTTCTTGTATGGCGTCAGGAAGGAGCTGCGATGTCTCTTCAAGATATCTTTGTACAGGGACGCAATGCTCGGGAACGTGCTTCGCGATGCCAGAGCACGCCCGATGATGTGGATCTTGAAATAACCGCTCTTGACGCTGGCATGTCTCGTGACCCCGGGAAGGATCTCCGGCACGGGCTGATATTCGGACAAGGGCTCGGCCAACTGGCCATGCATGTAGGGAGTTTGCACGCCTTCCGTGATCTCCGTGGTCTTGGCCTTCGCATACCTGAGTAGGCTCTCCGCGGAGATGCGGTTGTCCGTTGCTGCAATCGACGCGTCTTTAGTGAAGAACCCATCGAAGAGCATACGGGAAAAAGTTCCGATCGGCGGCTCGGTATTCGAGTAATGAACATATGCTTTGGCGGTCGGCGTCGTGGACGCAAGCAAACAACGCTGGCCATGCAACGTTGCGCCGAACTCCTTTGGGCGCGCCCCCGCGTAGCAACAGTCGAGGATCATCAAGATCTTCCTCGCGCCAGCCGCCTGAAGTGCCGATTCCACCTCCGTGAGTTGAAACAACTCGGTTTCGCGATCTCGTGTGCTTGGATGGACGAATTGAAGTTCCTGGTCGGGTGACAGCGCGCCATGTCCGAAGTAGTAGTACAGGAGTAGCGAGTCAGATTTCTTGGCCGACTCAGCGGCCGCATCTGCTATCCGCCGCACTTCTTGTGGAGTCTTGTCGATGGCGGTGGCTATTCGGAACCGGTAGTCGGGCGGAAGGCTCTCGAGCACGTCCGCGATGCGGCTGACCGTGCGCCGCAAGAGACCCCCCGTGACGTTCCGTTGGGTATCAAGGTACGTTACCGAGTTCGCAACAAGGATTGCGTGGCGCGACACGGTCGGAGCTCGCGTCGGTCCTACTTCTTCTTTCGCTTCCGCTTCGGGCGTTTCGCCTTGGGGGTCGTTGGATTCACGAGTGCTTTTAGGAAGGCCTTTTCCTTGTCAGCCGACGAGGGGAGTTCGAGTTGCTTGTCGCCATTCACAACCACGATGACGGCAGGCTCCTTGGCCTCCGCCCTTGGGGGTGCTGCCGCCCTGCGGCGCGTGGCGACAGCGCGCGCCACCTCAAGTAAAGCCTTGAGGAAGACCAATGCCTCAGCTCCAGCCTTGATCTCCTCCTTGTGCTCGATAATGAGTCGGAAGACCTCATCAACAACAAGGGTCCCTGGAGGTGGGGGCACGCGTTCCGCGGACACGCGCACCTTCGGTGAGACGAGCGCGTTGACCTCAGCCTGGATGTCGCTCTGCAGAGGGCCAAAATCTCGAGCTTTCGGGTTCAGGATCAATTCGATGCGCACGTGGTCCTCCTTGGGGAACGTTGCTGGCGCGGGGCTGGCGCAATTGGACCACCGTCCTCTAGCTGGGCTTCGAGCCGGACCCGCGAGCAATAGCCCGTTGAACGATCTGTTCCGTTCCTTTTCCTCATGGAACGCGGCCAGCTGATGCAGAATCACGCGCAGCACCCGCCTGCGCCTGGCCCCGCACGAGCGCGAGGTCCGCGGGAGATGGCCGCCAGGTCTCTCCGTTGCTGGTCGGGCACCAGTGAGGGCTCCGGCTCACTCGTGGAGCAGCTCCACCTGCGTACACCCGGTTGCCTTGTCGGGCGGATCTGCGCGGCGCCGCCCTAGTCGCTCGATCGCAGTCTCGACCGCTCGTCGCGTCTGCGCGGACGGATCTCCGCGCATCGCTTGAAGCGGGCCGAGAGCGCGCGGGTCGTCGAGGTGGCCGAGCGAGCACGCGGCGGCCGCTCGAACCCAGGTGGAGTGATCTTTCAGCGCGCCGAGCAGCGGACTTATCGCTCGTGAATCATGGGTCCATCCGAGCGAAAGCGCGGCTGTGACGCGTAGCACCTCATCACCGCGGGAGAGCAAGTCAGCGAGGGCAGCGGTCACCCGGCGGTCATGGAACGCGCCGAGCGCCTCCACCGCGTGCAGGATGACACGCGAAAAGGAATGCTGCAGCGCGTGGATCAGGGGCTCGATCGCGCGCGCGTCCTTGGTCCTCCCGAGCGCTTTCGCCGCGGCCGAGGCGACCCGGGGATCACGGTCACGGAGCAGGGCGATGAGGGGTTCGACCACGCGCGGGTCGCCGATCTCACCGAGCGCCAGTGAGGCATCGCTGCGAAGGTTCGCGTTGCGGTCCGAGAGCAACGCGATCAGAGGCTCCACCGCCTGCGCGGCCTTCAGCGTGCCGAGCGCGCGCGCCGCCCCCTCGCGAACCCTGTCCTCGTCGTCGGCCAGGCGTTCGATCAAGGGCTGGATCGCTCGCGGATCCCTGAGCGTCCCGAGAGCTCGTACGGCCTCGTAGCGGACGTTGCTGTCAGTGTCCGACACCGCGCGCAGCAGCGGGTACACCGCGCGCCGGGCCCCGATCGACGCGAGTGTACCCACGGCGGCAGCCCGGGCTCTCGGCGACGCGTCGCCGAGGACGCCGATCAGGGGCTCGACGGCCCGCTCATCGCGGAAGAAAGCGAGCGCCGACGCTGCATACGTGCGAACATCCTCATCGGAATCGCTGAGGGCGCCGATTAGCGGCCCCACCGCGACGACGTCTCGCCGGAACCCGAGCGCGGACGCCGCGGCGCGTCGAACTTCGGGAGCGGTATCGCGGAGGGCATCGAGCAGTGGAGCGACGACGCGAGGATCCGCGATGCGCCACAGTACATCGGTCACGGCCGCCCGAAGAACTGTATCGCCGCGGGCGAGGGCCGAACGCAGCGGGTCGACGCTGGCTGATCCGAGCTTGACGAGCGTCCTGCGCGCGGCGAGGTTAGTGTCTCCGTCGAGAAACCGTCCGTCCGGCGTGTCGGTGTAGGCGACGAGCAGGGCCATTAGGCCCGAGAACGCCGCGGCTTGCACACTAGGCTCCCGATCCGCAGTGAGATCCCCGAGGGGAGCGGCGGCGCGCGCGTTACCAATCGCTCCCAGGACGCCGGCGGCCCTCCGGCGCACCGTCCGATCAGCATGCCCGAGAGCCTTGACGAGAGGCGTCAGCGCGGCGCTTCCGCGTCGCACGAGCTCGCGAGCGGCCTCGTCGCCCCTGTCGCCTTTGAGCTGTTCGATGAGCTCTTCGATGCCGTTGGGCGACGCTTCGCCCCCGGTCGCCGCCTTGGCGGTCTGCGTGGTCGGCGCGCGCGTGTCCGGGGGTCCGGCCATGCTGGCTCCCACCGAAGCGGTGAGCGCCAGCACGAGAACGGCCGCGGCCGGCTTGTGGCGGCTCGGGGACGATTGGCGGCGTTGGATCACTTCGTTCCTGCCGTACCGGCCTTCTTCTGATCCTGCTTCTGGGCATCGAAGACCGCCTTGGCTTGATCGGCGATGGTCTGGAGGACCTTCCAGCCCGACGCGACGCCCGACGGCTTGGAGTCGACGTCGGCACCGCAGACTCCCTTGAACTTGATCGAGCCCTTCTCCGGGATCGCGTACGTCGTCACGAACCGGGGGTCGGCGATCAGCAGGTTGCCGATGACGATCGTGCTGTCTTGCGGCGGACTCGCGGCGAGCCGCTTCGCCGCTTCGGCATCGAGTCCTGGAGCGAACATCAGCGTGAGCGTTGCGCCGGAGCAGGACGAGGCTGGAAAGCTCGTGGCGCTATGCCAGCCTCCTTCGTGAAAGTCCGCGAAGTACCGTCCCGTCTCGACGGTCGGCACTGACGGCTTCTTGTCAGGGAAGACCGCAAGCAGGGCAGGCGAGCTGGTCTTGTCGAGCTTGTACCACCATCCGTCGTTGTTGGGCAGCAAGGTCCACGTCGCCGCCTCGCTCGCCGCAAGCGCGGTCGAGACGTCGATGACGCTGGGGACGACGATCCGGCGCTCGGATGGCGTCGTTTGCTTGCGCTCCGCCTCAGGGGTAACACTCAAGATTCCGAAGCCGATCGCCGTCTTCGCGATAGCCGCGACGGCGCCGACGATCTCGACGCTGTAGTCGGTCACTTCGGTGCCGAGCTCCTTCAGCAACTCGGGTTGCCGGTCAAGGTACGAGGCAGACAGAGTTGTTCGCCGCCAGGGGAGGTCGTGGATGTGCACGGCGATCACTTCAGAGCCATACGTCGGCGTCACGACCGGCGCGACCTTCTCGATGCACTGCGTGATCGGCGGTGTCAGGCAGCGGAATGTCGTCGGCTTGCGCATGTCGACGGGGGGCTCGGTCTCGTCCGCAGACGCCTCCTTCTTGGGTGCCTGTCCCGCCTGGGATTCCTTCTGCGCCGCCAGTGTCAAGAGCGAGCCGACCAGCCGGAACTTCACGAGACCTTTGTCGTCGTTGTACGGCTTGTCATACCTCACGTGGACACCGCATCCCACCAACACCACCGAGGCGTGGATCAGGAGCACGATCGTTGCGACGTTGGTCCTCATGGCGGGTCTCCCTTCGGGATCGCACGGTGCCCGGGCGGTCATCTGGCCAGAGCGCCAAGCTGGATGTCCTCCACATCTTGCCGCCTCCACCGTTTCGGGTGCGAGCGGGTCGCTGATCCCAGGAATCAAGGATCTTTGCGGGCGGTGTATTCGCTTGTCAAGCTGAAGCTGTGCTTACAGGGTTAGAAACGGATGAGGCTCAGGAGTGACTCCGGGGAAAGGACTAAAGGTGGAAAATGGTGGACCAGGCGGGCGAGACTGGTTATCGCTGGCGTGGCCCGAGCTAGAATCGGCGGACCATGACGGACTCGCGGATTCACGATCTGGCGCTCGCTCTCGCCGAATCCCCCGAACAGGTCGGAGTCCTCCACCAGTTCTGCCGCCAGGGGCGCCTCTACGACGTGGAGCGCTGGATTGCCGAGGGGAAGCCGCTTCAGCTTGCGCCCGAGGCGATCCCCAAGGGTACGCGGCCGAAGACCGCGCTCCAGATCGTGCTCGAGACCGGCCAGCATTCCCTGGCCTCGCTGCTGCTGAAGAGTGGCTACCGGCTCGAGCTTGAGCGGTATGCACCGCTCGATTTGGCCCTTCCGGTCTCGGCGCTGGGATCTGTTCGACCTGCTCTTGGAGTGGGGCGGGGATCTGAAGAGCGTCGACGTGTACACGGTGCTCGACACCTACAACGTCGAGCTCTACGAGCGCTTCCGGGCGGCGGGGTACGACTTGACCGAACGCCATGAAATGGCGTCGATCCTCGGCCACGGCACCCGGAACCGGCCGCTCCTCGGGTTCGTGAAGCGGCACCGGAGCGAGGAGCCGAAGATCCAGCAGGAGCTGAACATTGCCCTCGGCTACCACGTGAGGGCTGGGAACGAGCGGGGCATCAATCTATGCCTCTGGGCGGGAGCCGACCCCCACGCGCCGGCACCGAATCCCGCGCTTGGCATCTCGGAGGATGCGGATCCGGAGGATGGCGAAGAGCGTTTCATAGGCTGGTCGGCGATCGAAGAGGCCGCCAGCCACGGACATCTCCCCATCCTCAGGCGGCTCGGCCCCGATCCCGCTCGCGATGACTTCGACAGCCTGTACCAATGGACGAGGTCCGAGTCTATCGTCGCGTTCCTCGCCACGATGCGGCGGCCCCGGGATCTCACGCGGATCCTCGCATCGCAGTTCTGGTGGCTGGGCGACCGATTTCCGAGTGCTGGGTACAGAAGCACGCGAACCATCGAGGCCGTCCTTGGCTGCGGCGTGCGGTGGGAGGAGACCGATCCCGGACGACTCACCGGCATCCGGCGGTCGCTCCTGAACGTCGCCAACGACCATCTGAAGACGATAGCGATTCGACTCGGGCGGCCGGAGATCTGCGCACCCGAGACCTACCACGAGCTTCTTCGAACGCCCGGGATGCAGGAGCGGCTGCGCGCCCTTGGGCTGGTGAAGAAGCCGGTCACCGAGCGCGAGAAGCGGCAGGTCGAACGCGAGAGGCGCGCTGAGGAGGCGGCGAGGCTGATGCGCGAGTTCGACCGTGGAGCGCTCTACGACCAGGTCTGGTCGCGCGCCGTCCAGGAGGTGGCGAAGGGGTACGGGATTTCGGGGGTGAGGCTGGGGAAGGTCTGCCGGGCGCTGAACATCCCCGTCCCTCCGCGCGGCTACTGGGCGCGCGTGCGGAGTGGGGCAGCGGTGAGGAAGCCTGCGTTGCCCAGCCCGGGGTGGGCAAGCAGTCATCCGCCAGCCAGTCCGGTTCCAGTGGTTGCCAGCGACCAGGTAGACCTGCCGAGATGCCGGCACTGGCCGGCGTGTGCGGCGCGTGTTGCGGTGAGCGTGGCCACTTTGGGATACAGGTTCTCCTCCCGCCAATCGGCAAGCTAAAGCGCAAGGAAACGGCAACCGCGGAGTCCGCTGGCAGTTTCCTTGACCGAGCGGCGTCTTTCCCTGCTCTTGAAAATCGTGCGGTTCCCGTGAGGGCAAAGGGGATCAGTTCCCGGGCACGGCCCTTGCGGAACTGGGGACCCGTGGGCACAGCACGGGAGAGGGAGCCGGCGGGATGGCTCGCGCAGCCTCCGGCCCGCATCACGGATCCCGTCATCGAGAGGGTGGAGGCGCGTGTCATCCTCGATCCCTATCTCTCCCTCACCGGGCTGGCTCGATACAGCGCTCTGAGCGTCCGCAAGCTCCGGACTCACCTCGCAGATGTGGCGCATCCGATCCCGTGTTATCGCGTCGGCGGAAAGATTGTCGTACGGCGGTCGGAGTTCGATGTCTGGATCGCGGCCTATCGTCAACGCGGGCGAGTTGACGTCGATCGGCTGGTGAACGAGGTGGTCAGGGAGCTGGCCGCGCCGGCGCCAGGCGCCGGCGGCCATGCCCGCCTTGACAAGGCACGGGACAGATAGGCACCCTCGATCCCCGATGGGCGTGAAGGTGCGTTTCCGCAAGGGTGTCTGGTGGGTCATCGTCGACCACAATCGCGTCCGCAAGGCCAAGCGCATCGGCAGCAAGGTCGCGGCGGAGCTGGTCGCCGCCAAGGTCCAGATTGCCTTGGCTGAAGGCCGTGCTCCCTTCCCGGCGCCAGAAGCCCCGTCGCCCGATCAGCTCGCGAAGCCGATCACGTTCAAGGAAGCGACCGACAAATGGCTCGTGACCTACTCCGCGCTCGCCGGACTCCGACAAAGCACGATCGAGGGCTACAAGGGGGTGCTGCGACTGCATGTGTACCCGCGCTTCGGCGGGAAGGCCTTCACGGAGGTCCGTCGTGAGGACATCCGGATACTGGTCGCGGAACTGGTGGCGCAGGGCAAGAGTCGAGGCCTGATCAAGCACGTGGTCGCGCCCATCCGCGGCGTCTTCAACGAGGCGATCGAGGCGGGGCTTCAGCTCCCGAACCCGGCGGCCAGGATCGGACGCTTCCTCCGGGACCGCGGCGACCCGGCGCATCGCATCGATCCGCTCACCGCCGAGGAGGAGGCGCGGCTCCTCGCGACCGCGCGGCACTCGTATCCGCGCCACTTTTCGCTGCTGCTCTGTGCGTTGCGGACCGGGATGCGCCTCGGCGAGCTCCTCGGGCTTCACTGGGGCGATATCGACTTCCAGGGCCGGTTCATCGAGGTGCGCCGGAGCCTGGTCGAGGGCGGGCGGATCGAGCTCCCCAAGAACGGGAAGATCCGTCGCGTCGATCTGTCGCTCCTGCTCGGCGAGACACTCGAGACACTCCGCGTGCGTCGTGCCGAGCAGGCGCTGGCGAAGGGCTGGAAGCAGGTTCCCGAGTGGGTCTTCTGCAACGAGGAGGGGCGGCCGATCTGGAAGTCAGACTTCGAGCGGCGCGTCTTCCACAAGGCCCTCGAGAAGGCCGGGCTCCGGCGGATCCGCTTCCACGATCTCCGCCATACATTCGCCTCGCGTCTGCTCCAGAACGGGGAGTCGATCGTCTACGTGAAGGACCAGCTCGGGCATCACTCGATCAAGGTGACGGTGGATGTCTATGGGCACCTCGTGCCGGGGGCGAACAAGGCGGCGGTAGATCGGCTCGACCAGCAGGCGCTGGCGGCCCTGGCCGCGCTCGAGGCGCGCAACCCGGCGCAACCCCCGCGCAACCTGGAGCCCGCTGAACACACGCGCGGGGTCACGGATCGCTCCGTAACCCCGCGTCAAGATTTGGTGGAGCTGAGGGGGCTCGAACCCCTGACCCCAAGACTGCCAGCCTTGTGCTCTCCCAACTGAGCTACAGCCCCACCGCGTCGACCAGCTTACTGAGCGCGCGTTCTTTTGTCAAGATTGGCGAATACTTGCGCTCGGCTCAGCCTCCGGCGGCCTGCCGCGCCGCGCTCAGCGCCGCGTCGTAGTTCGGCTCCGTGGTGATCTCTCGCACGTACTCCGCGTGCTTGACCTTGCCGTCCTTGCCCACCACGAAGACGGCGCGCGCGGTGAGGCCGGCGAGCGGGCCTTCCTTCACGAGCACGCCGTAGCTCTGGGCGAACGACCGCTCGCGGAAGTCGGACAGGGTCTTCACCGCAGTGACGCCGGCCGCCCCGCACCAGCGCTTCTGGGCGAAGGGCAGGTCCATGCTCACCGTCCACACTTCCACGTTGGCGCCGAGCTTGCCCGCCTCTTGGTTGAACCTGCGCGTCTCGGTGTCGCAGACCGGGGTGTCGAGCGACGGCACCGCGCTCAGCACGATGACCTTGCCCTTGGCCTGGCTCAGCTTCACCGGCTGCAGGCCATTGTCCACCGCGGTGAAATCTGGCGCGTCGCTGCCCGCCTTGATCTCCGGGCCGCCCAGCGTGATCGGATTGCCTTTGAACATCACCGCACCTGCTCTGTCCGCCATGGGGCACCTCCGGGTGTGGGGGATTCCTCGCGCGGCTCTTCGGGGGTGCCTCACAGTATACACGTCTCAAGTATTGGACGTTGACGCTGGTTCAATCCCGGACCATTCTGGCGCGAGGTCACGCAACATGCATCCTTCACATGTGCCAATCGACGCCGGGATGCTCAGAACGCTCTACGTCGACCAGGAGCTCACGACCATTGAGATCGCGGCCCAGCTCGGGTGTGGGGCAACAACCATCAGTCGTAGACTCAAGCGGTTCCGCGTCCCAGTCCGGCCGAGGGGTTCACGTCCGCGGGGTCGGCTCCAAGGAGAAGTCCCCGGGCGAGCGGGGTGGTCATCTGAGCTGGCTTATGCGGTTGGCCTCATCGCCACCGACGGAAACCTCTCGCCGGACGGTCGCCATCTGGCTATTCCATCCAAGGACTTGCAGTTGCTGGAATCACTCCGGTATTGTCTCAGGCTCGAGAATCGAATTGTCCGACGCATAAGCGGCCGAGGGCACATTTATCGCCTGCAGTGGGGCGACAGAGTATTCTACGATTGGCTTCTCGGCATTGGACTCACACCAGCGAAGAGCCTCACTCTCGGTCCGCTCGCCGTTCCGGACGACCATTTCGCCGACTTCTTCCGTGGATGCGTTGATGGCGACGGCACCATCCTCGTCTACACCGATCGGTCTCAAGCCACCAAGAACGTCCGCTACGTGTACGAGCGACTCTACGTCTCGCTCGTTTCAGCGAGCCGCCCATTTCTCGGTTGGATCCAGCGAACGATTCACAAGTTACTGGGTGTCGGTGGGTCCATCAATGAGCATAGAAGGCCGGGCCGACGCCCCACCTATGCGCTCCGCTATGCCAAAGGTGAATCGATCCAGCTGCTCACGCGGATGTACCGGACGCCGCATGCCCCCTGCCTCGTCCGGAAGCGCAACAAGGCGGTCCCCTTCCTTCCCGAGGCGACCATTTGCCCGAAATCGCTGTAGAATGTGTCGGGTCGCCGATCAGATACTGCGGGAGTGGCGTAACTGGCAGCCGCAGGGGTCTCAAAATCCCCTGTCCGCAAGGACGTGCGAGTTCGAGTCTCGCCTCCCGCACCATCTTTTCTCACGGGGCGTCGCCACGCCCTCGAGGAGGGTGAGCATGACCACCGCGACGCGTAAGCCGCTCCACTGATGCGCCCGCTCGAGGGGCGGGTCGCGGTGGTCACCGGCGGCTCGCGCGGTATCGGCCGGGGCATCGCGCTCCGGCTCGCGCGCGACGGCGCGCACTGCGCGATCACGTATCGCAAGGACGCCCCTACCGCGCGCCAGGCGGTGGCGGAGCTCGAGGCGCTCGGGGTACGCGCCGTCGCGGAGCAGCTCGAGCTCGCCGAGCCGGAGCAGGTCGGGCCGGTGTTCGAGCGGATCGGCGCCGCGCTCGGCCGCGTGGACATCCTGGTGGCGAACGCGGCGGCCACCGCCTTTCGTCCGGTGCTGGAGCAGAAGCCGCACAATGTCCGCCGCACCTTCGCGATCTCGGTGGACGCCTTCGTGGCGATGGCGCAGGCGGCGGTCCCGCTCATGAAGGGACAGCCCGGGCGCATCGTGCTGATCTCCGGGATCGACAGCTTCCAGGCCATGGGCGGCCACAGCGTGCTGGGCGCGGCCAAGGCGGCCGCCGAGAGCCTCGTCCGCGGGCTCGCCCTGGAGCTGGGCCCCCTGGGCGTCACGGTGAACGCGGTGACGCCGGGCTTCGTCAGGACCGCCTCGTCCACCTACTATGTCACCGAGGGGCTCGGCCTCGACTACGAGCGGGCGACCGCGCGTCTCCTCGCGGCCACGCCGGTCGGCCGGCACGGGACCCCCGAGGACGTGGCGGCCCTGGTGGCCTATCTTGCCTCGGACGCCGCGTCGTTCCTGACCGGCCAGTGCATCGTCATCGACGGCGGGCTGACCATCACCTCGCCGCTGACCCGCATGGAAGAGCGGCCTTGATCGTGTAGACTGGCTGTCATGCCATCGTCATGGTTCGAGCCCCTCCCGGCCCGGGCGACGTATCACGCGGAGGCCCACGGGGAGAGCCGGGCCGCCCTCGCGGAGGCCGCCGCGGCCGCGTGTGCGCGCACCGCGCCCACCCTCCTCGCGATGCAGAAGCCCGAGGGCTACTGGGTGGGCGACCTGCTCGCCGACTCCACCCTCGAGTCCGACTACGTGCTGCTGCAGCTCTGGCTGCACCCGCCGCGGGACGGGGAGTGGAAGCCGTCCTCGTGGGATCGCATCCAGCGGGCGCGGCAGGCGATCCTGGCGCGCCAGAAGTCGGACGGCGGCTTCGACATCTATCCGGACGGCCCCGCCGACGTCAACGCCACCATCAAGGCCTACATCGCGCTCAAGCTCGCGGGGCTCGATCCGCACCGCGAGCCGCTGCGGCGGGCGCGCGACTCGATCCTCAACCTGGGCGGTCTCCAGGAAGCCAACAGCTACGTCCGGATCAACCTGAGCCTCTTCGGTCTCTACCCGAAGCGCCACGTGCCCACGATCCCGGTGGAGCTGGCCCTGGTGCCGGGCGGGCTCATCTACGAGATGTCGTCCTGGACGCGCGCGATCGTGATGCCGCTGACCATCATCCAGGCGAAGACCGACACGCGCCCGCTGCCGGCGGGCTTCAGCCTGGACGAGCTGGTGGTGCCGGGGAAGAGCTTCAAGCTGCCGAAGCGCGACCGGCTCTCCGCGCTGTTCCGGCAGCTCGACATCGCGCTCAAGGTGTGGGCGACGCGCGGGCCGGAGATGATCCGGAAGCCGGCGATCCGCGAGGCCGAGAAGTGGATCCTGGACCGCACGCGCAACAGCGACGGGCTCGGCGCCATCTTCCCGTCGATGATGTACCTGATCATGGCCCTGGACGCCCTCGGCTATCCGCGCGACCATCCCGACCTCATCGAGGCGATCCGCCAGTTCGAGGGGCTACTGACCGAGACGTCCGACGCGTTCTACTTCCAGCCGTGCGTCTCGCCGGTGTGGGACACCTCGATCGCGATGTTCGCGCTCGGGGAGATGGGCGCGGTGGCGCCCGCCGCGATGCGGCGCGGGGCCGACTGGTTCATCGCCAAGGAGATCCGCCGGCGTGGCGACTGGTCGGTGAAGCGTCCCGATCTCGAGCCGTCCGGCTGGGCCTTCGAGTTCGCCAACGAGCACTATCCCGACATCGACGACACCGCGATGGTGCTGCTGGCCATGCAGCACGCCCAGGCGTCCGACCCGGACGCGCAGGAGCGGTGCGAGCGGCGGGCGGTGAGCTGGCTCGTGGGCATGCAGTCCAGTGACGGGGGCTGGGCCGCCTTCGACGCCGACAACAACTGGGCCTTCCTCAACCGCGTCCCCTTCGCGGATCACAACGCGATGCTCGACCCGTCGTGCCCGGACATCACCGGCCGCGTGCTCGAGGCGCTGTGCCGCCGCGGCTTCAAGCTGTCGGATCCCCCGATCGAGCGGGGCGTGGGCTTCCTGCTCGAGACGCAGGAGCGCGACGGGAGCTGGTACGGCCGCTGGGGCGTGAACTATCTCTACGGGACCTTCCTCGCCCTGCGCGGCCTCCGGGCCGCCCAGGATCCCGGGGCCTCGAAGGCGGTGTGGAAGGCGGGGAAGTGGATCGTCTCCGTGCAGAACGAGGACGGGGGCTGGGGCGAGAGCTGCGCGAGCTACAACGAGGCCCGCTTCGTGCCCGCGCCGAGCACGCCGTCGCAGACCGCGTGGGCGCTGCTCGGCCTGATCGCGGCGGGCCAGGGCGACACCGAGGCGCTCGTCCGCGGCGTCCGGCACCTCGTCGGCACCCAGAAGCCCGACGGGACCTGGGACGAGCACCTCGCCACCGGCACCGGGTTCCCCAACGTGTTCTACCTGCGCTACACGCTCTACCGGAACTATTTCCCGCTGC
>Ga0187892_10007737_pt1 | contig 15134 bp, 15 predicted proteins | sample MA1701073metaG_FD_139345 | JGI IMG/M metagenome (GOLD analysis project Ga0187892, IMG submission 139345) | Bio-ooze microbial communities from a basaltic lava cave in the Kipuka Kanohina Cave System on the Island of Hawaii, USA - MA170107-3 metaG ... | reverse complement strand
GCCGCCCGCCGCCCGCCGCCCGCCGCCCGCCGCCCGCCGCCCGCCGCCCGCCGCCCGCCGCCCCGCGGCCGGCGCCCGGTCTCAGCGACCGGACCCCGCGGTCAGGCCAGGCCGGTCGCCGCCGCCTCGGCGCCCGCCTCCGAGGACACCGGGCCCCGCTCCGGCGCCGGCGCGGCCTCCTCGGCCTTGCGCCTTTGGCGCGGCCGGCGGCCCGGCCGGCTCCCGGGCCGCAGGGCGTCGCTCAGTCCGTCCCCGAGCAGGTTGAAGCCGAGGACGGCGACGGCGATGGCGAAGCCGGGCGCCACCGACATCCACCAGGCCGTCTGCAGGAAGCGGGTGGAGTTGCTGGCCAAGAACCCCAGGCTGACCCGGGTCTGGTCGCCCAGGCCGAGAAAGCTCAGGCCTGCCTCGATGAGGATGACCCGGGAGGCGAGGAGGCTGACGAGGACGACGGCCGAAGGCATCACGTGGGGGATCACGTGGCGGAACAGCACCCGCCGGTCGCTGGCGCCCGCGGCCCGGGCGGCCGTGACGAACTCCCGCTCCTTGACCGCCAGGGTCTCGGCCCGGGCCACGCGGGTGAGGCCGGTCCACGACGTGAGCGAGAGCACCAGGATGAGGTTGCGGGTCGAGCCGCCGAACAACGCCACGACCAGCAGGCCGAGGTAGAACCGGGGAAAGGCCTGCGCCAGTTCGGTGACACGCAGGATGCCGCCGCCCACCCATCGGGTGCGGTACCCGGCGATGATCCCCAGCGGCAGGCCGATCAGGCTGGCGATGACGATCGTCCACAGCACGACCAGCAGCGACGTGCGGACGCCGTGGACGACCGCGGTGTAGAGGTCGCGGCCGAGGTTGTCGGTCCCGAACGGGTGGGCCGTGGACGGCCGGCGGAGCGCGGGCTCGTCGAGGGCGAGCGGGTTGCCGGGCGCCAGCACGTCGGCCAGAAGGGCCACCGTGATGGCGAACAGGACGAGGGCGAGCCCGGCGATCCCGCCCGGGCTGCGGAAGAACCGCCGGAGCGTCTGGCGGGCCGGCCCGGCCTTAGCTTTCAACGCGCACCCGCGGGTCGATCTTGCCGTACACCAGGTCGGTAGCCACGTTGACGGCCACGACCGTCAGCGAGACGAGCAGGACGACGCCGAGCATCAGGGGGCGGTCGTTCTGGCGGGCGGCCTGCACCAGGAGGGTCCCGATCCCAGGCCAGCCGAAGACCTCCTCGATGATCACCGCCCCGGCGAACAGGCTGCCCGCCCGCAGCCCGAGGATGGTGACGACGGGCAGCAGGACGTTACGCAGCTCGTGCCGGCGGATCACCCCCCAGGGGCTGAGCCCCTTGGCCAGGGCGGCGCGGGCGTAGTCGCTCTCGTTCTGCTCGATGAGCCCGGCGCGGGTGACACGGGCGACGAGCGCCAGTTCGGTGGCGGCCAGGACCACGACGGGCAGGATCATGTGGTGGGCGACGTCGAGGGTGTGGCGCCAGCCCGTCCAGGTCTCTCGAAAGTTCTCGTAACCGCCGATGGGGAGCCAGCCGCCGTGGATGGCGAACGCCAGGAGCATGAGTTGCGCCAGCCAGAACGTGGGCAGCGCGGTGGCGAGGAGGACGCTCAGGGTGACGCTCCCGTCGACCACCCCGTAGGGCCGGCGCGCCGCCAAGGCCCCGAGCACGATGCCGACCAGGCTCGAGAGCAGCAGGGCCGACCCGGTGAGCAGGATGGTCGGGAACAAGCGCTGGCGGATCGACGACGCCACGGTGTCCCCCTGGCTGTAGGAGAACCCGAGGTCGCCGGTGAACACGTTGCCGACATAGGTCAGGAACTGCCGGTGGAGGGGGTCGTCGAAGCCGAACTGGCGGTCGATCTCCGCCAGCCGGGCCGGGTCGGCGTTCTCGCCCGCCAACTGCAACGTCGGGTTGCCGGGCACCAGGTAGACCAGCACGAAGCTGATCACCAGGATGCCGAGCACGGTGGGCGCGGCCTGGAGCAGCCGCCGGAGGACGTACCGCGGGCTCACGGGCTCGCGAACCAGGAGGGGGGAAAGCCCCCCTCCTGGCCGTCAGACCCCGTTGCGGTGTGCCTCAGGCGCAGTGCGCCGTTTCGACGAAGAGGCCGGTGTTGTTGTGGTTGAAGCCCTTGCAGGTGGAACGGGTCACCCGGCTGCCGGCGGACTCGGTCACCCAGATGTAGGGCAGCTCGCGCACCGCGATGGACTGGACGTCGCGGTAGGCGGCCTGGGCTTCGGTGTTCCCACTGGCGATCGCCTTGTCCCACGCCGCATCCATCGCCGCCAGGCGGATGCCGGAGGAGTTGACGAACGACGTCGGCGCCACCTGGGTCGAGTGGTACTGGCGGCGGACGCCGATGACCGGGTCGTCGCCGTTGCAGTACGAGATGAGCGTCATGTCGTAGTCCCGGGTGGCCAGCGCCGTCTGTTGGTTGGCGTTGGTCAGGGGCCGGTCGGTGACGCCGATCTTGAGCTTGGCCATGTCGGCGACGAACTGCTTGCCGTAGTCGGCCTGGGTCCCGGTGTCGAAGTGGGTTAGGTCGAAGGCCAGCTCCACCCCCCCCTTGTCCCGGGTGCCGTTGTTGTTGGAGTCGACCCAGCCGGCCTGGTCGAGGGCGGTGTTGGCCGCCGCCACGTCGGCGTCGTTGTTGGTGGCGTCGTTGCCTGGAAGCTGCTGGCTGGCGTAGCCGAACAGCTCGCTGTGGAAGGGCGCCGTCGCCAGCTTGCCGTTCTCGAAGTCGATCTTCTTGAACGACCCGGTCCGGTCGACGCCCAGGAAGATGGCGCGCCGGACCGCCGGGTCCGTGAAGATGGGGTGCTCGTAGGGCGCGTCGAGCGGCTTGGCGGCGATGGTCTGGGCGGTCATGCCCTTGGGCCAGAGGTTGAAGGCGTAGGTCGTGATGCAGTTGCTGCCACCCGTGCCGCGGGGGACGAACGTCCGCTCGTAGCTGGGGTTGTTCAGGAACCGGGAGAGGCCCGGGCCCGTCGGCGTGCCGACGTCGACCGAGCCGCTGGTGGCCCGGTCGGCCTGGAGCGAGTCGTCGACGTTGGGCGTGACCGCGTAGACGATCCGGTCGAGGTAGGGGAGGCCCTGGCGGTGGTACTCGCGGTTGGCCTCGACCTCGATCTTGGTCTGGTCGCGGGAGACGAACTTGAACGGGCCGCTCCCGACCGGCCGGTTGTTGGCCTCGCACAGCGTGCCGGACTGGTTGCCGAGGGTGGCCCCGCTTCCCATGGCCGCCGCCGAGCACGGCTCGTACACGTGCTTGGGGACGATCGGCGCCTCGGTGACGTTCTGCTGGCGCAAGAACGGGAAGTAGGGGTTCACGAACTTGAACCGCACGGTGAGGCCGGTCGGGCCGTCGGGCATGGTGATGGCGTCGGCGGGCGTCACCGACGCGTTGCCGGAGCCGGTCACGCCCAGGGCGACGCCGGCAGACGCCGACGTGCGGCTGTGGTAGCGCAGGAGGATCTCGCGGAAGGTGAAGTCGACGTCGGCGGCGGTGATAGGCCGGCCGTCGTGCCACTTCATGCCGGCGCGGAGCTTGAAGTCGGCGGTGCGGCCGTCGGCCGACTGGCTGAAGGTCTCGGCCAGGTCGCCGACCAGTTGGTCGTTGGCGTCCCAGGCCAGGAGCCCGTTGAACATGGCTTCGGAGTTGGTGTGGACGCCCCCGTTGGAGGTGGTGGCCGGGTTGAGCACGCCCGAGGTGGAGGAGATGGCGACGACCAGCGTGCCGCCCCGCTTGATCGGTACCGTCGTCTCGGTGGTGGTCTGGGTGGGCGCGGCTTCGTCTGGTGCGTCGTCGGCGCAGGCCACCATGCCGAGCGCCGCGATCGATACGCCGATGACTGCGACTTGCCGGAACCGGGATGACCGCGCCGGGCCTGTCCCGTCCCCCTTGTGTCCGAACATCGTCTGCAAAACCTTTCTGCTTGATTACCGTGCCCAGGAACGCTACTGCGAAACGGGCGCGTGACCGGTGGCGCGTTGCATCGCGCCTTCGGGCCCGGCCCTGGAATACTGGCGGCGTGGCCCTCACCGACTTGAAGCTCACCGAATGGACCAGTTGCGGCGGGTGCGCCGCCAAGTGGGGCGGGGCGCCGCTGGCCGGGCTGGTGAAGGCGCTGGCCAAGTCGGCCGACGGATCCCTGCTGGTCGGCCTGGCCCCGTTCGACGACGCCGCCGTCCTGCGCCTGTCCGAGGACGCGGCCCTCGTGTCCACCACCGACTTCTTCCCGCCCCTCGTCGACGACCCGTCGGACTTCGGCGCCATCGCCGCCGCCAACGCGTGCAGCGACGTGTACGCCATGGGCGGGCGGGTGGTCCTCGCCCTGAACATCTCCGCCTTCCCCGAACGGCTTCCGGTCGACGCGGTGGCGGCCATCCTCTCGGCCGCGGCGGCGGTGGTGGAGGGCGCCGGGGGCGTGGTGGCCGGCGGCCACACCATCCGCTCGGAGGAGCCCATCTTCGGCCTGGCCGTGCAAGGCCTGGTGCACCCCGACCGCATCTGGACCAAGGCCGGGGCCCGGCCGGGCGACGCGCTGCTGCTGTCCAAGCCGCTGGGCACGGGCATCCTCCTGGCCGGCGGCAGGCCCGGCGACAAGGCCATGGCCATCGCCAACATGCGCCGGCTGAACCGGGAGGCGGCGGAGGCGCTGTCGTCCCTGCTGCCCGAGCAGCCCCACGCCGTGACCGACGTCACCGGGTTCGGCCTGCTCGGCCACGCCTGGGAGATCGCCGAGCGGTCGGGGGCGCGGCTCCTGCTCGATGCCCAGCAGCTGCCCCTCTACCCGGGCGCCCTGGCCGCCGCCGAGGCCGGGGTGCGCACCGGGGGCGACGCCCGCAACCGGGCCTACCTGGAGGGGCGGGTGAGCATGGGCCACCTCGCCCCCGAGGTGGAGGCCCTGTGCTTCGACCCCCAGACGTCGGGCGGCCTGCTGGTCTCACTGGCCCCGGCCCTGGCCGCCGATCCCCGGCTGGCCGAGGCCGGCTTCGTCGCGATCGGCCGGGTGACCGAGGGCCCCGCGTCCGTCCACCTGGGGTAACGGGGGTGAACCGCCAGGTGCATTCGCATTACGCGTCGGATTCCGACGCGTAATGCAAACGAGCGGCCCAGGTTGGCGAGCGCCGGCGCTATGTTCGCAGGCGTATGGCCGTCGCCCTCGCCGCCGTCGGCGGCGGACCCGTGCGCCCGCCGGTGGTGCGCCGCCAGGTCGTCCCCAGCTTGTCCACAGAGAAGGCGCTCTGGGACGAGGGGTGCGAGGTCGTGGTGGGGGTGGACGAGGTGGGTCGGGGGTCGTGGGCCGGCCCGATCTCGGTGGGGGCGGCGGTGCTGCCGCGCGACCGGCGCGTCTACAAGGTGCGGGACTCGAAGATGCTCACCGAGCCGGAGCGGGAGCGCATCTTCCCCCGCCTGTCGGGCTGGTGCGCGGCGTGGGCGGTGGGCCACGCCAGCCAGCCAGAGTGCGACGAGCTGGGCATGTCCGCGGCTCAGAAGCTGGCCGCCCGCCGGGCCATCGAGGGCCTGGGGGTGGCGCCCGACGCCATCCTCGTCGACGGCAACTGGGACTTCGTGGGGGGTGTGCGGGTGAAGCGCATGGTGAAGGGCGACGCCAACTGCCTGTCTATCGCCACCGCCTCGATCCTGGCCAAGGTCAGCCGGGACCGGATCATGCGGGCCGAGGCCGAGAACTTCCCCGGCTACGACTTCGATCTCAACAAGGGGTACCCGTGCCCGCGCCACAAGGCGGCGCTGGCGGCGTGGGGGCCGACGTCGATCCACCGCCGGGCGTGGGTGTTCATGGACCACATACCGTGGGGCGGCGTGCCGCGCCTGGTGCGCGACGACGGGCAGGGGTCACTATGGGCGGAATGAGACGCTGGATCGCCGCCGCCCTGCTCGCCCTCGCGGTCGCCGGGGCCGCCGCCGGGGCCGCCGGGTGCGGCAGCGCCGACAACGGCGGGGTCATCGAGGGCCCGACGACCACGGCGGGCGCCCCGGCCGCCACCCGGGGCTCGGACTACAGCGGATAGGCCTCAGCCGCGCCGCTTCGCCACGGTCTCGTTGGGACTGTGCGCCTGGCGTATCCATTTGCGAAGCGGGCTTCGGCTTCGATGCACGTTCCGGTGAGAAAAGCGACCATGCTCGCTAGCGGTGGACGCCCCCAGGGAAAGCCCTGTGGACTGTCGCGTTCCTGCTGGTCAGAGCGGCCATGCCTTACCAGGAGTGGAGCATGGTAAGGGCTGAACTACAAGGAGAAGTTCTTCTGCGGCGACCCTATTGTCACACCCCGCCGGTAAAACGTAGCCCAAAGGACGAACGTTCGTTCGATTGGACTGGAAGGAAGGTGCCGACGGTGGGCAACAGCGACGACCAGCGGCGTAGCGGCGGAATGACGCCACGACAGCAGGCGGCGAGGCGTTCGACGGGCGTCCCAGCTGGGGCGCCGGACAAGACGATGGATGAGGGAGTGACGGAGACCGAGCGGCGGATGACGCCTCAGGAACTACAAGAGCTTTTGGAGCGGGAACAGGAGAGGATGCGCGATCCCGAGTACCGACGCTCCTTGATCCCCCCTCCTGCCCTTGTCGAGCGAGCACTCGGTCTCAAGCGGCAGGAGAACCGCTAGCGTTACCCTCGCCGCCATGCTGTGTCGGCTCGGCTACGAGGGCGCAGCGGTCGACTGGATACGGCGGCAACAGCCCAGCCTTCTCCAAGTCGTCGCAGTTCTGGAGTGGGCTGAGAGACGACGCTCGCTCGGACCGGACTGGGAGAACAGCATTCAGGACCCGGATTCTGACCGCGAGGAATGGATCACCAAGATCCTTATGGCCAACATCGATATCCGGTTCGGATACAACGACACTACGAGCGAAGGCCCCATCATGTGGGTTCGGGGGTTCACGAGCTACTAAGTGCCTAAGCCAGCGAGGCCAGCCTCGGACCGCCCAGCGGGGAGCGCCTTCGACAAGCAGGTGGCCGACCGAGCCGGTGAAGGCCTTGGCGATGCGCACGACCGCGTGGATGCCGACTCGGCGGGCCCGCGGCCCGCGCCGCGGTGTCTCGCGGATCGGCGGTGATGCGGGGCGAGGGTGGTTCCCGCTACCTTCGGCCCATGTCCCGCCGCGACGTGCTGCTGCTCCGTTCCGCCTCCATCTGGACGTTCTTCATCTGGGCGGTGTTCGTGCGCAACCTCATCGGCAACGACGAGGAGGGCGCCGGCTTCAAGGTCGTGCACCTGACCCTGGCGGTGGTGTCGGTGGCGTTGGCGGCGGCCATCTGGCGCGTCGCGGCCAAGGGCGCTCGCGCCGCCAAGGCCCGGGAAGGCGCCGTCAGCCGCTAGCCGGCGCCGCCCCGTGGCGCGGGCGCTGGCGCGGGCGCTGTCAGCGGCGCCTGCCCGAGGGACGGGTTCGGCGTCGCAGAGGCCCTGCCCGATTCGTCGCCTACTACTCGGTGGACGCCCGGCGCCGGGGCGCCAACGACCGCATCGCCGCCCTCGGCCCGCCCACGCTCGCCGCACGCACAGCCTCGGGCGGGATCGAGCCGCCCGCCCCGCCCGGCGGCGGGTCGACCAGATCGGGGGCGTAGGGGGGTCGCCAGCGCCGCCGGCGACGTCCGCCTGGCGTCCCAGCAGGTGACCGGCGCGGCGGCCGAGCACCAATTTCCAGGCGTGCGGGAGGGCCGCTTACGGCTCGGCCGGCGCGGGCATGGCGTCGTAGACCTCCCACTCCGGCTCGGCGGCCAGGGCGCCGGTCTCCATCACCGCCATGACCGCCGCCACCTCGGCCTGGGCCTCCTGGGCCTCCATGGCGGCCCGGTCCGCGAACACCTCGGTGGCGATGAGGGCGTTGGGATCGGTGACGTCCCGGGCGACGTCGAAGTGGACGACCCCCGGCAGCGCCCGGCTGGGGGCCACCACCGCGCCCATGGCGGCGGCCATCTCCTCCGTCCGGTCAGGTTGGCATTGGACCTTGAAGCGCACGACGACCATGGCGAACCCCCCTTGAAACTCCGCGTCGCTCGCACCCTATCCCTGGCACCATGGGGCCGCCGGGACGGAAGGGAGGGCGCGATGACCGACGGAGCGCAACTGTCCGCGGCGGACTTCGGCGCCGCATTCAAGGGGTTCCTCGAGCAGTCGCTGAGCAACGCGCCGGCGGGAGAGCCGTTCTTCCACGGCCGGCTGGCGGAGCACTTCGGCGCCCCGCCCACCGGGTTGCCCATCGTCTCCGAGCCGGTGGCGCCCCACGACCACGTCAACCTTCAGCTCGCCCTGGACGACTACCTGGGCGCCGACGGGCGGGCGTTCGAACTGCTGGGCGTCTCCTCCCAGCACAAGCGGATGATGGGCCTGGCCCTGGGCGACCTGGCTGCCGCCGAGGGCCGCAACGGCGGCCTCTTCGGGGCGCCCGTCCCCGACGAGGGACCGGTCGACTACGTGAACCTGCCGGCCGGGGAGGACTCCCGGCTCGCGTGCCTGGCGTGCGGACTGTTCCTCGTGCGCGACGGCGACCAGCGGCTCGCGGCTCTCGTCCACGGGGCGGACACCCGGGGTTTCGGGCCGGGTGGCGTGACCGTCGACGTGATGGCGCCCGACCGGGCCGGGGCCGAGCGCTTCCTCGCCGGCCTGCGGGCCCGGATGCGGGCCCGCAACGTGTACCGGGGCCGCATCGTGTCGCTGTCGGTCCGGCCGCCGATGAACACACTGGACGTGAGGTTCCACCGCCTGCCGCCGGTCGACCGCGACGGCATCATCCTCCCCGCGGGGGTGCTCGAGCGCATCGAGCGCCAGACGCTGCGCTTCGCGGCGCTGCGCGAGCGGCTGGCCGCCGCCGGGCGCCACCTCAAGCGGGGCCTGCTCCTGTGGGGCCCGCCCGGCACCGGAAAGACGCTGACGGCCATGTACCTGGCCCGCAACATGCCCGACCGCACCATCCTGTTGCTCACCGGGCAGAGCCTGGGGCTGATCGAGACGTCGTGCTCGATGGCCCGGCTCCTCCAGCCCTCCACCGTCATCCTGGAGGACGTGGACCTGGTGGCGGAGGAGCGCACCCGGCAGAGCACGGGGACCAACGCCGTGCTCTTCGAGCTGCTCAACCAGATGGACGGGCTGGGCGACGACGCCGACGTGCTGTTCGTGCTCACCACCAACCGGCCCGAGCTCCTGGAGCCGGCGCTGGCGGCCCGGCCGGGCCGGGTGGACGAGGCCATCGAGGTCCCGCTGCCCGACGCCGAGTGCCGGTCCCGGCTGCTCGACCTCTACGGCCGGGGCCTGCGCCTCCAGCTCGACGACCGGGACCGGGTGGTCGAGCGCACCGAGGGAGTCAGCGCGGCGTTCATCAAGGAGCTGCTGCGCAAGGCGGCCGTGCTGTCGGCGGACGCGTCGAGTTCCGCGAGCGGCGAACTGACGGTGACCGGCGAGCACGTCGACCGGGCCCTGTTCGAGCTGGTCGTGGAGGGCGGGGAGCTGACCAAGTCGCTGCTGGGGGTGGCCCCCAACGCCGGGAGGCGCCCCGCCTGCGGGTAGGCGGCGCCGGGCAGGGCGTGCCTCACCGGGGGGCCACCGGGCGGGGGCGCTCGACCGGGCCGCGGCGCTCCGCCGGGCGGGGCCGGCCGGTCGGCGCCAGCCCGGCCAGCAGGCGCTGCACCGAGCCGGTGATCTCGTCGACGGCCCGCTGGAACGTCTCGGCGTTGGCCTTGGACGGCTGGCGGTAGCCGCTGACCTTGCGCACGAACTGGAGGGCGGCGGCGCGCATCTCCTCGTCGCTGGCCCCCTCCGCTCCCCGTAGGGTGATGATGCTGCGGCACATCCGTCCACCCTGGCACACCGGCCCGAGGGACGACGGCGCCGCCTCGGTCAGGAGCGGCGGAGGAGGGCGGAGGCGATGCCGCGGCCGTGCCCGGCCCGCACGTCCAGGTGGGCCCAGAGCTGGGCCAGGTGCTCGAGCAGGGGAACGGCGCCGCCGCGGGCGACGGTGGCCTTGGCGGCGGCGTCGTCCCCGGCGATGAGGCAGAGGGCGGGCCGGCCGCCGACGACGGCGTCCGCCATGGTCTCGAAGCCCATGGTGATGAACGCCTTGACCCACCGCCCGCTGAACGCCTCCAGCGGCGCCGGCGGCGGCGAGGGCGCCCCGGGGCGCCGCCGGGCGTGGCCAGCACGACGACCTCAGCTCCGGCGGCCGCCCGGTCGCGGCCGTGCACATCGCCATCATCGGGACGGGCCGGGTGGGGACTGCCCTCGGCCAGGGCTGGGAGAACGCTACGGCGCGCCGGGCACGTCGACGTCCAGCGCGAGCGTCAGGCACCGGCACGCCCCTCCTGCCTTCAGGAACTCGCCCACGTCCACCTCGACGGGGTCGAATCCCCACGTCTCGAGCTGGCGGCCGACGCGGGGCGGGCAAAGGGGCATGACGACCGTGCGGCCGACGACAACGGCGTTGGCGCAGAACGTGGCCGCCTCGTCCGGCGCCAGCTCGAAGGGCTCGGGCACCGCGGCGGCGACGACCTTGCGGCCGTAGCCGTCCCACGCCGAGGGAACGGTGAGGGCGCGCCGGTCGTCGAGGGGGCAGAAGGTCAGGTCGAAGTGGTAGAAGCGGGGGTCGGTCAGCTCGACGGGGTGGACCGGCGCGCCGAGCCGCTCGGAGAGGTCGAGGTGGGCGGCGGCGTCGGAGCGGAACCGGTACCCGGAGAGGAAGGCGGGGCCGAAGGGCAGGGCGTCGCCCGCGCCCTCGTGGGACAGGCCCCCGGGCAGGGGCCGCACGTCGTAGCCGTGGGCCTCGAACCAGGCCACGTCGTGCGGGGTCTCCCCCTGGCGCTGCGGGTGGCGGAACCGGCTGGGCACGAACACCCCGCCGTTGACCACGCCGGCGTTGGCCGTGAACACCAGGTCGGGCAGGCCGGGCTGGGGGGCGAGGGTCTCGACCTCGGCGCCGGCGGACCGCAGCGTGGCGGCCAGCGCCGCCCACTGCTCCCGGGCCCGCTCGGGGTCGACCACGACCTCGACGTGCATCCACGGGTTGATCTCGTAGAGGACGCTGAAGTGCTCGGGCGGGCACATCAGGAACCGGCGGCTCACCCCGGTGGCGCCAGGTTGTCCGCCAGTCGGTGGAGGAAGAGGCCGACGTCGGTCACGATGCCGAGGGCTTGGTGGCTGCCCCGGTCGGCCAGCTTGGTCACCACCGCCTGGTTGATGTCCACGCAGAAGGTCTCCACGCCGGCGGGGAGCAGGTTGCCGGTGGCGATGGCGTGCAGGGTCGAGGCGAGCATCAGGGCGACCGCGACACCCGGGAGCTGGGCCCGCATGGCGTCGGCGGCGGCGACCACGTCGGTGTGCACGTCGGGCAGCGGGCCGTCGTCGCGCACCGAGCCGCCCAGCACGAACGGCACGCCGGTACGCACGCACTCGAACATCACCCCGCCGGGGATGTAGCCGTCGGCCACCGCGGCGGTGATCGACCCGCGCCGGCGCACCTCGTTGATCACCCGGAGGTGGTTGCTGTGGCCTCCCTCGGCGGGCGCCCCGTCGCCCAGGGTCACCCCGAGCGACGTGCCCAGGACGTTGGACTCGATGTCGTGGGTGGCGAAGCCGTTGCCGGCGAAGAGCACGTCGATCCAACCGCCCCGCACCAGGCGGGCGAGGTGGGGCGCGGCGCCGGTGTGGACCACGGCCGGGCCGCACACCGCCAGGATCCGGCCGCCGGCGCGGCGAGCCTCCCGCATCCGCGCCGCCACCCCCGCAACGATCAGGTCCTTGGGCTTCTCCGAGGACACCTCCGAGTTCATGAACTCGAAGCGCGCCGCGCGGCTCGCGCGGGACAAGGGCTGCACCCGCACGCCCGTGCGTCCGACGACCACTTGGTCGCCGGCGTGCACCCGGTGCATGGGCACGGTGCGGGCCCGCCCGCCCGGCAGGAGTGCCACGCCGCAGTCCATCTCCGGGTTCTCCACGTCGACCCACTTGCCGTGCAGGCGGACCTGGGTGGGCAGGTTGGTGGTCGAGTAGAAGCCGGCGGGCAGGACGCCGTCCCCGTCGGCCTCCGCGACGGCGGCGTCGCCCTGGTCCACCCGGTTGGCCCCGTGCACCTGGAGCTCGCCCAGCAGCCGGTCCAGCAGCGCCTCGTCGGCCGCGGTCACGTCGATCAGCGCCAGGCTGGGGTCGACGCTCGTGCGCCCGATCTCGAACTCCGCGATGTGGTAGTCGGCGCCGGCGTCGAGGATCACGTCGAGCACCTTGGCGAGGATCAGGGAGTCGACGATGTGGCCGCGGATTTCGATCCGCTCAGTCGCCACGGGGCACCGGGGCGGGCTCGGCTGCGGGCGCGGGCAGCGCGGGAGCGGCCGGGGGCGGCAGTTCGGCGACCGGCGCGCCGCCGCCATGCCCCGCTCCCTCCCCGTACGCGTCCTCGCCGTCCGCCAGGTCGGAGAGCGGGATCTCGTCGGCGCCGATGGTCGGCTCCTCCTTGAACCGTCCGGCGCGGTTGTCCCACAAGTCCCGGGCGATGACCTGGAGCACGCCGGCGGCGGGAATGGCGAGCAGGGCGCCGATGAAGCCGGCCAGCTCCACGCCGATGAGCACGCTGGTGAGCACCACCAGTTGGTTGATGTGCACCGTCTTGGACATGATCGCCACCTGGAGGACGTGGTTCTCGAACTGCTGGTACACGACGTACACGATGAGCATCCCGATGCCGGCGGTAGTCGAGTGGAGGAAGGACACCAGGATCGTCGGGATGGCCCCGAGGGTGGCGCCGACGAGGGGGATGAGGTCGCAGAAGCCGACGAACAGGGCGAGGACGCCCTTGAACGGGACGCCGAAGGCCCACAGGGCGATGAACGTCACCACCCCGGCGATGATGCTGATGAGCAGGTTGCCCATGGCGTAGCCGGTGAGGGCGCGGGCGCAGTCCTGGGCCACCGCCCGGACCCGTTCCCGCCGTGGTCGCGGCAGCACCGCCAGGCCGTTGGCCAGCATCTGGGGGCCGTACAGGATCATCAGGATGGCCAGCACCAGGACGGTGACCAAGGAGATGATCCCCGCGAACACCTTGCGGCTGTACTTGAGGACGCTGCTGCCGGCGCCGCTGATGGCGTTGTCGATCCGGTCCCGGTTCTCGTCGAACCTCTGGTCGAGGTCGTACCGGCGGACCAGGTCGCCCACCGGGCCGCGCCCGGCCCGCGCATCCTCCAGGTATGTGGGGAAGCGGTCGACGAAGTTCTGGGTCTGGTCCACCAGCGGGGCCACGAAGGCGTAGACCATCCCCGCCAGCAGCCCCAGGCTGGCGACGAGGACGATGCCGGTGGCCAGGCCCTTGCTGACATGCAGCCGCCGCCGCACGAGGTCGACGGGCGGGGTGAAGAGAACGGCGAAGAACAGGGCCACGACCATCAGCGTCCAGATGTGGATCAGGGCGATGAACAACCAGAGGGCGCCGAGGCTGGCGATGACCAGCCCGATGGTGACGAGAATGGTCTTGACCGGGACCGGTCGCTCGTCGGACATCGTGCCGGCGAGCCTACTTTTTCGAGTTTTCGAGGTCGCGGACGACCTCGTCGGCCCATGCCCGGTCGGGCGGGGCGGGCCCGTGTGGGGACCATGCCGCGGCGGTGAGCAGGTCGCCGACCCGGGCCAGGCGGTCGTCCTCCACGTGGGCGCCGAGGGCGGCGCAGTACTCCACCGGCGTCTCGCCCGGCTCCCGCGGCCGGCCCTTCCGCTGGCCCGCCCTGGTGACGCGCTCGTAGGCCCGGGTGGCCCACGGCCGCCGGCGCAGGCGGCGGCGCTTGCCGAGGAGGCGGGTGGCCACCCAGGCGGCGAGGGCGACGGCGAGGGCGGCCAGCAGGCGCCAGGCGGCGGCCAGCAGGCGGTTGAGCCGGGACCACCAGGATTGGGCGTCCTCGGCGGGCGGGGTGAAGCGGCCGGCAGGGTCGAAGGCGACCCAGCCGGGGCCGGGGAGCCACACCTCCACCCACGCGTGGGCGTGGCGCGCCCGCACCACCATCTCGCCGCCGAAGGCCGACGGGCGCGGGGAGACGTAGCCCACGACCACCCGGGCGGGGATGCGCTGGGTGCGCAGCATCACCGTCATGGCCGAGGCGGCCTGGGGGGCGGCGCCGCGGCGGCCGGCGAAGAGGAACTGGTCGACGGGGTCGGCTCCCGCGGGCGTGGCGGGGGCGTCGAGGGTCACGGTCGTGTTGGCGCGCAGCCACGTTTCGACGGCGCGGGCCCGGTCGTAGGCGGTGGCGGCCCCGGCGGTGAGCTGGCGGGCCAGGTCGGTGACCCGCGGCGGGACGGCGGGGACGGGAAGGTAGCGATCGGCCAGCTCTTCGATGGAGGTCAACGCCTCCGCCAGCCGGTCGTCGACGGTGCGCAGGGCGGCGGGGTCGGAGGGGGGCGGGTAGCTCACCGCGGTGTAGACGGCGCCCCGGCCCAGCCACGGGACCGCCTCCACCGTGGTGTCGGCGGCGACAGTGGCCTGAGCCCCCTCGGGCAGTTGCACGCGGGCCAGCCGGGGGGCGGCGGGCAGGAGGCCGACGGCCGGCGCCTCGATGCGAACACGCTGGACGAACTCCTGGAAGCCCGTCCCGTACTCGGCCGGGCCGCCCCGGACGGGGAAGAAGCCGTCCAGGGACCGGGCCGGCGCCCCCTCCAACGTGCGCCGCCAGGTGCGGCCGTCGTAGCGGTCGAACGTGGTCGTCCGCCACAGGGCGGTGCGGGGCGCGGCGACCCGGAAGACGATTTCGTCGCTGTCACCCGTCCCGCCGCCGCCGGCGTCCAGTTCGTCCATCGGTTGGAGGTAGGGCGGGGCCTCGCCCGGCGCCCCGGGCGCGGCGCCGCGCCGGGCCTGGTTGAGGTTCTGCGGGTCGGGGACGAGCAACGCGGCCAGCAGGGCGATGAGCCCGGCGACGGCCAGCAGCACGGCGGCGTCGCCGGCCACGCCGCGGCGCCGCCCGGCATCGCCGCCGCCCCGCCCGGCCCGGCTCCGCCCCGCGAGGCCCCGCACGGCATCGCCGCCGCCCCGCCCGGCATCGCCGCGGCCCCGCCCGGCATCGCCGCGGCCCCGCCCGGCATCGCCGCGGCCCCGCCCGGCATCGCCGCGGCCCCGCCCGGCATCGCCGCGGCCCCGCCCGGCATCG
>Ga0187892_10007736_pt1 | contig 15137 bp, 20 predicted proteins | sample MA1701073metaG_FD_139345 | JGI IMG/M metagenome (GOLD analysis project Ga0187892, IMG submission 139345) | Bio-ooze microbial communities from a basaltic lava cave in the Kipuka Kanohina Cave System on the Island of Hawaii, USA - MA170107-3 metaG ... | reverse complement strand
GAAACAGATCGCGAAGACCAGAACCGCCAACCCGATGAGGAAGAGCGTCACGTCGCCTCGTCCGAATGTCATGTAGGGTGGTGAGCCGTGGTGGGATCGAACCACCGACCCCCTGATTAAAAGGGACGCGCAACGCGTCTTGCAAGGTCGCGATCTCTCGGACGTGTGGGACAAGTACGTGAAGTTGTGGCACTCGCCTTCGGACCTGAGTGGACTCACGGCGCTCAGATGGACCCCAATTTCGAGCGCCACAGCACAACCACAGCACAAATTCAGGGCGCGGTAGCATTGATCTCGAACTCGTGGGCTAGGGCATCGAACCCGAAGAGCCGGTTCCCGACCGGCCTGCCCACGATCAACCCTCGGGTGCTCCACGGGAGAGCGACATGGGGAAGCATAAGGAGCTAGAGCCGGAGGAGCGGCGGAACTACCTCGCCCGCCTCGGGTCCAATGCTAGTCGGGGATGTCCGACGGCGACGACCGCGCAGGAGGTCTGGAACCTTCTGGCGGAGCCACTCGGGATCAAGCTGAACGGCGCGACCATCGTCCAAAAGCAAGCGCTCGTCGTGGTCCTCGACACCGTCATCGCAGCGGGACGTCATGCGACTGGCGACCTCTTCCACCGCGTCTTCGACGCGCTCGCGAGCCGCTGGAGTCTGTCGTTCATCGAGGCCGAGGAGCGGGGTGCGTTCACGGTCTACAACATGACCGAGCAGACGGTGAAGGCCAGCTACCGCGAGCTAGGCATCGCAGAGGTCACGCTCTACGACCTCTGGCGGGAGACGGTGACGAAGTGGGTCAAGCGGGACGGCGAGAACCCGCTCTACGACACGCGCCGAGTCCCATTTGGCACCTACCAGGTCATCCTAGGGGACGACGCCCCGCTGCGCGACGCCTTCCTGAAGATCGTGTGCAGCGACGCGCAGTATCGCCCCACCCCGCGTGGGCACCGATTGCTCCTCGACAAAGACCCAGCCCCGGGGCGGGAGCCTCAGCGCGAGGTTGCGGCGGAGTGGTCCTTCAACGAAGTGCTTCTTGGGGAGAAGTCGCAGAAGCTCCTCGCGGCGCAGGAGCAGACCCGGCTTCTCCTCAATGTCAATCGCTTCCGTGCGGACTGCCAGGACATCGCCAAGGAAGCCAACGCGGTTGCCAGCGAACTGTGGGAGGAGTACGCCATCGACGCGAGCCTTGACCACAACTGTCGCGAGCGGGACGGCAAGATGATCTGGTCAGCACGGCACAAGGCCGTGTTCAACGCGATCCCGAAGGAGGACGATGACAGCCACAAGGCCCTGCGTCGACCCGTCTGGGTGCGTCTCGCGGAGTATGACCGGCTCCGGTCCATGATTGACAACTTCGACGAGGTTTATGCCCGTACAAGTGTCACCCCGTGGGGGCACGCCCCCGAGCCGGGGGTCGAGGACAGCATCCTTTTCGACTGTCTGGTGATCAAAAGCGGCTTCCATCGTGATATCAATCGGCGCTATGACCCCGCCCACTTCTGGCCAACCCACGTCCCCAAGGAATACCGCAGCCGCTGGTTTAGGGTCCAGACGGCGGTCCCAACGCTTGCGGTGGGGAACCCGCTGTTCAAGGTCCTCGCGCGCGATCTGTTCGACCAATCCTATCGCCTCGTTGACCGTGACATCAGTTCCAGCCAGACGCAGATTCTGGCCGTGCTGCTCAACATCCCCCTGCTCGAAAAGCACGCCCGGTCGACGACACCGAAGTTCAAGCACTATCTCGCGAACGAGGCCCTGCGGTTGCACCGGGAGTCGGGCGACAATCTTCTGGCCGATGGCTACCAAGGCGAGGACGGCTACGAGAAGCTGGTCGCGTTCGTCAAGGAGTTGTGGATGCGGACTCTGTATGGCAGCGCGGCCCGAGAGGTGGTCTTCAATCTCGCGATGGAGGTGAAGGAGTACGGCTTCGGCTGGAAGACCAAGGCCGGGCTGTGGGAAGATGACTGGCTTGTAGAAGCCGAACACAAGGCCCAGCGCTTTCTTGCGTCATTCCCGTGGTACGCCGACGTCGAGCGGTATCTCCACGTCTGCCAGCACCTCGGTGACCGCGCCCTGGCGCAGAGCCGGTTCTGTGGGGTGGAGTTCACGGACCCCTACGACAAAGCAACCGTCCGGTGGAATCCCGTCCAGCGCGCCCGCAAGCGCGTCCCGGTCGGTAGTGGCTACCTCTACCCGAGTCTCCCTGGCAAGCTCGTCAGGCGGGTCTTCCAGCCCGCAGTGCAAGACCTCGCCACGGGCGACTACGCGGTGGACCCGGGCGATCTTAAGCGCGGAATCGCCCCCATGTCCGTTCATATGCTCGACGCCTACTTCAGCAGCCTCGTGATCGAGGGGCTGCTGAACCGAGGCGTGCGTGACGTGGTCGGCATCCACGACAACTGGCACGTCCCCGCGCACTTCGTGGCCGAGGAAGGCGGTCCGCTAGTATCCGGCGAGCGGGCGCTCGCGGACGCGATCAAGGATGCCGGGCCGGAGTGGCTCCAGGGCCTGGGCTCCTTCTACCGCGAGTTCATCGCCTACCTGGGGGACACCGAGGACGGGCGCTGGTTCCAGCAGCTAGAGGGCGGCTGGCGGGCGCGAGTCGCCCGCCAGGATTGGCCCGTGTTCACCGCCGTCTAGGCCGCGCCCGGCTTATTCCGACATAAGTGAGGGGGAGAGCAGGCCCGCTGCCTCCTGACCTCGCTCTCTAAACCCAATCACCACTCCAGAAAGGAGGGACACCCATGCCCGATGCCCGAGAACTGCTGACTGTCGGCCAAGCCGCCAAGTGCCTGCCCGACATCACCGAGGCCGGGCTCCGCTGCCGGATCGACCGTCGCGAGATCGAGGTCGTCCGTATCGCCGGGCGCATCTTCGTGACCGAGGCCGCACTCCGCGCCGCCTTCGGTGACCGCTACACGTCCCGCGCCAAGTAGCCCGCCCAGAGCACCCCGCGAAGTAGCCAAGCCCCCAACCGCAGACCCTCGCCCAACCATGGCGCTCGTCTGCCTGCTGCACACACGACATCAACCACGACGAGGAGACCTCGACAATGACTCGAGCAGAACGGAAGCGACTTTGGAGGCAGCGGCAGAAGGCAACGCAACAGGCCCTGGCAAAGACGGCTGAGCCGACCGGCGGCAAGAAGGTCCCGCTTGAGGTTGAGCACGATGCCATCGTGAAGACGCTTCGCACCGAGATCCGGCTAAAGCACTCCCTCGCGGCGGATGAAGAGATCAATGCCACGCTTCGGCGCGCTTCAAAAGCCTTCTGGGATCTTGTGCAAAGAAGTCAGTCGGCGGATCTCGACGACGTGCGGCGCGCGCTCGCGAGGGCGTCTCGATGAGCACGGAACCTGTGCTCTGTGACAATTGTGGAGACGATCCAGCAATCTGGCGAATGAACCCGGCCGCCACGAAGATGGATCTAGCCGAGGCGATGCGGCACTCCGAAGGCATCGACCCGATGGACCTGATCGAGCTTTGTTGCAGTCCCCCGTCGGAGAGTCGGTACTGTCCGGCGTGCGCGGACAAGTTTATGGCGGGCTATGGCGAGCTCCTCGCGGAGATACGTGACGAGACGCGCGCGGAGCATCTGGACGGGTTCGCCGCCTACGACGCAGTCGCCGACTTCGAACGTTTGTTCGACGCATTCGAGCAACGTCTGCCGCCGCCTCTCGTCAGGCTCAACGGCTAAAGCGCCATGCCCGCACCACGTCGCCGTCCCCTCGCGCTCCAGGACGTGCGCGGCAACGACTGGGACGCCACCTGCTGCACCGAGTGCAACGCCTTCGCGATGGCGAGTCTGCAACGGCCCTTCGCGGCGGGACTTCGCGCATCGGCCGTCGATGCTGGCGACCCCGATCTGAACACATCACCCACATGGAGGAGCATCTGATGGCCCGTCGTTCGAAGAAGGGATTTCACGCGTGGCTCGCGCAGCAGCAGCACCGGCAGGACTCAGTCGGCATCGTCGCCCGCGAGTTTGCCGCAAAGCGTCCCTGGATCGCGCGGCTGCTCTTCGGTCCCAAGCGCGAGGTGCTGGCGACCGGGAGCGCGAAGGCGATGAGCGAGTACGACCGGTTGCTCAAGTAGGCGAAGGAGAAGAAGAAGTAGCACGCCCAGTGAACGCAGCACAGAAGCTCACCTCATCTCTGGCGCGCATCGCGCCGACGAAGGAAGTAAAGATCATGGCTGATCCGCTGGTCGGGAAGTTCTTCCACACGTTTGAGAAGGACGACGATGGTGCTGCACTTGTCTTCTACAATCGCGGACAAGTGCGGAGCCGAGTCAAGGAGGGCCTCTACCTCGTCGTCTTTCTGCACGACGACGGCGACGGACACAAGCAGGTGCTCCGTTCGACCGAGGCGATGGCGAACTGGATGTTCTTCGATGACCCCACCGCTTGGCGCGTGTATCAGGGCGGCCTGCCCGACAACGGTGGCAAATGAGCACCGTGATGCTCGACGCCGCGCTCGCCTACGCTGCACACGGTTGGCCTGTTCATCCGCTGACACCCTTCGGCAAGACTCCGATGACGACGCACGGCTTTCTCGACGCCACGACCGACGCGGATCAAATCCGCTCGTGGTGGGGCGACTGCCCCGACGCGAACATCGGCATTGCGACCGGCAAGAAGAGCGGGACCAGCGTGGTCGACGCGGACATCAAGGCGTGGGAGGGCAAGCACGGTGATGAGACGCTGCGCGCACTCACCACGCAGTACGGCGCGCTGCCGCCGACGCTGGTTCAGGTGACGTGGAGCGGCGGGATGCAGATCGTCTTCGCCTACGATCCACGAGCCGCGACAAGCGCCAACTGCTACGGCCTCAATCTCGATGGACGCAACGACGGCGGCTACATCGTCGCGCCGCCGAGCCGTGTGATCGAGGGGGAGCGTGACGGAACCTACGCGTGGTTGAGCGATCCGAGGACGACGACGCTCGCACCGATACCCGAGTGGCTGCTCGACCGACTGAAGACGGGCGGCTCGACGCGGAAGCCGCGTACCGCTGCCATCGAGGGGCTGCGTGCGGGGGAAGCGCGGAACGTGAACCTCACCTCGCTCGCCGGGACACTGCGGAAGCGGGGCCTGGAGCCCGACGAGATCGAGCCCATGCTGCGAGCGACCGGGACCGATCTCCCGGAGGACGAGATCGCGAAGATCGCGGCGAGCATGGGGAACTACGAGCCCGGCGATGTCGCGACCGAGCCGGGCGGCGAGCGGTTCACCGACATGATGAACGCGGGTCGCCTCGCGAAGGTGGCGAGCAACCGCGCCGGGCACGTCAGCGAGATGAAGGATCGCTGGTACGTGTTCCGCGAGAACCGGCTGGTGCTGGAGCCGATGACCGGCATGGTGCCGCTCGTGGGAGAGGTCGCGCACGGGATGTTTGAGGAGTCGGAGCGGATCATGGCGAACGTGACCGCCATCGTCTCGACGCTGCCCAACAGCGCGGACCTGGGGCTCGACGCCAAGTCGCTGAAGAAGGCTGCCGAGGATACGCACGACCCGCGACTGGCGGGCCTCATCGAGCAGGTGCTGCGGGCTGGCGCGCTCAAGGCTGCCGCGACGTACCTGGAGAACCGGCAGGGCTGCTACAACACGGTGGAGATGGCGAAGGCCGAGCCGAGCCTGCAGATCACGCTCGACCAGCTTGACGCTCATCCGCTCTGGCTGAACACGCCGAGCGGGACTCTGGATCTGGAGACGGGCACGATGCACGCGCACTGCTTCTCCGACTACCTGACGAAGGTGAGCGGCGCGAGCTACGACCCTGCGGCGACGTGCCCGCGATGGGAGGAGTTCCTCGCGGAGGTGCTGCCGGATGCCGAGGTGCGCGCCTTCCTGCAGCGGAGTGTCGGGTACTCACTCACCGATCTGATGGACGAGCAATGCATGTGGTTCTTCTACGGCAAGGGCCGGAACGGCAAGACCACGCTCATCAACACGGTGCGCGCGGTCCTGGGCGACTACGCGGCCGCGACCAAGGCGTCGACGCTGATGGTGAAGGCGCACGGCGACGACAAGCGGAACGACGTGGCGGTGCTGCGCGGCGCGCGGTTCGTCTCCGCGACCGAGGCCGAAGACGGGCAGCAGATGGCGGAGGCGCTCATCAAGGAGATCACCGGCCAGGATCCGATCACGGCGCGGCTGCTGTACGCCGAGTTCTTCACCTTCAACCCGACGTTCAAGATCTTCCTGGCCGCGAACCACAAGCCGCTGGTGCGCGGGACCGATCTCGCGATCTGGCGGCGCATCCACCTCGTACCCTTCACCGAGACCATCGCGCTCGACCGCGTGGACCTGAAGCTCAAGCAGCGACTCGCCGCCGAGGCGTCGGGCATCCTGAACTGGGCCATCGCGGGCTACCTCGCCTACCGGGAGCAAGGCCTCAAGCCGCCGCAGGCGGTCCTCGACGCCACCAAGGAGTACCAGGATGAGATGGACCCGCTCTCGGACTTCCTGGCCGAGATGTGCCTCGTGGAGCCGGGAGCCGCCTGCACGGCATCGAGCCTGTACCAGAGCTACGTGCGGTGGGCCTCGACCAACAACGTCCGGTTCCCGGTGAGCCAGAAGCGACTGGGGCTCCTGCTCCAGGACCGGGGCTTCGTGCAGCATCGGCTCAACACCCGGCGCGAGTGGCGGGGGCTCAGGCTCAGAGCCCAGTGACGCAAGTGACGCGTCTCCCTACCTCTACTCACGCGCACGATTCCTGAAGACCTTGGATTCGTCTATGGGGCAGAGGTGGCGTGTCACGTCACTCGCGTCACCGGGGTTCGTGGTGATCCGTGGCGACGGCTCCGTTCCAGGTCATCAGGGGCCAGCCTGAGCCGCTCAGGACCTCATAGAGACCACCCGCAATCCCTGACCCAGTCGGTCACCGACTTCCGCCGCCGTCAAGTGTCCCCGCTGCCCGGGACGCATCAGCCAATCTCCAACATGGCACCAACAAAGGAGGAATACGATGTCCGGCCCCGTGTCTGTCACCTTTGCGCCGCATGAGCCGTCCGAATCGGCTGCGACGCCCGAGTACCTTACCGTCTCCCAAGTAGCTGTAATGATTGGCGTGGATACCAAGACCATCACCCGCTGGTCCCGTACCGACCCGAGCATGCCAGTGCTGCGACGCGGCAGGGTTGTGCGCTTCCACCGGCTGCGCGTGCTCGACTGGCTGCAGCGCCAGGAGCCGCGAGCTTCGCGCAAGCTGCAGCACACCGGCAGCACAACGCAGTGCGCCCCGATCGTATCTAGCTGATATAGCTGCTGTATCCGCAACGCCCGCCTGATGTTATACCGGGAGGACTGCACCCTAGGGTCCCCTTTCTCGATTGGGTTGACCCCGGCACCCCGGGAAAAGACGCACCCGGCCATCAGCGGGGGGACCTCCTCGTCGGCCTCACACAGATTTCCGCAGCCGTTAGCGAAATGCACGCACCGAGTCGCCCATCCCTAAGCGATATCCCACCATTCAGCCCTCCGAGCCGTCAGCGGAGGCCCACTCCAAGGAGATCTGAATACCGTGTCGAACGAGCCCGAATCCGAAGCCTGCGGTGCCCCGACCAAGAGCAGCACCCGGTGCCGCACGCGGGGCACCTTCCCCGACCACAAGTGCTTCTTTCACTCGATTCATGTCACCCCCGAGCAGCGCTCAGAGGCCGGTCGCCGGGGCGCTGCCTCCACGAACCACGCCGCCACGGTCCGCCGCCTGAAGCGCGAGACCGAGGCCGCCATGGAGGTCCAGCGGGCCGCCACAGCCGCGCTGCGGCCCCAGGAGCACGCCCTGGTCGCCCCCGCGATGGACGGAGGCCCCGTCGCCATCACAACGCCTCAGGAGGTCGAGGCCGTGATCTCCCACAGCCTAGGGGCGGTCATGGGCGGCACGCTGCCCCCGTCGCGCTCCAAGGCCGTCGTGGAGCTTCTGCGGGTCCGGATCGAGTTGGCCTCCCTCGCGATCTCCGAGCGATTGATGAAGTTGGAGAAGTACCTCCAGGGCGAACAGGCCGCCAAGGCCCCCGGCCGAGCCAAGAAGGGAGCCAGACGATGAAGGGCTCGCACAACGAGAAGGCGCTCCAGCGGATCGAGGCCCTGCTGGGTACAGACGCGAACCTGTACGTGGTGTTCATCAGCGGCGAGGACGGCCGCCCGGTGCCAGGAAAGCCACCCAAGCTGATCGGCGGCACCGAGGCATCCCGGGCGCACGCGATGGCGGAGTGGAAGAAGGCCGAGGCGGCCCGGCTCCGGCGGCTGGCCCGGAAGGCCGGGGCCTGATGGGAGACCGCCTACATCCCCGTCGCCCCAGCCCAGGCTTCGCACCGCCTGGACACGTGCCACATGTTCCCGAGAAGTGTGGGTCGTAATCGGCGGTCCATGCCGAGCGCCCATCTGATCGCTTCCTGCCTCACCCGCACTTACCCAGGAGCTTCTTCTTTTGTGTCTGGAACTCATCAGATGTGAGCGTGCCCGAGGAGCGAAGGTCCTCTAGCTTCCTTAGTTCTGCGTAGAGGTCGCACCCCTTCTGAACTCCATCCTTCACGCGGATATTGAGTGTCGGGTCTTTGGTGGAATCGAAATCACCCTTGCGACCAAACGATTCTACCTGTCCCGCCAGAAAGCGGACATAATAGGACGCGACGATCCTAGCAACGCCGTCGAAAGGGTGGTCGTAGTTGTACGTGAAGTATTCGGTGTCGCCCTGCTGCGCTACCTCGTGTGGGGGTCCCAGTTCCCGGATGACTTCATTCTTCGACATCCCAACGTTGATACGCGATAGATCGGGTCGGACGAACGAGGCCCCTGGCGTGACGCAACCAGAGAGCGCAACCAGTGCGAGCAGAACCCCTTTGAAAGTAAGAACTCTCACCAGGCTGCCCGTTCTCTCGGGCCCGCGCCGACGTGGACTCGACGTATGACTGGAATTGTCTCGAACTGTGTAGCCCCGCGAAGCGACCGACCAAGAGCTGGATAACCCATAGTCATAGGACCTCCTCTTATCTCGAAGATACCCGAGGTGCATTTTTCAAAGAAACTCGATGTGTGGCACGCTTGGCAGCGATCTCGGAGGTTTGCGGCCCCGCGCGGGATATGCAGATCACGTTGTTGCCGTCTACGTGAGCGCGGACGCCGAGCAAAGGCGGAGCCTGCGCCGTCGTCGCCCGACTCGGAGTAACTAGTTCAGGTTCAGCAGCGGAGGCCAAGACGACGACGGCGCTACTGTGGGTGCTAGCTCCGCCCTTCGTGTCGGGGCCACGATGCACGGAGCCAGATGTCGCCGGGTGGCGAAACGTAGAACCTCTTCTTGTCGACGCACGCCACGCCCGCCGCGAGGGTGCCGACTTCAATCTCGACGGTACCGGTGAGGCCCGACGCGATCACCTGCTCCTGGGCCACGCGCCGAGCGACTCGTGCGTCGGTGAACCCGGCGAGGTCACGGCGCAGGCTGGTGAAGACCGGGGTTCCATCGCGGCGCACGGTGAACGCGAAGTTCACTTTGACCAAGGCACCGGCAGGCCGAGTTCGCGGCACAAGTCAGCGATGACTTTGTTCTGGTAGCGCCCGGCAGCCGCGCAGCGAGGACGGTAGGCGAGTGCACGTTGCAGAGGCGTGGCGTCGGGCGGTAGCGCCCACGCACGCTCCAAGTCGGCCAAGTCATCACGGTCGAACATGAGGCTGCCGAGTGTACCACGCGTCGGGTAGACTCCGGGCCAGAGGAGGAAACCCATGCGGAGAATCGCCTTCGCTTTGCTCGGCGGCGCGGGGTTGATCGGTTTACTGACGACTGAAGGCAATGCGATTACCGGAAACGACTACCGCGTGCTGCCGGACCATCCGAGGATGATGTACGTGGTTGGCGTGGTCGACGGGTGGCAGACCGTCTCCGACCCGGGCGTTCGCGCCGCCGTCCCACGCTGCGCTGCTAATCGGAAGATGAGCCACGGTCAGTTGGTCGCCATCGTAGACAAGTACCTGGAAGCTAATCCCGCCAAGTGGGACGGGACTGCACCGGACCTGATCTTCGTTGCGATAGATAGAGGCGTGTGCAAGTAGCCCACCACTTGAAGCGCCCGGTAGACTGAAGTCGTGACCCGCCCCAAGATCGAACTGATGCAGCCCACGCTCCTGGCACGCGCCTTCCATCGCGACGGCTGGGTATTCGAAGAGAAGTACGACGGCTGGCGCATTGTTGCCTACAAGGACGGCGACAGCGTACGGCTGATCAGCAGACCAGGAAACGACCATACCAAGCGATTCGTCGATCTCGTGAACGCGATCCGCACCCTCGACGCCGAGACGCTCATTCTCGATGGCGAGGTGGCGATCTTCGACAACACGCTCGTCTCCCGCTTCGAATGGATGCGGCACGGTAAGCCGCCCGGTGTCGCGACGCCGCCGCTCTTCATGGCGTTCGACTGCCTCTACGTTGACGGCGTCGATCTCCGCCAACGCGAACTACGAGCGCGCCGGGAGGCGCTGGAGCGGATCATCGAGAACCAGCGACTGCTGCTGCCTGCTCGACGGCTGGCTGACCACGGGCTCAAGGCGTGGGAGGACGTGTGCGAGCGTGGCTACGAGGGCTACGTCGCCAAGGACGAGTCGTCGCCGTACTCAGGCGGGCGCACGCTCTCGTGGCTGAAGGTCAAGCAGAAGGAGTACCGCGTCGAGGAGCGCGGCTGGTCGCCGCAGTAGCGATTCGTTTCCGCTCCCTCGCGGCCATGTCGCTGAGGCTGGCGTAGTCGAACAGCACGCCGTGGTGCCGGTTGCCCAACAAGAGCTTGCGGAAGGGCTCCCGCAGCGTGAACGACTTCGACTCTCCGAGGGCCAGTGGAACATAGCGCCCGGTCTCCCAGGCCAGCACATCGGCAAGCTCCAGCCCGGGGAACTCGCCCTTCTTCGCGAAGCTCAACGAACGGAACGCGTACTGCCTCCTCGTGACCGGGTTGGCGAATATCTCCTCCAGCGCGTTCCGCACGCGGCCTTGACCGCGATCTCCCGCTTCGAAGACGTAGTCGATCTCGGCGGTCCTAATGTCCGAGTCGTGCAGCAGGCGCGCGGTCTTCGCGAGGCAGGTGGTCAAGCAGATGCCGTAGGGGTCGGGTATGAGCTTCCTGTCGGCGGCGGTGAGGCGGTCGTAGTCGTCGAGGCTCAATGCAGCCGCCATCCCGACACGAGCCGACTCCACCGCGAGCGCCACGATCCGGTCCATGACGGCACTCCGCTTCGCGGGAGTCCAGTCCCGGTAGTAGCAGTTCTTCCCCGCCGCGTAGTCGGTCATGTGAAAGTAAGGGAGGCCGTTGCGTCGAAGGAACGCGCGCCACTTCCGATTGAACTCTTTCCAGTGGTCGGGAAAGCCGACGTAGCCAGCGACGTAATGCACGCGCGTCTGCTCCCGGAACCCCGCATCGAAATAACCCCGCAGCGGTGGCGGTGCGGCCACTACCTCGCCTCCCCCTCGACCACAATCAACCGCCAGCGCCCGTCCTCGACATCGGGCACCGGGATGCCCTCAACGCGGTGGCCGCACCACTCGACGCAGCTCCAGAGCTGCCACACGGTAGCCAGTGTCGAGCCCGATGGTGCGGGAACCATGTTCGGACCTAGTGGAATGGATCAGGGACGGAAGAACTCGTCGAGTGCGATTGCGAAATTTAGCCCCTCACTGTCCTTAAGCCGAAAGGTGGTGATCCCGAGAAGATTCCCGTACTGGTCGAAGAGGCCTCCGCCCGAAGAACCCGGCGAGATCTGGGCGGTGGTCTGGATCAATTGCTGCTGTTCGCGTTCGCGCAGTCCGGAGATGATGCCCTGCCCGAGCGAGCGCTCAAGGCCACGCGGCGAGCCAATCGTGTAGACGGACTCGCCGACCTTCAAGTCATTGTATCGCCGCATGCCAGGCACAGGCTGCAGCTTCGCCTTGGGTGCCGCTAGTATGCATCGATCGGTCTCTCTGTCGGCGTGAACCACGGTGGATTCGACGACGGTCTCACCCTGCTTGATCCATACGAGTGGCCGACCGCTGACCACATGGCAGTTGGTCAGCAATGTGTCCAGGCTAACTGCGACGGCCGATCCGACTGCGACGCCAGTCCCAGCTTCGAGATCTGCAGCGGATCGAGCAGCGAAAACGACCCAGACCGAACGAGATACTGCCGTGAACAAGGTCGCAAGATCTCGCGAGCCGCTGGCTGGTGGAAGCATCGTCGCGGCCGGAAGCGGGTTCCACTGCGGTCGAGGGACCATCTGGTCTTCGGAAGGCCGAGCAGCCACGCGGGGTGGTGCGCTGGGAGGTGCCGCTGGCGCTGGTCTCGAACGCTCCGGCCTCGCGACACCAGCGAACGTCGGCAGCGGGGGCTCCACGTCGCCTCGTCGCCATGTGGTTGCGGCTTCTTGGGCGGTACGCGTGAGATCCGCCGGTAATGCGCCTTCTAACCGTGAAGTTGACGGTCTGCGAACCGAGAAGCACAGCGTCTGCCCCGGTGCTGAGCGTGACGACTCTCCTCCCAGCAAGGGGTGGCCCTGAAACGTTCGCCCAACGGAGGCCAGCAATAACCAGAAGTACGCGTGAGTCAGGCTACGCTCCGTTAGGTCGCCATCGACATATGCCTGCGACAGTCTCGCTTGGGCATAGCAGTTCCCCCTTTGCGCCTGATCTAGATAGATCCGCAATGCTCTGTCCGGATCGGGCTTCTCGATCTGGTCTGCGATAACGAGCTGCGCCCACGTCTCCCCAGCGTTTGCCGCCTTCGTCAGGTATTCGTTGACCTTTGCAAGATTCTTCGGCGCCGAGACACCAAAATAGTAGGCGGTGACCAGCCATTCCAGCGCCCTCACACTTCCAAACTCCGCGGCTCTCTCGTACCAAGTGAGCGCCGCCTCTCGATCTCCGCGCATCTCGTAGTAGCTGGCTACCCCCATAGCCGCATTGGAATCAGTCTTCCGTAACGCAAGCCGCGCACACTCGGCTAGGATTTGTTGTTGGTTATAGATTGTTTGCCTATTGATCGAAGTGCAATCTGGTTCCGCAGCTGCCGGTGTCGGCCTTGAACGCGTACTCGGGGGCGACGCGCATCCAACGATTAGCAGTGTCGTTGCCGCTACAATCGCTGCCCGGCCTGTGTACAACGTCATTGACAGGATGATAGCTGAAGTGCTAATTTTCTAGACAAATAGCATCAAGAGCAGGCGCTGAGCAGCGCGCCTCACCAACCCGTAGCCGTTAGCCGGGTGGTCGGGGTCCGAGAGATCGGATCACCAGATGCGGCCCAGTAAGGGCAAGAAACGGCTTTTGTGTTTCTAGCCCCCGCCAGCCGCATCAGAGGCCAATGCTCGCCGCCCAGCCAACATGGGAGGCACCATGATGGACTTCAGCGTCTCCAACCACGGCAGCATCTTCCTGTTGCAGCCGCTCACCTTCGCCGGGCGCTCGTGGATCGAGGAGCATGTCGATCTCGACCATCAGGAGTGGGCGGGCGGTGTCGTCGTCGAGCACCGCTACATCGCAGACATCGTCGCTGGCATCCGGGCTGACGGGCTGGAGGTGCGCCAGTGAAGATCAACTGGACGATTCGGGTTCCTGACCACGCCGTGGCCGACGAGCGCGCGATGTACGAGGCCAAGCAGCGGGCAGCGGATCTCCGGCGCGCCCGCCGTCGCGACGCCAAGAGGAGGCAGTCATGAGACAGTCATTCCGCGACGCGGTGGCGCTGCTGAAGCAGTTGTCGGAGGCGGGCTACACGGGCACGATCCGGGTGAAGTTCGATCACGGCGGTGTACGCGCCGTGGTTGAGGAAAAGCACACGCATCTTTTGCCCCAGCCGAAGGAGGTGCGCCAGTGAAGATCAAGCGGGAGGAGTCAGGAGGGCGAAGACGTTCCACACAGCATCCACAAAAGGGGAGCACACCGTGGCAACCGTGAAGGGCGGGACGATCCGCAAGAGGGCGTGGCGACACGAGGGGCGGCTGCGCTCCGCGTGGGGCTACACGCTCATCGTTGACGGCAAGCAGATCAGGCGACAGGGCTTCGTGTCACGCGAGGAAGCGCAGGGTGCGATGGAAGCTTACAAGGCTGAGGTCTGCGCGCCGCTGGTCGCGGCGCTGCCGTCGATGACCCTCGCGCAGGCGGTCGACCGGTACGCCGCAGAGAAGAGCCGCAAGAAGGGCATCGCGGAGACGAGCCGAGTGCTGCGGGTTGTCTGGCTTCCGGCCCTTGGGGCGGAGACAGCGTTGTCGGACATCACGGCGGATCGCATCGCGGCCTGGAAGGCGACGCGCATGACCTCGACCTCGCGTCAGACCAAGAAGCTCCTCTCGCTGGCCTCGATCAACCGCCCGCTGGCATCGCTCCGCGCCGTGCTCCGAATGGCGGCTCGCGAGTGGAGGGTGCTGGAGACCGTGCCTTACATGAAAACCGAGCCGGAGTCGTCTCGGCTCCGGTGGCTCAAGCCCGAGGAGGCCGAGCGGCTGCTGGCGGCGTGCCGGGCATCGCGCAACGGCGACCTTGCCGACCTCGTGGAGTTCTCACTCTTCACCGGCTTGCGCCAGGGCGAGGCGCTGGGTCTGACCTGGGACCGGGTCGAGCGCGCTCGGGGCGTCGTCCTGGTTACCGAGACCAAGACCGGCAAGGACCGCGAGGTGCCGCTGAACACCAACGCCGATGCCATCCTCGAACGCCGTGCGGCTGCCGAGGGGCTGGTCTTCGGCACCCTGAGCTTCGATTCCTTCCGCACGGCCTGGGAGACGGCGGTCAGGAAGGCCAAGTTGACCGACTTCCGGTTCCATGATCTCCGGCATACCTGCGCCTCGTGGATGGTCCAGCGCGGCGCCAACCTGCAGGAGGTCAAGGATGTCCTCGGGCACTCCACGCTGGCGATGACCCTGCGGTACGCGCATCTCGCGCCCGAGCATCTGCGGAAGGCGGTCTCCGCCCTCGACGGCATGCTCCACAGCACAACGGCAGCACATGGGGCCAGCGAGAGCGCTACAGCGGTCGAGGAGTGGACCCGAAGTGCTTGAGAGATTTGGTGAGCCGTGGTGGGATCGAACCACCGACCCCCTGATTAAAAGTCAGGTGCTCTACCAACTGAGCTAACGGCTCGTCCAGAGCTCCGCCGAGGTACGGAGGCTGAGTCTATCACGCCGGCG
>Ga0187892_10007734_pt1 | contig 15138 bp, 22 predicted proteins | sample MA1701073metaG_FD_139345 | JGI IMG/M metagenome (GOLD analysis project Ga0187892, IMG submission 139345) | Bio-ooze microbial communities from a basaltic lava cave in the Kipuka Kanohina Cave System on the Island of Hawaii, USA - MA170107-3 metaG ... | reverse complement strand
GAGCCGCATCGCGACCGCCATGATGTCCGCGGTGTGAAGCGTCAGCGCGGGCGCGCCGGCCGCGCGCGCCCGCTGGATGCACTCGTCCATGAGTCGGCGCGCCACGCCCTTCCCCCGCGCCGCGGGCGGCACCGCGAGCAGGCGCACCTCGGGGCACGCGAGCGTGACGGGCGTGCCGCCGGGATTGGCCATCGCGGTGCCCGCGGGATAGAGCAGCACGGTGCCGACGAGCGCGCCGGCCTCCTCCGCCACGATCTGGGCCGCCGGCCGCACGTCGGCCAGCGTCGCCTGGATGTTCTGCCGGTACATCGCCCAGAGCGGCGGCGGGAGCGCGGCGGCGTACTGCTCGTACGCGGCGAGCGTCACCGCCAGGATCGCGGCGGAATCGCCTGGGCGCGCGTCGCGGATCGCGGTCACGCCGCGGCGGGCTTGACCTCTTTCGCGAGGCGCTCCATCGCGCGCGTCATCGCGGGGATGCCCGCGCGCGGCAGGTCGAAGGTCATCCAGGCCGCGCCCAGACCCTTCACCCGCTTGACGTCCGCGGCCACCTCGGCCACCGAGCCCTGGAAGGCGGCGCGGCCCGCGCCCTTGGCACTGTCGGTCAGGTCGAGCATATTGCGCGGGGCGAGCCCGAGCGCGTCGCGCCGGCCGGTGCGGGTGGCCAGATCGCGCAGCGTGGCGTAACCCTTCTCGAGATCGGCGAGCCCGAGCGCGAGGGGATGCCAGGCGTCCCCCAGCTCGGCGCAGCGGCGCACCGCCGGGCCGGAGACCGCGCCGGGTGAGCCGCCCACCCAGATGGGAGGATGCGGCCGCTGGACCGGGCGCGGGGAGAAGGTGGCACCCGCGAAGCTCGTGTACTTGCCGCTGTACTGCGGGATGTCGGCGGCGAAGGCGGCCTTGATCGCGCGGATGTAGTCGTCGCTGAGCCGGCCGCGCTCGGCGAACGGCAGGCGCAGGTCCACGAACTCGGCCTCGTCCCAGCCCACCCCGACCCCGAAGATGAAGCGGCCGCCCGAGGCCTGGTCCACGGTGGCCGCGGACTTGGCCGCGACCAGCGGGTTGCGGTAGGGGAGCACGATGACGCTGGCCCCGAGGCTGATCCGCCGCGTGCGTCCCGCGAGGAAGGCGAGCAGCGCGAAGGGATCCGGCCAGTGACCGCCGTAGTGCTGGGTGGTGGCGGGCTTGGCCAGGATGTGGTCGGGGACGAAGACGCCGTCCAGTCCCAGCTCCTCCGCGCGCGTCGCGAGCGATTCCGCTTCGGCCACCGTGAGCTGCCAGATGGGAAGTACCACGCCGTACTTCATGCGCTCCTCCTTTGGGTCACATCACGAGTGCGTCGACGATCTCGTACCGCTCGGCGGCCGATCCCTGCCAGGCACCGAGTCGGGCGAACATGGCTCTACCCTCCGCGCGCCGAGGCTACACGGTTGCCCGGCCGGGGACAACCGGGCGGTCAGCCGGTGGGGTCCGGGGCGCCGGCGCAGGTCGGAAGGCCGGCGATGATGAGATCGGCGGTGGCCAGGTTGGTCGCCACCGGGACGTTGTGGACATTGCACACGCGGAGCAGGGCGCGGATGTCGGGGTCGTGCGGCTGCGCGAAGAGGGGATCGACGAAGAAGAACACCGCGTCGATCTCCCGCATGGCGACGCCCGCCGCGATCTGGGCGTCGCCGCCTTCTGGTCCGCTCAGGAGCTCCTCGACCTCGAGCCCGACCTTCTCCCGGACGAGCCGGGCGGTGTGCCCGGTGGCGACGAGGGGAAACGCGGCGAGGGTGTCGCGGTTGAACGTCGCCCACGCGACGAGGTCGACCTTCTTGTGATCGTGGGCGATCAGGGCCAGCTTCTGGATCATCGGCTAGACTCCTTTCCGGTTGGCCGCCACCAGCTCGTCCACCACCCGCAGGCACTGGGTCGCCACCGCGAGGTCTCCCAGCGCCGCGAAGGCCGCGGCCGTCCGGCGCATGCCTTCGATGGAGCCATCGCGATGGGCCCGGACGAGGGCATTGAGATAGGCCTGTCGCGCATTGGACCGCGAACCGCTCACGGTGCCGGCCTCGGTGCCGATCCGCAGGAATGCGTCGCCCACCGCGAGCATCCCCTCCCAGCTCCGGCTCGCGAGGGCGGCGCCGTAGGCGTCGTGCCACGCGCCGACCGCGGCGCTGACGTCGTGCCGCCCGAGCGCCCGGTCGATCGTCTCGACGTGCGCTTTCCACAGCGCGTCGTACTGGAGTCGATGCGCCCCCCGCCGGGTCTCGAGCGGGGTGAGATCCGCCTGCACCTCGATGACCGCGGCGACGACCCCGAGCCCGATCAGGCCGGCGGCGAGGCTCGTCCGCAGCACCGTGCTCCCGTCTTGCTTGTCCATCTCGACAGTTCCTCCTCAAAAGAATGAGCGCCGTCATCGTACGGCGACGGCGCTCCGGATTTCGCGACGACGCGATGAATTGCTTGCGACATGACTCTGCAGAGGACGTGCCAGTCGGGCACATCTCGAGCGTGACTGGATTCCGTGAAGCCCAGCGGCTACTTGCGGCGATCAACCGTGGGCCGCGCGGGCGAGATGTGCAGCGAATGCGCCCGTCGAGCGGGCAGCGTGAGCCTCCGCTGCCTCAGCCGGAGGCAGCCTCAGGCGATTTTCGCGCCGTGCTGGATCAACAGCTCCCGAAGCAGGGAACGGTGGCAGTGGCGCTCGTCCTCGCAGTAGCAGCCTACCGAGAAATCGGCGCGGGCCGACAGCGCGGCGAGCAGCGCGATCTGCCGTTGGGCGGCGGGCTCGCGCATCTCCCGTCGATAGCGGCGCGCGTATAGCGCCCAGCGCGCGGGCGTGAACGGCTTCGAGAGCGCCCAGGAGACGAGCGGCGCGGTGGGGGCCAGCTCGGGCAGCCACGCGTCGTAGTAGTCCCGCGCCGCGTAGTCGGCCTTGCGCACCCCGCGCGGTGGCCGGCGCACCGTCCCGATGCGCAGGCCTTCGCCGGGGTGCCGCGGGGTGCCGAGTCGCACGATGCGCACCGCCATGGGCTGGTCCTCGCCGCCTAGATGACGCGCCGGGCCGCCGCGGTGGCCGGGTCGCCGGTGTTCGGGGTGCCCGCGGGCTCGATCAGCAGGATGTGTACCTCTTCCCTCGCCACCGGCCGATGCTCGACGCCCTTGGGCACCACGAAGAGCTCTCCGGGTCCGAGCTCGACGCTCCGGTCGCGCAGCTCGATGGTGAGATGCCCCTTGAGCACGAGGAAGAAATCGTCGGTGTCGTCGTGCTTGTGCCAGACGAACTCGCCTTGCGCCTTGACCACCATCACGTCGTGGCCGTTGAACTGGCCGACGGTGCGAGGCTGCCAGTGGTCGGAGAAGGTGGCCAGCTTCGCTGCGAGATTGACCGAGTTCATGCGCGCCACCTCCACGCTAGGGTGACGGGCGGGGAATCACCAGAGATTCGAGGAACTCGGCGCTGCGCTCCTCGAGCTCGGCACAGCCGCCCAGGATCTCACGGGCCGAGCCGTCTGCTACCGACGCCGCGAGAAAGCGCCAGAAGGCGGCCCCGCGACGTTCAGCGGCCGCCTGGATTGCGTACTGCTCGGTGACTGGGCGCTCGGCCAAGGCCGCGCGATACGCCTCGGCAATTGTCGGCAGAGCCTCGCTGAAGTGGCGCAGCTCATCGAGCTGAGGCGGATACCGCGTCTCCACTCGGGCCGCGACTTCTTCTTCTCGCTCCGCGCAGGCTCGCAAACCTTCCGCCGCCGCCGGGTCCAGACACGCAGCCGCCCAGGCTCGGTATCGGTCGGCCGCGGCGCGTTCGAGGCGAGCCATGAGCCGCGGCTGAATACTGGGCGGCAACGCCTGAATCAGGGGCCGGAGCTGGCCGCCCAGGTCCGGAAGTCTTCCGGTTCCGGTCATGATCTGCCTGTACCTTTCGCCAGGGCCTCGTCGGACCTCGAATTAGATGAAGCGCCCCAGCGCGGAATGAACGAGAAACCCCACCGGGAGTAGAGCACAGCCAGCTACGTAGGCGAACCAGAAGGATAAACCGAGCCGTTCTGCGAGGAGAAGCGGGACGAAGAACAGGAAGGTGATGGGGATCGCCACAAGGATGCTCTTCGCGAACGTGATCGTGGTCGTCGCGTCACCGTGCTGGATATGGGAGAGCGGAAGAACGAGCATCGTCGAGAGCGGGAGCGCGACAAGGAAGCCGGCCGCGACCGGATAGCGGGCCGACAGAGCGGCGGCCGCCGCGATGATCAAGGCCGAGCCCAATACGTTCAGAGCGAAGTTCATCGCCTCACGCCTCCTTCCTTGGGGGCCTCAGGAGCGCCGAAGCCTGGAGGCGATTGCCGACGGCCTCTGGAACGTCTACTTCGGACCGCTGAGGCTGGGCCGCCTCAGCGCGCGCCACCTGCGGATTGAGGACGCCTACGGCAGGCTCTATCGTCGACATGTGTAACCCATGTCCCCGGACTCTTCTGTTACTATCTCTCCGACCGGTCACTTGCGACAGGACTAAGGCCCTCAATGCGCCAGCAGAGCAGTCCCGTCAGGTCTACCGCAGTGTAGTCGCTGGCCGGGTGTGCTCCCGCGAACTGCTTGATCTCGGGGTGTTCGCGACACAGACGCGATGCGCCTTCCTCGTCGCCATAGAAGCCCACCACCATATAACGCCCCTCTTGGTCGTGATGCTTCAGCAGCCAATCGGCAGCGAAGGTGGACAGTACGCGCTGGCGCAGCGTGAAAAGCTGCCGTCGACTCTCGACGAAGGCCGCGGCACGCCCCAGATCTCTAACCTCCCACACGGCGTAGACGGCATGGCTCGGTGTCTTGTCCCACGGACCCCTGACGGAAAAGAGGACCTGATAGACCTCGCCGCCCGTCGCTCGCGCGGCGCCTTCCGACACGAACGTATCGAGCCGGGCCATGCGTTCGGCATCCTGCAAGGACCGTAGAACGAGAGAGAGCGACGCCTCCGAGGATGGCGCCGGCCACGATCCCTGGTGGCGAGACAACTGTCGAGTGACAACGAACTTACTCATGCCTACCTACGACCATCTGTCAATCGCATGTCTTGGCAGTCTAACGAACGCTCAGGCTGAGCGGCCGGCGTCGAGCCGGGCCGCTCCAGCCGGTTGTTCGACGGCTCACCAAGGACGGCGCAGGAGTTGCTCTACCTGCTCGACGAGCTCGCGGACAACTTCTCTTGCCGGGAGGACACGCTTCACGTCCCCGACCGATTCGCCCGCATAGAGGGACATCGCCTCGACTTCTCCGGTGGCGGTGCCATCGGGCACTCTGGCCCCGAACCGCGGAACGGCAATCTCGGTTCCGTCGAGACCCACGACCTTCGCCACGATCTCACCGTTGAAGGCCTCCGCGGCGGCGATCGCGCTGCGCAGGGCGCGATGGGGCGCCTCCGGCCAGCCCACGTGGAAGGTGCGCGTGTAGACGCTATCGTGGGCCTGAGCCGCGACGAGCGCTTTGGCGTAGGTTGGATGCACGCCGGCCTCCTCCGACGCGAGGAACCGCGTTCCCACCCGGACGCCGTCGGCACCTGCGGCGAGCACCGCCGCCATCGCCCGGCCGCTACCGATTCCCCCGGCCCCGAGGACCGGGACTCCCGGCACGGCGTCGAGCACTTCAGAGAGCAGGCTGAGGAGGCCGATCGTGCCGCGGACATGTCCCCCCGCCTCGATGCTCTGCGCAACGATCAGATCGCAGCCGAGATCCGCAGCCGCGAGCGCTTCGTCGCGTGAACCCACTTGCCACGACACCAGCGCACCCTGGTCGTGGGCGATCCGCACGAACTCAGCGCTCGGGTCGGTGTAGAAGAACTCGACGACCCTGCTGCTCTTGGCAGCTTGCTCGATGAACTCGCGCGCTGATCTCGCCGGGGCGCTCCCCGGACGCATGATGAAGTTCACCCCGAAGGGGCGCGTGGTGAGCTGTCGCGTTCGATCGAGCAATGCAGCGAACGTCGTGGCGTTCAAACCCGCGCGCGCCGTGCCAAGCATGCCGAACGCACCAGCTTCGGACACCGCGGCCACGAGCTCGGGCGGCGCCGCAGCGCCCATTCCGGCTTGCTGGATCGGCACAGCACATCCGACGAGCCTCGTGAATCGCGTCGTCAGCATCGGGCCCTCCCTGCAGTGATCCTCATGCCGGCCTCGTGCGCGTAGTTCGACGCTCGGCGATACCGAGCGATGCGCCATCCTGCTCTGCTTTGCTCATTCGATGACCTGGTCGGCCCGCAGCAGCAGCGACTTCGGGATCGTGAGCCCCAACGTCTTGGCTGTCCTAAGGTTGATGACGAGGTCGAACTTCGTGGGCTGCTCGACGGGGGCGTCTCCGGGCTCGGCATCGATGTATTGAATCCCTCAACGGCTGGTCACTCCGCTGTGCGGCGAACTAGAGGCATACGGAACCAATTAGATAAGCAGGGCCGCGCGCCCGTGCAGCCGGAGGGGAGCGTCGCCTCTGGGCGCCAACTATAGCGTCGGGGCCAATCAGGGGCAAGCGAGCGAGAGACGCCGCCCCCCGCGGAGTCCGTCGTTCACGCCCGCCTCTTCCGCAGCAGGTCCGCGAGGCCTGAGGGCAGCAGCAGCACCACCGCCATCAGCACCAGCCCCAGGCTCAGCATGTAGAAGTAGCGGAACTTCACGAGCAGGGTCTCGGACAGGAGTCCGAGGAAGACCGCGCCCAGCACCGGGCCGACCACCGTGGTCGCGCCGCCAAGCAGGGCCATGATCACGGTCTGGAAGGACACGAGCGGGTTGAAGACCTGGGGGTCGAGGTAGGTCCAGCGCGGGGCCATCGCGCCGCCCACCGCGCCCATGAAGGCGGCGCTCAGCGCGAAGACCGTGATCTTGATGCGGGTGGTGTCGATGCCGAGGGTTTCCGCGCGCTCCTCGTCGGCGCCGATGCCGATGAGCGCGATGCCCCATCGGCTGCGCGGCAGCCATACCGCCGTCGCCACCGCGAGCGCCGCCACCCCGAGCACGGTGTAGTACAGCGTGATCGGGCCGGGCGGGTTGAGCATCAGGCGGCCGACGGTGCCGGTGACGCCGGTCTCGTACCAGATGAGGGTGTGCTTGGCCAACTCGGCCAGCCCGAAGGTGAACACCGCGAAGTAAGGCCCGCGCAGCCGGAGCGCGAGCGTACCCACGAGCAGCGCCATGGCCGCCGCGACCAGGGCGGCGGCCAGGACGGGCAGCGGCCACGGAAGCCGCGCCATGACTACCGCGGTGGTGTAGGCGCCGGCGCCGAAGAAGGCGCCGGTGGCCAGCGAGAGATAGCGCGTGGGGCCCGAGAAGAAGGCCCAGGAGACCGCGAGGGCCACGTCGGCCAGGATGGCCAGCGCGAGCGAGCGGTAGTACGTGGGCAGCATGTGCGGCGCGACGAGCAGCGCCGTGCCGAGGCCGGCCAGGGCAACCCTAGCGGCCAAAGAGGCCCGACGGTTTGAGGATCAGGATCAGCGACAGCACCGCGTAGGACGAGATCAGCCGGATGTCGCTGGAGGCGAGGTAGACGCCGGCGGTCTCGACCAGGCCGAGCAGCAGCCCGGCCAGGAGGCAGCCCAGCATATTGCCGAGCCCGCCCAGGATGACCACGACGAGCGCGGTCACCGTGTAGGGCAGGCCCATGAAGGGCGTCAACTCGAACAACATGCTGACGAGCGAGCCGGTCACCGCCGACATCGCGATGCCCGCGCCGAAGCAGAGGCCGTGGATGCGCGCGGTCTGGATGCCCATGAGCTGCGCGCCCTCCGGCTCCTGCATCAGCGCGCGCACCGCCTTGCCGGTCAGGGTGTAGCGGAGATAGAGATAGAAGGCCACGCTCAGGGCGAGGGCGATCGAGGCCGCGAGCACCCGGTTGGCCGGGAATACGGTGCCGAGCCACCGCAGCGGGATCGCAAGGTAGCTGTAACCACGGAGATCGGCACTCCATACGAGCAGCGCCGCGTTCTGGAGCACGAACATGAGCCCGAACGAGAGCAGGAGCGAGCGCGACTCGAGGCTCTCCGCCGCTTCGCCGGCCAGCAGCGGGGCGTAGAGTAGCCGGTGCAGCACGAGCCCGACGGCGAAGGCCGTCGGGCCCGTGATCAGCAGGGTCAGCAGCGGGTTCACGCCCCAGCCGGTGTGCAGCGAGAACGTGACGTAGGCGCCCAGCATCAGGAACTCGCCGTGCGCCACGTTCAGCACCCGCATCAGGCCGTACTGGAGATTGAGGCCCAGCGCGACGAGAGCGTAGATGCCTCCCGTCGTGAATCCCCCGACCACCACGTCCAGCAGGAGCGTAGGCGAGAGCGTCACGCCCAGGCCGGCTTCGGCACCACCGCGGCGCCGGTGGCCCAGCTCTTGGGCCAGAGCAGCTCGAACTCGTTCTTCTGCCACTGCCCGACGATGCCCGGCGTGGCCACGTTCTCCCCCTTGGTGAACTTGATGGGCCCGGCCACCGTCTGGAACTCGGTGGCGTCGAGCATCGCCTTGATCTTCGGCCGGTCGAGGCCGACCTCGCCCACGCAGCGCTCCAGGATCTGCAGTGATGCGTAGGCGAAGGCGCTCGCCCAGCGGTCCGGCTCCTTCTGGTGCTTCTTCACGTGGGCGTCGAAGTACTCCTTGGCTCCCGCGAACTTCACCTTGGGGTTCCAGCCCGCGATGCCCATCACGCCCTCCGCGCCCTTGAAACGGTCGCGGTAGAACGGGAATGCGGTGCCTACCCCGGTGAAGAAGACGGCCGGATTCCAGTCCACCTCCTTGGCCTGCGTGGTGGCGAGGATGTTGTCCGGCGGGTAGGTCAACCCGACGAAGGCGTCGACGCCCGCGTCCTTGAAGCCGCGGAGGACCGGGGAGAGATCCTTGGCACCCAGTGGATAGCTCTTGGTGTCCACCACCTCGAGGCCGGCCGCCTTGAAGGTGGGGCCGGTGGCGGTGTTCAGCTCGATGCCGAAGAGGTCGTTGACGTAGGCCACCCCGACCTTCTTGATCTTGCCCTGGTCGCGGAGATCCTTGAGCATGGCGGCCACCGCCTGCATCTGCGGCGCGGGCTGCACCAGCATCGTGTAGAAATAGGGCAGGGCCAGCTCCTTGAACTTCCCGGAGATCGCGGTGGGGCCGATCATGGGATAGCCGTACTTCGTGGCCACCGGGGCGATCGCGAAGTTCATGGCCGAGCCCCATGGCGGCAGCAGCAGGTCCACCTTGTCATCGGTGGCCAGCTTCTCGTAGAAGCGCACCGCGGTCTCGATCTCGCTGCGGTCGTCGATGGAGACGAACTCGATCATCCGGCGCCCCTCGCCCTTGACCGCGAGGCCGCCCTTGGCGTTCACCAGGTCCTGCCACAGCGTGTAGTTCGGGGCCTGGGTGATGCCGGCGCCCACCGCGTAGGGCCCGGTCGCCGAGATGGTGTAGCCGATGCGAACCGGTTTCGCCTGGGCGCGGGCGCCCGTCCGCAGGAGAGGAATCGTGGCTGCACCCAACCCGGTCGTGAGAAACCGTCGCCTGTTCATAGTCATGATCATGGCCTCCTCGCCATTGATGGTGCTTTGCCGAGATACGCCTCGAGAACGCGGGCATCGCGCGACACCGCCGCGGGCGAGCCCTCGCAGATCACCTCCCCGTGGTGGAGCACGATCAACCGCTCCGCCGTCTCCATGATCGCTTTCATCACGTGCTCCACCCAGAAGAATCCGACCCCGCGCTCGTCGCGGATCTTCCTCAGAATTGCGGTCGCCCGCGCCCCCTCGGTGGGGGTAAGCCCGGCCAGCAGCTCGTCGAGCAGGATCACCCGTGGCCTGAGGGCCAGGGCCATGGCCAGCTCGAGGAGCTTGCGCCGGGCCCCGGTGAGCCGCCGCGCGGGCACCGCCGCATGCTCGTCCATCTCGACGAGCGCCAGCAGCTCGGCGGGCGTCCCCCCTGGTCGCTCGCTCCACAGCGCGGCCGCAGCGACGTTCTCCGCGGCGGTCAGATCGAGGAACGGCCGCGACGTCTGGAACGTGCGCCCGAGCCCGAGCCGCGCGATCCGGTAGGCCGGCAGCGCGCTGATCCGGTGCTCGCCCAATCGGATGGACCCCGCGGAGGGCCGGAGCAGCCCGCTGATCAGGTTGAACAGCGTCGTCTTGCCGGCCCCGTTGGGCCCGATGAGCGCCACGATCTCGCCTTCGGAGACCGCGAAGTCGACCCGCGTCAGGACGCGGAGGCCCCCGAAGCTCCGGGCCACGTCGGTGCCTTCGAGGAAGGGCCCCTTCATCGACTGGAGGCTATCCGTCCTGCGCCTGCAGCAGGAGAGAGCCGCCCACGATCAAGCCGATCGCCAGGAGACGGACCCACGTGAACGGCTCCTGGAAGAACAGGAAGCCGGCGAGGACGACGAGCAGGGTCGAGGTGCCCCCGATGAAGAACGACGAGGTGACCTTCAGGCCCCGGTCGTAGGCGAGGAGCCCGAAGATGTCCACCCCAGCCGCGGCGATGCCCGCTAGGGCCATGAGCCACAGGGCCTCGCGGGTGAAGACGATCTCGTGCCCGTGGGTCCGCGTGGCCAGCAGGACGATCGAGTTGATCACGAGGGCGCCGGTCGTGATGACCAGAGCGCCGAGGGCAGGCGTGATCTTCGTGGACGCGAGCTTCAGGCAGATCGTCCAGGTGGCGGCCGACACGCCGGCCAGGACCGCGAACAGGACCGCCCGGCTCACGGCCGCGAGGCTCGGCCCAGCCAGTCGCTCACGTCGAGCGTGGTGGTCACCGAGCCGAAGAAGGTCTCGACGTTGAACAGGCTGGCCGCCTGCTGACTCTCCGGGCCGGCGTGCATGGTGGCATCCGAGACCACGATCGGCCAGTACTCGTGGAAGAAGGCGTCCCGCACCGTGGATTCCACGCAGACATTGGTGGCGATCCCGGTGAAGACGAGGTGGGTGATCCCGCGCGTGCGCAGCACCGAGTCGAGCGCCGTGCCCGCGAAGCCGCTGTAGCGCGACTTGGCGATCACGATGTCGCCATCCCGCGGAGCCAGCTCGTCGACGATGGCGAAATCCCAGGTTCCCTGGACCAGGAGACGCCCGGCCAGCTCCGGCCGATCGCGCATGAGACGCAGCGCCAGCTCCTTGTGCCAGTTGGGCGAGGCCGGACCGCCGCTATCGAGGAGATCCGGGCGATAGCCGATCTGCAGGTAGATCACCTTGAGGCCGGCGGGCCGCGCCACGTCGAGTATGGTCCGGATGGTCTGCACCACGCTCTGCGCGCCCGAGATGTCCATGCCCGCCAGGTCGAACATGCCACCCTTGTGGACGAAGGCGTTCTGCATGTCCACGATAGTCAGTGCGGTGTGGGCCGGATCGATCGCGAGCGGGTGGGGACGGGCGATCAGGGAGCCGGCGGGGCCCATGGGCGGTCCACGAGACCACACGGCGCGGCCGGCTGTCAATACGCGGAGGACTCCGGAAGCCCGGCGGCCTTTCGCTGGGCGCGCCACATCAGAATCAAGGCCAGGACGCGCCAGAGGAGATGGATCAGCAGCGCCCGGTGGAGATTGTCTCCCACCGGGAAGTTGAGAAAGGCGAACAGATTGATGAGCAGCGCCAGCGACTGGTAGACCGTCAGGACGATGACCGGCGCCAGGCCCGGCCGCGCGAGCAGCCACACGACGCCGACCAGCAGGATCGCGATGTCCAGGAGATCCACGGTCAGCGCCCCGATGACGATCAGGCCGATGGCGATCCATACCAGGTGACCGGCCTGCACCGCGGCGGCGGCCACGAAATCGGGTGGGCGATGCGGGAGGAGCTTCCGGGCCACCCACCAGAACAGGACGGTGAGGGCCAGAGGAATGAGGAGGTGGATGCCGGAGTACACGCCGGCGGCGATCCCGACCACCGTCGCCACGATGCTGGAGGCCTTCATGGGGTACCCGCCTTTCGGGCGATGTCGTCCACGTACCGGGTCTTGCCTTCGGTATAGGCATCGCGGTCCGTCGGGTGCCGGGCCGCCAGGTCGCGCTTCAGCGCGGCGTACCGCGCCGCCTCCTCCGGGTGACGGCGGAGATGCTCGCAGAAGAGGAGGGCGGTCCTTGCATCTTCCGGGGTGCGGACGTGTACGTGATGGGTGCGTCCCGTGCCGAAGGGCGGCATGCCCTTGACGAAGAACAGGCGATCGCGGCGCGGGTTGTCGGCCCAGGACGCGTAACCGAGGGCCTCGATGGGCTCGATGAGCGCGGGCCAGGCCGACTGGTCGCCCGAGATGAGCATGATGTCGATGATCGGCTTGGCCGCGAGCCCCGGGATTGCGGTGCTGCCGAAGTGCACCAGCTCGAAGTCGGCGAGCCCGGCGAGGGCCGCCCGGATCGCGCCCGCTTCGGCCTCGTACCGGGCCGGCCAGCTCGGGTCGTAGGCGACCAGGTCGACGCGGTCCTGGTCCGCGTTGCTCCAGCCCTTCCCGTCGTGCGTCACGCCCGACATGGATCCGGGAGCGCGCCGAGAACGCGCTGCTCGTAGAGCGCGGAGAGCATCTCGTCGATCGCCGCGGAGGCCCACACCTTGAAGAACGGTGATTGTTGCACGGCGCCCCAGTCGAAGGTCATGCCGGAGGCGAAGCGCTCCAGCGTGACGACACGGCTTCCGCGACCCCCCGCCATCGCTAGAGGATGCCCCCGCGGTGCAGCCCGAGCAGCAGAAAAGCGACGCCGCTCACCACGCTGCGCACTGCGTGCAGGTGGCCCCAGCGGGCCAGGAGCGCCACGGCCTCGGAAGAGCCGCGGTCGAGCCCGGCATCGAGCAGACGCTTGTTGGTCGGAAGGATCACGATCAGGGTGAAGGGAACGACAGACCCGAGCAGGAGGCCGGCGATGAGCACCGGCGTGGTACTGCCCTGGGTCCAGGCGGCCACCGCCGCGACGCACCCCACGACCGCGAGCGACGCCTGCATCGCGGCGCCCCGCCGGTAGCTCGGCCCGAACTCGGCGATGGCGAGAGCCGGGCCGCACTCGAGGCGCGCGGGATGCTCGACCAGGCTGACATAGACGGCGGCCCCGGCGAAGAGCCCGGTGCAGAGCAAGGCGAGGAGCTCGAGGATCATGGTTGGATCTAGCCTGCTCTATTCACGAGCGCGGGCTCGGCGTCCAACGCGCCCCCTCACCCTGTCCCTCTCCCCCTCCGGGGGCGAGGGGATCGAAACGGCTCCCTCTCTCGGGCCCCAGACATTCCAAGTGAGCACGCGGAGCGTCGTGGTGATCAGCTTTCCGCATGGGCCTGACGTCGTCGGGACCATGGCTAGAGGCAGCGGAGCGCCCGCAGCCGGCCCTCGCACTGCGCGGGAGTCTCGAACTTGATGGTCTGAATGCCGAAGCGGGCCGCGGCGACCAGGTTGACGTCTCGGTCGTCGATCAAGACGGTCTGAGATCCGTCGAGGCCGTATCGGGCCAGAAGATGGGCATAAATCGCCGGCTCCGGCTTGATCAGCTTGACCTGGCACGAGATCGCGATGCCGGAGAAGAGCTCCAAGAAGTCACAGCTCCGCTCGAGATACGACCAGGAGGCTGGATGCATGTTGGACAAACAGAACAGTGGGTGGCCCCTGGCCCGCAGTCGGCGCAGGAGCTCGACGGTCCCCGGGACGGGCACCCACGCAGTGCTCACCCGGTCGAAGAACCGCTCGATACTCTCGATCGCGAGGCCAGTGCGTCGCGCCGCTCGCATGAGCACCTCTTCCTGGGCCACCGTCCCTCGATCGAGCGTGAGCCAGTCCTCGTGGCCGACGATCTCCGTCCGCACCGTATGACAAGACCCGGGATCGCCGAAGACCTCGGCGATGAGCTCCGGTTGGTCGTAGTCGACCAGCACCCCGGCCAGATCGAAGACGACGTTGACCGGGCCGACCTCCTGGGAGCTCGGGCTCATGCCGGCCGGGCTCGGTCGATCCTCCGCTGGAGGAACCAGCAGAACCAGCCACGGTACTTCTCCTGCAGCTCAGGCTTCATCCAGTCCTTGCCGGTCACGGTGCCGCGACAGTGGGGGCTGCCGCACTTGCAGTCCATCTCGTAGTCGCCGTCGTCGGTGGTCGCCCAGTCGATCGTGAGCTCCTCGCCGGGGGCGACGTCCCGCATCGCGACCAGCACGATCTGGCCCTGGATCGCGAGGTTGGGATCACACGAGTGGTTGGTGTAGAGCATGGATCCGTCGCGCTGGGCTTGATTTACCGGGGCGATGACGAGATTCTCGGAGATCTGGATCTCGGCCGGCCCGAGGGCAGGCTGGAGATCCGCCCACTGCGCCGCGGTCAGGACGTGACCGCCCTTGACCGCAACGATCTCACCCGGTGCGATCGCCTCCTTCGCGAACAGGCCCTTGCCGTGAATGGGGCTCGGCCGCACCTCGGTCTTCGGCGAGCGATGGGTGAGGACGGTCACGTCCTAGCCGCGGGCGAACGGGTCGTCGAGGATGAAGCGCCAGGTTCCGTCCGCCTGGCGCCGGACCACCTCGATCGCCTTGCCGCGGGCCTCGACGGCCTGGCCCTCGGGGCGCTTGGCCGACATGTGCCAGTCGTTGTACACCATCGCGAGATCCTCGCCGGACTGAACCACCTTCACGATCTCGGTGTGCATCCTGGCCTGCATCCCGAGGAGGCGCTCGAACACCAGACGGATCTCCGCGTGGCCCCGGGCCACGCCGCCGTCGCGGCGGACGAGGCTACACCCGGGCTCGTAGAGCTCGAGCAGCGCCTCGAGATCGCCGGCGTTGACGTGCTCGCCGAAGAGGCGATCGCATGCTTCCGGGGAGGTGGCCGATTTCGCCATCGCTCAACCTGCCTCGCCCCTCACCCGGCCCTCTCCCCCGGAGGGGAGAGGGGCGACGGGAGGGCGGACCGCTACTTGAAGATGGAGAAGTTGATCTCTTTCTCGGTGATGAACTCGAGGAGGACCGGGACGCCGTCGCGGGTCTTGGCGATGCCGCGCTTGAGCGCGGGGATGATCTCGCCGGGCTCGGTGATGCGCTCGCCGTAGCCGCCGAAGGCCTTCGCCATGTCCGCGTAGTGCCCGCTGATGTCGGTGGAGCGGTACTTCTCGGTGGCGGTCTTCATGATCGGCAGCTCGATGGCCATCGAGAAGTTGTTGAGCAGGATCGAGAGGATCGGGATGCGCTCGCGCACCGCGGTCTCGAAGTCCATGCCGGTG
>Ga0187892_10007732_pt1 | contig 15143 bp, 10 predicted proteins | sample MA1701073metaG_FD_139345 | JGI IMG/M metagenome (GOLD analysis project Ga0187892, IMG submission 139345) | Bio-ooze microbial communities from a basaltic lava cave in the Kipuka Kanohina Cave System on the Island of Hawaii, USA - MA170107-3 metaG ... | reverse complement strand
TCCTTCGGATGGCACGCCAGTGAGTGCCGATGGACCGGCCTCCCGGGCCGGTCACTGGCGCACCATCCTTCGGATGGCACGCCAGTGAGTGCCGATGGACCGGCCTCCCGGGCCGGTCACTGGGACGGGCCGCAGCTGCGGCCGCCGAAGCCCTATGACGAGCTGAGGGCGGCCACCACCTGACCGACGGCGTCGGCCAGGGGCCCGGGCCGCAGATCGAGCCCGGAGCCGGCCCGGTCGGCCTCGAACACGTCGTCGGACCACGGGAGCACACCGGCCAGGGCCACTGCCTGCTCGGCGGCGAACGCGGTGAAGATCTCGCCCTCGTCCTCGCCGGGCCGGGCCTTGTTGCCGACCGCCGCGACCGCGGCGAGGCCCTGGGCGCGGGCCTGCCCGACGGTGCGGGCGGCCGACAGTGCGGACTTGCGGCTGGCCTCGAGCACCACGACCAGCGCGTCGACGTGGGCCAGCGTGCCCGCCGGCCGGTCGAGGTGGTCCAGCCCACCCTCCAGGTCCAGCACGACCAGGTCGCCCGGTTCGCCGAGCGCGTCGGCGAGGACACTGCGGGCCGACGCGTGAGCGGCGCAGCCGCAGCCGGCCGTCTCGTCGCCCATGGCCAGCGCGTGCAGGACGGTCACGCCGGACGAGGTGACCAGTCCGTAGTTCGTCACCAGCTGCTCGGCGCTGACGCCGCCCCCGGCCCGACCGGTCCCCAGGACGCGAGGCACGGACCGAGCGGCGGCGAGGGCATCCATGTCCAGGCCGAGGCTGAGACCGAGGTTGGGGCTGCCGTCGGTGTCGACGGCCAGCACGCGCCGGCCGGCGGCGGCGCCGGCCAGGGCCAGCAGGGCGGCAACGGTGGTCTTCCCGGCCCCCGTCTTGCCCGCCACACCGACCCTCACCGGCGGTCACCGTACCGGCCGCCGCGCCGGCTAGTGTGAAGAACACATGTTCGTAGCAGTGGAACACGACAGCCTGAACGCCGAGCAGCAGCAGGCGGTCGACCACGACGACCGCCCGCTGCTCGTGCTGGCCGGCGCAGGGACCGGCAAGACGGCCACGCTCGCCGCCCGCGTGGCCCGGCTGCTGGCCCGCGGCGCCGAGCCCGAGCGCCTGTGCCTGCTCACCTTCTCCCGCCGGGCCGCGTCCGAGATGCTGGCCCGGGCCGGCGCCATGGGCGATCCGGGCCGGGCGGCCCGGGTGGTGGGGGGCACCTTCCACGCCGTCGCCCAGCGGTTGCTCCACCACCACGGCCATCTCCTCGGCCTGGCCCCCGGCTTCAGCGTCCTGGACGCGGGAGATGCCGCCGAGCTTCTCGGGATGGTGCGCCACGAGGCCGGGCTGGACGGCACCGGCGGGCACCGATTCCCCCGGAAGGAGACGCTGGCATCGATCCTCAGCCATGTCGCCAACGCGCAGGTCCGCCTCTCGGAGGTGGTGGCCCGGTCCTTCCCGTGGTGCAGCGAGGACCTCGACGGCATCCGGACCGTCTTCGCCGCCTACACCGCCCGCAAGCGGGCACAGCACCTGTGCGACTTCGACGACCTGTTGCTGCTCGTCCGGGCCCTGGGCGCCACCGAGGTCGGCGCCCGTCTGCTGGCCGGCCTGTTCGACCACGTGCTGGTCGACGAGTACCAGGACGTCAACGCCATCCAGGTCGACATGGTCGACCTCCTGCGGCCGGGGGGCCGAGGCCTCACCGTGGTGGGCGACGACGCCCAGGCCATCTACGGCTTCCGCTCGGCCACCACCGCGGCCATCGCCGAGTTCCCGGCCCGGTACACCGGCGCCGCCGTCATCCGGCTGGAGCACAACTACCGGTCCACGCCGCCGATCCTCGCCGTGGCCAACCAGGTGATGCTGGAGGCTCCCGGCGGGGCGGCGAAGACGTTGTGGTCGGGCCGCGCCGGACGGCGACGCCCGTTGCTGCGCACCTGTGCCGACGAGGCCACGCAGGCCGAGGCGGTGTGCGACTCGGTGCTCGCCCACCGGGAGGCGGGTGTGCCGCTGCGGGAGCAGGCGGTGCTGTTCCGCTCCGGGCACCACGCCACCGCGCTGGAACTGGCTCTCGGTCGTCGCCGGGTCCCCTACGTCAAGTACGGGGGGCTGCGCTTCGTCGAGGCGGCGCACGTCAAGGACCTGGTCGCCCTGCTCCGGCTGCTGGACAACCCGTGGGACGAGCTGGCCTGGTTTCGGGTCCTCCAGCTGCTGGAGGGCGTGGGCGCCGCCACGGCGCGCGCGCTGATGGGCCGGCTGGGCGTCCGACTCGGCGAAGGCCGAGACGGTGCACCGGTCGACCCGGCGGCCGCGTCGCCGCTGGCCCGGCTGCTGGCCGCGGCACCGGCTGTCCCGGCGCCGGCCCGGTCCGAGCTCGCCGGCCTGCGGGCCGCCCTGGGCGACTGCGCCGGTCCCGGCGATGGCGGCGCCGCTCCTCCGGTGGGGGTTCAGGTGGACCGGTTGCGGCAGTGGCTCGCGCCGGTCATCGGCCGCCGCTACCGAGCGCCCGCCGCCCGTTGCGGCGATCTGGAGCGCCTCGCCGAGCAGGCGTCGGCCGCGCCCAGCCGGAACCGGTTCCTGGCCGACCTCACCCTCGACGCGCCGTCGGTCACCGGCGACCTCGCCGGGCCCCCGTCGCTCGACGACGACTGGCTGGTTCTGTCCACCGTCCACTCGGCCAAGGGTGGCGAGTGGGACGTCGTGCATCTCATCCACGCGGCCGACGGCATGTTCCCCTCGGACCTGTCCACCGGCGACCCCGAGGCCCTGGCGGAGGAGCGCCGGCTCTTCTACGTCGCGGTGACCCGAGCCCGCGACGGGCTGGAGGTCAACGTGCCGCTCCGCTACCACAAGCACCGTGCCCGCCTCGACGACCGTCACGGCTACGCGCCGGTGAGCCGCTTCCTCAGTCCCGCCGTCCAGTCGCTGATGGACGCCGAACACGCCGGCCCGCCGGGTGGCGACTGGGCGCGGCCCGGTACCACTACCGATGGGGCCGCCGACGCGACGGGCGGCGTCGCCGCCGTCGACCGTCTCCTCGCCACGCTCTGGGCCTGACACAGCAGCGGCCCCGCCGGGTGGTTTCGGGCGACCGAGTGGGCAGACTGCCCCGATGCGCTCTGTGCCAAAGATCGACCGGTGGCCACCGCGGGCGACGGCCGGTCGGTTGCCGCTCGGCCGGGCGGCCGGCGGCGGCCTGCTGTGGTTCGCCGCGGCCACCGTGCTCGCCGCAGGTGGCGGCCGCTTCGGGCGGCGGGCCGCGCTGCGGGGCCTGATGGCCGCCGCCCTGGGCTCGGCGGTGTCGAGGGGCGCCGTCAAGGCGCTGGGCCGGCGTCCTCGGCGCCCGTCGCCGTCGACCAGTTCGTTCCCGTCGGCGCCTGCCGCCGCCGCCTTCGCCTTTGCCGCCGGGGCCGGGCAGGAGTTGCCGTGGTTGGCCGCGCCGCTGGGGGGCGTGGCGACGGTGGTCTCCTACGCACGGGCCCACACCGGCGTCGACGACCGGGGCGCCGTGGTGACGGGCGCCGCGCTCGGACTGGCCGCCGGGGTGGTGACACGGCGGTTCTGGCCGGTGGCGCCCCACCAGCCGGCCCGGGCGGCCACGGCTGCGCCCTCCGCGGTCGCGCCGTCGCCCGAGGGCGCCGGCCTCGTCATGGTGGTCAACCCGTCGGCCGGGTGGGGTACCGGCCCGGAGGGCGACCTGCGGGCCGAACTGCCCGCCGCCGAGATCGTGGTGATCGAGGAGGGTGACGACCTCGAGGCGGTGCTGCGTTCGGCAGCCGAGCGGGGGGAGGTCCTCGGCGTGGCCGGCGGCGACGGCACCGTCAACACCGCGGCGAGCGTGGCCGCCGAGACGGGCCGGCGGCTGGTCGTGGTGCCGGGTGGGACCCTGAACCACTTCGCCGCCGCCCTGGGCGTGTCGTCGGTCGCCGACACGGCCGACGCCGTCCGCCAGGGTCGCGCGGTTGCCGTCGACCTGGGGGTCATCGACGGCCGGACGTTCGTCAACACGGCCAGCATCGGCGGCTACGTCGAACTGGTCGACGCCCGGGAACGTTTCGAGGCCCGCATCGGGAAGTGGCCGGCCATGGTCGTGGCGCTGGTCCAAGTCCTGCGCCGTTCGTCGCCGGTGGACCTGGAGCTGGACGGGCGGCCGGCGCGGGTGTGGATGATCTTCGTGGGCAACTGCGCCTACCACCCGGCCGGCTTCGGACCGAGCTGGCGCCAGCGGCTCGACGACGGCCGTCTCGACATACGCATCGTGCATGCCAGCCGGCCGTGGTCGAGGCTGCGCCTGGTGGTGTCGGTCGGCACCGGCCAGCTGGCGCGATGCCGGGTCTACGAGCAGCGGAGCGTGACCGAGCTCCGGGTTCGCTCGCGCCAGGACGCCCTGCGGCTGGCCCGCGACGGCGAGACGTTCGACGGCTCGGTGGAGTTCACGATCACCAAGGCAGCCGAGCCGCTGGTGGTCTACGCACCACGCCCCTGAGGTGACCACGCGGCGGCGTTCGCCGCCCGGCGGGCCGGGCGTGACGAGCAGAGGCTCAGGTCGTGGCGATGGCCTGGAGCACGTCGAGCCGGGCCGCCCGCCGGGCCGGCTCGACGGCGGCCAGCACGCCGGCCAGGGCGGCGACGACGGTGACCACCACCAGCTGGCCGGCGGGGACGGCGAGCCGGATGCCCTCGTCCTTCAGCGCGGTGACCATGGCCCAGCCGAAGAAGAGGCCGATGCCCAGCCCGAGCACGGCGCCCAGCAGGGCGATGATCACCGACTCGTAGCGCACCACCGACCGCACCTGGCGACGCGTCATGCCGACGGCTCGCAGCAGTCCGAGCTCCCGCGTGCGCTCGAAGATGGACAGGGCGAGGGTGTTGGCGATCCCCAGCAGGGCGATGAAGACCGCGAGGGCCAGCAGGACGTAGACCAGGTTCAGGATCTGGTACACCTGCCCGGCCTGGGACTCGGCGTACTGGGACTGGCTGCGGACCTCGGCTGTGGGAAAGTCGGCCGCCGCGGCCTCCACGGCGGCGCGGGCGATCGCAGGGTCGACGCCCGGCGCCACGTCGACCAGCACGGTGAGGTCGAACTGGTCGGGGAAATTGGCCTCGTGCAGGGCCCGGCCCACCACGTAGGAGCCGGCCAGGTCCTCGGCGTACACCGCGGTCACCTCGAGCCGCTTCTCGCCGGTCTCGGCGAAGCGCACCGCGAGGGTGTCGCCCACGCGCAGGTCGCCGTCCTCGGCCACGTCCTCGTGGACGGCGATCCCGCCGGTGCCGAGGTCGGAGAGGCTGCCCTCCACCACACCGAGGTCGACGACGCCGGCGTAGGTGGCCGGGTCGACGGCCACGACGGACTCGACGTCGCCGTCGATGGCGACCAGGCCGAACCGCACGCCGGAGGCGGCGGCCACCTCGGGCAGCCGGTTGAGCCGGGCGGCCAGTTCGGGGCTCAGCCCGCCGAAGCCGAACGACCCCGAGTCCACCACCAGATCGGCCGAGAGCGAGCTGTCCACGGCGGCGCGCAGTGACTCCTTGGCCGAGGCCGCGAAGACGGTGATGAACGCCACCAGGCCCACGCCGATCATGAGCGCGGCGGCGGTGGCCGACGTGCGCTTGGGGTTGCGCATGGCGTTGTGCCGGGCGATCGCGCCGGCCAGGCCGGCGACCCGGGGCAGCGGTGCTCCCAGCAGGCGGCTGACCGGGCGGGCGATCAGCGGGCCGAGCACCGCCACCCCGAGGAAGATCAGGAAGGCGCCGAAGCCGACCGACGCCGCGGCGTTGTCGCCTCCGCCGAACAGGCCGCCGAGCAGCGAGGCGGCGCCCGCGGCCACGACGGCCCCGCCGATGAGGGCACGGCGTCGCGACCGGCCGGAGTCGTCGATCTCCATGTCACGCAAGGCGGCCAGGGGTGACACCTTGGCCGCCTTGCGGGCCGGGACCACGGCCGAGGCCAGGCTCACGGCGAGGCCGGCGAGCAGCGAGACGATCACCGTTCGCGGCGTCAGCACGACGCCACCGGCCGGGATGTCGATGCCGAAACCGGCGAGCAGGGCCTTGAGCCCGGCGGCCACGCCGGCACCGGCGGCCAGCCCGACCAGCGACGCGACCAGGCCGACGGCCAGTGCCTCGGCCATCACCGAGCCGAGCACCTGGCGGGCGCTCGCCCCGACGGCCCGGAGCAGGGCCATCTCGCGGGCGCGCTGGGCCACGATTATCGAGAAGCTGTTGTAGATGATGAAGGAGCCGACGAACAGGGCGACCACCGCGAAGATGAGCAGGAAGATGTTGAAGAACGAGAGTTGCTCCTTGATGTCGTTCTGGGCCTCCTCGGTGATCTGGGCCCCGGTGAGCACCTCGATGCCGGGAGGCACGACGGTGGCGATCCGCCCCCGCAGCGCCTCCTGGCCCACGCCTTCGTCGGCGACCGCCGCCACGGCGTTGAACGTGCCGGGCTGGCCCACCAGGCGCTGGGCCGCCGCCGTGGTGAACAGCACGTAGGTTGCGCCGCCGGGGCTGTCGGCGGTGCCGAAGCGGGCGATGCCGACCACGGTGACCTGGGTCGGCGCGCTGGTCGTCAGCACGGTCACGCGGTCGCCGACCTCGAAGCCGGCCTCCTGGGCGCTGCCGCGGTCGAGCACCACCTCGTCGTCGGCCCGGGGGGCGCGGCCGGCGGCCAGGGCGAAGGGGTTGAGGTCCTCGACCTCGCTCCAGTTCCCGCCGAAGGTTGGGGCACCCATGTTGGGGTCGCCGAGGGGGTCGCCGTCGGTGCCCACCAGCTGGGCATAGCCCTGGACGACGCCGTCGGCCGCCTTGACGCCGGGCACGGTGCGCACGTCGGCGAGGACGCCGGCGTCGAGGAGCGGTCGTTGGTCGCCGAACTCGTCGCCGTCGAACGCGGCCTCGGCCCGTACGTAGGCGTCGGTCCCCCGGTTCACGGTGGCGAACAGGTCGTCGAAGGTGCGCCCGAGGGTGTCGGTCAGCACCAGCGTCCCGGCCAGGAACGCAACGCCCAGGAGGACGGCGACGCTGGTGGCGAGCAGGCGAAGCTTGCGGCCCAGCAGCGAGCGGACGGTCGCGTGCAGCACCGTTCAGCTCCCGGCGGGAGCCGACAGCCGCCGCAGCCGGTCGAGCACCCCGTCGGCGGTGGGATCGGTCATCTCGTCGACGATCCGGCCGTCGCCCAGGAACACGACGCGGTCGGCGTACCCGGCGGCGACCGGGTCGTGGGTCACCATGACCACCGTCTGGCCCAGTTCCTCCACCGCCCACTTCAGGAAGCCGAGGACGTCGGCCCCGGCCTTGGAGTCGAGGTTGCCCGTCGGCTCGTCGGCGAAGACGATCTCGGGCCGGCTGGCCAGCGCCCGGCCCACGGCGACGCGCTGCTGCTGCCCCCCGGAGAGCTCACTCGGTCGGTGCGACAGGCGGTCGGCCAGCCCGAGCGTGGCGACCACCATGTCCAGCCACTCCTGGTCGGGGCGGCGCCCGGCCAGCGCCGCCGGGAGGGTGATGTTCTCGAGCGCGGTGAGGGTGGGGACGAGGTTGAAGGCCTGGAAGACGAAGCCGACCTTGTCCCGGCGGAGAAGCGTGAGGCGCTTGTCGTCGAGGCCGCTCAGCTCGGTGTCGCCCAGGAAGGCGTGGCCGGACGTGAGGGTGTCCAGCCCGGCCAGGCAGTGCATCAGCGTCGACTTGCCCGACCCGGACGGGCCCATGATGGCGCTGAAGGCCCCGGCCCCGAAGCTGACGCTGACGGCGTCGAGGGCGACGACGGCGGTGTCGCCCCGGCCGTAGACCTTGGTGGCGCCGTCGGCCCGGGCGGCGGCGCGGGCATGGTCGGGCGGTGCGGTCGATGCCATGGGTGGGCTCCCGTCGTGGTGGTGGTGGGGACCGTGCCGGGCGGTCCTTGGCCGGGACTTGCCGGCCACTTAAAGGCCCCGGTCACCAAGCTTCCGCAAGTGGTGGCCAAGTCGACTCTGCCACGCTGCCCCCGTGGACGCGTCTGGCGTGGACGAGGAGGCGGTTGCGATGGCCACGACGGGTGATGCCGGCGAGGATGCCGCGCCGCTGCTGTTCCGGGCCGTCGGCCCGGCCGAGGGCGGGCAGGTCTACGCGCTGTGCGATGTCGCCGGGTGCGCGGGGGAGCCGCCGGCCGGCACCGTCGTCACCCGCCCCGGTGCCGAGAGGGGCACCGTCGAGGTGTGCCGCGTGACGGTGGGGCCGGGCAGCCAGGGCAGTGAACTGGGTGGACGGCTGCTGGCCGAGGTGGGCCACGCCCTCGTGGCCACCGGCGTCCGTCGCCTGGTCGCCTCGGCCGAGAGCGCCGACGCCGACCGCATCGAGCTGCTGGAGCGGGCCGGTTTCCGGTCCGGCGGCCCGGCACCGGCTGGTGCCGGCGGCCGCCGCTGGTTCACCCGGGACCTCTGACCCTGCGCTCAACCCGTCCGCGCCAGCTCCTCCAGGTGGCGGGCCAGCCCGGCCATGCCCAGCTCGGCGGCCGTCGCGGTGGCCGCGTCCAGCCAGGCGGCTGCCTCCGCCGCGCCGGCCTGCTCGTTCCCGGCCAGCAGCACCTGGGCCAGGCGGGCCTGCGACCGGGCCAGGAAGGGTCGGGCGCCCAGGCCCTCGTGCAGCTCGACGGCTTGGCGGAGGTGCGCCTCGGCCTCGGGAAGCCGGCCCGTCACCAGGGCCAGCGAGCCGAGGTAGTGGGCGACGGCGCCGGCGCACAGGGGGCGGGTGAAGAGCACGATCACCTGGTGCTCGTAGGGGAGCAGCAGGTCGTACAGCTGCGCCGCCCGGTGACGGTCGCCCAGCAGGGTGCACACCTCGGCCCGGGCGGCCAGCGCGAACAGCCAGGCGATGTCGCGCGGCGTGTCGGTGAAGTCGTGGCGCGCCACGATGTCGAAGTGCTCCCGGGCCTCGTCGGCCCGGCCGTCCTCGGCCAGCAGCAGGGCCAGGACGGTCCGCCACACCAGGTGCAGCGGGTCGATCTCGATGTAGCCGCGCACGGTCGGCTCCAGCCGCGCCATCTTGCCCTGCTGCTCGTAGAGCTGGACGAGCTGACCGCTCCAGGTGCGCATGGCCTCCGCCTCGTTGAAGCGGCGGGTGGCGGCGAGGTTGTCGTGGATCCTCGCCTCGGCCTCGGCGAAGTGCCCCGAGACGAGGGCCTTCATCGACCGGCCCCACCCGATGTGGCCGAGCAGCACCGGGGCCCGCAGCTCGCGGGCGATCGCCTCGGAGGCGTCGAGCTCGGCGTCCGCGGTGGTCACGTCGCCCAGCTGGAGGGCGGCGACGAGCCGGAAGGTGCGCCCGAGGACCTCCAGGTCGCGCCGCCCGCTACCGACGGAGGCGACCACCATCCGGTCCGCGATGGCGAGCCGCTCCTCGGGGTTGCCCGGCTCCCACACCGCGATGTGCTGGTCACGAAGCGCTCGGGCCAGCACGTCGTCCTGGCCGGCGCGCTCGGCCATGGCCACCGCCTCGTCGGCGAGCTGGCGCCGACGGCTCGCCTCTTCGGTGAAGTACAGCTCGCCGGCCAGGCGGCCGAGCACCGCGGCGCGGCTGGCGAGGTCGCCCGGCCCGAGGGCTTCGATGGCCTCCTCGAGGAGGGCGACGGCGGCGTGGTCGACCACGCCGACGCCGCTCCACCAGCCCCACCAGTTCCCGCCGCTGAAGCTGGTGGCCACCCGGGCCAGGCGGGTCGGGTCCCCTGCGGCCCGGGCCAGCGCGGCCGCCTCGTGGAGCGCGGCGCGCGCCCCTTCCTGGTCGCCGGCCGACTTGCGTGACCGTCCCAGGCGCAGCAGCAGGTCGAAATGGAGGTCGGGGTCGGCGGTGGGCATCCGGCCGAGGACGGCCAGCGCCGCCTCGCAGTAGCGGGCCTCGTCCTCGTAGGCCAGTTGGCCGGCCGCGTGATCGGCGGCCCGGACGGCGTAGTCGATCGCCTTCCCGGTGAAGCCGGCCGGCGCGGCCTGGCCGAAGTGGCGGGCCAGCTCGGCCAGCCGGGTGCCGGGGTGGGCGCCGGAGACGGCCTCAAGAGCCTCGCCGACCCGGCCGTGCAGCCGGGCCCGGCGGAGGGCGCTGAGGCCGTCGTAGAGGGTCTCGCGGGTGAGGGCGTGGGCGAAGCGCAGGCGCCCCACGAGGTCGGGGCACTCGGTGACGATGCCGGTGAGGATGGCCGACTCGACCAGGTCCAGAAGCCGCTCGCCGTCGACCTGGCAGGCCAGGGCCAGCACGTCGAGGTCGAACTCGCGCCCGACGACCGACGCCATCGTCAGCACCGTCTGGGCGTCCTCGGGCAGGCGGCCGACACGGCGGCGGATGGTGTCACCGACGCCGGCCGGGACAGCCGTCCGGGTCGCCATCGGGGCACCGAGGCGGCCCTCGCTGGCCAGGAGCCGCACCAGCTCCTCGATGAAGAACGGGTTGCCCTCGGTCCGGTCGTGCACCTCGGCCACCACGCCGGCATCGACCGCGCCGCCGGTGGCGCCCTCGATGTAGCGGGCGACGTCGGGGCGGTCCAGGCCGTCGAGCAGCACCCGCTCGGCGGCCGGCTCGCGGGCCAGGGCGCCCAGGCTCTCGGCCAGTGCGTGCCCCGACCGCACCTCGCCGTCACGGAACGTGCCGATCACCAGCAGGTGGCCCGTGCGCAGCTCGGCGGCGAGGAACTGCAGGAGGCGGAGGGACGCCACGTCGGCCCAGTGGAGGTCGTCCAGGACCAGCACGAGCGGTCGGGTCGCCGACACCCGGACGAGGAACCGGGTCGTGGTGTCGTACAGGCGGAACCGGGCTGCCTCGGGGTCGAGGCCGGAGCCGGCCGGGCCGGGGGCACCCACCCCGGCGATATCGGGGACGAGCTGGGCCAGCTCCGCGCCGCCGGCCCCGACGGCGGCCGCCAGGTCGGCCGGTGGCACGTGGGTGACCAGCTCGCGCAGGACCTGCGCCCAGGGCCAGAACGGGGGTGCCCCTTCGCCCTCGTAGCAGCGCCCCCACAGGACCAGCGCCCCGCGGGCCACGGCCCGGCACCCGAGCTCGTCGGCCAGGGTCGTCTTGCCGATCCCGGCCTCGCCGCACAGCAGCACCAAACGCCCGCGCCCGCCCGCGGCCTGGTCCAAGGCGCGCTCGAGCAGTGCCAGTTCCTTGGCCCGCCCGACGAACCGTGACGGCGACTGGCCGGCCGCCGGCCGCGGGGTGGTGGGGGCCCGGACGGGCACCGCCGGCGCCACCGGCTCCACGGCCTGCCAGTCGAGCGCAGGCGCCTGCTGGAGGATGTCGGTCTCCAACCGCTGGAGGGTGGTGCCGGGATCGATGCCCAGTTCCTCGGCCAGGCGGCGCCGGGCGTCCTGGAACACCCGCAGCGCCTCGGCCTGGCGGCCCGATCGGTACAACGCCAGCATCAGCAGGCCCTGGAGGCGTTCGCGCAGCGGTCGTTCGCCGACCAGGTGCTCCAGCTCGGCCACCGACTCGGCGTGGTGACCCAGGGCCATCTCCGCCTCGACGCGGTCCTCCAGGGCGAGCCAGCGCAGTTCCTCCAGCCGGGCGATCTCGGCCTGGGCGAAGGACTCGAAGGAGAACTCGGCCAGCGCCGGGCCCCGCCACAGGGCCAGGCCGTCGCCCAGGGCCTGGCGCGCCGCCGCCGGGTGGCCCTCGGTGAGGAGCCGCCGGCCGTCGGCCGCGAGGTGCTCGAAGCAACTGGCGTCGAGGTCGGCCGGGTCGACCCGGACGGCGTACCCAGGGGGCTGGGTGACCAGGACCGCGGCCGGCGCCCGGGCCGGCCGGTCCGGCTCCAGGGCCCGGCGGAGGTTGGCCACGTAGACCTGCAGCGAGCCGGTGGCGCGGGCGGGCGGCTCGTCGCCCCAGAGCTGATCGATGAGCCGGTCGAGCGACACAACCCGGTTGGGCTCGATGAGGAGCATGGCCAGCACGGCGCGCTGCTTCGGGCTGCCCGTGTCGACCGGCGCCTGGCCGGCCACGACCTCCATGGGGCCGAGGATCCTGTACTGCATCCAGAAACGCCTCCCCCTCGTACGACAGGCTACGGGTCCGGCGCAGGTCGGCCGCTACGTTACGAGCGGGAGGAGGGGGTCGGTCGTGTACCTGCGTCATCGGGTTCAGCTCATCTTCGTGCTCCTCTCGCTCCTCGTCGTCACCGACGTGGCCCTGGACCGCTACCTCGTGGTCGAGCGGGACAGCCTGCGCCGGGAGGTCCGCCGGCGCTGGGAGCCGGCTCGGGCCGCCGCGGCGGACGTCCTGGTGGGACTGGTGGACCAGGAGACGGGCCAGCGGGGGTACCTCATCACCGGGGACGAGGAGTTCCTGGACCCCTACCTGGACGGCGGCAACCGGGTCGACGCGGCGCTGGCCCGTCTCCAGGAGCTGGTGGGCGACGACCCGGACATCGAAGCACGGCTCCGGCGGGCCGGGGACCGCATCAGCGCCTGGCGCCAGCTGGGCGCCGTGTTCGAGATCGAGGCCAGGCGGGCCGAGGAGACCGCCGAGGTACGGGCGCTCGTGGCGACGGGCACCTCCAGGCAGTTGTTCGAGGAGGCACGCCTGGATGTCGACGGTCTGCGCGACGGCATCATCGCCAGGCTCGGGGACCAGGAGCGTTCGGTCGACCGGCTCGAGGGCCGGATCTCGCGGCTGCGCATCGCCAGCGCCATCCTCGCCCTCGCCATCGTCGTCGCCGGCAGCGTGCTCCTGCGCCGCTGGCTCAGCCGCCCGCTGCGCCAGCTGACCGACGCGGCCCAGATCATCGCCGGTGGTGATCTCGACCTCGAGATCCCGGCGCCCGGGCCGCCGGAGCTGGCCGGGCTGGGTCGGGATGTGGAGGCGATGCGGCGCCGGATCCTCGACGAGGCGGACAGCGCCGCCCGCGCCCTGTCGTCCCTGGCGCAACGCGGCATGATCGTTCTCACCCTCCGAGACGAGCTGGCGCCCGCCGCCGTCGACCTGCCCCCGGCCGTGCGGGTGGCGACCCGTTTCCAGCCGGCCGAGACCTTCGTGGCCGGCGACTGGTACGACATCCGGCGGCGCGGCGAGGACGGGATGCTCTTCGTGGTGGCCGACGTGTCGGGGCATGGTCCCGACGCCGGGATCTTCGCCCTCAAGACCAAGCAGCTGGTCGGGGTCGCCCTGGACCAGGATCTCGGCCCGGCGGCGGCGTGGGCCTGGGTCGCCGAACGGCTGGGCGACACCGGCGACCAGTTCCTCACCGGCGTCATCGGCTCGGTCGACGTGGGTGCCGGCTGCCTGACCTATGCCAGCGCCGGCCACCCGCCGCTGCTGCTCCGCGCCGGCGGCGAGACCCGCCACCTCGGGCCGACCGGCCCCATCGTCGGCGCGGTGCCCGGGATCTGGGCCGAGGAGCGGGTGGACCTGGCCGGCGCGTCGTGCATCGTCGCCTACACCGACGGCCTCCTGGAGGTCCAGGACGCCCGCGGGGACTGGGCGGACCTCGACGGGCTCGCCGCCCGTCTCGACGGCACGCCCGACGGCGACGTCGAGCACCTGGCCGACCAGTGCCTCGACTTCCACGCCCGCTTCGACGGCCCCGAGCGCTCCGACGACGTGACGGTGGTCGTGGTCGGCCTCGGCTGAGGCTCAGCGGGTGATGCGGACCCCGGCCTGCGACTGCACCTCGTCGGGCACGGTGATCCCCAGCTGGGCGGCGGCGCGCAGGTTGACATCGACCACGAACCGGCTGGGGTTCTCGACGGGGACCTCGGCGATCGGGGTGCCGCCGAGTACCCGCGCCACCTGCGACGCCAGCTGCCGGTAGAGCTCGACGGCATCGGGCTGCAGGGTCAGCAGGGCCGCCGGCCGGGCGGTGTTGGTGACGACCGGGAGCGACGCGGCGGTGGCGGCCGACTCGACGGCGCCGGCGAAGCGGAACGCAGTCGGGGAGTTGAGCAGCCAGACGGCGCCGGCCCCGCGGGACCGCACGTCCTGTACCGCGGCCACCGCCCCGGACTCGTCTCCGAAGGCGGCTTCCAGCACGGTGACGCCCAGGCCGGCCGCGGCCCGGACCGCCTGGTCCCGCACCGCCTGGGAGGCCGGGTCGTCGGGCGAGAACAGCACGCCGACCGCGGCGATGCCGGCGAAGGTGCGCCGTATGAGGTCGAGGGTGCGGTCGGCCGGCACCCGGAACGTGACGCCGGTCAGCCGACCGCCCGGCCGTCGTTCGTCGGTGACCAGGCCGCTGGCCACCGGGTCGTTGACCAGGAACAACACGTCGAGGCCGGGCGCCGCAGCCGCGGCGGCCTTGGCGCTGCCGGTGGACAGGGCGATGACCAGATCGGCACCGGCGGCCTGCCAGGCGCGCACGGCCTGCTCGGCGTCGGCGGCCTCGGTATGCACCTCGTCGGGGGCCTTGGCCAAGATGGTGAGGTTGTCGCCCTCGATGTACCCCTCGTCTTGGAGGGCGTCCAAGAAGGCGTCCTGGTTCTCGGGCTGGTTCGACACGACGGCCCGCAGGAAGGCGATCGTGCGGGGCGCCGGCGCGGCCGGCTCGTCGCCCGAACCGCATCCGGCCCCCACCAGCGTCAGCGCGACGACCACGGCCAGCCACCTGGCCTCCCGGCGAGTCACGGCCCGACGCACGATGGGCGCAGCGTAGGCGGGTCCGCCCGGGCCGGGCGGGTTACGGTGGGTTCATGGAACCGGCCCGCAAGCCCGATGTCCCCGTGCCCGGCGGTGAGCCGCCCGCCGACCTCCAGCTGGAGGACCTTGCCGTGGGTACCGGCCCTGAAGCGACGGCCGGGGTCGATGTCGACGTGCACTACGTCGGCGTCTCGTGGTCCACGGCCCGCCAGTTCGATGCGTCCTGGGACCGGCGCTCCACCTTCTCGTTCCGGCTCGGCGGCGGGCAGGTCATCGACGGGTGGGACCAGGGCGTGGCCGGGATGAAGGTGGGTGGCCGCCGCCGGCTCACCATTCCGCCTCACCTCGGGTACGGGGACCGCGGTGCCGGCGGCGTCATCAAGCCGGGCGAGACCCTCGTGTTCGTCGTGGACCTCGTCGGCGTCCGCTGACCCCGTACTGAGCGCCTCGGCCGCGACCGTGGCCGACGATGGCTCGGCGGCGGCCCGGCTCGGGAGCGGTACTGGTGGTCCTCGCGGCTGCGCGGTCGGCCTGTGCCGGTGCCGCGGCAGTCGACGCCC
>Ga0187892_10007731_pt1 | contig 15148 bp, 18 predicted proteins | sample MA1701073metaG_FD_139345 | JGI IMG/M metagenome (GOLD analysis project Ga0187892, IMG submission 139345) | Bio-ooze microbial communities from a basaltic lava cave in the Kipuka Kanohina Cave System on the Island of Hawaii, USA - MA170107-3 metaG ... | reverse complement strand
TTCAGCTCGAACGCGGGGGCTTCGTGCATCAGGAGCCAACGCTTCACCTCCAGCAGGTAGCCGCCGGTCGCGTGCCCGAAGCCGCCGATGCCGTCCGCGGCCACCACGCGGTGGCAGGGGATCACGATCGGCAGGCGGTTGTCGCCGCAGGCCTGGCCGACCTCGCGCGCCTCGGCGCCGAGCTCGCGCGCAATCTCCCCGTAGGTGCGCGTCCTGCCGCGCGGGATCGCGCACATCGCCTCCCAGACGCCGCGCTGCAGCGGCGTGCCCTCGATCAGGAGGGGCAAGTCGAATCTCGCGTCGGGCTCGTCGCGGTAGCGCTCAAGCTGGCTTGCCACTTTGGCGGCGAAGGCACCCACCGCTGGCTTTACCTGCGCGGCGGGCGGCAGGAAGCGGATCTCAACGACGCGCTCGTCGCGCGTCACCACCGCAACCTTCATCTTCGGGAACTCGATGACTACGTCGAACACAGCTTCTCGATCTGGGCAATGAGCTCGTCCGGCACTTCAATTCCTTTTCGGGAAGAGGCTTCCGCGGCAAAGCGGCGCGCCCCGGGCAAGCGCACCTCGGGGTCGGCGAGCATGGTGCGCACCACGGTTTCCACGCGCTCGGAAAACTTCTCCATCCCCGCCAGCGCGCCCGGATCGACGGCGATGAAAGACTGGCCGATGCGCGGCACGTTGCCTTCCTCGGAGAAGAACGAGTCGGCCTCGGGGCCGATCGCGGAGCCGGTGAGCGCCGCGCACACGAGCTCGAACATCAGCGCGAGCATGGCGCCCTTCGCGCCGCCGATCGGGAACAGGCTGCCGTGCTCGATCGCCTCCTTCGGGTCGGTGGTGGGCTTGCCGTGGCGGTCGAGCGCCCAGCCCTCGGGGACGCGCTCGCCGCGCCTCATCGCCATCATGATCCGGCCGCGGACCACCGTGGTCATCGCCAGATCGATCACCAGGGGCCGGGCGTCTTTCCTCGGAAATGCCGCCGCGACCGGGTTGGTGCCGAACAGCGCCTTCTTCCCGCCCCAGGCGGGGATCGCCGCCGGGGAGTTGGTGAAGGCGAACCCCACCAGCCCCGCCTGCGCCACCGGCAGCAGGTGGATGCCGAGCACCCCGACGTGCGCGCTGTTGCGGATGCCGGCGAAGCCGATGCCGTTGCGCCGCGCGCGCTGGATCACCTCCTCGATCGCCCATTGCGCCGAGACGTAGGGCAGGCCGTCGCGGTTGTCGATCAGGCAGGTCGCGGCCCGGTCCGCGATCATTGCGGGCTGGGCCGCACCGTCGGCGCGGCGCTTGCGCAGCATCGAGCAGTAGAAAGGCACGCGCGACATGCCGTGCGTGGGCAGGCCCTGTTCCTCAGCGCGAACCAGGTGGCGCGCGGCGGCCTCGGCCATCTTAGAATTCGCCCCAGCCTTCTCGAGGGCTGCGCGCGCCATCCTGAGCAGTGTTTGCGCGTCTTTTTTCACAAGGGGATTCTAACCATGGGCAAGATGATCGAGCTCACCGCATCCGACGGCCACAGGCTCGCCGCCTACCGCGCCGACCCCGCGGGCAAGCCGCGCGGCGCCATCGTCGTGATCCAGGAGATCTTCGGCGTCAACAGCCACATCAAGTCGGTGGCCGACGGCTACGCCGCCGACGGCTACCTCGCGATCGCGCCGGCGATGTTCGACCGCGTGCAGAAGAACTTCGACGTCGGCTACACGCCGCCCGACATCGAGAAGGGGCGCGAGCTGCGCGCCAAGATCACGGTCGAGATGGCGATGAAGGACGCGCAGGCGGCGGTGAACGAAGCCAAGAAAGCCGGCAAGGTCGGCATCGTCGGCTATTGCTGGGGCGGCTTCGTCACCTGGATGGCTTCCGCGCAGGTCAGCGGCCTCGTCTGCGCGGCGCCCTACTACGGCGGCGGCATCCTCGACAACGCCGACATCGAGCCCAAGGTTCCGGTGATGGGCCACTTCGGCGACAAGGACCAGCACATCCCGGTCGAGGGCGTGAGGAAGCTCGCCGAGAAGCACAAGAAGCAGCAGATCTTCATCTACGCGGCGGACCACGGCTTCAACTGCGACCAGCGCGGCTCGTACAACGCGCCCGCGGCCAGGCAGGCGCGCAGCCGCACGCTAGAGTTTTTCCGGAAGCACGTCGGCTAGGGGGACCCCAGGAGCGCGCGGCGCCAGCGTTCCTTCAGCAGCACGCCGTCGTGCGGCGGCAGCACCAGCGGCAGCTTTTCCGCCACCACCTTCACCTGCGCGAAGTTCGGGCCCCGGGTTTTGTAGACGAGGGTGCGCAACGAGCCGAGCTGGCTCTTCCTACTCACGACTTTTGACTGCTTGAAGCCGCAGCCGCGCGCCACCGCGGCGAGGTCGACGCGGTGCGCGGTGTGCGTCGCCTGCATGCCGGTCTCGCCGTAGCGCTCGTTGTCGATCACCACCACGCTGAGGTTCGCCGGGCGCTGCACGCCGACGGTGGCGAGCGCCCCCAGGCCCATCAGCATCTCGCCGTCGCCGGTGACCACGAGCACGCGGCGCCGCGGCTGCGCGAGCGCGAGGCCGAGGCCGATCATCGCCGCCTGTCCCATCGCGCCCCAGGTCGGGAAGCTGAGCGGCGAGTCGCCGGCGGCGGTGATGTCCCATGCCGTCGAGCCCAGGCCGGCGACAACCAGAAGATTCCCGCGGTCCCCGAGCAGCGTCTGGACCACGTTTCTTCTATGCAAAACCGGTTTCATTGCTCGGTCTGCTCCTGGAAGCTCTTGATGCCGATCACGCTCTGCGAAACCAGCACCGCGACCGCCTGCTCGCGCCTGAAAGCCTCGGCGACGAGCGGCGCCACTTCGTCAGCGGACGACGCGCGGCGCACGGCTACGCCCATCGCCTCGAGCACCTGCGGCGTCGAGCGGCCCATCGGCACCTGCCAGGGATTGAACTCGCCCTGCTCCCCCCGCATGGTGACGATCATGACGAGCGGGAAGCGGCACACCTGCACCATGCCGAGGACGTTGATGATGTTGCCGACGCCGCTCGACTGCATAAGGAGCACGCTCTTCACGCCGCCGAGCCACGCGCCCGCCACGAGGCCGATGCCTTCCTCCTCGGTGGTGAGCACCACCGCGCGCATGCGCTTGTCGGACCGGCACAGCTCGATCAGCCGCTTGTGGCCTGCGTCGGGAACGTAGCCGACGACGCGCACGCCGGCGGTGGCGAGCTCGCGGTGGACCTGATCAGGCCACATTGCGCAGAAGCGTCTGGCCGGGCGCGACGCGGGTAAAGCGCACGGGTTTCATCGAGACCGTCATGTTCTTCACGCTGGTAAAGGCCGAATGCTCCAGCGCACCCGCCTCGGGGAAGTCCGAGCGGTAGTGCGCGCCGCGCGAGTCCTTGCGCGCGATCGCGGCCGCGGCGATGACCTTGCTCACCGCCACCAGACTTTTCAGATTGAGCCAGTCGTGCCACGTGAGATTGAACGCGCGCTCGGTGTGAGCCACCGGCGATGAATCGAGCTCCGAGTCGAGCGCCGCAAGCTCGGCTTGCGCTTGCTGCAATCCGGCCGCGTCGCGCACGATGCCGACCTGTTCCCACATCACGTCGTAGAGCTTTTCGCGCACGGCCTCCAGGCTGGTCGAAGGCTTCTTCCTGAAAGGCGATTCACAGGCAGCGATGGCGGCATCGATGGCCGCGCGGTCCGGTTCGCGGGGCGCCTGGTCCTTGACCCAGGCGGCCATCGCGTCGCCGGCGACCGCGCCGAACACCGTCGAGTTGGCGACGCCGTTGCCGCCGAGGCGGTTGGCGCCGTGCACGCCGCCCGAATCCTCGCCAGCGGCGAAGAGACCCGGCAGCTCGGTGGTGCAGTCGGGCGCGAACTCGACGCCGCCCATCATGTAGTGCGCGGTCGGCACGACTTCCACCAGGCCGCCGGCGAGGTTGAAGCCGCAGTCGGCGCAGCGCTCGACCATGCCCTTGAACTCCTTGGCGACCCGCTCGGCGCCCAGGTGCGCCATCGAGAGGTAAAGCCCGCCGCGCGGAGTCGGCTTCTTCTTCAGCTCGGAAAACATCGCGCGCGACACAAGGTCGCGCGTCGCGCGCTCGGCCTTCGGGTCGTAGCGCGGCATGAAGCGCTCGCGTTCGCCGTTGAGGAGGTAGCCGCCGGCGCCGCGCAAGCCCTCCTCGAGCACGGTGCCGGTCATGCGCGTGTGCGTGCCCGCCAGCAGCCCGGTCGGATGGAACTGGACCATCTCCATGTCGCGCAGCGGCAGCCCGGCGCGCAACGCCATGGCGAGGCCGTCGCAGGTCTTGTCGCCCGAGGGCGTGTGGTACTTGTACATCGTCGGCCCGCCGCCGGTGGCGAGGAGCACCGCCTTGGCGCGCACGAAGACGTACTCGCCCGTCCTCATATCGATGAAGAGGACTCCCGCAATCGCGGATCCATCCTTCGACTTCACCAGCTCCACGGCCCGATGCTCTTCCAGGCGCCCGATCTTCCGCGCCCATACCTGCTCGGCGAGGCGGTTCATGATCTCGATGCCGGTGAGGTCGCCCTTGTGCACGGTGCGGTCGAAGGTCTGCCCGGCGAACGCCTTCTGGTGGATCGTGCCGTCGGGGTTGCGGTCGAAGAAGCATCCCAGCTCGTTTTCCAGCTCTTTTATTCGTTCAATTGCCAGAACAACCAGCTTCCACGCGAGCTCCTGGTCGCACAGCCAGGCGCCGCCCACGATCGTGTCCATGAAGTGGCGCTCGACCGAGTCCTCGCGCGCCAGCGCGACGTTGTAGCCGCCCTGCACCATGCGCGTGCAGCCGCATTTGCCGAGCAGGCCCTTCACCGCCACGGTGATCGACAGCCCGGGCGCCGCCTTGTGGGCATGCAGCGCGGCGAACAGCCCGGCGCCGCCGGCGCCGAGGATCAGGATGTCGGTGTCGAGTGTCTTCGGAGCCATTGGCTTGCGAGCACCACCGCCACCAGGCCGAAGCCGGCCAGGTCGAACAGCGTCTTCGGGTAGACCAGGAGGACGCCGGCGACGAACAGCATCCCGCGCTCGACCAGCGTGGTCTTCCTGAAGAGCCAGCCCTGGAAGCCGCCGCACAGCGCCATGATGCCGACCGCCGCGGTGAAGGTGACGAGCGCGATCGAGCCCCAGTTGGCGTCGGCAAGGGTCTTGAACGAGCCGGTGAGCAGGAGCCCGGTGCCGCTCGGGTCGAGGACGAACATGAAGGGCACAAGAAAGGCCGGCGTCGTGTACTTCCAGCACTGCAGCGTCGTCTTGTAGGGATCGCCGCCGGTGATCGCCGCCGCGGCGAACGGCGACAGCGCGGTCGGCGGCGAGACCTCCGACAGCACCGCGTAGTAGAAGATGAACATGTGCGCCGCGAACTCGGGGACTTTCAGGGCGATGAGCGCCGGAGCGGCGATCACCGCGCAGATGATGTACGAGGCGGTGACCGGAACCGCGAGCCCGACGATCCAGACGATCAGCGCCGTGTAGATCGCGGTGAGCAGCAGCGAGCCGCCGGCGTACGCCAGCACGATCGAGCTGAACTTGAGGCCGAGGCCGGTGAGCGTCACCACGCCGACGATGAGCCCGGCGCCGGCGCAGGTCGCGGCGACGTTCAGCACCGACATCGAGCCGCCTTGCAGCGCTTTGGAGAATCCGGAACTGGCCAGGCCGGCCAGGATCGGTTCACGCCCGCTCAATACATCATAGGAAATCAGCGCGGTGTCGCGCCGCAGGAAGCTGGTGGCGAAAGCCACCACGGTGGACCAGAACACCGACAGCTCGGGCGAGAAGCCGAGCAGCATGAAGGCGACGATCGAGACGAGCGACAGGAAGTGGTACCAGTACTTTTTCGCCAGGCTCCAGGCGCCTTCCACGGCCTCGAAAGTCACGTTCCGCATGCCGAACTTGCGCACGTCGATCTCGACCATCAGGAACAGCGTCAGGTAGTAGAGGCAGGTCGGAATGACCGCCATCAGCACCACGTCGAGGTAGGAGATCTTGAGGAACTCGGCGATCAGGAACGCCGCCGCGCCGAGCACCGGCGGCGAGATGATCGCGCCAAGGCCGCCTGCGGCCAGCAGCCCGCCCGCCTCCGCCTTGCTGTAGCCGACCTTGGCCAGCATCGGCGCCGCGACCGCGCCGAGCGTGACCGTGGTCGCCACGCCCGAGCCCGAGGGTCCGCCCAGCAGGAACGAGGCGAGGGTCACCGTGCGCCCGGCGCTGCTCGGCTTGCCGCCCATCGCCGAGAACGAAAAATCGATGAAGAACTTGCCGGCGCCAGAGAACTGCAGGAACGCGCCGTAGATCGTGAACAGGATGATCAGCGTCGAGGACACGTTCACCGCGGTGCCATAGATGCCCTCGAGCGTCATGTACATGTGGCCGACGAGGCGCGGCAGCTCGTAGCCCTTGTGCGTCCACGGCGCCGGGAGGTAGGGGCCGAAGAAGGCGTACGCCAGGAAGCACGCGGTGATGACCGGGAGGATCCAGCCGGTGGTGCGCCGCATCGCCTCGAGCACCAGAACGATGAGCAGCACGCCGAACGCGATGTCCCAGTCGTTGGGCAGGATCGAGCGATCGAAGAACTCGTCGCCGCCCGCGATCAGGTAGGCCGCGCTGGCGACGCCGCCGAGGGCGAGCGCCCAGTCCCACCACATGACGCGGTGCCGGAAGCGCCGCGCGACCGGGAAAATGAGGAAGGTCAGCAGCAGCACGAAGGCGACGTGCGTCGCGCGCAGGTGCTCGGGCCGCACGATGGCGTACGCGGTATAGAGATGGAACACCGACATCACCACCGCCACCGTCGCCACGAGCGCCGCGAGCCAGCCGGCGTGCCTGTTGTGGACGCCCTCTTCGCGCTCGATCATCTCCTCGGCGCGCGCGAGCGCCTCCCGGCTCACCTCGGCGGCGGGCTGATGGACGCGGATCGTTTGTTCAGTCATAAAAAAGCCCCGCCGGTCGCTCCGACGGGGCTTTGATATCCGAAAGGCGTCTCAGTTGATCTTGATGCCCTTCTCCGCGAAAAACTTGATGGCGCCGGGATGCCAGGGAATCGACGAAGCCTCGGTCTTCTGGTTCTCGAGCTTGATGTTCTCGGCCTCCTTGTGCACCCGGATGAGGTCCTCGCGATGGTCGAACACCGCCTTGACGATGTTGTACGCGGTCTTGTCGTCCATGTTCTGGTGCACCACCAGCAGGTTGGTCACGGTGGCGGCCTGGTTGTCGGCCGCCATGCCGTTGTAGACCGATTTCTGGATCACGTCCGTGATGTAAATGTTGCCGTACTTCTTGGTCATGGCCGGCACCAGGTGGGCGATGTCGACCATCCTGATCTTGACCCCCGGCGAGTTGGCGAGATCGGTCACCGCCGCGGTCGGCAGCCCGCCGACCCAGAAGAACGCGTCGATCTTGCGGTCCTTCAGCGCGTTCACCGACTCGGCGACGCCGAGGCGCTCGCGCTTCATGTCCTTGTCCTTGTCCAGGCCCGCCGCCTCGATGACGCGGAACGCGAACACCTCGGTCGCGCTGCCGCCCGAGCCGGTGGAAACGCGCTTGCCTTTCAGGTCCGCCATCTTGGTGACGCCCGCGCCCTCGATCGAGACCACGTGCATGCGGTTCGGGTACAGCACCGCGAGCGTGCGCACGGGAATCGGCTTGCCGGTGAACTTGTCCTGGCCCTTGACCGCGTCGATCGCCGCGTCCGCCTGCGTAAGCGCGATGTAAGGCTTGCCGGTGCCGATCAGCTGCAGGTTCGCCACCGAGCCGCCGGTCACCTCGGCGGTCGCCTGCATCCCCGCGATGTGCTTGGAGAATACCGCGGCCATGCCGCCGCCCAGCGGGTAGTAGACGCCGCCGGTGCCGCCGGTGGCGATGGAATAGTTCTGCGCCTGCGCCGCAAAGGGCAGCAAGCAGAGCGCGAGCGCTCGAACGATGAATTTCATCGACTCCTCCTATGGGTTTTGGGAAATTCTACCGCACGCCCAGACGCTTCAGCGCCTCGGCGCGCTTCTGCTGCGCCGCAGCCTTGACCCGGGAATACAGGCTCTCGCCGTGGCTGTCCATTGCAACGAGCAGGGGGCCGAATCCGTTGACGCGGAACTTCCACAGCGACTCGGGATTGAGGTCGTCGAGGTCGACGTCCTCGATCGCCTCGACCCACGTCGTCTCGAGCGCCGCCGTCCCGCCGATGACGGCCAGGTACGCCCCGCCCAGCTCCTTGAAGGCAAGCGTCGATTTATCCCGCAAGCCGCCCTTGCCGATGATGAGCCGCACGCCGTATTCCTGCATCAGGGGCCGCGTGAAGCGCTCCATGCGGTCGCTCGTCGTGGTGCCGACGCAGATCGGTGCATACCCGGCGGGGGTCTTCTTCACGTTGGGAGCGGTGTGCAGCACCGCGTGCCCGCGCAGGTCGAAGCGCGTGCGCCGGCCGCGGTCGAACATGTGGATCTGCGTCGCGTCGCGGATGCCGTAGAGCGTGCCGCCGAGCGTGACCGTGTCGTCGACGCGCAGCCTTCTCGCGTCGGCCTCGGAGAGCGGCGTGCGCAGGTCGTAGTGCATCAGCCGCCCAGCAGCGCCTTCTTGAGATCGTCCTGCACCGGCTTGTCGCCGATCCAGATGCGCAGAAGCGCGCGGTAGAAGTCCTCGCCCTGGATCGGCTTGCCGCGCGCCGCGCCGTTGACCAGCATCACCGTGCCGCCGGGCGGCTGCCAGTCGAGCGCGATCGCCATGCCCTTCTTCGCTTCCTTCAGCTCGGCCATGATCGCGGCGAGCTCCTTCACGCGCGGCTCGAGCGCCCTGGCCTCGGCCTCGGAATGGTTGGCGCGGATGCCGTCGGCGAGCGCCGCCGTGAAATCGTCGGCGCTCACGTCGCGCAGCATGTGGATCGCGATGCGCTTCGGGCCCGGCTGCTCGAGGATCGCGGCCGGCGTCGAGCTCTTCTGCGGCAGGTACAGGCCGATGGCGTAGACCTGGAAGAACACGCGCTTGCGCAGGCCCGCGCCGTTCAGCGCGAGCTCGGCGTTGGCGACGCGCGTCTTGTCGTCGATCTTCACGCCCGCGACCTCCGCGGCGGCGGCGGGAAACGCGGCGAGGACAAGCATGAGCAGCCAGGTTCTAGCGTTCATAAAGCGGTCCTCCGTGTTCTGCGTTTTGCCCAAGCAGCGCCCCGGCAACGTACACCTTGAAGATGACGCGGGTTCGCAGCTTGATGCCGTTCAGCAGCAGCTCCTGGCCGTCGACCCGGATGCGGTCCTCCAGGGTTACGCCTTCCAGCTCCGCCGCCTGGACGGGAAGCGCGAGCAGCAGGAGCATCAATCTAAAAACCGTATTCCACTCCCGAGGGCCTGAAGGTCGCGCGCGCGCGGCGCGCCGAGTGGCACTGCATGTTGACCGCGACCGGGTTCATGGTGATGTGCGTCGCGGCGGTCTCGACGTGCACCGCGAACGCCGTCGAGTCGCCGCCGAGGCCCTGCGGGCCGACGCCGAGCAGGTTGACCGCCTCGGTGAGCGCGGCCTCGAGGCTTGCGGCCTCGGGATCCTCGCAGCGCGTGCCGAGCGGCCGCGTCGCCGCGACCTTGGCGAGGTGCACGCACAGGTCCGCGGTGCCGCCGACGCCGACGCCGACGATGGTCGGGGGGCAGGTCTTGCCGCCCGCCTCGAGCACGCAGTCGACGACGAAGGTCTTGATCGCATCGACCCCTTCGGCCGGCACCGCCATGCGCAGCCAGGAGTTGTTCTCCGAGCCAGAGCCTTTCGGAATCATCTCGATCACCAGCGATTCTTCCTTCGAAAAATCGATGTTGATCACGGGCACGCCGCGCCCGGTCGAATCCTGCTGGTTGACGCGGGTGGTCGGGTGCACGATCGAGGAGCGGAACGAATATTCGCGCGTCGAGCGCGCGCAGCCGCGCCGGATCGCCTCCTTCAGGCCCGCGCCGTCGACTTCCACGCCGCGCCCGATCCACACGTTGTAGACCGGGATGCCGGTGTCCTGGCACAGCAGGTTGTCGGTGGTTTCCGCGACGGCGATGTTGCGGACCATCGTGCCGAGCATGCGCTTCGCCCCGGCGTCGGTCTCGGCGGCGGCGAGGCGGTCGAAGCCGCGCTTGATGTCGGGCGGGAGCTCCTTCAGCGCCCGGATGTAGAGCTCCTTCGCCGCTTCCTCGACCTGTGCGAGATCGACTTTCACTTCACCGAGATCTTTCTTTCCCTCACCAGCTTCGCCCAGAGCGCGCTTTCCTCCTTCAGCTCGCGGCCCAGCTGCTCGGGAGTATTTCCGACCGGCGTAAGTCCTTGCACGAAGAGCCGCCCGCGCAAGTCGCTCGCCTCGAGGGCCTTCTTCGTGTCGCGGTAGACCTTCTGCACGACCTCCTTCGGCGTGCCGGTCGGCGCCACGATGCCGAACCAGCCCTGGTTCTCGAAGCCGGGAATGGTCTTCGCGACCGGCGGCACGCCGGGAAGCTGCGGCGCCTCGGTCTTGCTGGTCACGCCGAGCGCGCGCAGCCGCCCGCCGGTGATATGGCCGAGCGCGGCGACGAGGTTGCCGACGAAGAAGTTCGTCTCGCCGCCCACCAGCGCGGCGAGCCCGGGGCCTTCGCCTTTGTAGGGCACGGCGAGCGCCTCGATCTTCGCCTGCCAGACGAAGTTCTCGGCCGCGAGGTGCGTCTGCGAGCCGATGCCGGCGTGGCCGAAGGTGAGCTTGCCGGGATTGGCGTGCGCGTGGTCGATCAGCTCCTTCACGCTCTTGAACGGCGAATTGGCCGGCACCGCCAGCACTTGCGGTCCCGATACCACCTTGGTCACCGGCACGAAATCCTTTTCCGGGTCGTAGTTCATCCTGGCGTAGATGTGCTGATTCGCGGTCATCACCCCGCCGGCCGGAAAGAACAGCGTGTAGCCGTCGGGGGTCGCGCGCGCCGCCTCGGCCGCCCCGACGGCGCCCGCCGCACCGGCGCGGTTCTCTATGAGCACTGTCTGACCCCAGATCTGGCTCAGCTTCTCGCCCAAGAGGCGCGCCGAGATGTCGGTCCCCCCGCCCGGCGGAAACGGCACGATGAAGCGCACCGGCTTCTGCGGCCAAGCTTGCGCCAGCGCGCTTGCTGCAAACAGCATGCCCAACAGCACTGCGAGTATTTTTCTCATGAACCCTCCTGCGGACGATTCTACAGCGCCAAGGCGAACGCAAGACCCACGCCCAGCGTCAGCGCCGCCGCCACCGCCGCGAGCGTCTTCTGCCAGTTCCGCCAGGGCAGGAATTCGAGCGCCAGCACGCGCAGCCCGCCGCCGAGATGCGCCGCGAGCGCGACCACGATCAGCCATTCGCCGAGCCGCACCAGCGGCTGCTGCGTCCAGGCGATGAACCCTTCCAGCTGCAATGCACTGCCGAGCGTCCAGAAATGCAGCGGCAGGAAGAGCGCGAGCGCGATCCCGGACACGCGATGCACGACGAAAGTCCAGTAGGAAGCGTGTTGTTTCACAGGAAGACGCCCAGCACCGCGCGCATCCCGAGCCAGGCGAGCAATGCGGCGAAGACCACCAGGCAGAGGTCGCGCGACCTGCCGCGCCAGCCGAGCCATTCGCCGAGCACCGCGCGCAGTCCGATCGGCGCGTGCACCGTGGCCGCGGCCACGAACAGCGAGTAGAACGCGAGCCAGCCGGCGCTGCCGCGCGTGCGCGCCAGGATCTCCGCCGCGCTGAGGCCGCCCTGGACTGCGTAGACGATCGTGAACAAGTGAACCGCGACGCATACCGCCAGCACTGCAGCGCTCGCACGCTGCAGCAGCCAGAGAAGCGATTGCGTCCGGTAGCTCACAGCTCGCCCCGCAATACCGCCTTGCTCACTTCGCGCTTCAGGCCAGCGATCGCGGCGGTCGGCGACAAGTGCTTCGGGCAGCGCTCGGTGCAGCTCACGTGGCTGTGGCACGCGTGGCAGCCCGCGTCGCCCGCAACGGCGCGCAGCCGCTCGATGCCCGCCTTGTCTCTTTCATCCTTGACCAGCGTCCAAGCGCGGTTGAGCGCCGCCGGGCCGAGGTACTGCGGGTTCCACGCGACCACGTCGCACGCCGCGTAGCACACGCCACAACCGATGCACTCGATTCCCGCGTCCGCCTGCGTGCGCGCAGGCGATTGCGGCTGCACTCTCGCAAAATCATCGCTTTTTGTCCTGGCACCGCGAAACTCGCCCTTCGCTCGCGCCCACTTGTCGAAGAACTCGCGCATGTCGGTGACCAGATCGCGGATCACCGGAAGGTTTCTCAAGGGGCCGATCTCCAGCTTCTCGCCCACCTTGTCGATATGCGTCCTGCACGTCCAGCGCGGCACCCCGTTCACCATCATGGCGCACGAGCCGCACATGCCCACGCGGCACGCGTAGCGGTAGGCGAGCGTCGGGTCGAGGTGGCGCTGGATGTACGTCACCACGTCGAGCACGGTCTGGCTGGGATGGCGCGGCACTTCGAAGTCCTGGAAACTGCCTTCGGCGCCGCCGCGCCAGACGCGGACCCTGAGCATCAATCAATAAAACGGTCGGCGCGAGCCATGGTGGCCGGCGAGAGCTTGACGCCGATGGCCTTGGCGGTCTTGCGGTTCACGATGAGATGGAAATGCTGCGGCTGCTCCACCGGCAGCTCGCCGGGCTTCGCGCCGCGCAGAATCTTGTCCACCAGCAGCGCGGCACGCCGGTAGTTGTCCTCCGAGCGAGTACCGTAGCTCAGCAGCCCGCCGCTTTCCGCCACGCTTTCAGAGTTGGCGAGCAGCGGCAGCTTCGCCTTCAGGGCGCGCGCAGCAAGCTCGTTCTGATTCGAAATCGTAAACACGAGCAGCGGCGCTAACACGGCTTCCGCTTTATGGGCTTGCAGCTCCTGAAACGCGCGCTCGAGGTCCTCGGTGCGCGCAACCCGGACCGTCAGCGTTTCCAATTTCAGCTGCCGCGCGCTTCGCTCGAATCCCTCGTGCAGCATCTTGTGCGCGGGATCGGCGTCGTGAACCAGGAGCGCCACGCGTCGAGCGCGCGGCAGCGCCTCGCGCGTTACTTCGACGAGCTTGTCGATCAATCCGACGTACACGATGACGCCGGTGATGTTGCCGCCCGGGCGCTGCAGGCTGGAGATAAATCCCTGTTCCACGGGGTTGCCGGCCGTCGCAAACACAATCGGGATCGACGCGGTTGCCGCCTTGCAGGCGGCGATCGCGGCCGAGCTGCCCGTTAGGATGACGTCGGGTTTGAGCGCCACCAGTTCCGCCGCCAGCGCCGGAAAGCGCTCGACCCGGTTGTTGCCCCAGCGCACTTCGATCGAGAGGTCGCGGCCCTCCACGTAGCCGAGCCGCTTCAGCTCTCCGCGGAAAGCGTCGAAACGCGTCCTGTAGCCAGCCTCGGTACCCGGCAGCAGCGCCGCGATACGCCGTGTTTTCGCGCTCTGGGAACGCGACGGCATCGACGCGCAAGCGAGCCAGGCACCGCCGCCGAGCAGCAGCGCGCGCCGCTTCATGCGCTCAGGCGCTCTCGTAGAGCCTCGTGAGGACGAACTCGCGGTGGCCGAGCGCCTCGGCGGCGGTGAGCCGGCCGTTGGCGGTGCGGAACATGCACTCGAGCAGCTTGTCGCCGGCCTGGTCCGGCGTGAGCTCTTTTCGCAGCAATCCCGAGACATCGACGTCGATGTGCTCGGCCATGGTGCGCACGGTGCGCGGGTTGGCGCACAGCTTGATCACCGGCAGGATCGGGTTGCCGATCACGTTGCCCTGTCCGGTGGGGAAGAAGTGCACCGCGAAGCCGGCGGCGGCGCACAGCGTCACCATCTCGGCGGCGGCGGAGGACGAATCCATGAACCACAGCCCCGGGCCGTCGGGCGTCTCGGCCTTGTCGAGCACGCCGTCCACCTTGCACTGGCGGCCGATCTTCTGGATGTTGCCGAGCGCCTTTTCCTCGATGGTGGTCAGGCCGCCGGCGATGTTGCCCTTGGTGGGCTGCGAATCGGTGAGGTCGCTGGTCTTGTGCCGGTTGATGACTTCCTGGTAGCGGTCGAACACGAACTGGAATTTCTTGCGTACCTCGTCGCTCGCGCAGCGCGCGGCGACCAGGTGCTCGCCTCCGGTGAGCTCGGTGGTCTCGCCGAACACCATGGTCACGCCGTGCGGGTAGAGCTTGTCGAAAGCATTGCCGACGGTGGGATTGGCGCCGCACCCCGAGGTGGTATCGGACTCGCCGCACTTCGTGGACACCCACAGCTCCTTGAGCGGACGTTCCTCGCGCTGCAGCTCGCTCGCCGCCTGCATGAATTCCCTCGCGGCCCTGGAGGCGCGCATGATGGTGTCGTGGTCGCCGTGCAGCTCGATGCCGAAGCCGACCACCGGCTTGCCGGTCTTGCGGATTCCCTCGACCACGCGCGAGGTCCACTGCTCCTCGATGCCCACGACCACTACGGCGGCGACGTTCGGGTTGGAGCCGGTGCCGATCAGGGTGCGGAAGTGGAGCTCCAGGTCGGCGCCGAACTGCAGCCTGCCGTAGGGATGCGGCAGGGCCATCGTGCCCTTGATGTTGTGCTCCACCGCCTGCGCCACCGCGTTCGACAGGTCGTCGACCGGCAGGATGATGACGTGGTTGCGCACGCCGACGCGGCCGTTCTCGCGCCGGTAGCCCCAGAAAGTCGAGTTTTTCAGGTTCATTTCACCAGCGCTTGGTCTTCACGTTATGCACATGCAGGTGCTCGCCCTTGCCGATCGGTTGCACCACCTTTCCGATGTCGACGCCGTACTTGATCACCGTGTCGCCCGGCTTGTAGTCCTTAAGCGCCACCTTGTGCCCGATCGGGATGTCGCTCTTCGCGATCACTTCTATATCCTGGTCGTCTTCCATGATCCAGCCGGTGAGCGGCTGGCCGGATTTGACGCCCTCGACCACGACGACGCCGACGCCGTCGCCTTCCTCGTGCACCACGAAATGGATCATGGGAGCATTATTCTATTCGCATGTTTACCCGCCGCCGCTTCCTGCAGAGCCTTGGCGCGCTCGCTGTTTCGACACGTGCATCTTCTTCCCTCGCCGCTTCTTTCCCTTTCTCGCTCGGGGTCGCGTCCGGCTATCCGTCGCCCGACGGCGTCGTGCTGTGGACGCGGCTCGCCGGCGTGATGGACCCGCTCGCGGTGAGCGTCCGGTGGGAGATCGCGGCCGACGATT
>Ga0187892_10007730_pt1 | contig 15149 bp, 11 predicted proteins | sample MA1701073metaG_FD_139345 | JGI IMG/M metagenome (GOLD analysis project Ga0187892, IMG submission 139345) | Bio-ooze microbial communities from a basaltic lava cave in the Kipuka Kanohina Cave System on the Island of Hawaii, USA - MA170107-3 metaG ... | reverse complement strand
CCGCCCGCCGCGCGCCCGCGCCGCGCCGGGCGGCGCGGAGCACGCGCTCGAGGACCGCCGGACAGCCGGTCAGGTGGAGCTCCAACGTGTCTTCGCCCGTGAAGGAGCCGGGCGCCGGCAGCCAGAGCGCGACCGCGGGCACCGGGGGCCAGCACTGTCCCAGGCGGAGCGCCACCTCCCGCCGGGCGCGCGCCCCTCCCGGCGGCTCGCCGGTCAACGCCTCGAGCGCACGCCCCGCCGCGGGCCCGCTCACCCGCACCACGCCCCGCGCCCCTCGCCCGGGAGGAGACGACACCGCCGCGATCGTGTCCGACCGTCTCACTTGATCGGGTGGAGCCACCGCTTCTTGATGATCTGCTGCTCGAAGATCCCGAGCAGGCTGCTCACGAACATGTAGAGGGAGAGGCCCGACGCGTACTCATAGAGGAGTAGCCCGAAGAAGATCGGCATGATCCGCATCATCTTCTGGGTCTGGGCCTGCTGCGGGTCGGCCGGCAGCGGGGTCATCCGCTGCTGCAAGTACCACGTCACGGTCATCAGGATCGGGAGCACGTGGAGACCCGTCGCGGTGAAGAAGAGCACGTTGTGCGGAACCCTGAAGAGGACGAGAGCGTCCGGCATCGAGAGGTCCTTGATCCAGAGCATGAACGGCGCGTGCCGGAGCTCGGCGGCCGTGCGCAGCGTGTAGAAGAGCCCGATGAACACCGGCAGGTTGATGAGCATCGGCAGGCAGCCGGCGAGCGGAACCGGGTTCACGCCATGCTGCTTGTAGAGCGCCATGACCTCCTGGTTCATCTTCTGCCGGTTGTTCTTGTGCTTCTCCCGGAGGCGGTCCAGCTCCGGCTTCAGCTTCTGCACCTTCTGACCGTAGCGGTGCATGGAGACCTGCTGGACCCGGCTGAGCGGGAACAGCACCAGTCGGACCAGGAAGGTCAGGAGGATGATCGCCACCCCCCAGTTCCAGGTGATCGAGTGGAAGAAGCTGAGGAGCCCGAGCAGCACGGGGAGCAGCGCCCGCACCATGGGGTCGATGAGGCAGGGAATGCAGAAGCCCTGCGGGTCCAGGCGGAGGACCGGCTGGATGCTCCGGTTCTCCTCGCTGGAGAGGACCCCGGTGGCGCGGGGACCCATGAACAGCCGGAACTCGAGCACCGCCTGGCTCCCCACCTCCGGGATCGGCAGGGGCACCTTCAGGGTCTGCCCGATCGCCGTCCGATGGGTGGTTTCGGCCCGCGCACGCCCCGCGGGGTCCCCCTCCAGCCCTCGCTCGCGGAGCTCGCGAGCCGCCGCCTCGTCGTCCTTGCGGAGCGTCGCGGCCGTCTCTTCGACCTCGATCGTCCCCGCAACGCGGGCTCCCGGGCGGAGCGCCCGGGGCTCCAGCGTCGCCACGAAGTACTTCGCGAAGGTCGCCGCCCAGAGGACCCCGCCGCCCCCGGGGATCGGCGGGACTGGACCCTTCGTGAGCTGGGCCAGCTCCACGAAGTACGGCTCCATGCGGAGCACGTCCGCCCCCTTGGCCACCGCGGCGAACGGCGCGAAGAACTGCGACGACCCGTGCTCCTGCGCGATCCCCGAGGTGGCCCCGACGATCAGCGGGCGCTTCTTCCCGACCAGTTCGCCGCTCTCGTTCCTCACGATCACGCGATACAGGAGGCTGAACCCCTCGGGCGCGGGCTCGAACTCCTTGCGGTAGCGGAGTCCGTCCCCGGGCGCGAACTCGTAGGCCATCGCCTTCGCGCGTTCGCCCGCCGGGGTCGCCTCGACCCAGACCGCGTCCTCCAGCTCCGAGCCCCGCGAGGGGTCCCCGAGCGTGAGCGAGGGCACCCCCTCCATCGGCCGGAGCACCTCGAGCCAGTTCTCCTCGCGGGACTTCTCCTCCTTGGAGAGCCCCGCGCGCTCGTAGTGGCTCTTGAGCCTGAGCCGGCTCAGGACGGCACCCTTGGACGAAAAGCGCGCGCGAAGCTCCTGGGTGTCCAGGACCACCACCGATTCCGTGGTCCCCGCCACGCGCGGGAAGGGAGTCGGCGTGGGCGGCTCTACGGGCTGCGGCGGCACCTGCTCGGGCCCGTTGGCCGGAACGGGGGGCGGGGACGGAGGACTGGCGCTCGTGACCGGCTGAGGCTGGGGTCTGGGGGGCGGCGCGGCCTTCTCGAGGAACTTGAGGAAGATCAGCGTCAGGACGATGCAGAGCAGGAACGCGATCGTGACCCTTTTTTCCATGGAACTCCGGAGCCGACGGGCTCCTACCGCCCCTTCTCCAGCCGGTCCGCCAGCATGGCCGGGAGGGCGGGGATCAGCCGGATCTTCTCCTGGGTCTTGCGATAGTCATACGGGACCCGGTGGAACCATACGGCCGTCCGATCGAAGGTCACGTAGGAGGCACGGGGATCGCCGTCGCGCGGCTGGCCCACCGATCCCACGTTGAGGATGGCCCGCCGGCCGTCCCGGATGAACTGCCCCCCCGGCAGCTCCTTCGGCGTCAGGAACCGGCAGTCGGGGAGGAAGACCCCCGGGACGTGGGTGTGGCCGCAAAGGCAGAGTTCCTCGGTGAAGGCGGAGAAGAGCCGCTTCATCTTGACGGCGTCGGCCGCGTCCCTCGGCAGCACGTACTCCATCACGGGGTCCACCGGCGAGGCATGGACGAAGAGGACGCCGTCGAGACGGACCGCGTCCTCGAGCGCGCCCAGGAAGTCCCAGAGCTCGTAGTTCCGGTCCCGATCGTAGGAAGCGGCGTCGTTGAGCTGGTCGCGGGTCCAGAGGATCGCGGCCTCGGCCTTCTCGTTGAACCCGTCGGGGTCGTAGAGGAGCGCGTGCTCGTGGTTCCCCTTGAGCGCCGGGCGGCATTTGAGCAGCAGCTCGAGGCACTCGCGCGGGTTGGGTCCGTAGCCGACCACGTCCCCCAGGCACACGACCTCCTGGATCCGCCGCGACGCGATGTCCTTGAGGACCGCGTTCAACGCCTCGAGATTGCCGTGGATGTCGGAGATGACCGCTTTCATCGCTGAGGTGCGGGGGAGGCCGGCCGGGGCTTCAGCTCTTCTTCCCGCCTTCTCCCGGGACCTCGGCCTCTTCCACGAGCATGACGGGGATGTCGTTGCGGATGGGGTAGCGGCGGCCGCACTTCGTGCAGACGATGCGATCGCCTTCCAGGCGGACCTCGGTCTTGCAGAGGGGGCAGGCCAGGATGTCGAGAAGTTCCTTGTCGATCATGGCTCCTCGGGCCTCGCGCCGCCCGGAGGCACGCGCCTCCCCGGCGACGGGAAGCGGGGATTATAGGAGTTGCGGAGCCGTCAGGAAGGCCTTCGAGCCGATTCACAGGTAGCCTCCTTCCTGGAAGCTGAAGTAGCCTTCCCGCCCCACGATCACGTGGTCCACCACCCGGATGCCCACGAGATCCCCAGCCCGCCGGAGCCGCCGCGTGATGCCCAGGTCCTCGGGACTCGGCGAAGGGTCCCCGCTCGGATGGTTGTGGACGAGCACGATGCTCCCGGCCCCGCGCCGGATCGCCGAGCGGAACACCTCGCGGGGATGGACCAGGCTCGCGGACAGGCTCCCCTCCGAGATCCGCGACTCGCCGACGACCCGGTGGCGCGCGTCCAGGTGCAGCACCAGGAACACCTCCTGCATCCGCCCTTCCAGCCGCCCGAGGAAGTGACGGAACACGTCCTCGGCCTGGCGGAGGACCTCGCGGTGGCCGAGCGGCCGGCCCTGGAGCCGCTGCGCGAGGGCGAACACCACCCCGAGCCGCTCCCGGCGGGAGCGGCTCGGCAGCGCGGAGCGCAGCTCGAGCGGAGAGGCCTGGGCCAGCCCGTGGAGCGACCCGAACGACGTCAGGAGGCCGGCCGCCTCGAGGAGCCCGCCCTTTCCTCCCAACGCCCTTGCCAGGAGCTCCAGATCGGACGATTCTTCCTCCGGCACCGGGAGCGGCACCCCCACCGCCCCCTCCGGTTCGAGCCGGTCGGACATCTCCACGCCTCCTCGAGGGGAAACCGCGGCCGCCGCCTGCCGGCGACCAGGCTTCCCCGACGATTCAGGAGACGGGGCTCGTCTCGGAAAGTTACACGTCCGACCGCGCTCCGACCGGCGCGGCAGGCGGGGGAGCGAGGGGCCAGGGCATGGAAAGCGGTGACAGATCCTGTAGATTCCTGCACCATACGGAAAAGGAGTACCCGGCCCGGCACCGCCATGGGACATCCATCGGAGCCTCAGCCATGAGAGGCGTGCCGTCTTCAGACGGAAACCAATGCAGGAGGTCGGGTTGCTCCGTCACGAAACCCGCGACCAAGGAGGCGCGATCGGTCAAGGACTGCCGGGACTCCTGACGATACTCTCCTTCGGAGCGGTCGCAGCCACTCCATCCAGAGAAGGACGCATCGGGGGAACGGGACAGCACGCCAGCGACCCCTGCCCACGCTTGTGAACGCCCAGGAAACCTCCATCGAGATCACGGCGCGACGTTCGGTGGTCCTCGCGAGCCCACCGACGGTGGAGGATCGTCCGCGCGCAGGTCCGTATCGCTGGGCCCCCCGGAATCCCGGCTACCTCGAGTTCAAGTACACGGTGGACGTCATCGTGGCCCTGATCGTTTTCGTGGTCACGCTCCCCCTGATGGCGCTCCTCACGCTGCTCGTGAAGCTGACGTCCCCGGGCCCGGCCTTCTTCAAGCAGAAGCGGGTGGGCCGCGACGGGCGCATCTTCGAGATCCTCAAGATCCGCACGATGAAGACCGACGCCGAGGCCGAGACCGGCCCGGTCTGGGCGCGCGCGCGGGACCCGCGGGTCACGCGCATCGGGGCCTTCCTGCGGAAGACCCACCTGGACGAGCTGCCCCAGGCGATCAACGTGCTCCGCGGGGACATGAGCCTGATCGGCCCGCGGCCCGAGCGTCCCTACTTCACCGAGACCTTCCGGCACCGGATCCGCCAGTACGAGCGCCGCTTCGGGGTCCGCCCCGGCATCACCGGGCTCGCGCAGGTCTGCTTCAAGTACTCCGAGACCGAGGAGGACGTGCGCCGGAAGCTCGCCTACGACCTCCTCTACATCCGTCGGATGTGCTGGCTGCTCGACCTCTCGATCGTCTTCCTCACGATCGGCCGCCTCACGGGCCGCGGCGCGCGCTAGGCCCGCGCCCGGCGCAGCCGGGCGCGGAATCCGGACTCTGGGGGTCTCCCGAGCTCCGCTGCATGGGTGACTTCCCTCCTTCCTTCCACGGTGCGAGAATCGCCGCCTGACCTGCAGGCACCCCGGCGCGGAGGTTCCTCGTGGAAGATCGCTGGCGCTCCGAAGCCTCGCGCATCCTGGGGGAAGTCTCCCGCGGAGAGCCGTCCCGGCTCGCGGAGCTGATCCCCCTGATCTACGGCGAGCTGCGCCGGATCGCGGCGCGCTGCTTCCGGAAGGAGCGCACCGGCCACACGCTCGAGCCGACGGCCCTGGTCCACGAGGTCTTCCTCCGGCTCGCCGGGTGCGCCGATCTCGGCGGCATGGACCGGGCCCAGGTCCTGGGCATCGCCGCCGAAGTCATGCGCCGCGTCCTCGTGGAGCACGCCCGCGCCCGGGCGACCCTCAAGCGGGGAGGAGGCCACTGGTCGCGTCTCACCCTCTCCGGAGAGGGCCCGGCGGGGGCGGCGGGCGTCAACCTCGACGTCCTCGCGCTCGACGAGGCGCTGCGGAGGCTGGCGCTTCTCGACGAGCGTCAGGCCCGTGTCGTGAACCACCGCTTCTTCGGGGGGCTCTCCCTCGACGAGATCGCCAACGTGCTCGGGGTCTCGCTCCGGACCGTGAAGTACGACTGGGCGCTGGCCCGCGCCTGGCTCCGGCGCGAGCTGCTCAAGGGGGAGGCGACCTCGTCGTGAACCGGGACCGTTGGCGCAGGGTCCGCGAGGTCTTCGAGGCCGCGCTGGAGAGACCCGAGGAGGGGCGGCCGGCGTTCCTCGCGGCGGAGTGTGCGGGCGACACCGACCTCCGGGCCGAGGTGGAATCGCTCCTCTCCCACCATGGGGCGGGCGGGTCCTTCCTGGAGGGGCCCGCGGTCCCGACCCCGGGCGACGAGGCGCCGGAGGAGATCGAGATCCCGGGCTACCGCGTCCTCAGCCCCCTCGGCAGCGGCGGGAACGGCGTCGTCTATCTCGCGGAGCAGGAGAGCCCGCGGCGCCGGGTGGCGATCAAGTTGATCCGGGCCGACGTCCTCTCCCCTCCCCTGGTGCGCCGGTTCGAGCACGAGCCGCAGCTCCTCGCCCTCCTGCAGCATCGCGGGATCGCCCAGGTCTTCGGGTCGGGCACCGTCCGGGGCCGCCCGTACTTCGTGATGGAGCTGATCGAGGGCGCTCCGCTCACGGACCATGCCCGCCGGGAAGGGCTCGGGCTCAGGGAGCGCCTCGCGTTGTTCGTCCGGGTTTGCGAGGCCGTCCAGCACGCGCACGGGAAAGGGGTGATCCACCGGGACCTGAAGCCGGCCAACATCCTCGTGGACGCCTCAGGAGAGCCGAAGGTCCTCGACTTCGGCGTCGCCCGGGTCACCGACTCCGACCTCCGCCTCACGACGCTCGGCACCGACGTGGGCCAGCTCATCGGGACGCTCCCCTACATGAGCCCGGAACAAGCCTTGGGAGACCCACGGGCCGTGGACACCCGCTCGGACGTCTACGCGCTGGGGGTCGTGCTCTACGAGCTCCTCGCCGGCCGGCTCCCCCACGACCTCCGGGGGAAGGTCCTGCCCGAGGCGCTGCGCATCCTCACCGAGAGCGATCCCACGCCCCTCCGGAGCGTGAACCGGGCCTTCGGCGAGGAGCTGGAGACGATCGTGGGGAAGGCGATGGCCAGGGAGCGGGAGCGCCGCTACCAGACCGCCGCGGAGCTGGGGGCCGACGTGGACCGCTACCTCCGGCACGAGCCGGTGGCCGCGCGCCCGCCCAGCGCCTTCTACCAGCTTCGGAAGTTCGCCCGGAGGAACAAGGCGCTGGTCGGAGGAGTCGTGGCCGTCTTCCTCGCGCTCGCCGCCGGCGTCGTCGGCACGACGCAGGGGATGATCGAGGCGCGCGGCGCGCACGGGGTCGCGGAGAAGAGGCGGGTCGAGGCCGAGAAGGAGGCCCGGAAGTCCGACCGCATCCTGTCCTTCGTGGAGCGGATGCTCTCCGGCCTGGACCCGGACACCGCGCGGGGGGGGGACGTGACCCTCTTCCGGAGGATGCTCGAGGAGGCCGTCCGTACCCTGGAAGCAAATCCGCCCAAGGAAGCCGACGTGGAGGGAGAGCTCCGGGTCGTCATCGGGGACACGTATCGCGCGGTCGGTCTCTTCGCCGAGGCCGAGGCTCAGTTCCGGAGGGCCGTCGGACGGTATCGGGCGGCCTTCGGGGACCGCCCCGTCGGGCTGGCCCTGGCGCTCAACCGCCTGGGGCTCGCCCTCGCGATGCAGGGGAGGGACGCCGAGGCGGAGGCTCCGCTGCGGGAGGCCGTGGAGATCGTCCACAGCCATCCCGGTGACCCCAGGGTTCTTCCGGGGGACATCCTCGTGGCCCAGGTGGCCCTCGGCCAGGTCTACCGGGCACTGGGTCGCCTCGAAGAAGCCGAGAAGGTCATGGGCGAGGTGCTGCGGGCACTGGAGCAACGGCACGACGAGAAGAACAACATCGCGACCGTCCTCAAGAACCTCGCCTGGTCCCGCATGGAACGGGGCGACCTCCCCGGCGCCGAGCCTCTCTTCCGCAAGGCCCTGGAGATGCGCCAGAAGCTCTTCGGCGAGGAGCACACGCTCGTCGCCGACGCGATGTCGTGCCTGGCCGTGCTGCTCCAGCGGAAGGGGGAGCACGCCGAGGCGGCGGTCCTGGCCCTGCGCTCCCTGGAGATCGAGCGGAAACTGCTGGCGCCGGACCATCCCAGGCTCCCCCGGGCTCTCGCGGACGCCGGGTCGACCCTGCTGCTGGCGAAGAGACACAAGGAGGCCGAGGGCCTGTTCCGGGAGGGCCTGACCGGGGCACGGCACGCCCTGGGCCCCAAGAGCGAGCAGGCCGCCTATTGCCTCAGCGGCCTCGCCACGGCCCTCATGGGCCAGCAGAGCTGGGACGAAGCGGAGCCGCTCTTCCGGGAGGCGCTCGCGATCCAGCGGGGAGTGCTCCCTTCTACGCACCGCTCGCTCATCGAGACGCAGGCGAACCTGGGCCGGCTCCTCCGGTACAAGGGGGACCGGGACGGAGCCGAGGGCTTCTACCGGGCCGCGCTCGCCGCGGCTCGAGAGTCTCTGGGGGAGCAGGACCGCGTCACGATCTGGCTCCAGCGCGCCGTGGAGGGCGTGGAGCGGGAGAAGGCCAGGCAGGGTCGGGAGGAGCCGCGCAAACAGCCTCCCTGAGACACGACCCCGCGTTTGCACCTGGCGAGCGGGATTCTCGCACTCCAGGGCGACAAGGCGGCTCGGCCCCGGGGCGGTTCCGGGTGCACCGGGTCGGAGTCGTCCGAAAGGAGCGCGCCATGGTCAGCAAGAGACTTCTCCTCCTCGCCCTTCCGCTCGCCTTCTCCGCAGGAGCGCCGGCTGCCCTGGCCCAGCGCGTCCGCACCCTCGGACCCGCCGGCAACGTGCTTCCCGTGACGGCTCATCGCCAGGTCGCGTGGGGGACGGGGGTCAACCCCGGCACGGCGGAGGTCCAACTCTGGAACGGATCGATCGTCACGTCGATCCCTACCGGAGGGAACGGCATCGACGGGGTGGGTTTCGTGGGGTCGGGGAGGCTGTTCTTCTTCGTCCAAGGGGGGCCGGTCTACGGCTACAACGTCTACGACGGCAGCACGACGATCCGCCTCTCTTCCACTGCCCTCTTCCCATTCTTCGCAGACGGCAGCGCCGCCGTCTTCCCGACGGCGGGATCCGCGGACATCGGCCTCTATGCCTCCGGCACCTCCTTCGCGACGATCAGCCCGGATTCGCTGCTCGACTACGCGCCCCACGTCTCGGGTCGCTATGTCGTGTGGCACAAGCGGATCAGCACGCTCCCCGACTTCCAGGTCTGGCGCTACGACCGCCTGACCGGGACGACCATGGCCATCTCCACGTTCCCCTCCCTCTACAGCCGGTACGCCCAGGTCGACGAGGACGGACGGGTCGCCTGGCATTCGGGGCAGGATAGCTCCGCGAGCAGGTCCCTCATGCTCTGGGTCGGGGGTACCTCCCGGATCCTCGCAAGCCCGACGATGGGTGGGGGGACCTACGCGCTCCATCACGGGCAGCTCGCCTACCTCCGGAGGAACGGGGGCGGCCCGGGCTGGGACGTCGTCCTCGAGGACGGGAGCTCGCTCCGAAACCTGACGCCGCCGGGCGGCATCCTCGGCGTCGAGAGCAACTCCATCTGGCTCCGGAACGGCATGGTGGCTTGGATCGAAGGGGGGGTGGGTATGCGGGTCTTCGACGGGTCGCAGACGATCACGCTCCCCTACTCCCTTCCCCACCACCGCTGCGGCGAGTTCCTCGATCGCGGCTGGGTGGTCTACAACTCGGGCGCGGGTGGCAGCGTCACGCTCCGCGAGTCTCCCCTCACGTGGGAGCAGGACGTGATCGATGCGAGCGCCGGCGGGACCATCACCTTCGGGTTGCACGGGGGCGCCGGAAACGCAGGCCGGCCCTACCTCCTCCTCGCCTCGATCTCGGGGACGTTCCCAGGCACCTCACTCGGCGCGGTCACTCTGCCCCTGAACGCGGACGCGGTCTTCTTTGCCAGCCTCTCGCTGGCGAACACTCCGCTCCTGAGCGGCACGCTGGGCTCGCTCAACGGAGCCGGCGAAGCGACGGCGTCCTTCAATCCGACGCCCGGGCTCCTCTCGGGAGTCGCCGGCGCCTACCTCTCGTTCGCCTACGGGCTCTACGCGCCCACCCTCAACTACGTCTCCAACCCGGCGCGCGTGAAGATCGTCCCGTAGGCCCCGGCTTTCCTCGCACGAGGCGCCCCCGCGGGCGCCTCGCGCGTGTCTTGTCTGCACTTTGCGCGGCCGCTTCTCGCACTCCAGGGCAGAAGGCCGCTCGACCCGAGGCAGCTCCGGCCGGGTCCGCGCGGCCAGAAAGGAGCGCGCCATGGTCCGCAAGAGTCTCTTCCTCCTCGCCCTGTGTTTCGTCCATCCCGCGGGAGCGCAAACTGCCTGGACCCTCCGAAACGGCCCGCTGCCCCCCTCGATCGTGGACAACGCCCCCCTGTTCCCGGCCGTTCCACCGCCCTACCTCCCCTTCGTGGCGCCGCCGCCCCTCGCCGCCGCCTTCCCCGCCCTCAGCGGTGGGACCGACGTGAACCGCCTCACCGGCACGGTCTGGGTCACCGACGGCCTGACCGTGGTCAACCTGACGACGGCCGGCGCGATCCTGGGGCTGTTCCCCGTGCCTCCCGCGGTGGGACCCCTGAACGGTCTGGCGGTCAACCCCTTCGCGGGGACGCTCTGGGTGACCACCGGGTTCGCAATTGCGAACCTGACTCCCGCGGGCGTCGTCCTCGGCATTTTCCCCCTCCCCCCGGCCTTGACCCCCGCGACGGGGATCGCCTATGACACCTACGCTGTCGGGGGAGCGCTGTACGTGGTCACGGCCGCGGGAGCCGTCGGGATGTTCCCTCCGGGCCCGGTGCCTCCCGGTTTCCTGTTCTTCGCGCCGGGGGTGCTCCTGCCGCCGGCCGTTCCCGGTCCGCCGACCTATACCGGCCTCGGGTTCGACACCTCGGTCCCTCCTCCCGGGCGGGTCCTGGTGGCCGCAGCCCCCCCACCCATCGGACCGGCCGTGCTCGCGCTGCCCCTGCCCCTGGGTGGGCCGTCCGTCCCGGTCGTGCCCTTCCTCCCGGGGGGGGCGCCCGCGGGCATCGGGATGGACCCGCAGCCGCTGTCGGTCACTCCCACCTATGCCTGCCCCTATGCGGGGCCCGTCCTCGGATCGGCGGGTGGATGGCCGGTGGTCCCCAACCCGGTTTTCGCGCTCACGATCACGGCGCCTGCCGGAGTCCCCACCTGCCCGACCACCTGGTACCTCGCGTTGAGCGTGGGAGTGTTCCTCCCGGGGATCCCGCTCGGACCCTCCGTCTGCGGTCTCCTGCACCTGCTTCCCCCCGTGGTCTTCTTGGCCTCCGGGCCGTTCATCCCCCCCGGCCCGGTCGTAGTCCCGGTCCCGATCCCACCCGGGTTCCCGCCGGGGCTGGCGGTGTACTTCCAAGCCGTGGCGTTCTGCGACCCTCTCGCCCCGGCGTGCCCCGTGGCCTGCCCGCCCGTGTTCATCAGCCTCTCAAACTGTCTCCAGGTCACCATCTCCGGAATCTGAAGAAGACCCCGGCGCATCGAGGGCCAGGAGCCTCCGGGAGAGGGCTCCTGGCCCGCTCCTCCTACCGGAGGGTGGCCTTCCAGTTCTTCTCCGCGTCCGCGAGGTCCGCTCCCGCCGCCTTGCGGAAGGCCTCCGCGACGTCGGCGGACTTCCCCATCGCCCGCAGGGTCTCGACCAGCGTGCGGCGGGACCAGGTGCGCGCGAGGTGGGCGGTGAAGGCGTGGGACTGCGCGTAGAGGAGCGTCACCTGGTCGCGCCCCGGCACCCGCGCGAAGCTCGACGGCAGATCGGCCACGGGCGTGAGTTCGTCCGGCTTCGCGCGGCGGAGCGTCGCGAGCGACTCCGCCTCCGAGCGCCCCTCGAGGAGCTGCGCCAGCCCCTCGTTGAGCCACGCGGGACAGCGCGGCGCGAGGCGGTGGACCAGCGCGTGCGTGTACTCGTGGAGCACGGTCTGCCGGAGGTCCAGCTTGCCCGCGGTCCCGTCTCCCACCGGAAGACGGATCTTGCCGTCGAAGAGACCACCCACCCAGCCGTGCGTCCCGGTCACGCCCTCGAACTCCGAGCGGTTGTAGAGGATCACGGTGAACGGCCCGGGCGGGAAGTCGCCGAACTCCGCGCCCACGACGTTGTACGCGTCCTCCAGGAGGTCCATGACGCCCTGGACGACCTGCGGGCGACGGGGAGCCGACACGTCGAAGCGCACGCGGAAATGCCCCGTGTCGCTCTGGATGAAGTCCTTCTCGACCTCGCGCTCGCGGCGCGCCTTGTCGAGGCGCTCGCGGAGCGCCTCGTCCTTCGGCGACAGCTTGAGCGCCTCCTCCCAGGCGGCGATCGCTCCGGCCAGATCCTCCTTCTGGTAGAGGAGCGTCCCGAGGAGGTCCTGGGCCTGACCGTTCCCGGGGTCCCGCTTCACGGCCCGCTTGAGCTCGGCCTCGGCCTCCTCCCGCTTCTCCAGCCGGTAGAGCGCCGTCCCCAGCACGTGCGCCACGTGCCCATCCTCGGGCGCCAGCTCGCGGGCCCGCCGGGCGCGCGGCTCGGCGTCGCCCGGCCGGCTCGCGTTGAGCGCCACCACGGCGTCGTCCATCAGCGCGCTCACGAGGTTGCCGCGGATGCGGCTCTGGTCCGGACTCAGCTTGAGGGCCCGTTCGAAGACCGCCACCGCCTCGGCAGGCTTCTTCGCCTTGAGCAGCTCGACCCCCTCGTTGTTGAGGCGGATCGCCTCGTCCTCACCTCCCAGGGCGAGGAGCAGCACGCCGATCAACAGCCAGGCCATGGGGCCAAGGATACACCGGCTCCTTCAACGGCGCGGGAAGCGGAACCCGCCGGGCCGCGGCGGGCCCGCGGGCGGCTCCGGCCGGAACGTGAGGCTCTGCCGGCCCCGCATCTGGTCCTCGATGTCGCGGATCAGCTCGGAGGGGCTCTGGTACCGGATGTCCCGCTCCTTGGCCATCATCTTCTCGATGAAGTAGTGCATGAGCGGCGAGACCTTCCGGTTCTTGGCGCGCGGCGACTGGAGCGACTCGAGGATCTGCTTGGCCAGGATCTCGCGCTCGTCCTCGCCGCTGAACGGGACCTCGCCCATCACGATGTGGTAGAGCGTGACCCCGAGCGAGTAGATGTCCGCGCGCACGTCGAGGTCGGAGACCCCCTGCGCCTGCTCGGGCGAGATGTACTGCACGGTGCCGACCGTCACGCCCTCTCCGGGCTCCTCGGCGTCCTGCTCGCGCGCGAGCCCGAGGTCGCAGAGCTTGATCCGGTTCCCGCGGCCGACCAGGAGGTTCCCGGGCTTGATGTCCCGGTGCACGATCCCCTGCGAGTTCAGGTACTCGACGGCGCGGGCCGCCTGGAGGATCACGTCGAGCGCCTCCTCCTCGGTGAAGGCCTTCCCCTGCTCGATCAGCTCGAGCACCGACGGCCCGTCCACGAACTCCATGGCGAAGCAGTGAAGCGACGCGATCAGCTTCAGCTCGAACCCCTTCACCACGTTCGGGTGCTCGAACCGGATCAGGAGCCGCGCCTCCTTCTGGAAGCGCTCGACGAACAGGGGCCGGCGCGCGAGGTGCGGGGAGAGGACCTTGAGCGCGACCGTCCGGCCGCTCTTCTGGTCGCGGGCCCGGAAGACCGTGGACATGCCTCCCTGACCCACCGGGTCCTGGAGCGTGAAACCCTCGAGCCGGGGCTTGGGCCCCCCCTCCAGGCAGAGGAGGTATTGGACCTCACCCTCGGCGAGGATCTTGCGCGCCACGAGGACGTCGGCGAGCGAGCCGGGGAGGCGTTGTTCCCGCCGGGCTTTCAGGTCCCGGAGCGTCGCCTCCATGTCTGCCTTGGCCACCAGGCCGAGGTGGACGACGCGCGCCGCGAACTTGATCTCTTCTTCCCGCAACATGTTCCGTGGTGGTGAGCGGTCGCCGGGAGCACCTCGGGCAGACGTTCCGCCGCGCCGTCGGTTTCCGCCCGACCTTCCCTTCTCCTGCCCGGCCCGGGTCGTGCGAAGTGTAGGAGGAGGTGGGGAAAAGTCAACCGAACCGGAAGGAGCGCTCCGACGCGGTGCGCTCCTAAGCCGCGAGCGAGCGGGAGCTTTCCGGCGCTGTCCCCTTTCTCGTCAAAACGCCGCGCCGGTTCATCGCCGCGCTCCCCCTCTCGTTTCCTGCCACCTCATAAGGCGCGCACGCGTTGAAGCTTGAGAATGCGGGCGCGGCGTCTCCGTTGGTATGCGAATTGCCCGTCGGGGGCCGAGGGATCGTCTTGCGATGAGGGCGTCGGGGGCTTGGAGGTCGCGCCTTTGAACCCGATGGAGATCAACGTCGTCCTCAAGTACTGCGAGATCATCGACGAGTTCATCAAGGTCCGGGTCTTCACGGACGAAGAGGCGCGGCGCATCCTCCGGAGCGACTCCCTCGCGAACAAGAAGTCCTACATGCGGTTCGTGGTCCACCACTGCATCGTCAACTTCGAGGAGCGGATCGCACCCCGAATCGCCAAGATCACCGATCCCCAGCAGGTGGAGATCGTGGAGGAGTTCCTCTACCACCTCTGCGTGGAGGTGAACCCCTTCCTCGAGATCCACAACGTCACCCTCCCCATCGCGGAGGGCGGTCCCGTCGCGAGCGCGACGCCCGCCCCCGCGGCGACTCCCGCCAAGGCGGCCCAGGCGCTCCAGAACACCCGGCTCATCACCCATCTCGACACGCTGCTCCGCCGCCGCGTGATCGGCCAGGACGAGGCGATCAAGATCATCACGCGGTCCATCCAGAAGGCGGCCGTGGGGCTGCGCGACCCGCGCCGGCCGATCGGGGCTTTCCTCTTCATCGGCCAGACCGGCGTCGGCAAGACCGAACTCGCCAAGGCCCTGTCCGAGTGCCTCTACCGCGACCCCTACCGCCTCGTCCGCGTGGACTGCTCGGAGTACTCGCTCCCTCACGAGTACGCCAAGCTCATCGGCGCGCCTCCCGGCTACGTGGGCCACGCCGAAGGGGGCTACCTCACCGAGAAGGTGAAGGAGCTCGGCTCGTGCATCGTGCTCTTCGACGAGATCGAGAAGGCGCACACGAAGATGCACAACATCCTGCTCCAGCTCCTGGACGAGGCGACCGTCACCGACAGCCGCGGCTCGCGGGTCTCCTTCCGGGACACGGTGGTGATCCTCACCAGCAACCTCGGGATCGAGGAGCTGGAGGCGCTCCAGAGCCGCGTCGGGTTCCGGCCGGACGCGCTCCCGGAGGTCACGCGTCCCGACCAGATCCGCGAGGCGACCATGCGGGCCCTCAAGGAGAACTTCCGCCCCGAGTTCCTGAACCGCATCGACGAGACCATCCTGTTCAACACGCTCGGGTTCGAGGACTGCGTCTCGATCGTGGGGAAGATGCTCCACGAGCTG
>Ga0187892_10007729_pt1 | contig 15154 bp, 11 predicted proteins | sample MA1701073metaG_FD_139345 | JGI IMG/M metagenome (GOLD analysis project Ga0187892, IMG submission 139345) | Bio-ooze microbial communities from a basaltic lava cave in the Kipuka Kanohina Cave System on the Island of Hawaii, USA - MA170107-3 metaG ... | reverse complement strand
CGAAGTGCCAGGGAGGTATCCTCGCCCGGACCACCCCGTTATGTGGCCCGCATCGGCGAATCCATCTCGAGAATCAACGGCTGCACGCGAGCCGGCCACATAACGATTCCGGGAACATAAGGCTCACAACCATCCGAGCGGCTGTCTCGAACCGTCGCCCGAGGACCTCGAGTTCACGGCCGCAGTGAAACGCGCCGGTGAGCTCATGGGCATCGAGCTGTACGACCATCTGGTGGTTGCCGGCGACGGCTATACGTCGATGCGTGAGCGGGGGATGCTGTGACCACGCTCGCCGCGCCCTACCTCGTAGGCGACATCGTGCGACACACCGGCGACTTCCTGCGTTCTGCAGGCTGGTTCACCGGCGTGCCCATCAACGGCGAGGTGGCTGCAGTCGAGGACTGCGACCTCCCGGACCCACGGCGGCAACTGCTCACCGTCCGGTGGTCGGACGGCAACGAGAACGGAATCGCCGCCTGCAACGTCGAGTTCTGCCCGCGCGGCCGCGCGCTCACCCTGGCGCGGCGTGCCGGCCGAGTCTCGACCAAGGAAGGACGATGACGATTGACAAGCCCGACCGCCCTGACAGAGGCCAGGAGGCCTACGACTACATTCCGGACGGCCTCAGGGCCAAGATCCCGCCCCTCCACGCGACGGATGGAACCGCGGACCCGATGGTGTGGATCAAGCTCTTCACGCCCGACTGTTCCTGGACCTGGTACGTGACGGAGGCGAGCGCCCTGATGAGGGACTGGCACCATCGTTCCATCAACGGCGGCGGCGACCACGTGGTCTTCGCCGGCGAGAGCGACGAGGTGACCGATGTCGTCTGCTTCGGACTCGTCGTGGGTCACGCTACGGAACTCGGCTACTTTTCGCTCTCGGAGATCCGGCGCGCCCGCGGTGCGCTCGGGCTTCCGGTAGAGCGGGACCTGTTCTTTCAACCGGCGCCGCTCTCCGACGTGTGCGCCCGCCATGCGAGGACGCCATGAACCGCGAGCTTCCCCAGCTTCTCCTGGGCATCGCGGCGCTCGGCTACCGCGGGCCCATCACGGAGTGGGCGCTCTCGTCGCTCGTCGCACACGCGAAGGAGCACGGCGTCGAAACCGTGCTCTCGTGGGTCGAGGACGACCCGGGCCTGCTCGTTCTTCCCTCGTGGCAGTTCTGGAGGGTTCCGCTGGCCGGCCTGCGGCCAGGGGGTGGTCCGTGACGACGCGCTGGGTCTGCCCGACGTGCGGCTCGGACGAGGTGGAAGGGCTCGCTTGGATCACGCTCAATACGGAGGAGATCGTGAGCTGGGTCGAGTCCTCCGAACACTGGTGCCCGGAGTGCGAGGAGCACTTCCAGCACCTGTGCCAGGTGGACGAGAAAGGGCACTGCCTCATGCACGATCAGGCTCAGGCCCGTTGTCTGGAGAAGAACCGCCCGACGAAGGCGACGTCGCCATGAGCGACGCGTACGTCTACGTCCCCGAGAGCATCCGAGAAAAGCTGCCGCGGCTCGGCGCGGCGGAGAACGACCCGAACCCTACGGTCTGGATCAGGCTCTTCACCCCGGATGCGAACTGGACCTGGTACATTGCCGGGTTCGACGGCGAGGACCGATGCTTCGGACTTGTCGTCGGCCACGCGGCGGAGCTGAGGTACTTCCTACTCTCGGACATTGCCTGCGCCCGCGGAGGCCGTGGCCTTCCCGTCGAGCGCGATCTGTTCTTTAGACCCAAACCGCTGAGCGAGGTCAGGGCGCGACACGTCCGCGCCTGACCGTCCGTCCCGGGGCCATCAGATTGCCGTCGGTGCCGACGGGTGACGCCGCGGGCCTGGGGTTCACACGAGACCAAGTAACGTCAAGAACTATGGAAACCAAACCGAAGGAGGGCAATATGGCGAGCCTCAACCGAGTGACGTTGATCGGCAACCTCGGGCGGGATCCCGAGGTGCGAAGTACGACGAACGGCACCAAAGTCGCTACTGTCAGCCTGGCTACGACGACCAGGTGGCGCGACGCCGAATCCAAGGAAACCAGGACGCGCCCCGAGTGGCACCGCGTGGTGCTCTGGGGCCGCAACGCAGAGATCGTCTCCGAGTACTGCGGAAAGGGCAGCCAGCTCTACGTCGAAGGGCCGCTCCAGACCCGCTCCTGGACCGACCGCGACGGAACGAAACGGTACACCACCGAGGTCGTCGCGCGCCGCGTTCAGCTCCTCGGCCGGCCCGAGGACCGCAAGGTCCCGGACGCTGAGGAAGCCGTCACGGAAGCGCCAGCCCCGAGCGAACCGGAGGTTCCGGAAGACGACATTCCGTTCTGACCGCCGAAGCAGGGCGGGCCAAGAGAACGCAAGCAAGCGCCTCTCATCAGGAGGGGCGCTTTTCCTATTGACGACGCGCGGAAACGGGGGGCCCCGATGACACGCACCAGATCGGGCAAGCCGACACTTGCGGCCTCCCTCGAAAACTCGGAGCTTTGCGTCGAAGTCAGTTCGTCCATTCCTCGACCCGCGCACGGACCGCAGCGAGCTTCGCTTCATCACGCTCCACGACGTACAACCGAGTCGTGCGGAGACTGTAGTCGCTGAGGTGATGAACGAGACTGTCCGGATCGGCAATGAGCGGTTCGCTTGTGCCGTCTTCCTTCACGACTCGGAGCAGCTCGTCAGTCTCCTCGGATGTTTGGCGGTCCGTGATGCCCACGAACGGCCCAACTCGCTCGAGAGAGATATCCTTGGGGTTCTCCCACAAGAAGCACTCGAGCGGGATCCCGACGTCCTCTGCGAGTTGGGGAAGCTGATCCGACAGACGGGTGCGGAATCTCGTCATGGCCTCCGGCGCATCGGCGTCCCGTCGTCGCAGGACGCGGAACTCCTTCAGCAGCACCGGGGGGTGGCGAAGCCGAAGGGCCCTGCAGAGCCGACCGACCGGCTCCGAACGACCTGTTTGTTCATCGATCAGGCGATCGATCTCTCCGTCGTGGAAACGCGCAAACTCCGCGTCGTCCTGAACGACACGCTTCACGCTGGCACCATCGACCCAGAGCTTGCCCTCCCGGCGTAGCACGAACAGGACCTGTCGCATCAACGACTCGAAGGCGAAGACCGTCTTGTGCAAGTAGACAACCTTGGACATGAAGTAGCGTGCGAGCATGAAGTGCTCGGCCGCCGTGGCTGCCTTCCGTTCGAGGCCCAGCTTTCCGTCCTTGTCGGCATCCAAGTGGCTCAGCAGGTACTCAAGGTCGATTCTGCCCAAGGGAACGCCCGTCGCGATCGCATCTCGAACGAGATAGTCCATGCGGTCGAGGTCGAGGGATGAATGCACGAGCGCGTTGTAGATCGGGCGAGGGTGCTGACCGCAGAAAATGTTGGCAATCTCGGTGATCTCTTCGAAGCCAACCTCCGGCTCCAGAGCTTCGCGAATGTCGCGCCGTTGCGTCACGATCAAGCGGCCCAGCTCTTCGTGGTCGGGATACCGTTCCGGCGGCGGACGTCCGTCGGATCCCTCCTGCAACCAGCGTGGTCTCAGCGGGTCGGAGTCGAGTCTCTCGGTGAGGTGTGAGTAGGGATAGTGACCGATGTCGTGGAGAAGCGCCGCCAAACGGAGCTTCTGCCTCTCGTCGGCCCTCAAGTGGCCCTTGTGGATGAGGGTGTCTATCGCGCGACCCATGACGTGAAACACGCCGAGAGAGTGGGCGAACCTCGAATGGCCAGCGTTCGGGTAGACGAGGTGGGCCAATCCGAGCTGCTTGAGGCGCCGTAGACGCTGGAAGGTCGGGGTGTCGATGACCCGCGTTTCTACGCGACTGAGACCGATCGTGCCGTGAACGGGATCCGTGATGACTTTGTATCGGAAGTCATCCAAGCTGTTGCGGTCCTCAGTTGCGCGGGGCGATGGGAAGCACCTTCCGCTGGATCAGGCCGACTTGCTCCAGACGCGCCCACGCCAGCGAGGCTTCGGACTTCCTGCCTCTGAACCGCGGCTTGCTGTCGACGAGGGCCGCGAACACCTCGTCGAAATCACGTCGCCGATCTTGCGGCCAGAACGAGATGTGTCTGAGGTAGTGCAGGGAGGCCAGCAGCTCGAGCCAGTCGTCCTCGGAAGGTCCCGTGGGCGCGTCCCCCCAGATGGTCGTGGCCCTTGAGGAAAGCGTGCGAGCGATCGGACTGAGCTGTCGCGTCTCATGATCCCGCAGGCCCTCGCGAATCTGCTCCGCCAGGCGAAACGCATCGTTCGTAAGCTCGCGACAGTACGGCCCGTAGAGGTACCAACTGAACCGATAGCCGAGGTCGAGACCGGTCAGCTGCGCCAAATACAGCTTCTTCTGAATCCGGAGCCGGTCCTGGAAGGTGCCCAGGTTCAGCTCTTGGCCGATGGCGTCGAGCACCAGCTTTAGCTCGATCTGGGATGGGGTCATGGCCGTCCTCCCGGAGACGTTGAGGATAGGCTACCTGCCGGGACGAAAGCAAGGGCGGGTTACGCGGCCCCCGGCGGACGCTCACGCCACGCAGGCTCACTGGATCAGTTCTCTCCCCAGGACAACGAGACGCCGGATCGATTCATCGCCCATGACGAGAAGCGCCATTTGCGGGTCAGCCGAACGCGCCGGGCCAACGACCGTCACCGCGAGCGATTGGACAGCCTTCTCGTCTCGATGACCTGCCGCTGCTCCTGCCGCGAAGAAGACGATCGTTGCCGCCAGCGTGTCAGCGGCTTGCAGGAGGGGCTCCTGATGGGAATCACGAAACTCAAGGGCGACTGTTTGAAAGAGGGCGTACGCTTCTGGCCCGAAACGCTCTTGGATGACACGAGGCATGAGAACCTTGGGAAGAGACTTCAGATGGTCCCAAGCACCCTGGAGCGTTCCCTCGAAGCTCGTCGTTGTGTCGTGCACGAATCGGAGTTCCCCCAACCCGGAACGTCGGGCACTGTTGTCAATGAGCTGGAGCAGGGACACGAAGCCGGCGAAGTTCGGTGTGAGGACGAAGCGATCGGCCTGACCCATGTGGGACCTCGCGATCTCATCGAGGTGTGGGACTGCCCCCTCCAAGAGCGATGCGAGATCGGCCCTCCTGGCGCGACGCAAAGCCGCGGCGAGCTCTTCGATGACGCGCCTGCCGAGACTGACTCCGCCCTCACGCATGAAACGTTGCGTTGCCTGCAACGAAGTCTCTGGAAGCTCGGCGATCGCTGCTGCAACCGATCGCCCGTTGTCCTTGTCCCATTCCCAGGCAGTCGAGATGCGGTCGTTCGTAGTGGAGTCGAGAAAGAAGTCGACAACCCGTCCGCCAAGAGAGTAGCGCTTGTCGACGAGAACGTAGTAGGGCACCGCGCCGGCCTTGCCGAGAGCATCGAACATCGCGGCGACTGATTCTCTACCTCGTGCGCTTCGCAACATGCAGCTGCCCTTGAGCTCGGGCGCTTGGGACCGAATCGAGCGGACGACGGCTCGGCACTGATCGACGTTTACTTCCTCGATAGCCCATGCGGCGCAGGCGTAGAAGCGCTGGTGGTCCAGGTGATTGTTGCCGGAGTTTCCAGCTTCGTCGACGAACACTGCGTAGGGCCTTGAATCGGGTTTCATGCTCGAGAGAGAATGCCAGCGACGCCCTGGTTCAGAAATCTGGGGCCTTCACCCATGCGGTTTCTCTGTTCCTTCCGTCACCGGGGAACCTCGCGGGGCACCGTGAGCGGCGGCAGGGTTCCCGGGGGGCGGGTCGAGCGGTGTACGATACGGTTCGGCGCCGTTGATTGCCAGCTTCAGGGCGTTGTAGCGCTCAAGGATGACTCGCTTGGTCCGGTACTCGCCGTGCGCAGCCTCGTCGCGCCGACGGATGATCGGGAAGGTGTCGAGGATGTAGTCCACGTCGTCCCGACTCACGCCGTAGAGGTGGAAGAAGGCGGCGTCCAGCTCGCACCGGATCAGGCTTCGGCGCTCCGCGTCCCAGCGGAACGGTGGGCCGTCGTAGCCGAGGTCGCATGCCAGCGGCGCTAGGTCCCAAGCCGTAAAGGTCAGCTCAAGTACCCGCGGGAGAATCCAGTCGCTCCATGGCTGTTCTCGAGACCATGGGCAGCTCTCGGCGAGCATTGTGGATGTTGGAAGCGGAAGCTGCTTGAAGACGTGGTACTTGAGGTGCGTTCCGCCGACTTTCTGCCTCGCGGCATAGTCTAGGACAAAGGAGACGAAGGTTGCGGCAAGCAAGCAGGTCGCCGCTTCAGGATCGGTGGTTGGAAGAGCGAGAAGGAGTGTGTCACCTGCAACAGATCTCGGAATCACGCTCGCGATGACGGTGCGCTCGTCTGTGCTGCGGCATATATCGCGCCACCCTAGGAGCCAGCCGCGGTCCCAGCGATCCTGAAGGCGCTCCTGAACAGCCGGCGCGGCGACCCAGTACCGGGGGTGTGGCGCGTACGTCGGATCATCGAGGCGCGATGCGGGAACGTCGGGCAGGTGAGTGTTCTCGGAACCCTCAGGGCGATCGCGGTAATCGCCGAAGCGGTGGTCGAAGTGGTGGACCATCTTAGCTTCGTAGAGCGGCAGGTAGCGGTTATCGCCGCGCCGGAAGACGTTCCCCGCGAGCGCCCAACCCTCGGCCTCAAGCTGCTGGCGCGTCCGGAACACGCCTGAGTCGTTTGCCATGTGGAACATCGCCATGAACGACGCGCCCCACGGGTTCTCCTCCGGAGGGCCCTCGCGGATCAACACGGGCACCCGGCGATAGATCGCCTTGGTGATCTCGGCGTCGCGACGGCTGTGGAAGATCGGGCAGGTGCGCGTGTTCGGGTTGAGGAGGGCGATGTCGCTGGCGGCCAAGCGGAAGCGGCGTTCGGGGTCCTCGAGGTGCGCGACGTCACGGAGGAAGAAGGCGTATTCGGCACCCTGTCGCTGTCGATCAGCGGGCCCGGCCATGGTAAGAAGGCAGAACTTGAAGCGTGCATGACCGATTTCCGCGAAGAGGCCGGGCCCAGACTGGAAATCGAATAGGCTCGCCAGCGCTTCCTTCTCGGTGAGATCCTGGAAGAACCACTTCGAGGTGTCATCCGTGGCGATCCCCGACGGGACGATCACTCCCACCCGGCCCCGGGGGCCGATCAGCGATCGCTTCAGCTCGGCGAAGATCGCGTAGGTGTTGATATCGCCGCGACCACAGAGCGGATAACGCCCCGTGTCGCGCACGAGGTGGCTCTGTCCGTCCGCCTCCCGCAACGCATCCCTGAATGCCGCGTGGAGTGGGGGATCTTCCTGCTCGAGCGCAGCGATCAGCTGTTTCCGGGCTGCGGCGTTTGGCGCTTGGGCAATCTCGGGATGTCGCTCCGCGAACCACTCTTTCTCCTGAAGCTTGACGCGCTCCCATGGGGGGTTCCCCAGCACGACGTCGAACCCACCGCTCCATCCGGTTCCCTCGTTCTTGGCCTCGCCGCCCTCGGGCAGTCGGAGTACGTCCGGGAAGGCCACGTGCCAGTGGAAGAGCTGGTACTGCTCGGCGAGCCTCGCGGTCTCTTCCCGGACATCGGCGCGAACCGCAGCGGGGTCGCGACGGAGCGCCCTGAACATCTCCTCGGTGATGGCCGGCGGAACCCCGGGAGTCTTACGCCAGACAAAGGCCGCGCACCAGGCGTCAGCCGCGAGCCGGACTCTTTGGTACTCGGGAGACGTCGCCAGCCGGCGAAAGCGCTCTTCCTTCTCGCGGATCGCGGCGACCGTCCCGTCATCGGCGGCTTCCAGTCGAGCGAGCGTCTCGGAGAGCGTCTCGTAGAGGCGGCGCGGCTCGGCGGCCTCCATTTCGACGATCAGGCTCTTCTGTCCCCTGCGCCTGTAATCGCGATTCTGCTTCCGGAGGGCCTTGGCGATCTCCCGATCGTCGCCTTCGATTGGTTTGAGCGCGTCGTCGGGGATGCCTCCGTCGAGCAGGGCCGGCGTCGCGCCGAGGAGACTGTTGCCGAGCACGATGCGGTGCTCGAGGAATGACAGCGGCTTGCCCGGCTCCAGGGCCTCGAGCCACAGGCTGACCTTGCACAATTCGACCGCCATCGGGTTGAGATCGACGCCGTAGAGGCAATGGCCGATGACGTCGCGGAGCGAGGTCCTCGTGGCCTCCGGCGACGGCTCCTCGTCGCCGGTTCGGACCGCGGCGAGCCGACGGGCGATCCGGTGGGCCGCGGCGATCAGGAAATGACCGCTCCCGCACGCGGGATCGCAAACCTTCAGGCCGAGGATCGCCTGTTCCGGGTGTCTCTTTCGGGCCGCTTCGTCGAGGACCGGGTCGAGGGCTGAGTCGAGCAAGCATTGGATCAGGCTCGACGGTGTGTAGTAGCTTCCGGTCGTCTTTCGCTCGTGGCCGCCGGCGACGTCGAGTTCGAAGGTGGCGGCGTCGAGGTCCACCCGAGGATGAAGTTCGAGGAGCGATTCGTAGACGCTCCCCAGCTCCTCCGAGCCAAGGTTCTTGTAGTCCACGGCGCGGAGCAGCTTCCCCTGCTGAGTGAAGGCCAACGCGCGGACGCCGTCGAGCAGGCTGCGGTTGGACAGCCCGGCCTCGTGCACGTCAGGCACGGCGTCCTTGGACCACAGGAAGCTGCCGAGGCAATAGAGACCGAGCGTGGGACAGCCGGAGTCGTCGTCGAGTTTCTCCGACACGAGACGGAGGCCGCAGTAGAGGTCGGCGTGTTTCGTACCCCGCAAACGTTCCGCCAATCTCCGTAGTCGCCGGGTCGAGTAGAAGCGGTTGTAGCGTTCCCCGGCGGCTGCGGCGGCGTCCGGGGCCGGGATCAGGTCGCGATCTTCGGCGACGAAGAGAAACAGCAGGCGGTAGGCGAGTCGCAGGAGCTGACGGTAGAAGTCCTGCGCCGGAAGGGCGCCGGAGCGGAGTCGCTCGCGCAGCCCGGTGTTGGCCGGATGTGCCAGGAATCCGCGGCCGAGCGACGCGATGGCCCCCTGCACGCCGTCCCGGAGCGCGTCGAGCGCGCGCGTGCCTTGCTGCTCGGCGTCCTTGGACCAGCGCTCCAGCCAGAACTCCGAGGGCTTCTCGCCCTCGACGCGCGACTGATGGCACAGGAGCCACAGGACGACGAAGTCGGCGTAGACCTCGCCCTCCATCATCGCTTCGAGGTCGAATTCGACGTAGGCCTGTCGCGTCAGGCTCGCGTTGTCGCGCAGGATGCGGAGGCGCAGACCGTTCGACACGAAGCCCCAGAGGTGCCGCTCGCTCCGGTTCAGCAACGCCTGGAGCAGGCCGTGCGGTGCCGTTCTGGCCGCACCGCTCACCCCACGCGCCCTGCGATCGAGATCGACCCGGGCACCGACGAGGTGGATGGGAACCGCGCTCCAGGAATGCGAAACCGGGTAGCTGTCGCCTCCGATTTCGACGGCTCGCGCGGCGACGAGACGGCCGTAGCCCAGCTCCTGGAACAGAACGAGGAGCCACTTTCGCGGGTCGGCGTCGTGGCCGGGTCTTCCGGGCGGAGCTTCTCCAGCGCGGAACGAAAGCCAGTCCAGGCGCCGACGAGACGGTTCCACGCACGGTTCGCGGCCTCGTTGACCCGCTCGCCTTCCGCGAGGTGATAGTCCCGCGGACTGAGCCCCTCGGCCTCGCCATCGGCGATGCGCTGGATCAGGTCCGGCGGGAGGATTCCACCCTCGGTCCGGATCGTGGCGAAGAGGTCTCGGGACCGGAGCTTCATGGCTTAGTTCTGCACGAGGGGAAGGAACACGTAGATACCCAAGACGTCGGGTGGAAGTTGCGGACTGACGCGGTAGCTTACACCGCGCAGTTTGGCCTCCTCGCGCACCCGCCTGTGCGCCTCGAGCAGAACCTCGGAACGTCGGGTTGCCTCGCGATCGAGGTGGTCGCGGATGAGGTCGTAGGCCTCGACGATCTGGCGCACGAACGTCGTCTTCTGCTCGTCGTGGATGTTGCCGCCGGGCCGGGCCGCCAGGAGTCTCTCCGCCTCGTCCTCAGGCAACCACTCGGCATCCTGGGGCGCGCCGCGGAAGGCCAAGAGTCGCACCTCCTCCGCGAGCTGGCTCTGCTCCTCTCCTCCTCGTTTCGTGACGACGTCGAATCGGTACCGGACGAGCAGGAGCGTCGTTCGGCGCTCGACAGCCGCCGTGCGGATGGCTCCGCAGCGGCGGGCGGCACCGTCTCCAAGGCGGTCGAGAGCGGCGTCCATCACGTGGGCCGCGAGACCTTCGACGACGGGATCCGTCCGAGACAGGAAATGAACCCCCCCCGGCACCGGCAGGTCGAACTGTGCGTCGAATCCCTCCTCCGTGCTCAGCGTGTCACGCAGGGCACGCGGCGCCTCCCGCAGATCGAAGCGGAAACGGCCGGCCTGGGGCACGACGGTTCCCTTGTAAGAAGTCAGCGCGTCGATCACGAAGGCCTGGACTGACTCCGCAGAGCCGATCGCCCGCCTCGCCTCGGCGAGCGCCCGGGAGACCTCGTCCACCTTGATCGACTCCTGGGCGAAGAGGGTGCGGGAGCGCTTCTCGCGGTTGGCCGCGTCCTCCCACCTCGTGAAGAGGTCTTCCTTCTTCGGGCGGAAGTACTCCTCGAAGCCGGGCAGGACGGGCGCCGATCGATCCCGCGCCCCGCTCTGACGCAGGAGCAATCCCTCGAAGATGGATTCGACGACGGCGTTCGTGTCGAGGGGAACAGGAACGGACACCCCGAGCGAGCTGCGGATCGTTTTGTGCTTGCGGATCAGGACGTCGAGCACGATGCCGTCGATCTGGTTGTCCCGCCCGTAGTACGTGAGCACCCGGACTTTGGCGACGGGCTGGCCGAAGCGATCCACGCGCCCCTCGCGCTGTTCGTGCCGGGTTGGGCTCCAGGAGAGGTCGTAGTGCATGACGGCGTCGAAGTGCTCCTGGAGGTTGATCCCTTCGCTCAGACAGTCGGTCGCGACGAGGACGCGCTTCTCCTTGGCCGCCAGATCCAGAACTCTCGTCTCGCGGTCCGCCGGTGGGAGGTTCCCCGTGACGGCGATCACCTCGGTGCCGCGCGGGAGGCGCTTGCGCAATTGCTCGGCGAGATACTCGGCGGTCGGGATGAACCGGCAGAACAGGATCGGCCGGTAGCCGTCGCGTAGGAGGTCCTGGACGAGTCCCACGGCTTTGACCAGCTTCGGGTCGTGATCACCTTGGAGCCTGTCCGCTTCCCGTGCGAGGTCGAGCAAGCGCCTTCTCGTCCGGCGCGCCTCGTCGGTTTCGTCACCCGCATCGGCCCCCGGGGAAGTATCGAGCGTGTCGGACAGGTCTTCGGTGTCGAGATCGAGCACGGCCCGGCGGCCGACCTCGTCCGCCTCCTCCTCGGTTTCGGTGTCGGCGGTCACCGCGCGGTTCCGCAGCGTGGCGGCGGCAGCCGCGGGGCTCGATGCCACGGAGCGAAGGAGGGCCAGGGCCGACCACCAGCGAACGCGCTGGCGATGGCGGCCGCCTTCGGGGTCGGCCACGGTCTCACGGGCGAAGTCGAGGACCTTCTCGAACAGGCGCCTGTAGTCGGGCGAGAGTTCGTAGTGGGCTTCCGCGTCCTCCCGGGCCGGGAAGGGCGTGTCCGTCTCGAGGAAGTGCTTGATGTCCGCTCGCCGGCGCTGGACGAAGTGGGCCGCGAGCCTCCGGCGGTGGGCCTCGTTTTGAGGACCGGTCAGATCGTCCGGCAGATCGGCGAACTCCGGCTGGAGAAGGGTCAGGAGCGACCGGAAAGCCTCTTCCTTCCCACTGTGCGGGGTCGCCGTGACGAGCACCATGTGCCGCTCGGCGTCCTCGGCCAGCTTGCGGACCAGCTCGTGTCGATGGTGCCGTCCTCCGCGCCCCACTTGGCCGGAGGCGCAGGTGTGGGCTTCGTCGACGATCACAAGTCGGGGGCAGCTCCTCGCGAACTCGTCGCGTCGCCTTTCGGTCTTGATGAAATCCATGGAGACGACGGTGTGGGGGTAGAGGTCGAAGAGCGACTGACCCACCCGGCAGCGCCGTTCGAGTCGGGCGGCGGTCCCGGGTAGGACTAGCTCCGCCTCGACGTGGAACTTTTGGTCGAGCTCCTGCTGCCACTGCTCGGCGAGGTGCGGCGGGCATAGGACGGCCAATCGGTGGGCCTCGCCCCGGTCGATCAGTTCCCTCGCGATCAGAACGGCCTCGATCGTCTTCCCGATGCCCACGTCGTCGGCGATGAGGAGCCGGATGGGGTCGAGCTTGAGGGCGAGGAGAAGCGGCACGAGCTGGTAGGGGCGGGGCTCGACGGCGATGCGTGCGAAGGACCGGAAGGGGCCGGCGCCGGCTCGGGACGAGAGGCGCACGGCATCGCGGAGCAAGGCACACGAGCGGTGGTCGCCCGGGCGGCCGGGGTCGGGCAGATCGAACCGTGCCGGCTCCACGGTCTCGAGATCAGTGCAGATCCCCGTTACCTCGTCGTCCGTGCCTCCGAGCGGCCGCAGGAGCAGGAGGTCTGGCTCGGACTCCGGCAGGACGACCCACTCGCGGCCGCGGGCCCGCACGAGGGAGCCGACAGCGAAGCTCACGGCTGTCTCCCGAAGACGTTCGGATGCGCGGCGATCTTGGCCGCCCAATCCCCCTCGTCCGAGAACCGGACGACGGTATAGCCGAGATCCTCCATTTGTCGGGTCTGGTTCTTGTCGCGTTCGCGGCGCTCGGCGTAACGATGGGGAGGGCCGTCGACATAGACCGCGACGAGGCTCTCGGAATACAGGAAGTCGGGTCGTGTGCGGCAGGCCTCGATGTACTTCTGTGCCTGGGACGGCAAGCGCAGGCCGCGTTCTTCCAGGTAGTCGAGCCACTGACGCTCCAGGTCCGAGGCGCACTGACGCTTGAGCGCTGCGAGATGCTCGGTCCGCGGCGCCTCCCCGGGCGACGCATCCACATGGGCCTCCTGCAGCGACATCAGCAGCTCGCGAATCCCCTGGCGATCGACTAGCGCGTGGTCGGACTGGTTCGAGTAGCTCATCAAGCAGTCGTAGCAGGCGGCTTCGCAATCTTCTCGCGCACGCGGCGCGCGGCGGCGATCCTCCCCGCTGTCCGGGTCGAAATGGCAGAGGTCGAGCGCTTGACGGGCGATGCGAGCCATGGCCCTTGGGTCGTCGATCAGGCGACGAAGCACGCCGGCGCCGCCTTCCGCCGACTCGTAGAGCAGCAGGTGTCGCCGATCGTCTCGGGATGGAAGCGGTTCCGCGGCCAGCTCGGCTTCCTCGAGCTGGTACTCGACCTGAATGGCGTTCTTGAGCGCGGCTTGCAGCGACGCCATGGCGGCCTCGCCGAGCGGCCTCTTCGGTTCGATGAGGAGGCAGTTCCGGCGATCCTCGACGTAGGGGATCACACGCCGGGTACGCGCCGACGTCGGGTCCTGCTCGTCGTCCTCGTCCTGGTCGTGCTTGGCCCAGTAGCCACGTTCCATGTCGAGCACGAATCCGAGCTGGGCCCGATTGGAGCGCCGGGCCCAGCCGAGGTTGACGCGCCGGAGTGTCGCCGCGTGGCCGTAGGTCAGCGCCGCGAGTTGGCCGTCGCCGGCCCGGACCGCAGCGGTTCGGAACGACCGGCGCCCTCCGTGCTCGGAAAAGCGAAAGCTCGTCACGACCTCGTAGCCGATCCGGAGACGTTCCTCCTCGTCGGAGTTGATCCTGGCGGCTCGTTTGGTCGAGACGTTCTGCAATCGGAACAGGTCGCGGAGGTGACCGTCGAGTGGCGTGGCGCAGTGCTCGCACAGGTCGGGTCCGTTCCCATGGTGGATGGCATGGAGGTAGCCGCAGGCCGCGCAGTGCTTGGCCGAGCTCGTGACGACCTCGTCACCCTCACCCTCGATCGGCAGGATGACGCGGTTGATCCGGAATCGGGAACCCTCGTGGTAGACGATCGACCGGGGACCGAACTCCGTGATCGCCAAGAACCTCGGCCGCGACAAGAATTCGTCTCGGCTGCCCCGGCGTCGCTGCCTTTGCCCCGGGATGTAAGCCGAGAGCGGAAGCCTCGGGAAACTGTAGCCGGGAAGGAACCCCTCGCTGGCGAAGTACCGGTAGCTATAAAAGTCGGCTTCGAGGACGGCCTGTGCGTCGGTGAGCAGTTCGATCTGCGCCTCGGCTTCTGCCCGGAGCCGCTTGGCTCGATTCTTGTCTTCCAGGCTGCGCGTGGCGTCGACGATGATCCGGTGCTGGATCGCGCGCTGGCGCTGGGCGGCTCGATAGAGACCGCGCCAGCGATTGCAGGCCTGATCGAACTGGAGGGGGACCTGCTGGAGGACCTCCTCCAACCAGCCGTCGCTGTACCAGTCGGAGGCGGCAAGGTAGCCGTGGATGGTCTCCAGGACGCGGCGGGCGATCGCAAGGGACCGCATCCGGGGGGCTTCGTTGCGGACGGAGTCCCGGACACTCTCGAGTAGTTCGAGACTCGGGTCCTCCCCACTCAGATCCAAGATGTCCTTGAGGGATGACCCGAGGCTCAGCCCCGTCTCGGAGAGCCAGATGGCCTGAACGTGCGCTCGGATCAGGTCCTCGTTCGCAAGGTCGAGGCGGGGCGGCGTGACCGCCCCCGCGACCATTCGGTTCGGGCGCCGGAAGAAGTACTGGTCGTGGGAGCTGTACGTGGAGCAGTACGAGAAGACGAGCGCGGGTTGGCCGCTGCGCCCCGCCCGACCGCTGCGCTGGGCGTAGTTGGCGGGCGTGGGCGGGATGTTGCGTAGGTTGACGGCGTTCAGCTCCGCGATGTCGACGCCGAGCTCCATCGTAGGAGAGCAGTACAGGATGGGGAGCGTCCCTTCGCGGAATCGGTCCTCCCGATCGAGCCGAGCCACGTACGGGACCTGGGCCGTGTGCTCGCGGGCCTCGAGCCCCTTGCCGTCCGCGGCGATCGTGCCGTAGTACCCGATGAAGAACGGGTTCGTTCGGCCGCCGGTCTCGGAGACCCGAGGGACGCGAATCGGATCGTGGAAGGGCTTCGTCCCGTCGCCCGCGACCCAGCGCATGGCCGAGGCCGGCACCAGAAGAAGGCGGTCCGGGAGTTCCTGCGGGATTCCCGCCTGTCCAGGAACGCGGTACGATGACGTCACGCCCACCAGCACGTGGTTGCCTTTCCGAGCCCGTTCGCGGGCCAGAGAGGTAGCGTCGTGCGGCGATTGACGCGGAAGACGCGGGACGGGGTTTTCGCTTACCGCAAGGGTGAGGGTCTT